>OBXI01001228.1_pt1 | contig 16032 bp, 10 predicted proteins | sample 1538161 | NCBI WGS metagenome assembly OBXI01 (sample SAMEA2580142, study PRJEB22360) | human gut metagenome | biome: human gut; feature: human-associated habitat; material: faeces | place: Denmark | collected 2008/2010 | reverse complement strand
TGAAGGCCAATAAACCAACTGATCGCAACGCTTGGAAAACAAAAGAGATCCCGAAAAAAATCCGAGATCTCTTTACCCTGTTAGGTTTACCCTTGCCCCCGCGGGTGTTCCGGGACTAGGTGCATCCCCGGGAGTTTGGGCCAAACATTACCCCACAAGACCACTGATCAGTAGATGTTCCCTGCTATTTAGACTGCGATTCTAGGTATAAGCTGATTGTTGCTCCCAAAAAATCCGAACGAATCTATCGTTTAAGTTCTCCCTTGTTTTTATGGGAGCTTAAATGGGAGCATTTGCCGCGAGCTAGAGACACTTCGATGAGGACTTTAATACGCCAATAAGCAGCGTCTTAATATCGCGTCATCCTTAGAGAATCAAGGAATGCGAGACGATGACGCAATAAAAAAGGCCATCTTGCGATGACCTCATTTTGGTTTTCTGGTCGGGGCGGCGGGATTCGAACTCGCGACCCCTTGCACCCCATGCAAGTGCGCTACCAGGCTGCGCTACGCCCCGAACAGAAGGGAGAGTTTATATGACCCTCCCTAAAAAGTCAAATCAATCTTCGCCGCCGGCGATCAGATTCGTTGTCACTCGGCTGTTGAGCGTTCCCGACGGATGGAACGTGACGACTCGGCGTTCGGTGATAGTCACCGTTTCGCCGGTCTTCAGGTTGCGGCCCGGGCGAGCCACCTTGTCGCGAACCGAGAAGTTGCCGAGACCCGGGATCTTCACCGTATCACCCTTTTCCAGATGCTCGGCGACGAGTTCAAAGAAGGTCTCAACGATAAGTTTGGCATGAGGACGATCAAGTCCTGCGACATGATCGACCAATGCTTCTGCCAGGCTTGCCTTATTGAGCGTGTAGATCTCAGCGGCGGTCAGTTCAAATTCTTCAGTCATATTCACTAGCGGTCAATTGAGAATTATGTCTTTCGAAGGGAATCATGCAACTCCCTTCGAAATAGTTCAAGGTCAATCACGCGCGCAGATGCGCTCCCACGCCCTCGAGCGCTTCGAGAATCGCTCGCACAGCGCCGTCAGCTTGTTCGTCGGTGAGCGCTTCTTCGGTACGGCTTGAAAGTTCAATGGCGAAGGCCAGTGACTTCTCAGCAACTGTATCCACTGCGTCCTGCGGACGGTAGAGGTCAAAGAGCTTGAAGTTGGCGAGCGGCGCCAGACGAAGATCTTTCTTCTTAGCCGCAGCAACCGCATCAAAGAGCTTCTCGACTTCCATTTCCGCAGGCACGACGACGGCCAAGTCGCGGGTAACGGACTGGAACTTGCTCACCGGTACGTAGTTCGGAAGCGGACGATCCAGAAGTGCCGGCACCTCGACTTCGAAAACCACCGGGGCATGCGGCAGCTCATACGCCTGTGCAGCCTTCGGGTGAAGTTCGCCAATAAAGCCGATGCGCTTGCTGCCTAAGTACACAGCTGCCGAACGTCCTGGATGCAGTGCCGGGAACGCTTCCTTGACGAAGCGCAGCTTCATCGGAGCCGCCAAGCGTTCGAGATCGCCTTTGACGTCATAGAAGTCGACGCGGCGAGCGGGTTTTCCCCACTGTTTGTCATCGGCATCACCATAGGCGAGACCCGCAATGTGCTGCGGCTGGCGAACGCCCTTCACCGTCCACGGACCTTCTTCAATCGAAGGATCGGGGAAGAAGACGCGCCCCAGCTCAAACACGCGCACGCGCTCGGCACGGCGGTTGAGATTGTATTTGAGAATATCCACCAAACCGCCGATAAGCTGCGTACGCATCACCGAAAGCTGCGACGCGATTGGATTCAGCAGACGAATGGGGCTGTCGTTTCCTGCGAAAACGCGTTCCCAGTCTTCCGGCACAAAGGAGAAGTTGATGAGCTCCTGATAACCCTGCTCGGCCATTTCACGGCGAAGCGCATGCTGATCACGTCGCTCTTCGCGGCTCGGCTTCATCGCGCTGCGGGCCAGCGGCGGACGATCCGGGAGTTTTTCGAGTCCGTAGAGGCGGGCCACTTCCTCAATCAAATCCTCTTCGATTTCAATATCAAAGCGGAACGACGGCGGAACGACGGTAAAGACACCGTCGTCATAGGTGAAATCGAAGCCGAGACGCTTGAAGCTTGTCTCCATCGATTCGACAGGGATTTCCACTCCGACCACCTTGCGGCAGCGATCAACGCGCATCTTCACGGGAGCACGCGTCGGCAGAGCCGTCTGAACATCCGCAACGGGACCTACCGTCGTTTCGGGCGTACCGCAAATGTCGAGCACGAGCCGTGTGATGTATTCAAGATGTTCGGCCGTTGAAGCGAAATCGACGCCGCGTTCATAGCGGTAGGCCGCATCGGTCGAGAAATTAAGTTTGCGGCAGCGGCCCTGAATCGCTTTCGGGAACCAGAAGGCGGACTCAATAAAGAGGTCTGTCGTTTCCGTACTGATGGAAGACGACTCCCCGCCCATGATGCCTGCCAGACACTCAGGCTCATCGCCCGCGCAGATAACGCCGTACCAAGGATCAAGAGCAACGGTTTCACCGTTGAGCAGCTGAACGGACTCGCCTTCGCGTGCCCAACGCACCGTCAAACGATCCGCAGGGATCTTCTTCAGATCATAAAAGTGCGTCGGACGGCCCAGCTCGAGCATGACATAGCTGGAAATATCGACCAAAGCCGAGATCGAACGCATACCGCAGCGCTCCAAGCGCGCCTTCATCCAATCCGGCGTCGGAGCGGCAGCATTCAGGCCGCGAAGAATTCGGCTCGTAAAGCGGCCGCAAAGGTCGGGCGCCTGAACATCCACCGGAAGCGTGCAGGAGCAAGTGGCAGCAACCGGATCCATCGCCGGCAGCGTGAGCGGCGCACCGGTAATCGCATGCACATCGCGTGCGACGCCGACCACGGAGAGCGCATCGCCGCGATTGGGGGTGAGCTTGAGTTCGATCTTGGCATCGTCAAGACGTGCGTACTGACGGATATCGACGCCCACCGGCGCATCATCGGGCAGGATCCAAATACCATTGTGATCTTCGTTGATGCCGAGTTCGCGCGTCGAACAGAGCATGCCCATCGAAACCACACCGCGCAGCTTGCTCTTTTTGATGCGGAAGTCGCCGGGGAGCACGGCACCGATCGTAGCGCAGGCGACTTTGATGCCGGCACGGACATTCGGTGCGCCGCAGACGATCTGCAGCGTTTCGCCGGTACCGGCATTGACTTCGCAGACGTGCAGATGGTCCGAATTCTCATGATCGCGGCAAGAGAGCACCTCACCCACTACGACGCCGGAAAAGGCCGGCGCAATGGTACGAACCTCTTCAACCTCAAGACCCGCCATCGTCAGGGCATCGGCCAGCTCATCCGTGCCGAGCGCCGGATTGACATACTGGCGCAGCCATTCTTCAGTGAAAATCATTTATGCCTCGGGGGATTAGTTGAACTGACGCAGGAAGCGAAGGTCGCCTTCAAAGAAAAGACGCAGATCGTCGACGCCGTAGCGAAGCATCGTCAGGCGTTCAAGGCCGGAGCCGAACGCAAAACCGATGTATTTCTCGGGATCCAGGCCGTAATTGCGCACCACATTGGGATGCACTTCACCGGCGCCCGAAATCTCGAGCCACTTGCCCTTTCGCGGTCCGCTGGTGAACATCATGTCGACTTCGACCGAAGGTTCAGTGAACGGGAAGTAGGACGGACGGAAGCGGACTACGAGATCATTCGTCTCAAAGAAGCAGCGCAGGAAGTCGCTGTACACGCCCTTCAAATCGGTAAAACTGATATCGGTATCGAGCCACAGGCCTTCGACTTGATGGAACATGGGCGAATGCGTCGCGTCGCTGTCAACGCGATAGGTACGGCCCGGACTAATGACCTTGATCGGCGGCTGATGCGTACGGGCGTAGCGCACCTGCATGGGCGAGGTGTGCGGACGCAGCGGCAGCGGGCGGCCTTCGTCATCATTGCGGTCCACATAAAACGTATCCTGCATTGAGCGGGCCGGATGATTGGGCGGGTTATTCAAAGCAGTGAAGCTAAACCAGTCGCTCTCGATTTCAGGACCATCGGCCACATCAAAGCCGATCGAACGGAAAATTTCCTCAATTCGCATCCACGTGCGCATGACGGGATGGATTCCGCCCTTGGTGTCCATGCGCCCGGGGAGCGTCACGTCAATGGACTCCTGGGCGAGTTTGGCAGCGAGCGCTTCTTCAGCGAGCGCTTCGCGTCGTGCATTGAGAGCGGCCTCAACCTGCTGCTTGGCGCGGTTGATTTCCTGACCGCGAGCGCGGCGCTCTTCGGGAGCGAGACGGCCGAGCTCCTTCATGAGCATCGTAAGGCTGCCCGTTTTGCCGAGGTAGCGTGCCTTGGCGTCCTCGAGAGCGGCAGCGGCATTCGCCTCAGCGAATTCACGCTGCGCGGACTCGATGAGTTCGGAAAGTTCCTGCATTTTGAATTCCAAAACTTGAAAAATCTGGCGGACGCCATCGAATGTCGGTGCAGGACCTGCGGCGAGAAAAAGAGAGACTGAGTATCGAGGGATGTAAAAAAGACGCATTGCTGCGTCGTTCCTTCTTTTCCCTGCTCAAAGCCTCTTGAGAGCCCTTCAGGCTCAGATTCCCGTCTCACAGCGCCTCCCGACAGGGAGTCGTCCGTTTTCGCATCTGCAGTTTTCAGCCGCAGCAGTTGAACCGCCCAAGGCCGAAAACGTAAACACGAAGAACGGCTTCAGATCGATGAGCGCGTCCTAATAGTGACCGCACCCTCCGCAGAAGCCGTCGGAGAAGTTAGGAATTCTACAAGCAATTCTCTGAGAATGCTCGAAAAAAAGCTCCGTGACCCTCGCGGATCCGGAGCTTTCTTCAGCCTTTCTTTGCGCAGAATCAGGCGTTCTTGACCTGAGCAACGAGGGCGGCAAAACCGTCCTTGTCATTCACAGCCATGTCGGCGAGAACCTTGCGGTCGAGGGCGATGCCGGCCTTCTTCAGACCGTTCATGAACACCGAGTAGCTCAGGCCGTTGGCGCGGCTGCCGGCGTTGATACGAGCGATCCACAGACGGCGGAACACATGCTTCTTGTCGCGGCGGTCACGATAAGCATACTGACCGGCACGCATGACAGCCTGCTTGGCAACACGGAAAACGTTGTTGCGGCGCAGACGGTAGCCCTTCGAAAGGGTGAAAATCTTCTTATGACGAGCACGGGCCGTCACACCACGCTTCACACGAGGCATCTTTAACTCCTTTCTTCTGAATTAGGCGTAGGGGAGCATGCGCTTGACGGACTTGATGTCCGACTCATGCACCGTGACCATACCGCGCAGATGACGCTTGTTCTTCGTCGTGCGGTGGGAAAGGATATGACGCTTCGTAGCGTGGGCGCGCTTGATCGAGCCGCTGGCACGCGGCTTGAACCGCTTCGCAGCGGCGCGCTTGGTCTTCATCTTCGGCATTTGGCCGTTACCTCTTATTGGATGAACCGCGGGCGTCCGTTCAGATCTTGAACGGCTCTTGTCTGGCCTGAGGCTCACTTATAGAAAACTCGAGGCCGGCAAAACCTTCCGGCCTCTCGTCAAGGAACGCGATTCTACATCAATGCAAAACCGCGTGTGTGAAATCAGCGCTTCTTTTTGGGAGCGAGGACCATGATCATCTGGCGGCCTTCGAGCTTGGGCGCATGCTCGACCTGAGCAATATCGACAAGCTCCTCACGGACGCGGTCCATGAGCTGAGTGCCGAACTGCTGGTGAGCCATTTCGCGTCCGCGGAAGCGCAGCGTGATCTTGGCCTTGTCGCCGTCCTCAAGGAAGCGCTTCAGGCTGCGCAGTTTCGTCTGGAAGTCGTTCTCATCCGTGGCCGGACGGAACTTGACTTCCTTGATCTGGACGACTTTCTGCTTGGCCTTGGCTTCCTGAGCCTTCTTCTGCTCCTGATAGCGGAACTTGCCGTAATCCATCAGACGGCAGACCGGCGGGACTGCGTTGGGCGCAACCTCGACCAAATCCACCCCTGCATCCTCAGCCATGCGGAGGGCTTCGGATGTGCGGACGATCCCGATCTGGGCGCCATCGACGCCGGTCAGTCGGACTTCAGGAACTCGGATCTCACCATTGATCCGATGCTTGCGATCTTGAGCTATGGCTCTTCTCCCAAAAATTAAGCGTTGTGCGCGCTAAAACACCCGATCAGCGGGTGCGTTCGCGGTTTTCCGTTGAAATGCGTTCGATGAAGGCGTCGAGCGACATCACCCCGAGGTTCTCGCCTCCGCGGGCGCGCACGGAAACCGTTCCCGTCTGCGCTTCCTTTTCACCCACTACGAGGATGTAAGGAAGTTTTTGCAGACTAAGTTCGCGAATTTTATAGTTGATCTTTTCGCTGCGCAAATCCGTCTGAACCCGGAGACCGGCAGCATGGAGTTTTGCAGCAACATCTTTGGCGTAAGCGCCCTGATTGTCGGTAATCGACGTCACAGCGCACTGAATCGGAGCAAGCCACACCGGGAAGGCGCCGGCAAACTCTTCAATCAGCATACCGATCCAGCGCTCGAGCGAGCCCAGAATGGCGCGGTGAAGCATCACCGGAATCTTGCGGGAGTTGTCTTCGGCAACATACTCAGCGCCAAGACGACCCGGCATCTGGAAGTCCACCTGCACGGTGCCGCACTGCCAGGACCGGCCGAGGCAGTCCTTCAGGTGATATTCAATCTTGGGGCCGTAGAAGGCGCCTTCGCCGACGAGCACTTCGTACTTGATGCCGAGCGCATCAAGGCTCGCCATCAGAGCATGTTCGGCCTTGTCCCACACGGCATCTTCACCAATGCGCATCGCCGGGCGAGTCGCCACCTTGTAGGCGATGTCAGTGAAGCCGAAGGTCTTGTAGACCTTCTGCACGAGCGCGGTAAAGGCTTCGCATTCGGCAAGAATCTGATCTTCCGTGCAGAAAATGTGACCGTCGTCCTGAGTGAAGCCGCGCACACGCATGAGGCCGTGGAGCGAACCCGAAGACTCATTGCGGTGGCACTGACCGAATTCACCAATGCGCAGCGGCAGATCACGGTAGCTGCGAAGCTTCGAATTGAAGATCTGGATGTGGCCGGGGCAGTTCATCGGCTTGAGCGCGTAGTAGCGGTTCTCCGACTCCGTCGTGAACATATTGTCGCGGTACTTCGCCCAGTGACCGGAACGCTCCCACAGAGAGCGGTCAAGCAGCTGAGGAGCTTTCACTTCTTCGTAGCCATTATCCTGATAGACGCGGCGCATGAACTGCTCGATCACCTGCCAGAGCGCCCAGCCTTTGGCATGCCAGAAGACCATGCCCGGCGCTTCATCCTGCAGATGGAAGAGATCGAGTTCGCGACCAAGGCGGCGGTGATCACGCTTTTCGGCCTCAGCGAGCATCTCGAGATAAGCCTTCTGCTCATCCTTCGTCGCCCAGGCCGTACCGTAGATGCGCTGGAGCATTTCGTTCTTGCTGTCGCCGCGCCAGTAGGCGCCCGCCACCTTCATCAGGTGATGCACCTTGAGGCAGCCCGTTGAAGGCACGTGAGGGCCGCGGCAAAGATCCACGAAGTCGCCCTGACGATAGAGCGAAATCACTTCACCCGCAGGAATCGAAGAGATGATTTCAGCCTTGTAGTGTTCGCCCAAAGCCTTGAAGAAGTCGATGGCTTCTTCACGCGGCATTTCTTCGCGCACGATCGGAATATTTTTCTTGACGAGCTCATCCATACGAGCTTCGATCGCCTTCAAATCTTCGGGCGTAAAAGCGCGGGTGTAGGAAAAGTCGTAGTAAAAGCCGTTTTCGATCGCCGGTCCGATCGTGACCTGTGCCTCGGGAAAGAGCTCCTTGACGGCCTGAGCCATCAGGTGAGCGGTCGAGTGACGAATAATCTCAAGCCCTTCGGGGTCGCGTGCCGTGATGATCGCAACCGCAGCATCGCCGTCAATCACGTGCGAGAGATCCACCAACTTGCCGTCCACACGTCCAGCTAAAGCTGCCTTAGCGAGTCCGGCACCGATCGATGCGGCAACCTGGGCCACCGTGACGGGACCTTCGTACTCGCGTTTGGAGCCGTCGGGAAGAGTGACTGAAGCCATTTCGAAATCCTCACAAAAATTCTGGGCATAAAAAAAGTGCGGCCTGAGCCGCACTTTTTTCATGTCGAACAGTGACAATACTGCGCTCACGCCCTGTTAATAATAACGGGGCGCTGTTGTTCGAAATTCATTCGCCAACATCCGCATCGTCGCTGTCCGAAAAAAATTTTGGTAGGCACAATTGGATTCGAACCAACGACCCCCACCATGTCAAGGTGATGCTCTAACCAACTGAGCTATGTGCCTGTCAAGGTTATTGTTCTGGAGATTTTGCTCCCCGTCCGGTCCCTGAACCGGATATCACGATCGAAACGTCTTGGTAGGCACAATTGGATTCGAACCAACGACCCCCACCATGTCAAGGTGATGCTCTAACCAACTGAGCTATGTGCCTGAGCGTTCACAATCAGTGAGGCACGAATTATACCTAGGTGAATGCTCACAGCAAGCACTTTTTAGAAGGATAGCGCAAATGCGGTATTCACCTAGGCACCTCTCAGTCTTCAGAGACGGCGTGCCGAAAGAACGCCGTGCACGGCGCGCAGCCCTTTGAGCAGCACCTGCATAGCATTGCCGCCCTTGACCTCGAGCGAAAACCGCATGTGCTGATCGCCCTTGAGAATCTGCGTGTTGAGCGCCGTCACGTGCACCTTTTCGCGCTGCATCACTTCCGTCACATCCTTCATGATGCCGGACCGGTCGGAGGCAATCACGAGCACGTCGGCGGGATAGAGCGCATCATCACCGGCGCGCCCCCAACTCACTTCAATCAAGCGGTCATGATCCTGATCGACCATGTTCTTGAGGTTAGGACAGTCTGCACGGTGAATCATCACGCCTCGGCCGCGTGTGACGTAGCCCACAATTTCGTCGGGAGGCACCGGATGACAGCAGCGGGCAAGCTGTGTGAGAAGGGAATCCATGCCGACCACGAGCACCTTGCCCTTACTCGCCGCGCTCGAAGCTCCGCGCAGCACCAAATCATGCTCAGGAGCAGGCGCCGGAGCGGGCTTGGGCGGCTGTACGGCCTGTGCGAGCGCTGTCAGCGTGATTTCTTCCTTGGCAAAAGCCACACAGAGCTCATCAACGGTGCCAAAGCCCAGGCGTTTCGCAAGATCATCGAGCTTAACCGCGGTTTTTCCCAAACGCGCGAGTTCTTTATCCAGGCGGTCACGGCCCTCGGCGATCTGCTGCGCGAGCTGCTCAGCATTGAACCACTGCCGCACCTTGTTGCGGGTACGGGGACTCGCGGCATAGCCGAGTTCGGGATTGAGCCAGTCGCGGCTCGGCTGTCCGACTTTTGCCGCAATGATTTCGACGGTCTGTCCGGTCTTAAGCTTGGTATTGAGCGGCACCATCATCCCGTCGACTTTTGCTCCGCGGCAGCGGTGACCAAGCTGAGTATGGATTTGGTACGCAAAATCCACCGGGGTAGCACCGGCGGGAAGCTCAACGATGCGGCCTTGCGGCGTCAGACAGTAGACATGGTCGTCTTCCACGGCCGGCGCTGCCGGCTGCCCCTTCTGCCCCGCCTCTGCATTGGGTGCTTGAGCGCTCTGCTCGGCAGCGCCCCCGCCCACATCACTCCTCCAGGCCAGGAGCTGACGCAGCCACGCCACGCGCTGCTCCTCAGCAATGGAGGCGCCGTTGGAATTACCCGCCTCTTTGTAGCGCCAATGCGCAGCAACACCGAGTTCGGCAAATTCATGCATGGCTCGAGTGCGGATCTGAATTTCAATCGGCCGGCCGAGCTGATCGGTAATGACGGTATGGAGCGACTGATAACCATTGGGCTTGGGATTGGCAATATAGTCGTCATACTCCTTCGACAAAACCGTGAAGTGCTCCTGCACAATCGAGAGCGCTTCATAGCACTGCTCGACGGTTTCGACGATGATTCGAACCGCACGGACGTCAAAGAGCTGATCAAAGCGCAGGTGCTTGCGCTGCATCTTTTTCCAAATGGAATAGATATGCTTCGGGCGGCCCGACACCTCAGCCTGAATACCGTGAGAAATCATCAGCGCCTGGATCTTCTTCACCGCCAAAGCCATGAATTCCAAACGTTCCTCACGAGACTCATCGAGTTCAGCAGCAATCTGGTGATATTCGGCCGGATGCGTAAAGCGAAGCGAGAGGTCTTCGAGCTCCCACTTGATCTGCCAAATACCGAGTCGATTAGCCAAGGGCGCATAAACGGCAAGCGTTTCCTCACCGAATTCCACTGCGCCCGGCGCCTGTGAAGAGACAAACCAGCGCAGCGTCTGCAGGCGGCTTGCCAATTTGAGCAGTACGACGCGCAGATCCTGACTCATCGCCAGGAACATGCGGCGAAGCGCCTCGGGCTGCACCGCCGCACTGGATTCTTTGTTTTCCGAGCGTGCGCGCTTGGAGAGATCATTCATCTTCCCGAGCTCGCGCACAAGCCCTGCCACATTCTCCCCAAAGCTCTTTTCAATCCATTCATCGGGCTTCTGCACGAGCGTGGGCACGCTGAAAAGATACGCCGCAGAAATGAGCTCCGGATCGTTTCGAATGGCCCGCAGAATGTTGGCAACACCGTCGGCATGCGCCATGACCGACTCGCCCGTAGAAAGCGTCCTGCCGTAATAAAGCGGTTCCACCGAGCTGCGTGCAGCAGCCGGATCAGCGGTTTTCGTGAATTGGGTGGCATCCATCGCCGCCTCCAAAATCTTTTTCTTCTTTTGGCTGCTCGGGTTGGTTCCAAACCCGCACAGCACCGTAATGGATTATTGGCCGCAGGCAAACGTCATCCGCACAAGGACTCTTTAAACCTCATACAGCTTCCGTCGCTACTCGGTGAATTGTAGGTAAGCAAGAGCGCCTTGCGCAGAAAGCGGACTGAAAGGAATCAAATCCTTACCGACTGGCCGCTGAAATAGCACAGCCGGAAGGATTAGGGTTTTCACTGTGTTTGCGTAAATTAGAGCAAGTTCAGCCGCCAGGACATCTTCACGGAGCCCCCTGCAGAGCGAACGCTGGATCCAGCGCGTGAAGCAAAACCGGAAAAATCCAATCTGGAATCCCGCCATTCAATGCCGGCAGCGAGTTCGGCATTCCATTGGAAGCGTTCGGGCTCAGCAGCCGTCATGACAGTTGCTGACGATGTCGAGCCCCCGGCGGGCCCTTGAACCATCACATCGCGGTCGCCGCCGACCGTACTGTTCAACGCTGCAGTCAACGACACATCCAAGCGCCTCGGCTTCACCTGCCCCCAATATCCGGCTCCCGGCGCAAAATGAAGCGCCCCCGTTATGACGCCGCCCGCCGTTGCCGCCGCCGGCATTGCGGAACCTCCAGGAGTGGTGAGCACAGCTCCTGCCGGTGAGCGCCATGTTCCTTCAGCCGTATCCACCCGCAGATACCGCAGTCCGGCAAAGCCCGAAATCACCCATGAGCGGTCAGGCCCGCTGCCCGACAACGCGCTGCCGGCGAAAAGCGGCTGTTCATAAAGAAAGCCGCTGGAATAAATGCGCCGCTTGAGTTTTTCCATCTCAAGATACTCACGGGCCGCCCCCATGCGATAACGGTCGTCAGCCTCAAGCCACGTCAAATCTACCGTTCCCCAGCCGTTGCCGAGCCGTCGGCGCACAAAGAATGATGCGGAAGCTTCGTCGGACTCGCTGTCTACCCCGAGTTCCGCTGCCGCTCCCTGTTTATAAAGCGTATCCAGACTTCTTGTTGTGAAGCTCCCCATCAAGCCGACACGCCAATCCTCCCGCCCGAAAATGACAGCGGCGTCAAAAGTGGTGTCTTCGCTTTTGACCGTAAAGCGTTTAGAAACCGGCGTCGATACATCAACCTTGGTGCTGCCGGCTGAAGCGCCAATAAAAACAGGCACATCCTGCACTACTGCCGGCAGATGCTCCTGCAGGTTCGTGCGCCAGGCTTTCAGCCGTTCCGTCCAGTCAGGATCGGCCTTTTCCGAATCAGCAGCTGCTTTTCGGCTAGCCGCCCTTTGCGCTTCAAGCGAACGAATTTCTGCGGCACGCGCCGCCTGCGCCTCCGCCATTCTTGCCGCCGAAGCCAGCCGCATGGAGGTCGAGACGGCGTTTTGCATCAGTCGCTCATTGGTACCCGTTGAAGAAGCGGCCGTGGCAACCGCCATCATCGTGCCTTCAACCACGTCGGACGTATTGGTAAAAAGCGTGCGGTAAAAGCTGGGCACAAGGAGCGATGTTCGGTTTTCATAAAGCTCTTGAAGCACTGCCGCGAGCGGCCCCTCAAACGTTGGGCTGCCCAACACCCCGACCACCGCGCCTGACGCATCGAAATAAAGTCCTCCTGTTTCCAGAAGCCCCTCTACTTTCAGCGTCAGATTTTCCAGTCCGGAGACCTCAGCACGGCTCAAATCAAGCCCTTCAACTTTAAAGGTCGTCCCCGCCGCCGGAACGCCGGATGCGGCTTTGCGGTCAGCCGAGCGGGATGATGCCGGTAAATCGGCTCCGTCTTCAGCGTCCTGAAGAGTGTCGTCTTCATCCGTGCGGGTGAGTGAAGACAAAAGAAGCGTTGAACCCGCCTCAAAGCGAGCCTTCGTACCATCCTCGAGCGTCAGTGTGGTGTGTTCGCCCTCGATAGAGAGCACGCCGCCGCTTCCTACCCAGAGATTCCAACGATTGGAGGCTGCCTCCCGTTCCGTACTGCTCCCGCCCACCGCAATCGACATCCCGCGCGTGAGTGAAGCATTCTTTTGCACGCGAACCGCACCCTGCGGCGCCGCGGCGGGCGTAAAAAAGAAATTTTCAATTGGATCCGTTCCGGCCTCGTTGCCATCATCAAATGCCGCACGAGACCAAACGAAAGCGCCGCCCGAACCCACACGAATGTCAAGATGACCGCCGCTGCTCACGGCTAGCTCTTCAATCATCAAGGTTGAAAACTGATCCGCCTGAGCATTGTCTTCGCCCACCGTCACCAACGTGCGTTCCATATCCGCCGTCAGTTTTTGAATATGTACTTCTGCGTTTGATGTGAACTCAGACGCCTCCGTTGCCGTTGCGCTGAGGATCAGCAACCCGCCGCGGCTGACAACCTCCCAAAGCTCTGCATAACCGTCAACTTCGACCTGCAGGCGGGCGCCGGAGTGAAGCTCAGCCGTACCGGCAAATTCTCCTGCCAGCCCGTACACATTCTCCAATTGTGCGCCGCTCCCGACAGTCAGCTGACCGCTCACTTCAAGATTGGCCGTACAAAAATAGGCACCTGACAGCTCGAGATGTCCTGACTGCGTCACGTTCGTTGAGCTGTGATCTGCATAGTCCTCTATAACAACATGATCGGACACCATGTAGGGATCAGAGATATCGCGGTAGACACTATTGGCCAATACCGGCGAAGCGGCCCCGCAGAAAAGAAACCCTGCTGTCATTAAGCTTAGAGACAGAGCGCTCAAACACGGCAGACCGCCCGAGCGCAAGCCGCCGCGGGATACGAGACGCACTCCTAAGTGATGAGGGAAGACAAAAGTGGAGTGCACACTGCGGCCCACGCCGCGAGCACACTCGGAAGTGCATTCTGTTGTTTTCATTATTTGAAGAGAATGTAGTTGAGAGGTGCCCGCAAAGGGGCTCAAAGATTCTCGCTGCTCTTCAAAGCTTTTGCTCCAACGCCTGTGCTCGCAGCCTTTTAGCTAAAGGAAGCCGCATTAATGCATCACGTTTTCAATATTATCACTCCATTAGTTGAAAACAATTAACGATATGCCTCATCACTTTAGAGAAAATATCAATCAAATATATATGTAAACTTTGAATTGACAGGTTGATACCTGTCAATCGCAATCAAAAGACTATAAATTTTGATTGTGTATTTTTTGAGTATAAAAAATCCCTCCCATGCAAAAAGCATAGAAGGGATCGCGTTATCTTCGGTTATGAAGGCGCTGTGACCGCGGTTAGTTGCGCAGACTGTAGATCGGCGCCGGGATGCGGCCGCCAAGCTTCACGAAGCCCGACGCATCGCCGCCCGGAACGCGGATGATGGACGCTTCACCGAGAAGACCGCCGAAATGAGCAACGTCGCCCACGGTCTTGCCCGGAACCGGAATCACACGGACCGCAGTGGTCTTGCCGTTGATCATGCCGATGGCGGATTCGTCGGCGATCATGCCGGAGATCGTCGAAGCGGGGGTGTCGCCCGGGATGGCGATCATGTCCAGACCCACAGAGCAGACAGAGGTCATGGCTTCGAGCTTTTCGAGCGTCAGGGCGCCCGAGCGCGCAGCGGCTTCAATGGCACTGTCTTCGGACACCGGAATGAAGGCGCCGGAAAGCCCGCCCACGTGCGAAGAGGCAAAAACACCGCCCTTCTTCACCTGATCGTTGAGCATCGCGAGAATGGCAGTCGTGCCGGGAGCACCGATGGAAGAAAGGCCGAGAGACTGGAAGATCTCGCCCACGCTGTCGCCCACAGCCGGCGTCGGGGCAAGCGACAGATCAGCCACGCCGAACGGAAGGTTCAGGCGGTTGGCGACTTCATTGCCGATGATTTCACCCACGCGGGTCACTTTGTAGGCGGTGTGCTTAATGACTTCTGCCGCATCCGTGATGGTCAGATATTCACCCTTGGCTTTAAAGGCACGGTCAAGGGCCTTTTTCACCACGCCCGGGCCGGAAACACCGACGTCGATCACCACATCGGGTTCGCCGACGCCAAGATAGGCACCTGCCATAAATGGCACGTCCTGCGGAATATTGCAGAAGACAACGAGCTTGGCGCAGCCGATTGCGTCGCGGTCACGAGTTGCTTCCGCCACATCCAGAATGCGCTGCCCCATGAGACGTACGGCATCCATGTTGATGCCGGCCTTCGTCGAACCCACATTGATTGAAGAGCAGATACGGTCGGTGACAGCCAGCGCCTCGGGAAGTGCATCAATCAGATTCTTTTCGCCCGGCGTCATCCCTTTTTCAACCAAAGCGCCGAAACCGCCGATAAAGTCAACGCCCACTTCTTTAGCCGACTCATCGAGCACGCGGCAGGCCGCCACCATCTCATCACGGCTGAAGCTCGCGCCGACAGTGCCGATCGGGCTCACGGAAATGCGCTTGTTGACGACGGGGATGCCGTAGCGGTCGCCGACGAGATCACAGGTCTCAACGAGTTTTTCGGCATAGCGGAAAATCTTCGAACGCACTTTGTAGGCGAAAGTATCGAAGTCCGAACTCGCGCAGTCAAAAAGATTGATGCCCATCGTGACGGTGCGGACGTCGAGATGCTCCGAACGAAGCATATTGATGGTGGAAAGTACCTCGCGGTCAGTCAGCATGTTTTGTCTCTGTCTCAAAAATTTGGAATGGGTTGCGGTCGCGTGATGGTTGACTTACTCCACCTTGACGCGGTGAATGGCTTCGAAGATGTCGCGGTGCTGCAGATTGCAGCGCAGGTTCATAGCGCGGGCACGATCAATCATGACGCGGTGCAGCGCGCGGCGATCAACATTGAGCGGAATAGAAACTTCAAAGACCTGCAGCGACATGCCGTCCTCAATCGGGAAAGCACGCAGGGATTCGATGTTGATCTTCTGTTCGGCGAAAATGCGCGAAAAATTAGCGATGATGTCGTTGCGGTCCGTACCCCAAACGCTCACCACATAGGGCTCGCTTTCCGGCTGCGGCGTCGGCGCCTTGAAGTCAATCACCATAACGGCCAGATCAAATTTGCGGCGGGCGATTTCGGCTTCAAGCTCCTGCTGGATCTGTTCGTTAGAAAGACCGGCGGGCTTCTGAATGACACACATCAGAGCGAACTGGCCGTGCAAGGCCATCTGGTTCACCTGCTCGAGATTAACGCCGCGGCGAGTGAGCGCATTGGATACAACGGCGACGATGCCCGGGCGATCGAGGCCGAAAACCGCCACATTGGTGCGGTGCAGGCCGTCATTGATTTCAGTTGTCTGAGCAGGTTGAGCTTCAGTCCCTTTGTTTCTCCGGAA
>OBXI01001215.1_pt1 | contig 16152 bp, 9 predicted proteins | sample 1538161 | NCBI WGS metagenome assembly OBXI01 (sample SAMEA2580142, study PRJEB22360) | human gut metagenome | biome: human gut; feature: human-associated habitat; material: faeces | place: Denmark | collected 2008/2010 | reverse complement strand
ACAAAATATAACATTTTCGGGACGATTTACCTATTGTATTTTCATCAAAAAAACTTTAGAATATTTTAGAATAAATCTATTGCTAAAACTATGTTTTCGCATAGCAGTAGAAATAACCTATTAATCATACTCAATTTAAAGGGAAGGGAGAGGAAAGTATGAGAAAAAAATTTAAGAAACGGTTGCTCGGAATCATCCTTACCATCTTGATGGTGGTTAGCGTGATACCTGTGCAACAAGCACAGCCCGTAAAAGCGGTAGCAGGAGATACGATTCAAGCGGGAACAACTATTTATTTACGCCCTAATGCTGCAACAACTTGGATTAAAGATAATGCAGTTATGGCATTTAAGACTAGTGCGGACAATAAGCAATCGGAAATTGTTGTTATGACAAAGATGGATGATGGTCTTACATGGAGTGGAGAGACAACTGCAGAGGCGACCAATATTGATTTTCTTCGCTTAGATCCCAATGACAAGCATGTATGGAATGAAGCGGGTACATGGCCGGGCTTAGAAAGAGGAAAAAACTTATATACGTTTGCATTACACACAGGAGTAACTCCAACAGGAATGTGGACTACATATTCAAGCACAGGAAGTGAGACTACATCCTATTTTAATGTAAATGCTACATTAGTTGATTATTTCAATGATAATCGTGTGGATATGGCACAATCAGAAGATAAGCGACATAACAATCAGGGTAATGAAATAGGACCGGATAAAGCTCCGTATTCGAAATTGAACCAATGGCTTTCAGGTTTAAAGGGTTACGCGTTGGATGTAAGTTCAGATCCGAAAGATCCTAATGCGCCAGTGCCTCTTTACTTTGGTGATTTATTACATAAATCTCAGGCAGGTGGAAATGGTACGCTTACCTGGTACTGGCAAGGCGCAAATGTTGCATTTGGCTCAGGTGATTCGTATTACACTAAAGACGTAGCGCAGGGTATAGTAGGAAAGAATTTAGACGATGATGGAAATCTGATTACTTCATACAAGTACAATGATAACTCGGTAAAGGTGCCTTTCTTTAATGAAGATGAAGATGCTTACCCTAATCAGAGCAAATATATGCAATTTTATAACAATTTACAGTTCCCATTTACAAAGACAACAAATGATAAGGGAGTATCTACATATTCGTTTAATTCAGAAAAAAATAACGTTTATTATGATTACGCTAGTAAGAAAATTGTAAGAAAAGATGATTTAGTAATTAATAATGCAAAAGGCGATAATAGAGGATATTTTCCATTCAATAGTTCTAATCCATCAAATAAGAACGAATTGAACTATGGATTTGGTACACAGTTTACGATTCCATTTACTGTAACAGAAAATGGTCAAAATGTGGATGATACACCTATGACATTCAAATTTACCGGTGATGATGATGTATGGGTATACATTGATGGTGCATTGGTATTAGATATGGGTGGTGCTCATTGTAAAGCTGAAGGAGAAATTAACTTTGCAACACAGATGGCTACCATTACAACAGGTACATCTGATGCAAAGCTGGGTAATCAACCTACAGCTGGCGGAAGAGTAGCAGCTAAAGATAATGGAAATCGCACAGTAGACTTCAAAAACATTACAGTAAAGAAATCAGATGGCAAGACCATTTCGTTAGCTGATTATATGAAAGAGTCTGGAAAAGTACACGAATTAAAGATGTACTATATGGAACGTGGTATGTGGGACTCCAATATGTCCATTTCATACAGTTTCGTCCCGTTGCCATCAGGTCTCACTCTTAGTAAGACACTTGACACAACAGACGTAAATGCAGGATTAAAGAATGCAGTACAGGGTCTTGATAACTTTGATTTCAAGATTCAGAAAAAGAATCTGAAGACAGATGAAGCAAATTATAGTGATGTAGAGAATTTGGGATATACATTGTACGATTACGATGACCGTACATTTCCAGGACAAGAGGCTAAAGATAGTACGGCTACATTTAGCTCATCATATTTTGCAAGTGACTTTATTAATACTAAAGATAAAAATAACAGTAGTGCATTCTACGCAGGAACAGGATTCCAGATTACAGAATCTATTCCACAAGGTACAAAATTACAGTATGACACATCCAAGACGAGATGGGGAGTTTATGACAGTATTACATCAAGAGCAGCAATAGAAGGAGGAAAAGGTGCGGTTGCTACTTTTAATATGGGTGATGATACTTCGTCTGAGATGGATGTTGTGAACAGATATGTTAACTTTGTTAATACACCAAAGGTTGGTAGCTTATCAGTAGCAAAGAAATATGAAGGATATGCACCAGAAAATGAAACCTTTGGATTTACAGTATTGGTAGATTTGACAGGCCACGATTACTATGATTCATATAAACTGGAATATACTGGTACTCAAAATGGAACAACAGATGAGAATGGACACTTCACATTAAAAGTTGGTGACACAGTTACATTTGCAGGTATTCCAGCAGGTGCTACTTATAAGGTTGTTGAAGATGCGCCAGGAGCAGACGATACATGGGTACAGGATACATCAAAGTGTACGGGTCTGACAGGAAAGATTGTAGCCGAAGTTCCATCTGCAGCAGTTGTAACAAATAAGACAAAAACAACTCCAAAAAATTATGTAATCTATGCAGAAGCTGGAAAGACAGTTACTTATGCACCTGATGGTGTAACTATTACAGATCTGACTGCTCCAATTACAGGTGATAAAGATATCACAACTAATGTAAATAAAGATGGAAAGGGTGAATTTACACCAACATCTTCAAATAAAAAGTATGATGTAAATTACGAGGGAACCACTACTGATAAGAGTAATTTTGCAGGTAAAATTACTGTACTTACATATGAGGCAACTAATAAGGTTTATGTATTCGATTACGGTTTAGAGTCAAACATTGCAGATACAACAACAGGAGACGGATTATTCCAGGGTGGTATATTCTACAATGAAAAGGCTACAGGTACTATGGCTACAACAGCTAAGTTAGGAGAAATCACTCCAGCACAAGAAAATTCACAAACTACAATTAGCGGCTCTAATATTGCAATTGATAGCGTTGGAAAAGCAGATAGCCCAGTAACATTCAAGCCGGTTGCGTTCATGGATAAGGATGAGAATTACACTTATACAGCAGATATTACAAAAAAGAATGAAAAACTTGATCCATACAATCCAGAAACTGGTACAACAGTACATGGTACAATTAAGACAATGCCGGCAAACGTTGTTTACTATGAAGATAACTTCAATGCATCCAATAATACAGATGACAGCAGTGTAAAGATTGTATACACAAACTCAAAGCCAACAAATGACCCAACATATTCACAGAGTAATGACCAGAGTGAAAATTACGGACATGACAAGGCTTACAATGGTGACTTGGAAGAAAGTGGAAATAGTGCTACGGAAATGAATAATGGAGATGGAGCATATTTCACTTTCACAGGAGACGGATTTGACATTGTATCCAGAACAAATGAGAATACAGCAGGTCTTATCGCATATGTATACAATGGAAAGAAAGATGCAGAATACTTCAGAAATCCTGAAGTATTTAAAGCAGGAACCAAAGATTTGGTAAAATCAATTCCTGTTGATACGTTCTATAGTAATGGTGACCTGTATCAGGTACCGGTTATCAGCACTACATTACAACAAAGAGGAACCTATACAGTATATCTGAAAGCACTGAAAACTTACACAGGACAGTCGGTCATCTATATTGATGGTGTACGAATCTATAATCCACTGGCAGACAAGAGTGCTTATCTTGAGACAGAGAAGAATACAAAAGTGCAGGAACTGAGAGGAATGTTATTAGGAAGTAGTCCGTCAATCAATCTTGTAACGCCAGATGAAAATAATGGATTCCTGATTGACGGTGGTTCAACAGCAGTAGAGCAGTATCTTCCAGAGAAGCCAGAGATTGGTGCATATTTAGGTGCAGAAACATTAGCAGATGTCATGAAAGCAGGACCAAATAATGAACTGTATCTGCCAATTGATAATGGTGTGGCATTTAAGGTTTCTACACCTGTAGGCGATGCAGACTGGACACTTCAGGTTGGAGCAAAATCAGTATCAGCAGATACAAGTACAGAATCAGATGCAGTTATAGCAGACAAGGCATTTACGGTTTATGTAAAACCGGATGATGTAAAAGAGACAAAATATCAGGAAGTAAAAAATTATACTATCAACACATCAACAGATATGTATTATGATATTAATCTGAAAGAAGTAATTAAAGCACAAGGATGGACAGCAGACAGCTACGATGTAATTGTGTTGAATACAACGGTAGATTATAACAATTATGATATTATATCTCTGACAAATATCAAGTGTGCAGCAGATATGACACTGAGCAAACCAAGCCAGCTGACAAGGATGGGATATAATCTGGCAGGAAGAAATGTTCTGACAGGAAATGATGAGGCAGTCTTGAGCGCTAAATTCGGAGTTACAAATGTAACAAGAGGAAAATATGCAAGTATGACAGTTGTCACCAAAAAAGAGGCAACAGATGTACAGGTTACAGATCCTACAGGAGCAGTTGTAACATCCTTTACGAAAAAGACAAGTTCTATTGATGCAGATGGAAACAAAGAGTGGAAATTAACATTTAAAGTTATTAAGCAAAGAGGTGAGGCAAAATACAGTGTGGATGCTGTAGTGAACGGCTCATTGACCAATATGCCATATTCAACATCTATCATGGTTAGATAGAAAAGTAGTTGAATATGAATAATTTGGAAAGGAGATAGGAAATGAAAAAACAATACAGAAAACCTGAAATTGCTATAGAAGATTTTGTGCTTAACCAGTTTATTGCTGGTTCATGTACAGTGAAAACAAATCTAAGAGACACTTGTTATTCAGCTAATTATTATGAATGGAGTAAAGAACTTGATCCATTTACATTAGCTGCGATTGAAGCAGGACAGTTTATAGAGAAGCTTTCGTGTACAGTGAACGCAGATGATGATAATGACACAATATGCTATCATACACAGGGTAGTCCTTTGTTCCAGTCATAGCAAATAAAGATAAAACGGAGTTATGTATAAATGCATAGCTCCTTTTTTGATGAAAGGATAAGAATGTATCGTTATTATTTTAAATTGGCAAATTTGGTTATTCAGATAAATGCTCCGTTTGTTATCGAAAAATTCTATGAAATGGAAATTTATCGTATTGAATATGCAGAGAAAATCAATGCTCAGTATACAATAGAAATGTTTCCAGAAAATTGGAAAATAGAAGGAAAGTTATTGTTCGATGATAGAAAGTCTAAAATATACGAGACGAAGGAAACGATTCAAAGATATTTTTTTTGGAGCGTACATACAGAAAAAAAATATGTGATGCTTTCTTATAGTAAAAAGGATTTTTCACTTTTTAAGATATATTTACAAAAAGAGTACAAGGATGAATTGTTAAGAGAATTCCATATTTCAGGAATGTTGGCAATGGAGCTTGTTTTCATAATAAATCAGGGATTTCAACTTCATGCATCTGTGATAAATTGGAAAGACAAAGGAATATTATTTTCTGCACCATCGGGAACTGGAAAATCTACGCAAGCCGATTTGTGGAAAAAATATGAAGGAGCAAAAGTAATAAACGGCGACAGGGCCTTAATTAGAAAAGAAAAAGGAGAGTTTACGGTTTATGGTTCTCCATATGCTGGTACATCGAAAATATATACAAATTTCTCAGCTCCAATCAAAGCGATTGTTATCTTGGATCAAGGTAAAGAGAATAAAATTAAAAGGTTGGGAGTAAAAGATGCATTTGTGAGATTGTATAGCGAGTCAACAGTAAATGCATGGAATCAGGAATACGTCATTCGATTTCTGGATTTATTACAGGATTTGATTGAAAATGTGCCCGTTTACCATCTCTCCTGTCGCCCGGATCAGGACGCAGTAAATACGGTGAAAAACGAAATTTTAAAAGAGTTATAAGATAACAATAAAACAAAGAATGCAGATTAGTGAGGGTGGAGTGCACTCTCACTATTCTAGGTTTAAGGAGATTTTGAGGGATAGGTTGTAATTTATTGGAAGATAGTTTATAGTAAAAGATAAAAAGATGAGAAAATGGAGGGCACTATGAAACAGAAAAAGAAATTAGGGATTATAATTGCTGTTGCAATAGCTATAATAGTGGTGGGAGTTGTAATACTTTTTGCATTAAAGGCAAATAAGAGTTCTTCACAGAAAGAAACAAAAGAAACCAACGAATATGAAATTGTAAAACCTGGAAAGGATACTTTGGATGTTAGTAAGATTCAAGGTTATTCAGCTAAAGTAGGAGACTCTGACAAAAACGATAATTCTAAGGAAACTGAAAAAGCAGAGCAAATCGTTCTTTCCGATTCGAACCTCACGGTTGAGTCCATCGGTGCTTATTCCGGTTCTTTTATAGAAGATGGAAGTGACGAGGCGACAAAGAACGTAACAGCGATGCTGATTACGAACAATTCTGACCAGATGCTTCAGGTTGCACTGATTGATTTTCAGGTAAATAGCAATGAGACGGCGAGTTTTAAGGTGACGAATCTTCCGGCAGGAACTTCTACGCTGGTACTTGAGAGCAATAAGCGGGAGTTTTCAGATAAAGATACTTATACATATGGCAATGCGGCTACGGGATATATGGATCAGCCGACGCTCGAAGAGGATAAGGTAGAGTTAAAGACAGAGAATGGAAAGATTACACTGAAGAATAAGACGGACAAAGAGCTTAAGACCGTTTATGTATATTATAAGTATATGCAGATTGGCGGTGCTTATCTTGGAGGAATTACTTACCGTACACCATTTGAAAATGTGGGTGCAGGCAAGGAAGCTGAGGCAGTTGCGGCACATTTTAATCCGGACAGCAGTCAGATTATGGGAGTACAGATACTTGAGAATTAAAAGAGATTGGGGAATAAGTTCATGAAGAAACAACAAGCACCAATGCAGGCGCAGCTTAGAAAATATCTGTATCAGAAGGCGGCACACAATAAAGTGCCGCTTTCCGGTACATTTGAATTGACACCGAGATGCAATATGAATTGCAGGATGTGTTACATTCGAATGAGTGAAGCAGAGATGCGGGCAAGGGGAAGAGAGTATACAGCAGAAGAATGGATTGAGATGGGAAAAGCCTGTGCAAAAGAGGGAATGCTCTTCTTGCTGCTGACGGGCGGGGAACCATTTCTTAGAAAAGATTTTAGACAGATTTATACAGAGTTAAAGAAGCTGGGGTTACTCATCTCAATTAATACGAATGCGACATTGATTGATGAGGAGACCGTGGAGTGGTTAAAGAAGGATCCGCCGATGAAGGTGAATGTGACACTTTATGGTGGTGGAAATGAGACTTATAAAAAGCTGTGTGGACATCCGACCGGATATGATGCAGCTACGAAGGCGATTGATCTGATGCACGATGCGGGCATTTTTGTGAATATCAATGCGAGCTTTACGAAGTACAATCTGGATGATATGGAGGATATTTTTGCATTTGGCAAGAGAAGGGAGATCCAGGTGAATGCGGCGACTTATATGTTTCCGCCGGTACGTAGTGCGAAGGACGGCGTGACGGATGATGCGGTGCGTTTTACAGCAGAAGAGGCTGGAAGAGCGAGAGCGATGGCGGATAAGTACCGCCTGTCTAAGGAGGAGTTTGAGATTCGATTGAAGGCACTCCATGAAGGAAGAGATGACTTTATGGGCGGTGAGGAAGAGTGTGAGCGTACCCCGGATGAGAAGATGGGTTGTATGGCGGGACGGTCTTCATTCTGGATGACATGGGACGGACGAATGACGCCTTGCGGCATGATGAATGAGCCGGTAGCCAGACCATTTGAGATTGGCTTTTCGGATGCATGGAAGTCAATCTATCAGGCGACGGATGAGATTTTGCTGCCATCTGAATGCAAGAACTGCAAGAAGCGTTTTGCGTGTATGATGTGCGGGGCGCTTACGATTGCGGAAGGTGGCGGATGCAGTTATAAGAAGCCGGAGTATTTGTGCCGGCAGACAGAGGTGTTCCTAGAAGAGATGGAGAAAGAATACCAGAAACGGGAAACAGGGGTATGATGACGAATACACAAAAAGAGCTGTTACAGGCACTTCGGTGCTTTATGCAGGGGGATGAGGAATACCATCTTCCGGAAAGGTTTTCACAGCTAAAGGAGCTGTGTGACCTTGCTGCGATGCATAAGATTTTAGCAATTATATATGAGATGATCCGGAGGGATTCGGTGCTCCTTTTAGAGGAGAATGCGCCACTTGCTGCGAGGTGGAAGAAGAGTGCGATTGCGGAAGTGATGCTGCAGGTGCAAAGGACGGCTGGTTTTCTGGAGCTGTATCAGAAGCTTCAGAAGGAAGGGGTACATCCGCTGGTTGTGAAGGGGCTGATTTGCCGGTCTTTTTATGAAAAGCCGGACTTTCGGATATCAGCGGATGAAGATCTGCTGCTTAGGAAGGAAGAGTTTGAGACCTTTGACTGCATTTTGTTAGAGGAAGGATATAAGAGGCAGGAGCTGGATCCTAAGGATCTGCCGTATGAGATTCCATATCTGAATCCGAGAAATCAGGTATATATAGAGCTTCACTTTTCGTTGTTTGCAGAAGGCGAGGGTGCATATGGTCATCTGAATCAGGAATTTGCAGGGGCATTTGACCGATGCATTTGTGAGCAGATTGAGGGAGTGGATATTAAGACACTTTCGCCGACGGACCATATGTTTTATCTGATCTGTCATAGTTTTAAGCATTTTTTACATAGTGGATTTGGGATCAGACAGGTCTGTGATATGGTGATGATGGCAAAGCATTACACGACGCGGATTGACTGGAGAGAAATTCAGGATAAGCTTGCACAGCTTCGAATGGATACATTTTTCAGTGCTCTGGCAAAGATTGGCAGAGAGTATCTGGGATGCTCCTGGGAGAAAACCGGATATGTGGATTATACGCAGGAGAGTGTGGACTGTATGCCGCTTCTTGTGGATCTGCTGGAAGGCGGTGTGTATGGCGGGAGCACGATGGCGAGAAGGCACAGCGCGAATATGACGCTGGAAGCTGCTAGGAGAGGCAAAAAGGCGACGGCGTCGTCGGTTTGGTCATCGTTGTTTCCGGGTGTTTCTTATATGAAGGGGCATTATGTGTGGCTCTGTAAGTATCCGTGGCTGCTTCCGGCAGCATGGGTGATGCGGCTGTTTGGATATGCGGCAGACAGGAAGCATACAGAGGATCAGAGTAGTTTAGAGATTGGAAATAAACGTGTGGAACTTCTTCGGAAGTATCATGTGATAGATTAGGGGACAGATATATGAAGGTGATAGATACAAGAGAATATGTGTCGGTTCTGAAGCAATTGACGGACGATGGACGGGAAGTCAGCATGCGGATTGCGGGAAATAGTATGGCGCCATTTCTGATTCATGAGCGTGATACGATCTTCTTTCGGAAGCCGGAGGCAAAACTGAAGAAGGGCGATATGGTGTTCTTTAAAAGAAGAAACGGACAGTATATCATGCACAGGATTCACCATGTGAAGCCGGATGGGTATTATATCGTGGGTGATGCGCAGTGTATGATTGAGGGACCGGTCGCAGGGGAACAGATATTTGCGGTTGTGACGAAAGTCATAAGAAAGGGAAAGACGATACAGCCGGGGGACTTCTGGTGGGAGTTCTTTCGTCATGTGTGGCTGCATATGATTCCACTTCGAAGACCGGTGATGGCTCTTTATACGAAGCTTCTTTTTAGAGGAGGCAGATCATGAGAGAGAAGAAGACACATTTTGAATCGGTCAGAATATTAAAGAAACGATGGAAAGATGGTACATTTTCGGAGATTTTAGAGGACTGGAGATGGATTCTTGGGTATAGCGCAAGGTATAAGGGAGCGATTCTGTTTTATGTTGTGCTGGGAATCTTAAGTACGTCGTTTGGACTTGCGAGCAGTGTGGCGAGTAAGTATCTGATCGATATCATTACGGGTTATCAGACGAGTAAGCTTGCGGTGCTGTTTCTTGTGATGGTTGGCGGACAGGTGTTCAGCCTGTTGTTTGAGAGCCTGATCAACCGGGTTTCCACGAAGCTTAGTATTGATATTAACAATGATATTCAGGCGGATATTTTTGATAAGATTATTGATGCGGACTGGATGGAGATCAGTAAGTATAGCAATGGAGACATTCTGAATCGTTTTAATGGCGATATTCGTACGATCAGCAGCAATGCCATCAGCTGGCTTCCGACGATTATCATTGCACTTTATAAGCTGGTGGCGACATTTATGGTCATCCTGCATTATGACTGGGTGATGGCTCTGATTGCGCTTGGCAGTGCGCCGTTTCTTCTTCTGCTGTCACGAACGGTGCTGAAGAAGCAGAGGGACTTTAGCCAGAAGGTGCTCGAGACGAGCAGTAAGCTGATGGGATTTGAGGTCGAGACGTTTTATAACTTTGATACGATCAAATCTTTTGGTATTGCGCCGCATTATAGTAAGAAGATGAGATGGTGGCAGAAGCGGTTTCGGGATGACAGCCTGAAGTATAATTATTTTACGATTAAGACGAATGTAGTTCTGCAGGGAATTGGAATGGTCGTGCAGTTTATTGCATTTGGATATTGTCTGTTCCGGTTGTGGACGCATGATATTACATATGGTACGATGACATTGTTTCTGCAGCAGAGAAGCAATCTGTCGGCGGCATTTAATAATCTGGTGACGATTGTTCCGACATTTTTAAACAGTTCAGTATCGGCGCACCGTATTCGTGAGCTTGTGGAGCTTCCAAAGGAAGTACATATTACAGAGAGTTCGGTGCTTGATGCGTATGCGGCAGATGGATTTTCCATTTCTTTGCGGGATGTGGATTTTTCTTATGTGAAGGAAGAGCGTGTGATCACAGATTCTTCGTTTGAGGCAAAGCCGGGTGAGATTGTTGCACTGGTGGGTCCTTCCGGAGAGGGTAAGACAACATTAATCCGTATGTTTCTGGGGCTGATTCATCCGCAGAGCGGGCAGGCAGTGATGTCTGCGGCAGGCGGCATGGAAGTGGTACTAAATGCAGAGACGAGACACCTGTTTGCATATGTTCCGCAGGGCAATACGATTCTGTCGGGAACCATCGCAGAGAATCTGCGGATGGTAAAGGAAGATGCGACAGAGGAAGAGATGATAGAAGCATTGGAGATTGCGTGTGCGTGGGACTTTGTGAAGAAGCGTCCGGACACGATAAATAGCAATGTGGGCGAGCGTGGCCGTGGACTGTCGGAAGGGCAGGCACAGAGGCTGTCGATTGCAAGGGCACTCTTAAGAGATGCGCCGGTGCTGCTGTTGGATGAGGCTACTTCCGCACTGGATGTGGAGACGGAGCGCAGGGTGCTTCGCAATATTATGACACAGAAACCAAACAAAACATGTATTGTTACAACGCACAGACCAAGTGTGTTAAATATGTGCAGACGGGTATACCGTGTGATGGATACCAGGGTGACAGAGCTTTCGGAAGAGGAAGCTGCAAAAATGGCAATGGATTTTTAAGGTAGAGAGTGGTAAAATGATTGATATACATACGCATATCCTGCCGGGGATGGATGATGGAGCAGTAGATATTTTAGATACGATAGAGATGGCAAGGCTGGCTGCTATGAGCGGAGTAACAGAAATTGTGGCAACACCGCATTTTAATATTCCGGGACTGTATGATAATGCATTTGGAGAGCATTATGTGAATACGTTTAATCAGGCCGCAAGGGCGATTAAGGAAGAGAAGATTCCAATCAGGCTTTTTCCGGGGATGGAGGCATTTTCTACAGAGGATCTGCCACGGCAGATGGCAGATGGAAAGGTAATGACGATCAATCAGAGCCATTATATTCTGATGGAGTTTGCATTTGATGAGGATCCGGACTTTGCAACGAGGCTTCTTGGTAAGGTAAGGGAAGTTGGTGCAAAGCCTGTGATTGCGCATGCGGAGCGTTATTATTTTGTGCAGGATGATCCGCAGATTGTATATCAGTGGAGGAAGAAGGGATATGCCATTCAGGTCAATAAGGGAAGTTTTCTTGGACGGTTTGGTGAGTCGGCAATGGAGACATCATACCGCCTGCTTCGTCACCATCTGGTATCGGTTGTGGCAAGTGATGCACACAGCGCGGTGGAGCGGACGCCTTTTTTGATGGATGCGTATGAAGCACTTAGTGAATGTTGTTCAAAGCGGCATCTGGATGTGCTGTTTCGAGACAATCCCGGCAGAATCTGTCAGGATAAGCCGGTACTTGAATTGGAGCCGCTTCCATTTTTACCATACTATTTTGATTAAAGGAGAAAACATGATTAGATTGAGAAGAGCCATATGTCTGATATTTGTGTTGGCATGTGCGGTATTCGTTGGATTTTTAATAAAGGAAAAGATGGTGGAAGACCATGTGCCTCCGGTGATTACCTGTAGTGATGATGAGCTTGTACTCAGTGTCAATGAGAATCAGGAAGAGGCACTGATGAAGGGAATTAAGGCTACGGATAACAGGGATGGGGATTTGACGAAGGAAGTTCGTATTTCTTCTATCTCTCATTTTATTTCGGGTAATGAACGCACGGTCACTTATGTCGTTTTTGATAAATCGAACCAGATGGGAACGTTAAAAAGAACGGTGAAATATAATGATTATACGCCACCACGGATTAAGATGCTTCATGCACCAAGATGTAGCGCGGCAGAAGTGGCGAATACAGACTTTGTATCTTATCTGAGTGCAACAGACTGTCTCGATGGAGACCTGACCAGCCAGGTGAAGCTTTCAATGAATGACAGCCTGTATAATCCGCAGCCGGGAGATTATCCGGTTACGGCACAGGTAAGCAACAGTGCGGGAGATGTCTGTTCGGTATCGTTTGAGATTACGATTACGGATAATGAGAATGAAAGTATAAAGCAATATCCGGCGTTATCGGAGTATATTGTTTATACAACTGTTGGAAATATGATAGATCCGATGTGTTATGTGGTCGGACTGGAACAGAATGGGCTGATTACACAGTATAATGAAGATCCCAGTGTTATGGAGTCGATTAGTGTGAATTCGAAGGTGGATTACAATGAGCCTGGAGTATATCCGGTAGAATTTTCGTATACCGGAGATGGAATTCCGACGGCTGTGACAAAGATGTTTGTAGTTGTGGAGGGAAATGAAGATGGAAAATAATCGGGAGAATGCATCCGCACAGACGGAGACAGAATTTGAACCGATTTCATTGGTTTGTGATATTTTAAAAAACTGGTGGGTCATCCTGTTTGGAGCGCTGGCCGGTGCAATGCTTTTTTATGTGGCAAGCAGCATGATATATGTTCCGAATTATCGTACACAGGCAACATTTGTTATCACATCCAGAGAGAATGCCAATGCATACAATAATCTTTCTTCTGCCAATTCGATGGCAGAAACATTCCAGAAGATTCTGGAAAGTACGATTATGAAGAAGACAATCTGTGAAAAATTGGATATGGATAAGCTTGATGCGGATATCAGTGCCAATGTTGTAAAGGGAACGAATATGCTGACCCTTTCTGTTACTGCACATTCGCCAAAGGATTCGATTGATATTATCAAAACGGTGATGGACAACTACACCAGCATTTCTTATTATACAGTTGGAACGACAGTGCTTGATGTTTTGGAAGATCCGAAGATTCCGTATGCACCGGTCAATCCACCACAGAACGGTGAGATGGCAAAGAAGGGATTCTTCCTGGGAATGGCTGTCTGCATACTGTTATTTGCTATCTGGTCTTATATGCATAATACGGTGAAGCAGGAAAGAGAAGTAGAGAAAAAGCTCGATGCCAGAAGTCTTGGAGCGATTAGTTATGAATGGAAGTATAAGACGATAAAGGAATGGATCAAGCACCGGAAGAAGGCAGTTCTGGTGGATAATCCTCTGGCAAGCTTCCGGTTCGTGGAAAGCTTTAAGATGCTTGCGGCCAGGGTGGAATACCATATGTCAAAGATCAACGGTAAGATCCTGGTAGTTACGAGTGTCTGTGAGAATGAAGGAAAGTCATCCGTGGCAGGGAATCTTGCAATCACACTTGCGAAAAAAGGCAAGAGAGTCATTTTGATTGATGGCGATATCAGATGCCCTGCACAGTATCTGTTATTGGGAATGAGTCCGAAAAAAGAAAATGAGCTTGGAGAGTTCTTAAATGGCAGAACAGGTGCCAATAACATTTTGTTAAATACGGAGCGTAAGCGGCTTGGATTTATAGGTGGAAAGGTGTCCTATTCTGCTTCTACAGAGATGCTTGGAAACAGACAGCTTCCGGTTCTTATAGAAGCCTGCAGTAAGATTGTGGATTACGTCATTATCGATACCCCACCATCTGGAATGATCGGAGATGCACAGATTTTTGCACAGCATGCAGATGCCGTAATGGTCGTTGCCAGACAGAACGTTACACTTGCAGAAGATATCAACGAGATGATGGATGATTTCCGTGACAATCATACCAAGGTACTTGGAGTTGTTTTAAATGGTGTCATGACGTTTCAGAGTATCGCGGACAGCCCGGTGGGAGATCATTACAGCAGATATGGGCGATATGGACGTTATGGGAAATATACGAATAATAAAGAGGTATAGCAGACATGGATGAGATGAGAGAAAAATCTGGGAAGGAGCAACAGGGTGAAATCGAGAAGATTGATCTGATTGAATTCCTTCGCAGTTTCCAATATGGAATCAAGAAAATGTGGTGGCTGGTTTTGGTTCTCGCATTGATTTTTGGACTGAATAGTTATATCAAAGCAAGAAAGAATTATACCCCTGTCTATACGGCATCAGCGACGGTGGCAGTAACGACAATTGATGGAAGTCCGGCTTACCAGAACAATGCGTCTGCACAGCAGATGGCGGATGTTTTCCCATACATACTGACAAGTGGTGTGCTAAAAGATGTGGTAGCTAAGGATATGAAGCTGGACTCTGTTCCGGGATCCATTTCTGTTCAGGCGGAAGAGGGAACGAATATGCTTACGATATCTGTTTCCGGTACGAATGCAGAACTTTCCTATAAGACATTAAAGTCAGTCATTAAAAATTATCCGGAAGTGGCACAGTTCGTACTTGGAAATACGACTCTGAAGATCCTGGATGAAACAGGTGTTCCGGATGATACGACAAAGCAGGGAGTCATTTCTTCTTCCTGGAAGAGAGGGGCACTTAAGGGTGCCATTATTGGTCTTGTGATTCTGTCTCTTTATGTACTTACCAGACGTACCGTGAAGACAGGTAAGGAGATTAAGACCCATTTGAATCTGGTTGATCTTGGAACATTGCCGGAAGTACATGTAAAGAAGAGAAATAAAGAAAGTTTTTATAATTCAGTCAATGTATTAAATAAAAGAATTCCGCAGGGATATCTGGAAGCGTTCAGAAAGGTCGGAATTAAGGTAATGAAACAGATGGAGGAAGAGGAGTTTAAGACGCTTTTGGTCACCAGCTCTGTGCCGGAAGAAGGAAAGACGGCATTTTCTGTGAATCTGGCAATCATAGAGGCAAAACTAGGGAAAAATGTCATACTTGTAGATTGTGATATGAGAAGACCATCTGTTGCAAAAGCCATGAATCAGGAAGGAGAATTTCCCGGACTTCAGGCGGTGCTTCAAGGTAAGGTGAAGATCAGTGAAGCAATGACAACGATAGAACTTGAGAAGTGCCCGGGATCTTTGCAGATTCTGTATGGCAAAACGACAGAAGGAAGTTCTTCCGACCTGCTTGAGAGTAAGCAGATGGAGAGACTCATTTCCATTTTAAAGAAGAAAGCAGACCTTGTAATATTTGATACGGCTCCTTCTGAGATGCTTGCAGATGCGCCGGTACTTGCAAGATATCTGGATGCTGCAGTCTATGTGATCCGCTATGATTATGCAAAGATGCGCCAGATTCGTATGGGTGTGGAGAACCTTTCGATGAGTGGAATCCATATGCTGGGTTATGTATTAAACCGCGACTGCTCTACGGGTGGTGGATATGGATATGGATATGGTTATGGATACTATGGACGCTATCGTTATGGAAGATATGGTCGTTATGGCGGATATAGACATTACAGCCGCTATGCAAAACAG
>OBXI01001206.1_pt1 | contig 16325 bp, 12 predicted proteins | sample 1538161 | NCBI WGS metagenome assembly OBXI01 (sample SAMEA2580142, study PRJEB22360) | human gut metagenome | biome: human gut; feature: human-associated habitat; material: faeces | place: Denmark | collected 2008/2010 | reverse complement strand
TGACCCTTTTCCCTGAGATGTGCCAGCAGGTGCTGGACGCCAGCATCATCGGCCGGGCGGCAAAGCGGGGCTATATTGAGACCCACTGCCACCAGATCCGGGATTATACCCTGAACAAGCAGAAGCAGACCGACGATTACCCCTACGGCGGCGGCTGCGGCATGGTGCTGTACGCTCAGCCCATCGCAGACTGCCTGCGTGCTGTGCAGCAGGAAGTAGCTTCACAGGGCCGTCCGGCCCCGCATATCGTGTTCCTGACGGCAGGCGGCCAGCGCTACACCGAGGAACACGCAAAGCGGCTGGCCCAGTACGATAACCTGACACTGGTATGCGGCCACTATGAGGGCATCGACGAGCGTGTGATCGATGCTTTTGCGGATGAAGAGATCTCCATCGGTGACTACATCCTCACCGGCGGCGAGCTGGCCAGCCTTGTGGTGGCGGACAGTGTGCTGCGCCTGAAGCCCGGCGTGCTGGCTGAGCAGAAGGGCTACGAGGAAGAAAGCTACTGGGACGGCCTGCTGGAGTATCCCCAGTACACCCGCCCCGAGGTGTGGGAAGGCCGCGCTGTGCCGCAGGTGCTGCTGGGCGGCGACCACCAGAAGATCGATGCATGGCGCGGGGAACAGAGCCGGGAGCGCACCCGCCTGCGCCGCCCGGAGCTGTACGAGAAGTGGTATGAGACCCACCCTGTGACCGAGCTGCCCAAGTGGAAGCGCGGCGAGAATATGCGCCTTGTCAAGACCGACGAGCAGTTTGCTGCTGCTGCCCGCATCTTTGTGGAGGGCCGCCGCACCACCTGTGCCGAGAACTGGACCCCGGAATACTGTGCCAGCCTCAACGAGGAAGAATATCTTTTGCAGCTGCGGCAGGAAAAGGCCGCAGGCTGGGTGTGCTACCTGCACACCACCAAGGATGTGCCGGACGGCATCGTGAGCATCAACCACAAGGTGGGGCACATCGAACATCTGTTCGTCACTGAAAAAGCCCGCGGCAGGGGCATTGGCATGAAGATGCTGGACTTTGCCCGCAGAAAGCTCAGCGAGCACGAGCACCCGGTGCTGAGCGTGCTGAACACCAACACCCGCGCCATAGCGCTTTACACCCGCATGGGCTGGAAGCTGACCAGCGGCACTGAGCTGGAGTTCACGCCGGAGCAATATCCGGCTGTGGTGAAAAAGTGTGCTCTGGTCTGGATGCGGTACGAGGGCAGCGCACAGAAGTAACTCCGGGCGGCAGCTGCAGGTGCATCGGACAGCGAAAAAGGCACGAAAATGGATGCTCGGGCCAGAGGGTATGGTGCTGGAAACGCACAAAAACGGCCGAGATATTGCCCGACGGTCGAAAAAATGTTGAAAACTTTTGTATCTACCCTCTAACCTTCGGGGAATAATTTTATTATCTTTGTATAAATAATGAAAAATGGGCCGCTTTTCATTGGAGAAACCGCCAAAAATGCGCCGGGGGGCTGTACAACCGTTTCGACTTGCGCTAAAATAATCGTAACGCAACAGGCACAGGATACAGATTCTATACCCAAAACGATATTAGATAGGAGCGCTTTACTATGTACGTGAAAGAAGTTACCGTTGAAAATCAGGTTGGTCTGCACGCTCGTCCGGCTACCTTCTTCATCCAGAAGGCTAACGAGTTCAAGTCTTCCATCTGGGTCGAGAAGGAAGAGCGCCGCGTGAACGCAAAGAGCCTGCTGGGCGTTCTGTCTCTGGGCATCGTGGGCGGTACCACCATCCGCATCATCGCTGACGGCGCTGATGAGCAGGCTGCTGTTGACGGCCTGATCAAGCTGGTGGAGTCCGGTTTTGCTGAGTAATTTGTGTCTATAAATGGAGCGGCGGGGGAACCTGCCGCTTTTTGTTTTTCAAGGAGAATCCATGACCAAAGCTGAACTGTATCAGAAAGCCTGTATGCTGCCGTTGCTGCCCGGCGTTTATATCATCCGGGATAAGACGGACACCATCATTTATATCGGCAAGGCAAAGCGGCTGCGCATCCGGGTGAGCCAGTACTTCCGCGAGGGCGTGCCCCATGACAACAAGGTCAGCCAGATGATCGCCCATGCCTATGCCTTTGACGTGATCGTTTGCCAGAGCGAGTTTGAAGCGCTGGTGCTGGAAGCCAGCCAGATCAAGGCCCACACGCCGAAGTATAACATCCTGCTCAAGGATGATAAAGGCTACAGCTATATCAAGGTGACAAAGGAGCCATGGCCCCGGCTCTCCTTCGTGCTGCAAAAGGAGGAGGACGATGCCGAGTATATCGGCCCCTATACCTCCAGCTTTGCGGCCCGGCAGATGGCGGAAACGGCCATGGATGCCTTTCTGCTGCCAAGGTGCAATAAGCGCTTCCCGCAGGAGATCGGCAAAGGACGCCCCTGCCTGAATGCGCACATCGGCAAGTGCATGGCAGTGTGCAGCGGCAGGATCAGCTGCGAAAACTACAATCAGGCCGTCAAGAGCGCCGTGCACCTGATCCGCTACGGCAAAAAGGACATCCTGAAGATCCTTAATGAGCGGATGCAGGAGGCCTCGGACCGGCTGGAATTTGAGACGGCGGCGCTGCTGCGGGACCAGATCGCAGCCATCACCAAGGTGAGCGCCGGGCAGAAGGTTATTGTGGACCCGGATGTGGAGATGGACGTGGTGGCGCTGGCAGGCACGCCGGACAGCGTGTGTGCGGCGGTGCTGCGCTTCCGGGACGGACGGCTGACCGATAAGCGGGAGTTTTTGTTCCACGATACCTCGGACATTGCCGCCGTGCGGGAGGAATTTCTGCCCCGGTATTATCTGGATGACGAACAGATCCCCAAGATTATTGCGGTGGACGAGCTGCCGCCGGACAGCGACGCTTTGCAGCAGGCGCTGAACGAAAAGCGCGGCAGTGAGGTGCAGCTGTATGTGCCCCAGCGCGGCGATAAGGCCCATCTGGTGGAGATGGCCCACACCAACGCGGTAGAGCGTCTTGCCCGGGAGAGCGGCCGCTATGCCCGGGAGGAAAAGCTGCTGGACGAGCTGGCGCAGGTGCTGGGCCTTGCAAAGCCGCCCCGGGCCATTGAGAGCTACGACATCTCCAACTGGGGCGATGGCTCCAGCGTGTGCGGCATGGTCACCTTCAGGGATGGCAAGCCCTATAAGGCGGGCTACCGCAGATTCAAAATGAAGACGGTGGCGGGCACTGACGACTATGCATCGCTGGCAGAGACCGTCTCCCGACGGGCGGCAGAGTACGAAAAGTACGCAGAGCTTGCAAAAAAGGGAGAGCCCTGCAGCAACTGGTTCGGGCAGAAGCCGGATCTGCTTTTGATGGACGGCGGCAGGGGGCAGGTGAGCGCGGCAAAAGATGCACTGGCCGGGACTGCCCTTGCGGATGTGCCGCTCTACGGCATGGTGAAGGACGACCACCACCGTACCCGTGCCATCGTGGACAGCGAGGGGCGGGAAATTGCCATCAACATGAACCGGGGCACCTTTACCTTCATCACGGCCATTCAGGACGAGACCCACCGCTTTGCCAATGCCTACCGCAAGCAGCAGATGAAGCAGAAGAGTTATTCCTCCACCCTGACGGAGATCCCCGGCATCGGACCCAAAACGGCCAAGGCGCTGATGGCCCAGTTCAAAAGCGTGGGCGCCGTGAAGGAAGCCACGCCTGACCAGCTGGAAAACACCCCCGGCGTGGGCAAACAGACGGCACAGATCATCTACGCATATTTTCACGAATAAAACCCTCTCAGTCATCGCTGCGCGATGCCAGCTCTCCCGAAAGGGAGAGCTTTTTGCATTCAGATGCAATGAATGTGCAGAGCTGAAGAAAACGCGATTGATGCATTTGCCGGTTATAGCCCTTCCCGTGAAAAGGCAAACCCCGGCAGACTGCAGTCTGCCGGGGTTTGCAATATTAAAATAAATTTTCCGCTGAAAATGCCCAGAGCAAAGCGGAGGGCATTCAAATGATTCAGTTCTCCGCAGAAATATCCTGACCGAAATACTTCTCGCTCAGCTCTTTCAGAGTGCCATCGGCACGCAGCTCATCAATGGCGGTGTTGATGGCTTCCAGCAGGGTGGCGCTGGCATCACCCTTGCGCAGGGGGATGGCAACGTGAGAAGCGTCCTCGGTCTGGGCCACCAGCTTGAAATCTGCGTCCGGGTGGACGTTCAGGTAATCGTAGAAGGAGACATCGGCGTTCAGGGTGGCGTCGATGCGGCCGGCGGTGAGCAGCTGGATGGTCTCTTCCAGCGTGTCGATGCCCTGTACGGTGGCACCATAGCTCTCGGCCAGTTCCATGTAGGTGGAAGCAAGGCTGTTGGCGGTGGTCTTGCCCTTCAGGTCCTCAAAGCTGGTGATCTCGTCGTTATCCTTGCGGACGGCAAGGGCAGTGTGGATGTAGCCGTAGGGCTCGGTGAAATCATAGGTCTTGGCGCGCTCGTCGGTCACTTCCACGCCGTTGCACACGATGTCGTAGCGGCCTGCGTCCAGACCGGCAAACAGGCTGTCCCAGTCGCTTTCGACGTACTCCGGCTCCACGCCCAGCTTTTCGGCAATGGCGCGGGACACCTCCACGTCGTAGCCCACCAGAGTATCGGATTCGTCGTGGTAGCTCCAGGGCTGCCATGCGCCTTCCAGGGCAACGATCAGCTTGATGATTTCACGGTTGTGGGACGGCGGGGCGCCGGCAGCGGGAGCCACAGAGGCGGCCGTGCCGGAAGCAGCGGTGCTGCCGGAAGAATTGGAGCAGCCGGACAGAGTCAGCACGCCGGCAGCGGCCATGACGCTCATAAGAGAAATAAAGGTTCTGCGTTTCATAGTTGGATTCCCTTTCCTCTATAAAAATATTTGTGAAATAAACTCCTTCAGGCAAAGAGGGAGACTTTCTGGTTTTGCCAAAGGCCCCATCCCGGAGGGGGCTGTCTGCGAAGCAGACTGGGGGAGTTGGTTAAACCTCACTCGGTGTGAGCAATCTTCCGCAAAAATTCGCGGGTACGCTCCTCTTTGGGGTTGGCGAAAAACTCATGCGAGGGAGCCTGCTCCACTACCACGCCGTTCTCCATGAAAACGGTCTTGGAGGAAACATTGCGGGCAAAGCCCATCTCGTGGGTGACCACCAGCATGGTCATGCCCTCTTCGGCCAGCTGCCGCATCACGGCCAGCACTTCGCCAGTCAGCTCCGGGTCAAGGGCCGAAGTCGGCTCGTCAAAATAGATGATCTCCGGGTCGGAGGCCAGCGCACGGGCAATGGCCACGCGCTGCTGCTGGCCGCCGGAAAGCTGGCGCGGATAGTAGTCGGCTCGGTCGGCAAGGCCCACCTTTTCCAGCATCTTCATGCCAACGGCATCCGCCTGCTCTTTGGGCATTTTGCGGGCAATGATGAGGCCCTCGGTCACGTTCTGCAGGGCAGTCTTGTTGCGGAACAGATTGTAGCTCTGGAACACAAAGGCCGTCTTTTTGCGCAGCCGGGCAATGTCGGCACGGCTGGCCTGGGCAAGGTCGAACGTCTCACCGTCAAAGGTGAGCTGGCCTGCGTCGGCAGTCTCCAGAAAGTTCAGACAGCGCAGCAGGGTGGTCTTGCCGGAGCCGGAGGGGCCGAGGATGGCCACCACATCGCCCTTTTCCACGGTCAGGTCCACGCCGCGCAGCACCTGCAGCTCGCTGGTCACTTTGCGTGCACCGGGCCGGTGGAAGATGCCTGCCTGCAGGCGGGGCTTTGTGTAGGTGAAAAAGGACTTGTGGACGTTTTTGATCTCTAACATGGACATGGTTGCCACACTCCTTTCTTACTGGAAGCCGTGGGCGTTGAGCCGACGCTCCAGCAGTGCCTGCAGCTTGGTAATGACCGTGCAGAACAGCAGATACACCACGGCCACCTCACAGTAGATGGGCAGGAAGATGTAGGTGCGGGCGGCGACGCGCTGGCCGGCCATGAACAACTCCGCTACCGTGATGTTGGAGGCCAGAGAGGTGTCCTTTACCATGCCGATGAGGGAGTTGGAGAGGGCAGGCACGGCGGTGCGCAGGGCCTGCGGCAGCACGATGCGGCGCATGATCTGCCACCAGCTCATGCCCACGCAGTAACCGGCTTCCAGCTGGCCCTGCGGCACGCTTTCCAGTGCGCCGCGCATGGTCTCGGCACAGTAGGCACCCTCGTTGAAGGCAAAGGCGATGACCGCAGCAGGGAAAGCGTCCAGCATGATGCCCACGCTGGGCAGACCATAAAAGATGATGAACAGCTGCACCAGCAGCGGCGTGCCGCGGATGACCCAGATGTAGAACCGTGCGATCTGCCGCAGCACCGGCACATTGGCGTACTGCACCAGCGCAACGGCCACGGCAATGATCATGGCAAAAAAGAAGGAGACCAGCGTGAGCGGGATGGTCATGGTGAGGCCTGCCGTAAGGATACGGGGCAGGGCCTCCGCCAGCACGCTGACCGTACGGTTGGAAAGAAATGCTTCAAACATGAAAAATGTTCCCTCAGAACGGTATTCAAATACTTTGTAAATCGTAAGAACAAAGGTATTATAAGGCTTGGAGTGCGCTTGAAGTCAAGGGCTTTTTCTAAAATTCCTACAAAACCTACCAGAATACTATAGCATGAATCCGGATGGAGTGCAAACGGTTTGCTCAAAACGCGTGATGTGTACAAAAACGGACGACCCATCTGGAAAACTTTGTGCAATGCGGCAAGCGGTTGACGGCGCACCGGCTTTCGTGTACAATGAACATAACAACGCGCACCGGGCTTGGCCCGGCACAGGCGCAAATTCACCGCAGAGGGTGCAGTGCCCTTTGCGCGGTGCAGACACGGAGGACACGAACGTGACGAAGAAAAAAATTGGCGTTCTGGGTGCAGGTACCTGGGGCATGGCTCTGGCACGGATGCTGTGTGTCAGCGGCAATGATGTGCAGGTGTGGTCGGCGCTTCCGGCTGAGGTGGAGAACCTTTCCGCTACGCGGGTGCACCCCAATCTGCCGGGCATGAAGATCCCGGAAGAGCTGCAGTTTACCAAGAGCATTGAGGAAGTGTGCACCGGCAAGGATGTGCTGCTGTTTGCAGTGCCGTCGGTATTTGTGCGCTCCACCACGGCCAAGGCCCGGCCTTACATCCCGGACGGCCAGATCCTTGTGGACGTTGCAAAGGGCATGGAGCCGGACACCTTATATACCATGACTGAGGTCATTGCCGACGAGCTGAACAAAGAGGGCGGCCCCCAAAACGCAAAGCTGGTGGCCCTTTCCGGCCCGACCCATGCGGAAGAGGTGGCGCTGGACATGCCCACCACCATCGTTTCGGCCTGCCCGGATGAAGCCGCTGCCGAGTATGTGCAGGATGTGTTCAGCAACACCTGTATGCGTGTGTACACCAACGCCGACATCAAGGGCGTGGAGCTGAGCGGCGCGCTGAAGAATGTGATTGCGCTGGGTGTTGGCATCTCCACCGGCCTTGGCTACGGCGACAACGCCCGCGCAGCCCTCATCACCCGCGGCATTGCCGAGATCGCCCGGCTGGGCGTGGCCATGGGCTGCAACATCCACACCTTTGCGGGTCTGGCCGGCATCGGCGACCTGATCGTGACGGCCACCAGTATGCACAGCCGCAACAATCGTGCGGGCATTCTGATCGGCAAGGGCAAAAGCCCGGAGCAGGCCGTGAAGGAGGTCGGCATGGTGGTGGAGGGCATCAATGCACTGCCTGCCGCTATGGAGCTGGCAGCAAAGTACAATGTAGAAATGCCCATTGTGCAGACGGTGAACGCCATCGTGAAGGAGGGCATGAGCGCCAGCGACGCGCTGCGTACCCTGATGGACCGCAACCGGAAGAACGAGATGCCGCAGGGCTACGAAAAAGTCTGAATTTTAAGGGAGAAGGCACAGCTGTCTGCAGATGGCTGTGCCTTTTTTGCTGCGCGGCCTGCCCACTGGCCGAAAACACAAAATAATTCAAATTTTTTACCAAAATCAGACGTAAAAGGGTAGAAGGTCGGGAAACTTTCTGCTATACTGAAACAGAACGCAAAAACCGGGGGACGTTTTGTGCACCCTGTCGGAGAGAAAGAGAGGAATCTGCCATGCCGTCAACTTATGCGCACCGCCGCTTTGGCACCAATGTGCTGGAACATCTGCCGGATGAACTGCGTGCTCAGCTGGAACAGAACCGTGAGCTTTACGATATCGGCCTGCACGGGCCGGACCTGCTGTTTTATTACCATGCTGCCAAGTCCAACCCGGTGGGTGCATTGGGCAACGCCATGCACGAGGAGCCGGGGCGGGCCTTTTTTGACCGGGCGCGCAGGGTGGTGCACTGCGAGGCAGACCGGGATGCTGCGCTGGCCTATGCACTGGGTTTTGTGTGCCACTTTGCGCTGGACAGCACCTGCCACCCGTATGTGGAGCAGTTCACCCGGGAAAGCGGCGTGACCCACTGCGAGATCGAGACCGAGTTTGACAACATGCTGCTGCGCCGGGACGGATACGACCCGCTGAAGTTTTTCACGGCCAGCCATATCCACCCGTCGGAACAGAATGCAAAGGCGATCGCGCCCTTTTACGAGGGCATCTCGGAGCAGGTGGCGCTGGACTCGCTCAAGGGCATGATCTCAGTGCACAGGCTGCTGCAGGCGTCCAATCCTGTCAAGCGCTGGGTGGTGCTGACAGGCATGAAGGTGGTGGGCAAATACGACATGCTGCACGGCCTTGTGGCAGATCCGCAGCCGAACCCGAAGTGCGTGGAGAGCGGCAAGCGGCTGGAAGAACTGTATGCGCAGGCGCTTCCGCTGGCAGAAACGCTGATCCTGGAGTTTGTGGCAAAGCTGGACACGGACCAGCCCCTGAGCAAGGCCTTTGACCACACCTTCGGGGAGTTCTGAGCAAGTCGATGCAGGCCAGCAGGGAAAGATGCTGTTTCCCGCTACGACCCTTTTGGTGAAAATGTGTTTGGAGCGCTCCGCAGAGCGCGACAAACACGAAAATAAAAACAAAATTTCCGCTGTAGATGGCCAAAGCGAATGCGGCGGCCATTTTAAATGGTGAAATCTAAAAAGAGGGGGCACCGCCCGGCGGTGCGAGAGGAAACAAGATGAAACATGAAAAATTCAAGGTGACCCCGCTGGAGCGGTCATGGATCCTGTACGATGTGGGCAACTCGGCCTTTGTGCTGATGATCGCAACGCTGGTGCCCATTTTCTTTAATGCGCTGGCCGAGGCCGGGGGATTGAGTCCGGTGAACTATCTGGCCTACTGGGGCTATGCAAGCTCGGTGGTCACGGTGATCACGGCAGTGCTGGGGCCGATTTTGGGCACGCTGGCCGATACCAGAGGCTTTAAAAAGCCCATCTTCATGCTCTGCCTGTTCGTGGGCGTGGCAGGCTGCTGTGCCATGGGACTTGCCACTACATGGCTTCCGTTCCTGATCATCTTCATCCTTGCAAAGATCGGCTTTTCGGGCAGTCTGGTGTTCTACGATTCCATGCTGGGCGATGTGACCACCCCGGAACGCATGGATGTTGTGTCTTCGCAGGGCTATGCATGGGGCTACATTGGCAGCTGCGTGCCCTTTGTGGTGTGTCTGGCGCTGGTGCTGGGCAGCGGGGCCATCGGCCTGAGCCAGATGACCGCCCTTTCCGTGGCGAGCCTGCCACCATCACCGCTGTGTGGTGGCTGGGCACCACCCTGCCGCTGCTGCGGAACTATAAGCAGATCAACTATGTGGAGGTGGAGCAGCACGCCATCCAGCAGAGCTTTGTGCGCATCGGCCACACCCTCAAGCATCTGCGCGAGGATAAGCAGGTGTTCTGGTTCTTGCTGGCCTTCTTCTGCTACATCGACGGCGTGTATACCATCATCGATATGGCCACCGCCTACGGCACGGCACTGGGGCTGGAGACCACCGGCCTTTTGCTGGCCCTGCTGGTAACGCAGATCGTGGCCTTCCCTTCGGCGCTGATCTTTGGTCGGCTGAGTGCAAAATACCCGTCCAGCCAGCTTATCCCGGTCTGCATCGCAGCCTACACCGGCATTGCGGTGTTTGCCTTCTTCCTGACCAGCCAGTGGCAGTTCTGGGTACTGGCCGTGCTGGTGGGCATGTTCCAGGGCGGCGTGCAGGCACTGAGCCGCAGCCACTTTGCCAAGATCATCCCGGCTGAAAAATCCGGCGAATACTTTGGCCTGTTCGACATCTGCGGCAAGGGCGCGTCCTTCCTTGGCACCATGATCGTGAGCGTGGGCAGCCAGCTGACCGGCAGCGCCAATGTTGGCATTGGGATGCTGGCGCTGCTGTTTGCAGTGGGCTTTGTGCTGTTCCGGGTGTCCTGCCGGACTGAGGGTGCAAAACAGGTGTAAAAAATACGATTTAAAATTGCCGATGCTTTCGCTTTGGCAATATCAGAGGAAATATTATTTTATAATTTTGCAAACAAGCCAGCCCTGCGGGGCTGATTTGTTTGCTTTTTCACAGGAAGGGGACGTGACGGCAAACACGGCATTGTGCCTGCGCTGGCTCCCTGCGGGAGCATTCGCGCGGCAGATGGCGCACAAACTTACCCGCACGGTTTGTCGCGTAAGCGACTCAAAATCGGCGGAACACAAAAAATCCTCTAGCGAAGCGACTTGGATTTTTTGTATGGAGCCCATCTGCTTTGGGGTCTAAAAGGGGCGAGCAGCCCCTTTTTCATGGATCCAGCGCGTTGAAATCGCTGTGACCTTGCTGTGCTGAACACACAGCATTTGCTGCGCAAACCGGTCTGCGGCTTAAAAGCCCCACTGGGGCTTTCATGCCCTGCGGGCACCGCCGTCCTTTCTGGTTCTCTTTTGCAACCAAAAGAGAACGTACCCGGCGGCAATGCCTTTTGCAAAAGCCATAGAACCTGCCCCACGCGAAAACGCTCTGCACGGGAAGCAAATCATCAAAAACCGTTCTTCTGGTTATAATTAACAAACCTGTAATTGTGTTTTTTGCCCTCGAATGATACAATAGTGTCAAACGATTTCAAAACCACAAAGGAGAAAACGAAATGGAACGATTTCCCGGTTATACCCTCGTGCGTACCGAGGACTGCCCTGAACAGCACGGAACCCTGACCGTGCTTACCCACGATGTGAGCGGTGCCACGGTGCTGCTGGTGGAAAATGAGGATACCAACAAGGCGTTTGGCATCGGCTTTGGCACCTTCCCGTCCGATGACACCGGCGTGTTCCACATTCTGGAGCACTCGGTGCTGGCAGGCAGTGAAAAATACCCGGTGACCTCGCCGTTCTTGCAGCTGCTCAAAAGCAGCATGGCATCTTTCCTGAATGCGATGACCTTCCCGGATAAGACGGTCTACCCGTTCGCTACGCCCAATGAGACCGACTTCAAAAACCTGATGGATGTCTACCTGAACGCGGTGTTCTGCCCGCTGGCTATGGTGGACAAGAGCGTGTTTGAGCAGGAGGGCTGGCACCGCAGTGCCGACGGCACCGTGAGCGGAGTGGTGTACAACGAGATGCAGGGCGCTCTGGCTGCACCGGATGCTCAGTTGGAAAATGCACTGGAACGGGCCATGTTCCCGGATACGGCCTACGGCTTTGTTTCCGGCGGCGACCCGGCCAGCATCCCGGCGCTGACCTATGAAAAGTATAAGCGGGTATATCACCGCCACTACAGCGCCGACAACTGCTGCATTACCCTCTATGGCAAAATGGATATGGCTGAAAAGCTGGAACTGCTGGACAGGGATTATCTCTCCAAAATGCCCAAGGGCACCAGCCGTCCGCAGCTGACCGTGCAGCACGAGCAGGCGGGTGCCTGCGTGGAACTGCCCTACTATACCGAAAACCCGGAGCCGGACGAGGTGCAGTGTGCTCTGGCATGGTACACCGGTGCCTTTGCAGACCGGGAGCGTCAGCTGGGCGTGGAGATCCTGCTGGATGCCCTGCTTGGCACCAATAACTCCCCGCTGAAGGCGGCGCTGCTGGCCGAAAAGCTGGGCGCAGATATTGACATTGGCTTTGACGACAGCATCCTGCAGCCGGTGCTGGAACTGGTGCTGCGCGGTGCCACCGAGGAGAGCGCCCGCAAGTTCGCTGCCGCTGTGCGCAAGGCGGTAGACGGCATTCTGGCCGAGGGCATCCCGCAGGAACTGCTGTTGGCTTCGCTGAACGCAGCAGAGTTTGCATCGCTGGAGCGCCCGGGCACCCTGCCAGACGGCGTGCTGGATGCCATCAACGCTTCTACCGGCTGGCTGCACACCGGCGACCCCGCCCTGCTGCTGCACACGGACAGGCTGTTTGCTTCCCTGCGGGAAAAGATGGCCGATGGCTGGTTCGATGAGCTGCTGCGTGAGCTGTTTGCACCGGCTCCGGTGCAGGTGGTGCAGGTGCCCACCCTGCCTAAAAAGGAGGAGGGCGAACCCATCCGCACCGACGGCAAGCTTGTGCTGGAGCACCCGCTGACCGTTGCCGACCTTGGCGACGGAGCAAGGACGGCCCCAGGTGAGCGGGAACTTCTGGCCGGTGCGCAGCTGGTGCATCACCCTTCGGCAGGCAGCCTGTACCTGAACTTCTACTATGACCTCGGTAATGTGAAGCCTGAGGACATGCCGTATCTGGACCTGCTGACCGATGTGCTGGACGAGCTGGACAGCACCGAACACACCGCTCAGCAACTGAACACTCTGCGCAGCACATGGCTGGGCGACAGCCGCACCCAGCTGGACATCTGGACTGGGCGGCAGGAGGGTGCACCCTGCCATGCCAAGCTGAGCCTGTGCCTGAGCCTGCTGGAACGCAGTCTGGAAAAGGCTGTGGAGCTGGGCGGCGAATGGCTGTATGATACCATCCTTACCGGCCCGGCGGCAGAAGCTGCTTTTGCACGGGTGCTGAGCCAGCAGAAGTTGAACATGGAACAGCAGTTCATCCAGCAGGGCAATGTATACGCAGCCACCCGCGCCAGTGCCCACTACACGGTGGACGGTGCGGTGAGTGAACGCTGCAGCGGTGTGAGCTATTACAAGTTCTTGTGCGGCGTGCAGGAGCGCGGCAATTGGGCAGCACTGGGTGAAAAGCTGGATGCCCTGCGCACAGAGGTGCTGCAGCACGCGGAGCTGACGGTCAGCCTGTACGGCAGCGAGGATGCCCTTGCAAAGCTGCGCACTCTGCTGCCGGACAGCCGCTTTGCTGCCGAGGGCCGCGCTGCGGCAAAGCCCTATGTGGAGCCGCTGACACCGCCGGTGAACGAAGCGTTTATCATTGACGGCGGTGTGAACTACGATGTACAGGTATGGCCCATGGAGCGCCGCAGCGACCGCAAGGCGCTGGCCCGCGTGATGAGCTACGAATACCTGTGGCACAACATCCGTGAGGTGGGCGGCGCTTACGGCACCGGAATGCTCTCCTCGGACGGCGTGGAATACCTGTACACCTACCGCGACCCCCATGTAAAGGAAAGCTACGACACCTTTGCAAAAGGTCCGGCAGAACTGGCAGCACGGGAGTACACCGAAAAAGACCTGAACGATTTTATTGTGGGTACTGTGGCCAAGCTGGACACCCCCCGCAAGCCGCGTGCTGAGGCCCGCGAGACGGACCGCCGGTATTTCTGCGGCATCACTGATGAAATGATGGCGGCAGACCGCAAGGCCCTGTGTGCGGTGGATGCCGCACTGCTGAAGGAGCAGGCCGCAGAGCTGGGTGCCGCCATGGCAAACGGCGTGCGGGTGGTGTTTGGCAGCAAGGATGCTGTGGAAGCCGCAAAAGAAATGTTTGATACGGTAGAAACGCTGTAAGCAAAGAGCCTTCCATCCCGCCCGGGACATGCTCTGACAGGATAAAAGTGCCTGATGATACGAAAAATGTCATCGGGCACTTTTACTTTTTGTAAAGAAACGGAAAAATTTAAAAAGCAGGGTTGACGCGGCAAAAAAGCAGTGGTAAAGTAATGGGCGGAAAAGGCAAAAAGTGTCTTTTTACAACAGGAAAACGAGGTGGTTGTCATGGAACCTGCTGGCAGTAGCAGCAGTCTTTCTCCCCGATTATTTTATATGATGGCAGCCGCCGTTTCTGCTTTGCGCAGACCCTGCTGTGTGTGAATGCACACGGTGCGTGTTTGCGTTCCCTGAAAAGAAGAAACGAGAGCTGCCACTGAAAAGGAGGCAGCTTTTTTATGTCTGAAATCTCGATCGATACCCTCAAGACCATGCTGGCAAATCTGGACGATGCCAAGAAATACCAGAGCCTGCGGGATGTGATGGAAACTCTGCCCGCGCCCGACCTTGCGGCGGTATTTGAGGATCTGCCTGCAGAAAAGCTCCCGGTGCTGTTCCGTCTGTGCCCGAAGGATCTGGCCGCAGATGTGTTCACCGAACTGGCCCCTGAGACCCAGCAGAAGCTGATCGACGGCCTGACCGATACCGAGCTGAAGGCTGTTGTGGACGAACTGTTCGTGGACGATGCCACCGACCTTGTGGAGGAAATGCCTGCCAACGTGGTCAAGCGCATTCTGGGTCAGGCCGACCCCACCACCCGCCGCATGATCAACGAGCTGCTCAAGTACCCGGAGGACTCGGCCGGCGGCGTGATGACCACCGAGCTGATGGAGCTGCGGCCGGACATGACCGTGGCACAGGCCATGGAGGCCATCCGCAGGAATGGCTTTGACAAGGAGACCATCAACAACTGCTATGTGACCGATGACAGCCGCAGGCTGATCGGCGTGGTGTCCCTGCGGGCGCTGGTGCTGGCAAAGAACACAGAAGAGCCTATCAAGGACCTGATGGATTCCAATGTGGTCAGCGTGAGCACCACCACCGATCAGGAGGATGTTTCCAACCTGTTCGAGAAATATGGCTTTCTGGCTATTCCGGTGGTGGACGCCGAGAACCGGCTGGTGGGCATCGTGACCATTGACGATGCTATCAGCATCCTGCAGGACGAGGCCAGCGAAGATATTGCAAAGATGAACGCAATCGGCCCCTCCGACAAGCCCTACTTCAAGCAGAGCATGTGGGATCTGTATAAGAGCCGTGCGCCGTGGCTGCTGTTCCTGATGATCAGCGCCACCTTCTCCAGCATGGTCATCCGCGGATACGAGGATGCACTGGCCGCTGTGACCGTGCTGACTGCATACATCCCCATGCTGACCGACGCAGGCGGCAACGCGGGCAGCCAGAGCACTTCCACCATCATCCGCGGCATGGCAGTGGGCGATATCCAGCCCCACGACCTGCCACGCATCCTCTGGCGCGAGAGCCGCGTAGCCCTGCTGTGCGGCGGCACGCTGGCCGTATGCAACTTTGTAAAGCTGCTGGTGTTTGACCGCATTGCGGCTCCGGTGGCACTGGTGGTGTGTCTGACCCTGATCTGCACCATCCTGCTCTCGCAGATCATCGGCGGCATTCTGCCGGTGGCGGCAGAAAAGCTGCATGTGGATCCGGCCGTGATGGCTTCACCCCTGATCACCACCATTGTGGATACCACCACGCTGCTGATTTACTTCAACATTGCAAAGATGCTGCTGCATCTGTAAAAGATACTCGGATCGGGATGCCCGGAGGCTCAGGAAAGCTTCCGGGCATTTTCTTTGCAAAAGGCGGGCGGCAGGAACCGGGAATGACAGGCGATTTTCAGAAAATTGCAGAAATGAGACGAAAAAATGCGGAAGAACAGGGATGAACTATTCCTGAAAATATTTTTCAAGATATACAAGAAATGAAAAAGCTGCAAAAACCGGACGATGCAACATTTTGTAATCTTTTTGAGAGAAAAATGACATAATTTTTTTGCTTTTGTAGGGAGGTTGCAAATGCATGAAAAATTGTGATGTTTCGAGAAAAGAAATTGGCGAGCCCAAAAAGCATTTGTTGAAATAGCACAAAAGAACTCCTTCAATCTTGTGAACTTGTTCTCTTGAACAGTGGGGTGCTGCAAGGGTATAATACGAACAGGAATTACAGGTGCATGCAAGATTGCTCCTGTGAAAATGCTGAGATACGAATTGAAGGAGAACATTATTATGAGAATGATTTCGCGTCGTGACTTCCTGAAGGCATCTGCTGTTGTTGGTGCAACTGCTGCTATGACCGCCTGCGGCGGCTCTTCCAGCACCTCTACTGCTGCTTCTTCTGTTGCTGCATCTTCTGCTGCTGCTTCCAGCGCTGCTGCAACCAACGGTTCCGCAAACATCGGCGTGTGCATCTATCAGTTTGCTGATAACTTCATGACCCTGTACCGCTCCGATCTGGAAGAGTACCTGAAGGACATGGGCTACTCCGTCACCATCATGGACGGCAAGAACGACCAGAACACCCAGACCGAGCAGATCAACACCTTCCTGCAGCAGG
>OBXI01001163.1_pt1 | contig 17274 bp, 10 predicted proteins | sample 1538161 | NCBI WGS metagenome assembly OBXI01 (sample SAMEA2580142, study PRJEB22360) | human gut metagenome | biome: human gut; feature: human-associated habitat; material: faeces | place: Denmark | collected 2008/2010 | reverse complement strand
TCCATAGAGGAGCTTACCGTCCTACAGGCGGCAGTTATATGGATGGCTACCTCCATGCAGGTTATTTTTTTGTGTGGCTGCGGGATTATAAAGACCCTGAATTTCTACGCAAATTGAACCGTAGTGCTCTTGAGGTCGTTCCATGGTCGTTTGATGGCGCCGTTAAATATGCTTTGGGCAGCGAGTATCATATTGATGAGTTGTGGCGGGAGTATCAAAGGGTAATGGAAGAGGAGAAATAGGGGCGCTTCATAGTTCAGGAGTTTTGATGGGATATCTAGACAGGAGGCTGGAATAGAAGGAATGGCCGTGGAGAGTGTTCTTAAGGCGTGGGTATTTCTCGTTTACCATTTTTGAAAAGCAAGGTCTGAGTGGCCCGGCAGAAAGACAGGATGCCTCATGCTTCGCAGTATTGGAATCCTGGGCGGGACAGGGTGCCTTGGACAGAGGGATGGGAAACGGTGAGGAGGAGCGAAGCCCCCATGCTGCATGCTGGAAACGGGAGGCAGGGATATTCTTTCGGCTGGACAAACGGAGGGACGGAAGACATTCTAGGCGTTCCATGGAGGGCATACGCTATTACAACCGATATACGGGCAGGGAGGAACGGGAGCAGGTACCGGGGGAGAAGTATATGCAATGGATTTACGGCACTGCTTCGGGGAAGGCGGCACTGCATGTCCTGATTAAACGCGGCGTTTTTTCCCGTTTGCTGGGTTGGTTGAAGAATCGCCCTTCCAGCGCCCGCTCCATTCCCTCCTTTGTGGAGGAGTACGGCATTAATATGGAAGATTCTCTCAAGGGAGTGGGGGAGTTCAGGCATTTCAACGATTTTTTCTACCGCCGCCTGAAACCGGGAGCTCGCCCTTTGGCCGGCGGGGAGGATACGGCCGTTTTTCCCGCGGATGCCCGGCACATGGGCTGGGAACGCGCCGACCGAATTAAGAACGTTTTCGTGAAAGGGCAGCGTTTTGACCTGCCTTCCCTTCTGGGGAGCGACACCCTGGCTGAGCGGTATGCGGCCGGCGCCGTCGTCTTGTCGCGCCTGTGCCCTACGGATTACCACCGTTTTCATTTTCCGGTGTCCGGGGTGCCCGGTCCCTGGACGAAGCTGGGAGGCCCGCTGGCAAGCGTGTCTCCGTATTGCCTGCGCGGCCGTCTGGCGTGGCTATGGACTAATAAAAGGAATTTGACCCTGATCCGGTCAGAGTTGTGGGGAGAGGTCGCCATGCTGGAGGTGGGAGCTACCGGTGTTGGGTTGATTGAAGAGACGTATGTTCCGGGTGTTTTCTCCGCAAGAGGGGCGGAGAAGGGGTATTTTGCTTTTGGAGGCTCCACGGTAATGTGCTTTTTTGAACCGGGAAGAGTCAGTTTGGCTTCCGATTTGTTGGAAAAGACGGAAGAAGGCCTGGAGCTGTTTGCCCGGCAGGGTGATATGATGGGCACGGCAGCGACATAGCCTCTGGGCTGGCGTGCCTGTCCCGCAATGTTTTGAGTAGGGCTCTTCCCTAAAGCCTGATGATGGAACGCCCGGGGATGGACTCCGGCGTTTCAGGGCGGATTTTCGGATTTTTTGATTTTCCGAAGTGCCAGGCGGGTTATTTCATTTCCGCAATGGCGCGGGCCATATCCGGAGCCTTGAAGGTAGAGGAGCCTGCCACCAGCACATCCGCTCCGGCCAGAGCGCATTGAGCGGCATTGTTTTGGCCAATTCCTCCGTCCATTTGAATGAGGAAGGAGGCGCGGTTTTCCGTGCGCCATTCGGCGGCTTTTTCCACCTTGTCCAATACGGAAGGCATGAAGGACTGGCCGCCGAAGCCAGGCACTACGGACATGACCAGCAGCAGGTCTATTTCCGCCAGGTAAGGTTCTACGGCTTCAAAGGATGTGGCCGGGTTGAGAGCCAGGCCGTTTTTTACTCCGGCTTCCCGGATTCGCCCGAGTGTGTTGCGAATGTAGTAGGAGTCTCCCAGTTCCACGTGAAAGCAGATGAGGTTCACACCTGCCCTGACGAAGCGGTCAAAGTAGTGGTCCGGCCGTTCTATCATCAGGTGGGCATCCAGAAAGCGGTCCGGCCCCACCGCTTTTCTGACGGCGGCGCAGATTTCCGGGCCCGGCCACATGTTGTCCACAAAGTGGCCGTCCATGATGTCCAGATGCAGCCAGTCGGCGCCGGAGTCAAAGGCTCGCCGCGCTTCCTCCCCAATGCGGGAGAAATCAGCGGCCAGCAGGGACGGGGAGATTATGGTCATGGCTGAGGGAGGCTTTTCGGGATGTCAGTTGGCTACAATGTTGACGAGGCGGCCGGGTACGACAATTACCTTGCGCACAGTGACGCCGTCCAGGAAGGTTTTCACCTTGGCGGAGGCCAGGGCCTGTTTTTCCAGTTCTTCCCGGGAGATGTCCTTGGGCACTTCCAGTTTGTCCCTCAGCTTGCCGTTCACCTGGATGACCATGGGAACGGTATTTTCCTCCAGCAGGGCTTCCTCCCATTCAGGCCAGCTTTTCTGGCAAAGCTGCGTCTGGGCCAGAGCCGGGAAGGCTGTTTGCAGGCGGCTGTGTATTTCTTCCGTAAGGTGGGGGGCAAAGGGATTCAGCAGGGTCAGGAAAGCATCATAGTCCTGAACGTCCACCACATCCGCGGAGGTCATGGCATTGGTGCATTCCATCATTTTCGCGATGGCGGTGTTGAAGGACATGCCATTGATGTCCTCCGTCACTTTTTTAATGGTTTTGTGCAATTCCTTGCGTACGGCAAGCACCCCGGCTTCCGGAGCGTTCTCCACCAGTTTGGAGTTGATTTCCCATTCTCCTTCCTGATTTTCCCGGAAGGCCACGCGCCAGACGCGGGCCAGGAAGCGGGAAATGCCTTCCACGCCTTTGGTTGCCCAGGGTTTCACGTCCTTGAGAGGGCCCATGAACATTTCATATAACCGCAGGGAGTCCGCGCCATATTCGCGGACGATGTCGTCCGGATTGACGACGTTGCCGCGGGATTTGGACATTTTCTGGCCGTCTTCCCCCAGGATGAGCCCCTGGTTGACGAGTTTCTGGAAGGGTTCATTGGTGCTGAGGTAGCCCAGGTCAAAGAGTACCTTGTGCCAGAAACGGGCATAGAGAAGGTGGAGCACGGCGTGTTCCGTGCCGCCCACGTACAGGTCCACGCCTCCGGGGGAGCCGGCGGAACCCATCCAGTATTGTTCCGCTTCCCGGCTGACGAAGCGTTCCGTGTTGGCCGGATCCAGGTAACGCAGGTAGTACCAGCAGGAGCCGGCCCATTGGGGCATGGTGTTTGTTTCCCGGTGGGCCGTGGGCGTGTAGGCTATCCATTCCGCAGCCTTGACCAGCGGGCCGCGGGGGTCTCCCGTGGGGGCGAAGTCGTCCAGATCCGGCTGGAGTACGGGGAGTTCGCTTTCCGGCAGGGCGCGGTGGTGACCGTTTTCCCATACGATGGGGAATGGTTCCCCCCAGTAACGCTGGCGGGAGAAGAGCCAGTCGCGCAGCTTGTAGTTTACTTTGCGGCGTCCCTTGCCGTTTTCTTCCAGCCAGAGGATCATTTTTTCCTTGGCTTCCGGAGTAGGCAGCCCGGTCAGGAAGCCGGAGTTCACGCTGGAACCTTCATAACCGCAGAAGCCGCGCCAGTCCGTGTCTTCACTGGGCGGCTGAACTACCTGGAGAATGGGCAGGCCGAAGACCTGGGCAAAGGCGAAGTCGCGTTCGTCATGGGCGGGGACGGCCATGATGGCTCCGGTTCCGTAGCCCATCAGCACATAGTCCGCGATCCAGACGGGAATTTGTTTTCCATTGACCGGATTGACGGCATAGGCTCCGGTGAAGACCCCTGTTTTTTCCTTGGAGAGGTCCGTGCGTTCCAGGTCGCTTTTGGAGGCGCACTGGGCGCGGTATTGTTCCACAGCATGTTTCTGTTCCGGCGTGGTGACGGTATCTACCAGAGGGTGCTCCGGGGAAAGAACCATGTAGGTGGCTCCGAAGAGGGTGTCCGGCCTGGTGGTGTAAACAGTAATCGTTTCTCCGTCCAGGGTGAAGTCCACTTCCGCACCTTCCGATTTGCCTATCCAGTTGCGCTGAAGCAGTTTAATGGATTCCGGCCAGTCCAGGGGCTCCAGCTCGTCAATGAGGCGTTCCGCGTAGTCCGTGATGCGCAGCATCCACTGGCGCAGGGGGCGGCGTTCCACGCGGTGTCCCTTGGATTTCCATTCCTCCACTTCCTCATTGGCAAGGACGGTTCCCAGGTCCGGGGACCAGTTGACGGCAGCTTCCGCTACGTAGGCCAGCCGGCGCTGGTCGATTTCTTCCCGGCTCAATCCCTGTTCCTCCAGTTCGGAAACGGGGCGCGCCTTTTTCAGTTCCTTGTTGTAGTAGGAGTTGTAAAGCTGGAGGAATATCCACTGGGTCCAACGGACGTATTCATGGTCCGTTGTTGCTATTTCCCGGTCCCAGTCGTAAGAGAACCCCAGCATTTTGAGCTGGCGGCGGAAGTTGTCTATATTCCGGAAGGTAGTGACGGAGGGGTGCTGTCCGGTTTTAATGGCGTATTGTTCCGCCGGAAGGCCGAAGGAGTCCCACGTTGAAGCCGTTCATGCGTTTGAAACGCGCTACAATGTCCGTGGCGGTGTACCCTTCCGGATGGCCCACATGCAGGCCCGCCCCGCTGGGGTAGGGGAACATGTCCAGCACGTAGTATTTGGGTTTGGACGCATCAAAGCCCTCTTCTCCGGGGTTGTTTACTTTAAAGGTTTTCCTCTCGTCCCAGATCTGTTGCCATTTAGGTTCAAAAACGTCAAAGGGATATGGTTTCTTGCGCTCGGACATGACGGGAGGGAATGTATACTCCGCCCGCGGGTCAATCAAGCCTAAACCAGGCGGAATGCAGGCGCTTCCAATGCTCCGGGGGCATGATGCCGTTTTTCGGAAAAAAGGGGAAAGGTAAGAAGACGTTTGCGCGTATTTCTTAACTGAAAGGTTTTTGTTGATTGCGACCATGAAGTTTACTTCCTGTATTATGTCTGCCGTCTGCGGAGCATTGTTCCTGTTTGCCGGGGCATCCGCTCTGGGCAATGGTTCCAACCCTGTTTCCGGAAAGAAGCCCAATATCATCGTTTTCCTGGTAGATGACATGGGATGGCAGGATACTTCCCACCCGTTCTGGTCCGACAGCCAGGGCAACCCGAAGAAAACCTTTTTGAACAGGCGCTACCGGACGCCGAATATGGAGAAGCTGGCTTCCCAGGGCATGACGTTTACGGATGCATATGCTCATCCCCTTTGCACTCCTTCCCGGGTGAGCCTGATGTCCGGCATGAATCCGGCGCGGCACCGCGTGACCTGCTGGGTACGGGAACAGAACGGGACGACGGACGCCAACAGCAGGAGCCTCCTGCCTCCGGACTGGGCGTTGAACGGCCTTCAGCCTATAGGCACTCCCGCCAGGGGAACGACAAAACGCCCCATTTCCGGGGAGGATATGCGCTATCACATGACGCGTCCTTTTGCCACGGCGGCTACACTGCCAGAGATGCTGAAGAAGTGCGGTTATGTTACCGTCCATTGCGGGAAGGCCCATTTCGGCACGCAGGGAACTCCGGGTTCCAATCCGTTGAATATGGGATTTGATTATAATATCGCAGGTACGGAGATCGGCCATCCGGCGGATTACCGCGGTTCCAGGCATTACGGAAAGGGGTTTAACCATGTGCGCGGACTGGATGAGAATAATTATTACCAGGACGAGGTATTTTTGACGGAGGCCCTGACGCGGGAGGCCATTAAACGCCTGGAAGCCATCAGGACCAATCCCAGGGAGGCTGGCAAGCCCTTTTATCTGTACATGGCCCATTACGCTTTGCATTCTCCGCTGGATGAGCGCGCTTACGACAAGAGGTTTGCGGATGCCTACAAAAACCCGGAGGACGGCCACAAGTGGTCCCGGACGGAGAAGCATTATTCCGGGCTGATCGAGGGGATGGACAAAAGCCTGGGGGATATCATGAAGTATCTCAGGGAACATCATCTGGAAAAAAATACCGTACTGGTGTTTATGTCGGATAACGGAGGCCTGGCCATCTCCGGCAGACTGGGCAATGAAGAGGCCAATTACCCTCTTTCCTTCGGCAAGGGGTCGTGCATGGAAGGCGGTATCCGGGAGCCTATGATTGTTTCCTGGCCGGGCGTGACGAAGGGCGATTCAAGGTGTGCCGTCCCGGTGGTTATTGACGATTTTTTCCCAACTCTTCTGGATATCGCCGGATGCCGGAACGTAGAAGTTCCGCAGAAGCTTGACGGCTTAAGCCTGGTTCCTTTGCTCAAAGGCGGCCGGTTTCCTGAAGACCGCCCCCTTTTGTTCCACCAGCCGAATAATTGGGGGGAAGGCAGTCGGCAGGCGCCTCAGTATACTTCTTCCACCGCATTGCGCCAGGGGGATTGGAAATTGATTTACCGCCACCTGACCCAGAGCTTTGAGCTGTACCATTTAAGGAAAGATATCGGCGAGAAGGAAAACCTGGCTTCCAGGGAGCCGCGGAAAACCAGGGAAATGGCTGTTGTCATGGGCAGGTTGCTCCGGGAGAGGAAGGCGCAGATGCCAACCTATAAGAAGGACAATGAGCTGGGCGCTCCTGCCGGGAGTTCCGTTCCGTGGCCCGACCAGGTGAAGGGGAATGGTTTTTGATGATCCGCAATAACGTTTTTCCAAAGTTTTTTCATAACCCCCGGCAGGATTCACGTCCCGCCGGGCGGACCGGGTCGAGGCTGGGGTGCCCTCACTTCCTTTTCCAGTAGTTTTTTCTGTCCGGTATAGGAATGGTGTGTGTTTTCTTTTCCGGATGCAGGGTCATCGTTCTTCGTGAATGAAGGCCGCAGCTTGTTTCGGAGTAAGGGGAGGAATGAGCAAGGGAACTGGTTCGGGAGGGATAAAAACGCCCCGACGGATATGGCGTCGGGGCGTGACAGAGGTTAAATAACGAAGTTCCCTGAAAGGGAGGGTTTAAAAATCATCGGTGACAGCGGCATCATCCGTTGTCGTGGTATCTTCGCTTTCAGCAGCGCTGTCCGCAGAGGGTTCCTCTTCCGTTCCGGCAGTATCGTCGGCAGGAGTTTCTTCCGTAGCGCCTGGTTCAGAAACGGACGTTGCTGCGGATTTGGCAGCGGGCGCTGCGGACGGAGCAGCTCCCTTGGGCGGAACAACGACTTTCATGGCCGGAGGGGCGGGAACGGGAGTTTCCAGACCGTCAGCCTTGCGGGTGCTGACGCGGAGTCCGTCAGCATAAGCCAGGTTTTTCAGGATGGCATAGCCCAGGGCGGGAGCCCGGTCCGTCGTGTTGACCAGCATCTTGAAGTGGTTGTTGACGGACATCTTACGGGCGTCCTTGCCATTGCGGAAGGGAATGATGCCTGTCATGTTGCCGTCATTGTCAATGCAGATCGCCCAGAAAGAGCGGTCTACCTGGATGAAGTACTGCGGGCGGATGTAGTCCATCGTTTTCCATTCAGCGCCCTTGATGTATTCCTCCATGGCGCGGCGCGCATTGGCCGGCATGCTGCCCCAGTCAGCGTAAACCCGGGAGGTCAGCGTTTCACGGCCATTGTAGCCGTGCACGGATACGTGCTGGGCAGTAGCAAATTGACGGGCATAGCTCTCGGGAGAGGCAGGTTGGCAAGAGCTGGTGAAGAGCGCTGCTCCGGCGGTCAGGATGCAGGCTGCTGCAGTAGTGAAGGGATGAATGTTAGTCATGGCAATCGCAATGGTTACGTTATAAAAGAGGAAAATACATCCCATTTCAAGGAAAAGAATGCAGGAGGTACCGTTTTGTGCCGTTTTTTGACGTTTCCGTTTGATGCGGGGGGCTGGCGGGAGTGGGGAAGGCGTTCTCATGCCCGTCTCGCAGGTATGATGGTAAATTACTAAAATTTTTCTCGCAAATCGTTCTGAATCGCTTAGGTTGTCGTTGCTTTATGTCCGCCTTTATCATCAGCCTGCCGGCCCTGGAACGCAACGCTCTTATCCTGAGGGATGTGGCGGATGCCGCAGGGTGCCGCATCGCTCTGGCGCTGAAGGGGTTTTCCTGCTGGCCCTGTTTTGAGGCCCTGTCCCCCTGGCTGGACGGCTGCTGCGCTTCCGGCCTGTGGGAGGCGCGGCTGGCCCGGCGCAGGTTCGGGAAGCATGTGCTGACTTATTCTCCCGGCCATGCCCCGGAGGAAATAGCGGAGCTGGCGGAGATTTCCAGCCATCTTGATTTTAACAGCCTGACGCAGTGGAGCCGTTTCCGGGAGGAAGTGATGCGGCATCCCCGCTTTGTTTCCGGTGAATTGAAATGCGGCTTGCGCGTCAATCCCCAATGTTCCACCGGGCATACGCCCATATATGCCCCCTGTGCCCCCGGTTCCCGCCTGGGCGTGACGCCGGACATGATGCAGGGGGCGGACCTGTCCGGCATTTCCGGTCTTCATTTTCATACTTTATGCGAACAGGGAGCGGATGACCTGGCGGTAACGATGGATGCGGTGGAACGCCACTTCGGCCATCTTCTGAGCCGCCCGGAGATTTCTTGGCTGAATATGGGAGGAGGTCATTGGATTACCAAACCCGACTATGACCGGAAGCTGCGGGCGGCACTTATCCGCCGCATCCGCGAACGCTACGGCGTGGAAGTATGGCTGGAACCGGGAGAGGCCACTGCCATTCATACCGGGGTGCTGCGGTGCCGGGTGTTGGACCTTTTTTCCGCGGAGGGGGTGAATCATGCCATTCTGGATGTTTCCGCATCCGCCCACATGCCGGATACGCTGGAAATGCCTTATCGTCCGGATGTGTTCCAGATTGCAGGAGACGCTTCCCTCCGTTCCGCGCAGCAGCCCGCCGTACGGTTGGAAGGGGAGAGCTATGCGCTGGCGGGGAAGGCCGGGGAAAAAGCTTATACGTACCGGCTGGGCGCCCCCACGTGCCTGGCGGGAGACCGGCTCGGAGATTATTCCTTCGCGGAGCCCCTGGCGGTAGGTGACGAACTTGTGTTTGACGATATGGCGCATTATACGATGGTGAAGACTACGTTTTTCAATGGCGTGCGCCATCCGGACATCGCCGTTCAGAGAAAAGACGGTTCCGTGGAGACGGTGCGCCGTTTTTCCTATGAAGATTTTGAGGCCCGCCTGGGCTAGAATATTTGACCAGACAGATTGACATGGCAACAGCTAAAGAAGGCATCAAGCAGAAAGTCCACGGGTGGAGTCACCATGATTCCGCAGATTTGTACGGCATTGACGATTGGGGGAACGGTTATTTCCGCATCAGCAAAAAGGGAGAGGTTACCGTACGCCTGAATGACGAGGATGGAGGAAAGAAGGATGTCAGCCTGTGCGATCTGCTGGAGGGGCTGAAGGAGCGCGGGACTACCGTTCCCGTTCTGTTCCGGTTCCGGGATTTGCTGCGCAGCCGTATTGCGGAGCTGAACGACAGTTTCCGGAAAGCAATCAAGGAGGCGGGGTACCAGGGTAAGTACCAGGGCGTTTACCCCATCAAGGTGAACCAGCAGCGCCAGGTGGTGGAGGAGATTGCGGAGTTCGGCACCAAGTATGATTACGGTCTGGAGGCCGGTTCCAAGCCGGAGCTGATAGCCGCCATGGCCCATATGCACAATCCGAATGCCTATCTGATTTGCAACGGGTACAAGGATGACGAGTTTATTGACCTGGCGTTGACGGCCCAGAAGATGGGGCTGAATATTTTTATTGTGCTGGAAATGCCTTCCGAGCTGGACGTTATTATGGAGCGCGCCAGAAGGATGGATATCCGCCCTAATCTGGGCGTGCGCGTCAAGCTGGCGGCCAAGGGGTCCGGTTTATGGCAGGAATCCGCGGGGGATAAGTCCGTTTTCGGGTTGAACGCAGCCCAGGTGGTGGATGTGGTGGATAAGCTGAAGCAGGTGGATGCGCTGGATTGCCTGAAGCTGCTCCATTATCATCAGGGGTCCCAGATTCCAAATATTTCCGTGGTGCGCGAGGGGCTGACGGAGGCGGTCCGCATTTACGTGGACCTGGTGAAGGAGGGCGCCCCTCTGGGCACGCTGGACATGGGCGGCGGCCTGGCCGTGGATTATGACGGTTCCAAGACGAATTTCCATTCTTCCTGCAATTATTCCATTGCGGAGTTTGCCCGTGACGTGGTGGAGGTTGTGGGAGACATGTGTTCCAAGTACGGGGTTCCCCATCCCACGCTGGTGACGGAGTCCGGACGGGCCGTAGTGGCCTATTATTCCGTGCTGGTGTTCAACGTGCTGGATGTGACGAGCGCGCCGGGCGAGGAACCTCCGCCCGAGCTTCCGGATGACGCTCCGGAGCTGTTGAAGGCTTTTGCGGATACGGACCGGACGCTGGCCAGGAAGAATATGCAGGAGTGCTATAATGACGCCTGCTATTACCGGGACCAGTTGAGAGCCCAGTTTTTTTACGGGAACGCCACCCTACGGCAGCGCGGGCTGGGAGAGGCTTATTATTGGCATATCCTGAGCCGCATTTCCCGCATGCTGGCGGAGATGGAGACCATTCCGGAGGATCTCAGGGAGCTTTCCTGCTCCATGGTGGACTTTTATTACGGCAATTTTTCACTGTTCCAGTCTCTTCCGGATTCCTGGGCCATCCGCCAGCTTTTCCCCGTGATGCCTCTGCACCGTTTGAATGAACGGCCCACGAATAAGGCCGTGCTGGCAGACATCACGTGCGATTGCGACGGAAAGATAGACCATTTCATTGACCGTGAGGACGTGGCAACCGCCCTCCCCCTGCATGCCATCAAACCCGGCGAGGACGATTATTACATAGGCGTATTCCTGGTAGGAGCCTATCAGGAGACCTTGGGGGATTTGCATAACCTGCTGGGAGATACGAATGTGGTTGGCGTGCATCTGGAAGGCGGCCGCCCCGTTTATACCCATGAAGTGGAGGGCGATACGGTGTCCGATGTCCTTTCCTACGTGGAGTATGATCCCAAGGAGTTGATCAACAAGTTCCGCACGTTTGCGGAGCAAGCCGTAGCCGAGGGGAAAATATCTCCGTCCGAACGCCGGAGAGCCTTGGAAGTGTTCCGTTCCGGATTGAATGGATACACTTATTACGAACTGTAGGAAACGGTCTTGTCTTTTGCTTCAACAGGGAGCGTCTGTCCCGTGCCGGCGCGTTTTCCTTTGTTGCGGATCAGGAGACCAGCGGTTCTTCCGGCGGTTTCGTTTCTTCAATGACCTTGGCTGGCGTCAGGGCCCAGAAGCGCGTGGCCGTTTGCGGAGAGATGCCTTTCATGTTCAAGTACCGTGTGCGGAGCAGGGAGGAGGAGCGGTGCCCCATTTCCATTTGCAACAGGTTGTAGTCCTTGAAGTGCTTGGCGTGGTAGCTGGCGTAGGTGTGCCGCAGGCAGTCCGGCACCCATGATTTTTTTCTTCCTCCCCAGCCGGCTTTTTTCCGGATTTTGCGCCACTTGATTGTCCACCCTTTCGGGCAGATGGGAGTTCCGGGTCCGGGTTTGGTCCTGTCACGGCAGAATTTGAGCCATTTGGCGAGCACGGGCAGGATGGTGACGTGCCTGGCGCCTCCGGTTTTGGTATGCTTGGAGTTCAGAATGATACAGCCGTCGCGGAGAGCGATGTTTTCCCAGAGCAGGCGTTCCACTTCCTGCGGGCGGATTCCTGCAAAGATCATCAGCGCCGCTCCGGCTGCGCAGCTTCCGTCAAATTCTTCCATGGCTGCCTTGAGAAGCTGAGTTATTTCCTTCAGCGTCAGAGCGGGGATTTCCTGCTCCTGCAGAAAAGGCGTGTCTACGCGGAGGATGGGATTCTCGTCACACCATCCGCGTTTGACGGAGAACGAGAAAATTCCGCTCAAGATGAGCCTCGCTTTGTGCCTCTGCCGGGATGTGGTAAAGGTATTCATCAGGATGTTCTGGCATTCCTCCACGCTCAGGTTGCGCAGGGAGGTGTGTTCCAGTTCCGGATTGCTCTTTTTAAGCTTGTGGATGATGCTCCTGATGTCCGTCAGCGTCCGGGGACGGCGGTGGCTTTTGGAACGTAGGCATTCCATGGCCGCCGTGCCGAAACTGACGGTTTGATGTTTGTTTTTAATGGCGTTCAATCCCAGGGAGACGACTTCCCGGCACCGGGTAATGGTACAGATTTCATCTCCAAGGGCTTCCTTGATTTCCAATACCAGCCTTGCAGCCTGGATCAGGGTGACTGATTCCCCCTCCAGAAGTGCGGCTCCGACATATTTCAATTTGTTTGTATTCGGTGCTTTTTTCATGTTCATTTCTCGTGTTTGTCCAAACACGGTTTTAATGAAAAAGGCTATCCTTATAATGGGGAAAACTTATGCTTTCCACTAGAAAACGCGTAACCGTCAAGGATATGTTGTTACTTATGTTTTCTTTGAACCGGCCGCAAAATCAAAGTTTCTGATGGTGCAGGAACCGAAAATGTTAGAAAGCGCGGCTCCCTGTGCTGAATGTCAAGATGGACGTGACTTGTCCGGCATGAGTATATTTCTGTCGGAAGAGGGGTAAAGGAACGGCCGGATGAAAGTATTTTATATGGCTGAACGTATATGGTAGGTACTGCTTTTCTGTACCATGAACATCAGAATTCATTCTTTCAACGTATCATGTGTCGGCCTTTGCTGCGTATTGGGGTCTTTTTTCGCGGCGGACGCCCGTGAGGTTTATCCCCTGAACGGTTCCTGGGATTTCAGTTTTAACGGGAAGCCTGCTGAAAAAGTGACGGTGCCCCATACATGGAACGCAGAGGATGCCGCCAATGGTGCTCAGGGGAAGCGGGAAGACGCCAAATCCGTCAACAGTGACGCCTACCGCCGCGGGCCGGCCGTTTATTCGCGCACGCTTCCGGTGGAGCCCAGGCCGGGCAAGAGGTATTTCATCCGCGGCGGGGGAGCCAGCATTGTTTCCGAGGTTTCCGTCAATGGGAAGCCTGCCGGCAGCCATGAGGGGGCGTTTACGGCTTTCTGTTATGAAATAACGCCCCTTTTGAAAAAAGGCTCCAATACGATTTCCGTTCTGGTGGACAACACGCAGCGTAATCATATCGCCCCCCAGCGCGGGGATTTTTCCATGTTCGGCGGGCTGTACCGGCCCATTGAACTGATTGAGACGGACGGTGTCTGCATTGATCCTCTTTTTTATGCTTCTCCCGGCGTTTTCATCACGACAAAGTCTTTAAGCAAATCCAAGGCCGAGGTGGAAGTGAAGACCCTTCTCAATTCGGACGGAAAGGCCGGGGATGTGGATGTTGCCGTGGAAATCCTGGACATGAAGGGCAGGAAGGTAGCCGGGAAGACGGTAAAGGCCGCCGCCGGGGAAAAGAATAGACTGGAGGTTCCCGTAACGCTGGCAATCGCCAATCCCATACTCTGGAACGGAGTGAAGAATCCTTACCTGTACCAGGTGAAAACTTCCATCAGGACGGCAGATGGCCAGACGGATGAGCTGGTGCAGCCGCTGGGACTGAGGACGGTTTCCGTCAATCCCAAGGAAGGTTTTGTCCTGAACGGAAAGACCATGCAGATCAAGGGGGTCAGCCGCCATCAGGATATGGAGGGGAAGGGGTGGGCCCTTTCCCCGGAAGATGAGGCGCGGGATATCAGGCTGATTGCGGATATGGGGGCGGATGGGGTTAGAACGGGCCACTATCCCGCATCCACCAATATTTACGACCTGTGCGACAAGGCGGGGCTGATTGTCTGGTCCGAGGTCCCCAATGTCAACCTGGTGTGGGATACGCCGGAGTTCCGGGAGAATAACCGCCTCCAGGCCCGGGAGATGATTTTCCAGCATTGGAATCATCCCTCCATTTGCATGTGGGGAATTTTCAATGAAATCGGACACCAGCCCGAGGCTGCCACGAGAGGAGTGGACATGGAAGCTGAGTTGACGGAATTGAACAAGTTCGTGAAGGAGACTGATCCCTCCCGCATGACCGTGGGGGCCAGCAATCAGGCGGGCCGCAGAAAACTGAACAATATTCCTGACCACATCGCATTCAATACGTATCCCGGCTGGTACGGAGGAGGGCCCGAAACCATGAAGGGCAACCTGAACGGCTACATCCGCGACTATGGCGGCAAGATGGGCATTGCCGTCAGTGAGTATGGTCACGGCGCCAGCGTGGACATGCATGAGAATCCGGCCCAAAGACCGTCTCCCACCGGATTCTGGCATCCGGAGGAATGGCAGTCCCATGCGCATGAGGTCAATTACAGGTGCATCAGGGAAAGGCCGGAGGTGTGGGGGGCCTTTGTCTGGAACATGTTTGACTTCGGTTCCTCTTCCCGTTTTGAGGGGGAAAGCCCCGGCATTAACGACAAGGGGCTGGTGACCTATGACCGCAAGACGCCCAAGGACGCCTATTTTTTCTACAGGGCCAACTGGAGCCCCCGTCCTACCGTATACATCACATCCCGCAGGTTTGCGGAACGTACGGAAAAAACGGTGCCCGTGAAGGTTTACAGCAATGGTTCCGTGGTGAAGCTGAGCGTCAACGGGAAGCCCGTTGGGAGTGTCAAACCGGATGATTTGAAGCGCGCCGTCTGGCCGGAAGTGACTCTCAAGCCCGGCGTCAACACTATTACGGCCACGGCTTCCATAGGAGGGAAAACGTACACGGATTCCTGCAAGTGGACGTTGAACCCTGCCGGAGGTGACGGGAAGAAGGATTCAGAGCGTTATCAGGATCCGTCCCTGAAAAAGTATAAGTAAGCAATTCCATATTCATTCCGAGATGAAGACGGTACGCGCGTTTCTGTTTTCCGTGATGTGTCTGGCTCCGGCTCTTCCCCTGCTGGGGGATGTTCCGGATTGGGAAAATGAAGAGGTGACGGGAATCAATAAGGAGGCTCCCCGAGCCTCCGTTTTTCCGGCATCGGATAAAACGTTGAGCTTGAACGGGGATTGGAAGTTCAAATTTTCCATGACTCCGGACGAGAGGCCTGCCGATTTCTTCAATCCCTCCTATTCCGTTTCCGGATGGGATACGGTCAAGGTTCCTTCCAACTGGCAGCTTTACGGTTATGGAACGGCCATTTACACGAATGTTCCCTATCCATTCAAGCCGAATCCTCCAGCAGGGGGGAGTTCCCCCCTCCATTTGAAGCCGAATCCTCCCAAGGTAATGGGGGAACCGCCCAAGAACTGGCCGGCGTACAGGGAGCGTAATTCCGTGGGTTCCTACCGCCGGGATTTCAATTTGCCCGTTTCCTGGAAGGGAGAGCAGGTGATGATCCGGTTTGACGGGGTGGAGTCCGCCTTTTATGTGTGGGTAAATGGCCGTCAAGTCGGCTATTCCGAAGATTCCTATACAGGGGCGGAGTTTGACCTTACTCCCCATGTCAGGCCCGGCAGGAATACGATTGCCGTGGAAGTATACCGCTGGAGCGACGGTTCTTACCTGGAGGACCAGGATTTCCTGCGCCTTTCCGGCATTTTCCGGGACGTGACCCTGTTTGCCCAGCCGCAGACGCACGTGCGTGACCTGTTCCTGAAGGCCGGACTGGACAGGGAGGATTACACAACCGGGGTACTGGACGGAACGTTCACCATCCGCAATTCCGGTAAAAAGGATATTCCCGCCGGCATGAAGCTGAATTATTCCATCGACGGGATTTCCACCAAATTGAACTGGGAGGGCAGGAACGGTTCCGGCCGCGTGCAGACGGATAACAGGGGAAGGCTGGATTCCGGAACGCTGGAGGTTCCCCCCATTCCCTCCGGAGGCGAGGTGCAGATTTCCCTGAACAGGAAATTTCCCGGTGTGAAGCCATGGACGGCGGAAACGCCCAACCTGTACAGGGTGACTTATTCTCTGAATGGAAAAGATACCCGTTCCGTCAATATCGGGTTCCGTTCCGTGGAGATTGCGGATAACGGTGCCGTGCTGATTAACGGCAGAGCCGTCAAGTTCAAGGGGGTCAACCGCCATGAAGCCCATCCTGATTACGGGCGCGCCATTCCGCGGGAAGTGATGGAAAAGGACGTGCAGATTATCAAGGCGCATAATATCAATACCGTCCGTTGTTCCCACTATCCCAATCATCCTTATTTTTATGAGTTGTGCGACCGCTACGGCCTGTACGTGATGGACGAGGCCAACTGTGAAGCCCACGGCATCCGCAATAGCAGCATGGATATTTCCCGGAAGCCTTCCTGGAAGAAAGCCCATGTGGAGCGCAATATGAGCATGGTGCATCGTTCCAAGAACCACCCTTCCATTGTTTTCTGGTCCCTGGGCAATGAGTCCGGCAACGGTCCCAATTTTGAGGCGGCAGCGGCGGCTATCAGGGCTTATGACACTACGCGGCCCCTCCATTACTGCGAATTTCCGCACGGCCACAAGGCCGTGGATATGGATTCCGCCATGTATCCGCCCGTGGACCGGGTGGAAAACTGGGGGAAGCAGAAAACTTCCCGCCCCTTTTTCGTGTGCGAATATGCCCACTCCATGGGGAATGCCCTGGGTAATTTCAAGGAGTACATGGATGCCTTCGAGTCTTCCCCGCGCATGGTGGGCGGAGCCATCTGGGATTTCGTGGACCAGTCCCTCCGCGCCAATCCTGACGGAAACGGCATTTACAAGCCCGCCCCTTTCAAGGGAGTAACACAGGCTTACGGCGGCATGTTCGGAGACAGGCCCAACCAGGCCAATTTCTGCGACAACGGCATTATTCTTGGCAACCGGAACACCACGGCCAAGACGAAGGAGGTGAAGAAAGTATACCAGTACATGGCTTTTGAGCGCAAGGACGGTTCCCTGTCCGTTCGCAACAAATATTTCCATAAGCCTTTGAAAGGTTATACGCTTTATCTGGTATCCCTTGTTCCCGGAGGCGGCCATGCCGTGGAGCGCATGGTTCTGCCGGAGGTCCCCCCCGGCAAATCCGCAACGGTTAATCTGCCTTCAGCCGCTATGCGGACCGGTTCCCTGATGGTTCTGGCGGATGCCCGGTTCAAGCTCCCGGAAGACGTGAAGGAACTTTCCGCCAAGCAACTGGAACATGTGGTGAATGAGTGCGAAGCTTACGAGTGGTTTCCGGCATCTGCAGAGAAGGAGGTTTCCGTGCCTCCCCCGGCGGCGCTGCCTGCTGTTTCCGTGCTTCAGGGGGATTCCGTGGTCGTGCAGGGAAAAGGTTTTTCCGCCTCCTTCAAAAATGGGATGCTTTCCTCCCTCCGGTATGGCGGGCGGGGGTTGTTTTTTTCCCGCCCTGCATTGATAA
>OBXI01001134.1_pt1 | contig 17625 bp, 14 predicted proteins | sample 1538161 | NCBI WGS metagenome assembly OBXI01 (sample SAMEA2580142, study PRJEB22360) | human gut metagenome | biome: human gut; feature: human-associated habitat; material: faeces | place: Denmark | collected 2008/2010 | reverse complement strand
CGGAATGCAGAAGCAGAGGCTTGGCTTTCTCGATGCGCAGGTCATTGATGTAGGCAATCAGGGTCTTGCCGGTATATTGCTTGAACAGTTTCATAAAGTAGTATTCGCTGTAATTTGACATGGCAGTAAGGTCTGCGGCATTGAGGGACTGGGCGTAGTTCAGGTTAATATAGTCCAGGATCTTTTTAATAGAAGCAAGACTCTTATTTTGTTCTTTATCCGCAGGAATGATGTAATTTCCCATGAGCATTTCATAGAAGAAACTGAAAAACAGAGCTTTTAATTTTACAAAATAATAAGGCTTTTTTTCCTTATGGCAGGTGTGGATCGTATCAAAAAGCTGGCAGATATTTTCATAGTTGCTGTCTGATGGAGAAATAATATGCGTAAATTCCGCCTGATTTTCTATCAGCAGGGAAATGACACGTTCCTGACATAAATCTCCCACCGGACCGGACAGGAAGCTCAGGTCGAATACAATGCTTCTGAAATAAAGGATATTCTTCAGATCTGTTTTTATGCCATGAAGAACTCCACGGTTTACGATGATCAGATCACCGGACTTGACGCGGAGAATCTCTTTATTCAGACGTACCAGACCGCTGCCGGATTCAATATAGATCAGTTCCATCTCATCATGCCAGTGGTTATAGAGAGAATGGAAGATCTGGCAGTTGTCTGTATAGGTTTCTATGGGAAGCTCAAAGGAGCCGTGAGAACTTCGTTCTTTCAGGGTATCATCTACTTCAATTGTGGGAGTAACTGGCATGGAAAGCGCCTCCTTTTTTCAGAGATTTTTTATCTGTAGTAAGATAATGGAATCAAAAGTATCATTATGGTCAATCCACTGATAGGAGCCATTATACCTCTGACAGATATCTTCAATAATAGAAAGCCCATATCCATGAGCCTCCGGTTCTGATTTTGTAGTTTTATGTGTAAAAGTCTGCATCGGGTTCTTGGTATTGTGCATATATACGGTCAGAAATCCGTTGGAAATGTTTGCAGACAGCCGGATTTCAGGCTCAGGATTGCCGGAAGCGTTACAAGCTTCGATAGCATTGTCCAGAAGATTAAAAAATATACTGCTCAGGTCAGTTGTATCAATGGAAATCTTTTCCGGTAAAAGGATTTCATAGGACACCTGGATATGTTCCTGTTTGGCGCGGAGCCGTTTCCCTTCCAGGATTGCCTGCAACAGGTTATTCTGACAGTAAGGATGAAAACGACCCTTCTGAAAAGTCTGGTTCAGATTTTTGATGGCAGTGTCGGCCTGCTCATGTTTTCCCTGTTCCAGGAGTGACTGAAAGTCCTGAAGTCCCTGTACAGTTTTGACCTGAAAATCCTGAGTATCCTGTCTGCGGATCTGAAGACTGTAATCCTGTTCCTGTTTTAATTGTTTCTGCTTTTGAAGAAAAGCCAGTTCCATTTCAGTATTGGATTTCTTTAACATATCAGAAAGAATGCAGTATAAAAGAATACAGATAAGGATCATAAACACTGCCAGGATCAGAAACATATGATCAATTTTTTCTGTATAAATCGTAGACAGAAAATATAACAACTGGAATACAAAGAGGAAGAGAAATAAAGGAATCAATTTAATGTTCTTTTTCATGACTGCAATCCTCCTCCGGTTGTTTTTCCTGTGGTCTGCAATTAAGCCGGGACAGAACAGAAGCGGTATATGTTTCTGCTTCCTCATATTTTTTCATATTCATCAGATACATGACAGACATGATGTGATTCTCAATATCGTGATTCCATTTTCGGAGATTGGCATATTCATTACTTAACTGAACGGAATCATTCATCTGCTTTTTCATCAACTCAATTTCCATTTTTTTCTGTAAATATTCCCTGTGCTGCTGGGCTAAAGAACGGACTGCACGCAGAAACAGCAGATAACTGCCGATGCATATGATCCAGTAAATGATGCTCAGAGCCAGAACTGATACGGGCTTTTTCTGAAGGGAAATTATAACATTGAGAAAAACCGGAGCGACCAGTGGCAGTAACAGTTGTAAAAAGGTGAGTATTTTCAAATAATCTATACACTGTCGCAGGATTTCTGATATTTTCCAGAGAAGAAACAGGCCAAGCAGGATGTTGGAGAGTTCAATGACGAAATATTCTACAGGTGAACAGCTGGATATCAGATTGTGCGGAGTATAGATATGGGTCGGTATAAAAAGATTATGAAGTGCTATGAAAACACTGGTACATAAAATTTCCGGACAGATTATCAGCAGCTGGAAAATAAAATAAACAGCTAATTTTTTCATAAAAGATGCCTGGAATAAAAAAAGTGTTACAAGAAATGCTGTAAGCTGAAATACGATTGTAATTTCGTTATGCTGTGATTCACGCTTGATCCAAAATAACAGTGCCATAAATACTGACAGACACAAAAAAAGTGGAAGTGAGATCTTGCGTTTGCAGGGCAGGATCCTGCAGTAAAAGTAAAGCAGTCCAAAACACAGATAAAGGCTGGATAGAATACACAAAAATAGATTGATCATATGACTGCCCATTTACTGCACCTCCCTGTGACTGGCAAGCATCATGAAAGCAAAAGCGTCCTTAAATTGCTGGTAATAAGACCTGCTGACAGGGATCTCTGTATTATCAGAAAGTATAATGCCTTTATGACTGTAAGTACGTACAGCATGAAGATTAACGGCAAAGCTGTTATGACAGAGACAGAAATCAGGTTTCATTCTTTCGGTAAGAACTGTCAGTTTTTCTTTTGTTGTATATGTTCCTGTTCTGGTATAGATGGTGGTCTGCCTCAGATTCCGTTCCAGATAAAGAATATCGGAGCAGAGCACCTGATAATTGCGTGAATTTCCGGAGAAATACAGATACTGTGTATGCAGTTTCTCAAGCTTCTGGCACGCTGCCCTCAGAGCCAGAGGGAGATATTTTTCCATCTGCTGTTTATGGATAAAGTAGGTGTGTTCTGTCTCATATACTGCGGTAGCATATTGCAGATACTGGCTGATAAAAATAATCTGAGTGTCCGGGCTGATATGGTTGATCTTTTCTGCAAGTGAGATGCCATTTATCCGCTCTGTACCAAGGTCAATATCTGTCAGGACAATAGAATACGGACAGCCTTCCATCTCAATTGCTCGGAGAAATTCATCACCGGATGTAAAATGTGTTACGTCAAAAGAAATTTGCAGAGACTTTTGCAGGAGGGTATTTATCATTTCGTAATGTGTTGGATTATCTTCACAGATTGCTAACTTCAAGATGAGGTTACTCCTTTGGGGTACGTTAAAATTGGTAAAGCTAAAAATCAAATCTTTCGATAATCATACTACAAAAAATGGAATGTTGCAATTTGTTCTGCTAAGAATCAGGAGTTTGACAGTTACATATGTGTTACTGTTCAGAGGCAATGTCATTAACTTAAGAGATTGTTGCTTGTTAAACGGGCAATGCTCTCTCTGATACCTACATGATATTTCCTAAAATATTACTTGACAAATACTCCTCAATATGCGGGGCTGTCGCTTTAACGAATGAATTTTCGTGAAGCGGCAGCTTCCTTTTTGCTGTTCTAAGGATAAAATCCATCAAAAAACGCTTTTCATTGTTACAGGCTATTATTAAAGACGCACTTTAATAAGCTATTCTTGATGGCTTGAAAAATTGTTTTGATAAGTCAAAATTTAGGCACTTTTTATCGAAAATAAATGTGTTCCGGTTCTTCCATTTTGAATCTTATTATGCAGTTTGTTTATGGGGCTGTCGCACTAATTAGCGCGACAGCCCCTTTAAGTTAATGACATTGTTTAAATTCAGCGGATTTAGTGCGAATTATTTTTTCTTTCAAAACTGGCTAAGAATGGAAAAAGTAAGAAATATAGAGTGTTAAATATGTAGTCAAATGTGGTTGTTTATGCAGGAAAACCCTGTAGAAAAATAGCCCATGATATAATCAGATCATGGAAACTAAAAGAAAACTGAGATTTGGAAAAGAGATTCTTGTATGAGAATTCTAAACGCAGCATGTATGTTGGAAAAGCTTGGTTTCCATGGAAGATGAAAGAAAAATATTATGAGAAAGATCACTTGAATTTATTTGTTAAGAGCAATATACATGCAGCGTTTGCAAAAGAAAAAGAGGAGGTTTATGGCAATGGATAGTACTTATATGGGTAAAAATTTACCATCATTTCAAAAAAAACATATTAAAAATCGTAGAAAAATAAAAAAAGCTATAACTGAAATTGAACTAAAACATAATTGGGCTTGGTATGATGAAATCTATTTTCGTTGGGAAAAAAGTTTAGATAAAGTAGCAATTCTTTTTCGTGGACATGAAATCACAGGACGTGAAATGTTTGAAAGTGCAGATAAGCTTGTTTATGCATTAAAGGCAAAAGGAATAAAAAAAGGCGATGAAATACTTGCGTGTATGGCAAATTGTCCAGAAGCAATTTATTTATTGTTGGCAGCTAGTAAATGTGGAGCAATTGTAAATTTTTGGAGTTCGGGATTTGATAAAGATTTTATAAGTGAAATTATTGAAAAATCTAATTCTAAAATATTATTTGTTACGAGTGATGAATGGGATAATATTAAAAAAATATCAATTTGTGAAAAGATAGATATTAAGATTATAATTCCGCTGAATGAAGCATTAAAAATAGAAAATTTAGATGCATGTTATGGGAGAGAGCATTTAAAAAAAATAACTGATGTATATGCACATGGTAAAACAACCATAACATTTTTAGATTTTATAAATAATATTAAAGATAACAGGCGATTTAAAATTGATAAGATTAATCTTGATGATCCATTTACTATAACATATACCAGCGGTTCAACTAAAATTGGATTGCCTAAAGCTATTGTTCATAAAAATAGAGCGTATATTGCAATAGCACGTTTTCATGATCCTGATTTATCGAGAATGCCTGCTATGAAGAATATGAGAGGACTCGCACATATTCCGTTACATTCTAATACGAATATTGCTTCGGCTATATCTGATACGCTATGTCAGAGAGGCACTGTTGTATGTGAACCAATATATGAAGCAAATTCTTTTGCAAAAATTTTAGCATTAAATAAGGCTTCGTTTGTACTTGCGACAAGGAGTTTTTGGATAGCGGCAATGAAAGAATTTGAAGAAAATGAAAAATTAGCTAGAGAAGCTATACCATATTTAATAGTTGCTGCGTCGGTAGGGGAAGATATAACTCAAAATGAAGAAAAGTATATTAATAGAATCTTAAAAAAATATAAAGCAGGAAGCACTAAGTTACCATTTCCATTATCCCCAGTTACATTGTCGATTGGAGGTGGGGATTGTGAACATGGAGGTCTCTTTTTTACATTGTTTAGAGAACAACGGGAGTGTTTAGGATTTAATAAGAAAGAATTTGGGTTGATTCCATTTCAGCTTGCAGATATAGCAGTATTGGATGGGGATGGGAGAGAGTGTGCATATGGAAAATATGGAAGACTTGTTGCGAATTCTCCTTGTACTATGAAGGAATATAAAGACAATGTGGATGCAAATAATGAGTTCTATATTAAAGATATATATGGAAGATGCTGGGGGGATTGTCATGTGTGGGCGTATATTACGCGAAAAGGAAATGTGGTAATACGTGGTAGGTTGGGAAATGAATTTAAATTAAAAAATGGAAGAAAAATTCCTATGTTTAAAATAACAGAAGTGATAACAAAGACTTCCAAGCATATTTTGTCGTGCGAAACAGTTTTGGCTCATAGAGAAGGGGCAGAGATAATAGTTTCTTATATTGAACTTATGCCACATACAAAAATTTTGGAAAAAGATTTAGTTAGAAAAATAAAAAAACAATGTAAAAAAGAAGTTTCAGATGAAATATTAAAGAAAATGTATTTTACGATTATTCCGATGGGAAGTACATATGAGCTTACTAAAAGTGGAAAAAGAAATATAAGAGCATTGGAATTAAAGCAGACTGATAATTGTAATAAGTTATATTGAAAAATATCAAGATGTAATTAAGAATAAATATTCTGGTGTTTATCGAACATAGCTGGGAATCTTTGTAGATACTAAATATGTCTGAAACTATAGCTATTTATGTATTTGATAAACCTTAACTTCCTGAAAAAGTGACACTCAATATTTGAAGGGAGATATGCCATGTATCTGAATTTTGAGGTAGACATTCCGAAGATACCCGGGAAGATAAATTATGTGAAAAAAGGGGGTACAGTATACGTCAGATATGTGCTCGAAAGAGTATATCATCCAGAGAAAAAATATAATGTTCCGGAGCAGAGGATCATTGGAAAAAGATCAGAAAAGAACCCGGATAGAATGCTCCCAAATGAAACTTTTGTAAAGTATTTTGGCGGTCAGGAGATCCTGGAAAAATATCTTGGAAAGAAAGAGACGGGGCTGCTTCTGGATCTGGCAGCTTATTCTCTTATCAGTGAAAATAATGCCGCACAGTATTATCCCACCTATGCTTACAGCCACCCGCTTTTTACAAAGCAGATGCATATATACAGTGATTCAAAAGTATCGGATTTTCTTGCAGAACTTACAGAGGATCAGAGGATCGGGTTTGTAAATGAGTGGAATGAAAACAGGGATCACCGAGAGAAAATATATATATCTTACGATTCGACCAATAAGAACTGCAGGCAGGGGAGCTGAGATTTGTTGAGTTTAGCTACCCGAAAGATGACCGTGGACTGCCGGTCTTTAACTATTCCATTGCGTATGATACATATAATAAAGAACCGTTGTTTTATGAGCAGTATCCTGGAAGTATCGTAGATATTTCCCAGCTCCAGTATATGTTAAAAAAGGCAGAAGGATACGGATATAAGAAGGTCGGATTTATCCTGGACAGGGGATATTTTGGCAGGGAAAACATCCGGTATATGGATGAATGCGGGTATGATTTTGTGATCATGGTAAAGGGTATGAGTGAATCTGTCAGGCAGGTGATCCTGGAAAACAAAGGAGAATTTGAGAATATTCGTAAATACAATATACGGAAATACAAGACATTTGGAAAGACAATAAAGAAAAAACTCTATATATCAGATGAAAAAGAAAGATATTTTCATATTTATTATTCAGACCAGAAAGCGTGTGCGGAACATGAACAGATAGAGGCAAAAATAGACCGGATGACGAAATATCTTGACGGTTTAAAGGGAGAAAAAGCGACCGTAGGGGATGGATATAAGAAGTATTTTAAACTTGAAATATATGAGGATGATGGGACGGTCATATGCGCAAGGGAGAGGACAGAAGTGATCCAGGAAGAGATCGATTTGTGTGGATATTTTGTGATCGTAACGTCAAGACAGATGACAGCGGAAGAAGCTTTGGAACTGTATAAGAGCAGGGATGTATCAGAAAAACTGTTCAGGGGAGATAAGAGTTATCTTGGAAACAGGAGCCTGCGGGTACAGTCAGAAGAGGCTGCAAGTGCGAAGATCTTCGTGGAATTTGTAGCGCTGATAGTAAGGAGCAGGATGTATGTCCTGCTGAAAGATGAAGTGGAAAAACTTGACAAAAAGCCGAATTATATGACCGTTCCGGCAGCAATCCGTGAACTGGAAAAGATAGAACTGGTCCGTCAGACAGATGGAAAATATCGTATGGATCATGCAGTAACAGCAACCCAGAAAATAATCTTAAAAGCATTTGATATGGATGCAGACCAGATACAGGACAAAGCTGTAAGATTGAGCAGACTGCTTGAAAAATATGCAGAAGAGGGGAAATAATATATGGCAAGACCGAGAAAAATGATATCTTTAGAAGAGCAGATAAAGAAGCAGGAAGAGACGGTATTAAAAGTAAAAGAAAAGTATGATTCCGAAATGATGAAACTGAAAGATCTTTATGCAAAAAGGAACGAAGAGAAGAAAAAAGAACTGCTCAAAGCTGTTGAAAACAGTACAAAAACATATGAAGAGATCATGGCATTTATCTGTTCTGAGGGTGAAATAAATTAGATTTTGGACTGTTTTGATGAGAAAAGGGAAATTTGAGTGTTACTTTTCCAGGAAGTTCACGTAAACATATAATAGAATTTTGTGTTACGATAAAACTAGATGAGTGTATATAAAGTGCTGAATATATACGGACATCTGTATTAAATAGACTTTTGGAATTGTAAGTTTTTGACTAAAATTCATCAGTTAGATGAACATTGACAAGTAAATATTATCCGGAATGGATATGACAAGTAATAAATGATGAAAAAATGACGCACTTTAACAGACCTTGAGTCGAACATAGGTTATAATGGTATTGCTTATGAAATTAAGCGGCCTGCTCAAAAAGAACTTTTAGGGTTGATGGATTTGGCAGGTCCCAGGCATCAAGATGCTGACACATCATGATGGCGAAGAGGCGGTAGTACCACATCATAGATGAACTTCTGGTAATAATACAAATGACGAAGGAATAGATAGAGAGTGGGAATGGGGTAGCTACAAGAGCTTCCCATTCCTGCTTTTCTTTTCTCGTATAGATAATCGGTAAGATGTTCTCCGTAAAGGGCAATCGGCCCCTTTATTATTTTTCAGAGTATTTTTCAATTACACAATTATGTGTTTTCTGTTTTTTATCATAAGAAATTCCAACAAGTAAAATATTGTCAGTATAATTTGCAACAGCTTCAGGGTACTGCCTGTTTTTTATCTGCCGGATTGCGGTCTGGGCATTTTGGTTCCATTTTAACTCAACAACAAGTGCAGGGTAATCTCTGGAATATTCTGGCTTTGGAAGGTAGATAAAATCTGCAAAACCTCTGCCAGCAGGAAATTCACGTATAGGTTTAAAATAATACCGCATAGTGCTGAGATAACCGATGGACAGAATGCTGCTAAGGGAGTTTTCGTTGTTGTACTGAATAGCTGAAGCGTATTCATTGTGTATTTTTTCAATGGATCTGGCCACAGTGTCTGCGTCCATGTCCAGAGTGGCATCCAGCAGTTCTGAGGATTCCTGCTGAAATGTCAGAAATTCATTCCATTTCTTTCGTTTAACAGCTTTGGCAAGTTCCTGACGGATTTCTTCGTTTGGAACAAATGCAGAATGAGTATCCTGATCATAACCCAGATATCCCAGATGAATCAGGCAGGTAAGAACATCATCTCTGCAGGTAAAATTCACCATATCATTTTGGAAAGTCGTAGGATCGATTTCTGCGGAATTACCGGACAACATTTCTATAATGGCAGTTTTGAGTCCGTCAAAATCCATATTGATCAGAGGTACAATTGCTTCGTAGGTTCCGGTATCCGACCAGTAGCTTTGGAATTTATTCCATATCATTAATTCTACTACTGCTTTAGGATTGTATACCTGATATTGCTCCAGCAGATAACCGTCATACCAGTGTTTGGTTTTGGAGAAATCCCGGTGGTATTTTTCACAGAGCATTCGTACTTCTTCTTCCGTAAAGCCAATATATTTGGAAAAGATCCTGGCGTCAGTCATTGTAAACTCCGTAAAATTATTCAGAGCTGACTGTGTTTTGATTTTTTTGATTGGAAGAATCCCGGTGAGGTAAGCCAGTTGAATATATTTGGTAGGTTCAGAACCTTTGAACATACCGCGGAGAAAGTTGATGTATTCCTCCTGGACTGTCAGGTCAGTAGAAGCATCTCGGATCAAAACATCCCATTCATCAATAATTACTACGAACTTTTGACCAGTGGCAGTGTTAATGCAGGACAGAGCTTCAGGCAGAGAGTTTGTGGAAGCAGGCAGAATTTCAGGGTAATAATTTCTTAATTCCAGAATCGTCTTTTCGGTAATGTAGGAAACTACATTCTCCGGACCGCCGGCTGGTTCCATACACCATTGAATATCCAGATGGATCACATCATATTGATTCAGATATTTTGTGAAATCAGGTGCCTGACCGATTTCCAGAGATGAGAACATTTCTTTGGAACTACAGCCTTTACAGTAATATGCAGTGAGCATATCTGCAGTGATGGATTTCCCGAATCTGCGGGGGCGACTGTTGCATATGAATTTCGCGGTGGTATCCATAACCTTATTTGTATATGCCAGCAAACCGGTTTTATCTACGTAGATTTCTGAATTCAGCGCAACCTGAAAAGCACTGTTTCCGGAATTTACAAATCGTCCCATGGAAATGACTCCTTTCTGTTCAGTGTTTTTTTATCATGTATACTGCTTGGTTTCTTTGTTCTATTGTAAAATGCTATATTCAGAATGTCAATGAGACATGGCAAAGATATCTGACATCTGATACGGGAGTGCAAGCTCCTTCTGATAAACTGCGGAGCAGTTATTCGGTGTAGAGCTGTGTAGCGAAGCGGATTGCGAATATCTGCTTGACATACTCTAAATATGTAGCGAAATATGGTTATTTATGTAAATGGGAAAAATGTGTGACAAAAATATGTTACAATTCATCTATGAGTGGAAAATTTACAGATACATACAACGTGAGGCTTCTGAGTATCTGTTAATATTGCCTGAGATAGAAAACCTTATAAGACACTCATGATATCATCTTGGAGAACGTGAAAACAGTACAGGCAGGAAACTTCATGAAAAAATAAGAAAAGGGGGATGCAACAGTATGAAAGGAAAGAAATTTTTAGGGATTGTTCTGGCAGTTACTATGATGTTTACTGGGAATGTCGGCACATCGGCAGTGATACAGGGAGCAGAGTTTGGCGATGGCGGTGATGTGAACGGGTATGTAGAAGAGACGATTGGCGAATCGGAAAATATCAATGAAAGTGAACTGGATTCGGACAATATAGAATCAGTTGGGGAGAATAGTGATGAAATGTTTTCCGATTCTGAAACTCCCGATGCAGAAGAAACATTTGAGGATGGGACTGAGGATGCACAGACTGGATTTGAAGATGAAAATGAAGAAGCACCAGAAGTGGCCGATGTTTGGGAAGAGTTACAGGGATATAGTGCAGAAGTTTCATATGGAATCTCAGGCCCTCGTATTGTGCCAGATTCAACTCTACAATCAGGAATGAGGGTTACATATGATTGTGTGTGGCTGGGAAGATATCAGAGAGAAAATGCAAATAAGAATAATCCATTAAAATGGCGTGTATTGGATGTTAATGGAACAGATGCGTTTTTGTGGTGTGAGGATGAGGTAGCAGATGTAAATTATCATAATACTGCTGATGATTTTACATGGGAAACTTGCGATTTGCGGAAATGGCTTAACGGTGAATTTTATAAGAATGCATTTAATGCCACAGAAAAAGCTGCTATTAGGCAGTATGGTGTAGAAAATTTAGAGAATCCATTAACTGGAACCTATGCAGGTAGAGCTACATTAGATTATATATATTTATTGTCAGTGGATGAAGTGATAAATCCACGGTATGGATTTTCTACAAATCCTAGCATACAAGATGATGCCAGAAAGAGAAAAGGCAGGAATTGTTGGTGGTTACGTACACCTGGGACAAAAATGTATTTATGCGGTATGTTTATGGGCGGTGGAGAAGGCATTGTATATAATGGGAGTGGAGTTGTTTATAAACCAGGGGGACTTCCATATTATCCAGATAGTGTATATCCAGTCTTGCATCTTAATTTAGCTAATGAGAAAGCGTATACATATGCCGGAACCGTATGTACAAACGGAACAGTAAATGAAAAAAATAAACCGAATTCAGGAACTGTGGAAGATAATTCTAAATATGAAATCACTTTTGATAAAAATGCAAATAATGCAGTCGTGGATTTTAGTTCTAAAGTAGTTATAAAAGGTGATAAATATGGAAAACTTCCAGAGGCAAGAAGAAACAATTATGTTTTTGTGGGATGGTACACTAAGAAAAAAGGTGGAACTAAAGTTACAAGTGATACGGTTGTTAAGATCAGTAAAAACCAGCGTTTATATGCACAATGGCGTCTGGGCGGTTATATTATCTATGATTTAAACGAAGGAACAAATGCAAAAGCAAATCCTTCCTATTACTATTCGACAAATGGAGTCAAACTCGAAGCTCCGAAAAGAAAAGGATACGTTTTTAAAGGCTGGTATACCACGAAGGATTTTAGCACTGGTACAAAAATAAGTAAAATAAAAGTTGGAACGCGTGGTGATAAAGTTTTATATGCAAGATGGGAGGCAAAGAAAAATCAAGAGATCCAGATAGAAAAACAGATAACCAAAACATATAAGGATATAGGTAAAGAGTTTAAGCTTTCCGTTTCTGGAAAACAGGAAAATGCAAAAGTGACTTATGTATCAAGTAATAAAAAAGTAGCGACAGCAAAAGATGGAAAAATCCTGATCAAAGGAGCAGGAAAAACAACCATTACTGTAAACTTTGCAGAGACTAAAAATTACAATTCTGCGAAGAAAAAAATGGAAGTCATTGTTCTGGATGAACAAACAATTCAAATCAATGCCAGATTTGAGACAGGAACCGGATTTCCGGCGCTTGCAATCGGGATTATGAATGAAATTCATTATACGAGTGAAAAAATACTTCTCAATGCAACTGCAGAAGGAAATAAACTTTCATATACTTCATCTGATAAAAAAATTGCTGTGGTAGATAAAAACGGTGGAATACAATGTAAATCAACGGGAATAGTTACTATTACAATTACTGCCAAACAAACAGAAAAGTATGCAAAAGCAACACAAAGAGTTACGTTTAAAATTGCTAAAGGAAAACCGGTTATTAACTGTTCTAAAGAAATAAATAAAAATGTGTTTGATGCTCCTTTTAATCTTGAAGCAAATACTGGTGCAGAGAAAGTAACATTATCATATAAAAGTAATGCACCAGAAGCAACGGTGGATAAAGAAGGAAAAGTTACGTTGCATAACTGGGAGGATAATGCAATAAGTAAAGATGTTCAGATTACAATTATTTCAAAAGCTACCAGAAATTATGAAAGTGCTACTACGACAATAACATTAAAGATTAGTAAACTTCCGCCAGATGAGATTTATTTAAAGCAACATACAGATATTACATGTACATTGTGTTCTACAGTTATGATGCTTAGAAGAAAAGCTTGGTTAAACAATAAAGCCTGGAAAGATATTACAGAAGAGGCTGTAGAGCCAATAGCTTGGATTAACGGTACGGGGCTAACAGAGAAATTTGCATATGAGAAGATGTCTGTTAAAAGGGGAAGCTTAAAAGACATTTCTGATAAAAAAGCATTTTTAATATCGATGTTGAATGAGCATCCGGAAGGAATCGTAATTTATGAAAATACAAAAGGAAAAGATAAGCAACATGCAGTATTATTAACGGACTATACCAATGAAAAATTTTATAGTGCTGATCCTGATCGTAATTCTGATCGTCCAAAGGGAAGGATAGCTCTTACCGATACTTATATTGCGGAGTTATGTGGTAAGAAAGAAAATCAGGATATAGATCCAGATATAATTATAAATTCTCTAGGAGCATACTGGTATATAGAAAAATAAACCACAAGATGAATGTATGGAGGAAACTATGGCAAGAAGTAAATGTAACTTTCAACTATCACTAATACTTATAATGTTGGTATTGGGCTTGGGTCTGATAAAAACTTATCCTGTCAGTGCAGCCAGCTCCATACCGGTAGATTTGGAAACAGGTTATGCATATACCTATTACGATGTTACCGGTGATGGAAGAAAAGATAATTTAACAGTAAAGGCAGTCAGTCTGGATACTTATTATACTGGTGATGGATATTATAATGCAGTTTATCTTTGTGTAAATGGAAAAGGGCAATACATAAAACTCAAAAATATGCAAATGCCATTTTACAGCCTGAAAGCCAGATTATATATCTTTGATAATGCCAGACCATTATTATATCTTAGTGCCAAGAGTGATAATGATCATAAATTTATAAATGGTATTTTGAGATATGAAAATGGTAGATGGAAATATCTGTTAGATATGACGAAGGCTTTTGGAGATTATAAACAGTATGCCCGCGGTGAAGTAATCGACAACAGCGGAAATAATCTGAAAGTACGTTATGAAGTTATGTGCTGGACGATAGGATTCTGCAGGCTGGACTATACATATATCTATAAAAATGGTGTGTTAAAACCTGCGAGCAGTTATGGAAAAATAATTGATTATCGTACCATGTATAATGGTGATCGTACACTTGTAGCCAATAAATCAATCCGGGCATATAAAAAGTGCGGAGGCGGCGGAACATCTTTTGTTCTTCGAAAAGGAAACAAAGCAGTTGTGCAAAAATGGAGATACACTGGGGGCAGACTTTATATCCGCTTAAAATGTGGATCAAAGACCGGCTGGATCAACGGGCAGAAACAGAAAAATTTTGTATCATCAGAACAGCAGTGGTTTTCCAATCTTCCATATGTATAAGCAGAATGTGATTTATAGGCAGGTACAGGGATTTATTCAGATGGAAGGAGACAGTAAAAATGAATATGAAAAGAATATTTCAAAAAATAATTGTGGTATTATTGGCAGCAGTGTTATGGATATTACCGATACAATCTGTACAGGCGGCTGGTATGTCATATAGTAAGGCGTCACAGTTATATACTGAGGCACAGTGCCAATGGATTGCTCATCCTCGAAAAGTTAAAATAACTGATGATCTGCGGGCCCGTTCAGGATGGTTTGGAAATGATACAGGAAAAAAAGTAGACTTACACAGGCCATTTTGTTCGGATATGTCCTATTGGATACGGACGGATTTGAGCGGAGATGGAGTACCGGAATATCTTGCAGTGATACCGGGTGGTCAATTGATAATCCTGACAATCTATAAAAATAAAGTAAAGGTTCTGGCTGTTTTGCAGACTACAAGTATCATGCCGGACGTTTATTATAACCGTCAGAATAATACATTTACGATTGCTACTTCAATAACAGCACGACTTACATCCAGAAATGTATATAAAATCCAGAAAGGAAAACTGTATTGTCTGGCAACATTATCAGATGCTATAGGGCAGATGAATGGATATGGTTATGTACCCGTTAACAGATATTTAAATGGAAAGCTGGTTTCTAAGAGCAAATATAACAGATATTACAAAAAATACTGTAAAAATATGCAGATTATTAACTGGAAGGGAGCGCAGGAATAAATTTGGTCAATAGAATAATCCCCTGGAAGTACTGATTAACTTCCGGGAGATTATCTTGTGATACAAATATGTACTGTTATATAGTGCGCATATAACGTTTTAACTCCTCGTAAAAATTTTCTCTGGTTCCTGCCATGATAACGATGATTATCAGATCATCAAGCTGTCTCACCCTATATGCCAGTTCATAATTAGTCTTATTATAATAAATATCATAACCGTACATTCCTGCCAGATCACCTGTCTTTTCTTCGCCGATGGAATAATCTTCACATATCATTTCAATAGCTTCTTTGTACAGAGATTTCAGCTTTTTATCTTTAAGTTTTTTCAGAAATTTTGCTGCAGGTGGAAGGATCTGTACCTGTGTCATTTTTCATCCTCCGTTCCGAAAACATCCTCTAAGGAGTATCCTCCTGATTTAGATTCTGCGACCCGGTCTGCTTCGGCAAGCATTGCTTCAACTGCCGGACGGACTTTTCGTTGTGCCTGTTTAAATTTCTCAAGTAATTCTTCACCGCTATATCCCTGTCTGATCAGATCGGCAAGAATCTGTTCGGCAAATTCACCACTGGTATTTTCTTTAACAGGGCGTAAAATCAGTTCATTTCCACGCATGATACATTCTGCTTCTGTATTAAAACCCAGAAGCGTAAAAAATTTCTGCGGGATGGTAATCTGGCGTTTAGATGAAATGCTGACTTTTTTTGATTCCATGGATGCGTTGCCTTTCAATGGGATTGTTGCTGTTGCCATTTGTGTATGCCTCCTTCCTATTTTATGTTCATTTATTCTGTAATATACATGCTGCTTGGTTTCTTTGTTCTTTGTTCTATTGTAAAATATTATGTTTGGAATGTCAATTACAGAGAAGTAAAATCAGTCTCTTTATTGAACAGAAAAATTTTTCTATTTGGCAGAAAATATGATTAGTGCTATCATAAAATATATCTGTAAAATTGTGCAAATGTATCCTGCTTCTGCGTTGCAGTAATTCCATGAAACGATGCAATGGATTCTCTTATCAAGTGTGTTAAACAGAATCGGCGAAAGACATTGTACAGAAACAGCAGGAATTAAGGATGGAAGATATAATGGAAGACAATTTTGAAAAATTAAATCTGCTTCTGGAGCAGGAACAGTGTGAATTTGTGGATATTCCAGATGGTTTTACCGGACAGACGGAGAGTGGAGAATTACGACTGATCTATTTGATGAATGATGCGGTGGAGAGTTTTCTGGTTCTGAAAAATGCCAGGATGACGGGAAATTATGTCAGGGATTATGAAGGAGAGTTTGAGGGCTCTGTAGAGAAAGCGGACTGGGATTTATGTGAAGCAGAGTATATTCTGGTGATTCATCAGGGGCAGAATGTGTTTACTGTATTCTTTGAAGATATTTTGCTGGAAACACAGTTGTATAATTATGGAGAGCTGGGACATTTCTGGGTGAAGGGTTATGAAAATCTCAGGATAATGGAGTATCAGATTGCCATATTGCGTGATAAATATGAGTATCTGGGAGAAAAATATTGCACGGAACAGGAACGAAAGCTGGCAATGCTGCGTGATTTCCCACCGTTAAATTATCTTTTTTATCCGGCAGTACCGGAGAAGTATATTGTTCCGGTGGATAACCCATGGGAGGTAACGGCGGAAGCACTGGCAGTTATGCAGGAACTGACAACGGAAGCAGGAGATGAAAAACTGGGAAAAATGCTCAGGCGTTATGAAAAAAATTCGGATATATCAAATGCCAAAAAGATAGCCGGAATGCTTTGCAGGAGCAGTCATTTACCGGTGATTACTCTGCTGGGAGAAAAAATCAGGGAAGCAGCATCGGTCTATCTGGACAGAGATTTTGACAGAAAACAGAATAAATATCTACATGAATTGATGGAAAAAGCTGAACGAAGAAAAGAAGAATTGGAAGCAGAGAATGTTCAGACTCTGATCTACAGAGAAGAACCTTTCATTTATGACTGTGATTCCATATCGTTTCAGGTATATCTTATGATTGTGAGAAAAGGTGTATGGAAGCAGAAAATAATGGTTGAGAAAATGTAATTCCTTGGATAAAACCATTATAATTTATGTAAAGTATATCGTAGTTGTTTTTGTGTAAAGTAGTCTAAACAGGAATAAAGAAGGGATTATAATAATGGATAAATTATTAGACTTAACAAGAGACTTTAATGCAGCGAAAGCTGCTTTTGAAGCATATCTGGATGAATATGACAGAGCGGATGATAAGATTCATCTGAAAATCGTACATACTTATGGGGTGGTTGATGCAGCAGAGGACATTGCCCGCCGTATGGGCTTAACAGAGGAAGATGTACAGCTGGCGAAGGTAATCGGATTGCTTCATGATATTGGCAGATTTGAACAGATTAAACGATTTGACAGCTTTGAACCGGGAACTATGGAGCATGCAGCATATGGTGCACAGCTTCTGTTTGGACCGGAGAAAATGATCCGCAGATTTGTGAAGGATGACAGGTTTGACAGTCTGA
>OBXI01001091.1_pt1 | contig 18199 bp, 12 predicted proteins | sample 1538161 | NCBI WGS metagenome assembly OBXI01 (sample SAMEA2580142, study PRJEB22360) | human gut metagenome | biome: human gut; feature: human-associated habitat; material: faeces | place: Denmark | collected 2008/2010 | reverse complement strand
ACCAGCAGGATCACCGCCATGGAGGCCAGAATCGCCATTTTCCGCAGCTTAGAGTCCATTTGCTACCTCTACCAGATATTTTCCGTAGTTCGTCTTAAGCAGCGGCTCTGCCAGAGCAAGCAGCTGCTCTTTGTCAATGAATCCTCGCTTGAAAGCGATCTCTTCAATACAGGAAATGTACAGACCCTGTCTCTTCTGGAAAGCCGCCACAAAATCTGCCGCATCCAGAAGGGCATCATGATTGCCGGTATCCAGCCATGCAAAGCCTCTTCCCAGTGTCTCTACCTGTAAACTGCCTCTGTTCAGGTACTCGTTGTTGATGCTGGTGATCTCAATCTCTCCTCTTGCAGAGGGCTTTACATTCTTTGCGATCTCCACTACAGCATTGTCATAGAAATACAGTCCGGGAACCGCATAATTGCTCTTGGGATGCTCCGGCTTCTCCTCGATGGAAAGTGCCTTGCCGTTCTCATCAAATTCCACTACACCGTATTCTCTGGGATCACGCACATAATAGCCGAAAATAGTTGCGCCCTTTTCTCTGGCAGCTACTCTGCGCAATACTGCGGAAAAGCTCTGTCCGTAGAAAATATTATCTCCCAGTACCAGTGCCACTCTGTCATTACCGATGAAATCCGCACCGATGATAAAGGCATCTGCCAGCCCGCGGGGCTGATCCTGCACCGCATATTCCAGGTGCATGCCCAGCTGGCTGCCGTCTCCCAGCAATTCCTGAAATACCGGAAGGTCTCTTGGGGTGGAGATGATCAATACCTCTCTGATATCTGCCAGCATCAGTGTTGACAGGGGATAATAGATCATGGGTTTATCGTACACCGGCATGATCTGCTTGGAAATCGCTTTTGTCAGGGGATACAGTCTGGTTCCGGAACCTCCCGCCAGTATAATTCCTTTCATTTCGTCCTCCGATCCGCCCTTTTCGGGCTTCTTTTTACTTGTTTTTTAACACACCGAATGGGAACGACGTTCATCGTTCCCATTTAACAGGTATTCTTTACTTTTCTTCGTACATCTCATTGTAGTACTTCTGGTAATCACCGCTGGTCACATTATTCATCCAGTCTTCATGCTCGAAGTACCAGGCGATGGTCTTGCGGATGCCTTCCTTGAACATGGTCTCGGGATACCAGCCGATCTCTGCCTTGATCTTGTCCGGTGCAATGGCATATCTTCTGTCATGTCCCTTACGATCCTCCACGTAAGTGATCAGGTCGTTGTTAATATGTGCCTTGCGGGGATCGGAATCCGGAAGCATCTCCTGCAGAGTCTCAATGATAATGTGGATGATCTCGATATTCTGCTTCTCATTATGTCCGCCCACATTGTAGGTTTCGAACAGTCTTCCCTGTTCCTGTACCATATCGATAGCCTTAGCATGGTCTTCCACATACAGCCAGTCACGGACGTTCTTACCGTCACCGTAGACCGGAAGCTTTTTGCCATGCAATGCATTATTGATAATCAGAGGGATCAGCTTCTCAGGGAACTGGAAAGGACCGTAATTGTTGGAGCAGTTGGTAATGTTGGCAGGGAAATGATAGGTATCCATATATGCCTTCACCAGCATGTCCGAGCTTGCCTTACTTGCGGAGTAAGGGCTGTGGGGATCATACGGAGTGGTCTCATAGAAGAATGCATTGTCATCATCGGGAAGAGATCCGTAGACCTCATCTGTAGATACATGCAGGAACTTCTTGCCTTCTTTGAAGCTGCCATCGGGAAGCTCCCAGGCTGCCTTGGCACAGTTCAGCATCACTGCAGTACCCAGGACATTGGTCTGTACGAAGATCTCCGGGTTGCGGATACTTCTGTCTACATGGCTTTCTGCCGCAAAATGTACCACACGGTCGATATCATTCTCTGCGAAAATTTTGCTGATGGCATCCTTGTCACAGATATTAGCCTTGACAAAGGTGTAGTTCTCACGCTTCTCCACGTCCTTGAGATTCTCAAGATTGCCTGCATAGGTCAGTGCATCCACGTTGATGATACGGATTTCATTATCGTATTTTTTAAACATGTAATGAATATAGTTGGAACCGATAAAACCGGCCCCTCCTGTTACCAGATAAGTTCTCATTTTTTCTCCGTTCTGCGCACAGCGCACATTTTTTGTTATAGATAGGGATATTTTACCATAAAACGAGCAGGATATCAACACGGCTCCTCCGCACTTCGTGCTCTCGGATCCGTGACACCCATTCGCATTCCGGACTATCGGCATTCTTAGCGCCGGGTATTAACACGGCTCCTCCGCACTTCGTGCTCTCGGACCCGTGACACACATTCGCATTCCGGACTATCGTCCTACATGCTCATGTGTGTTTCATCAGCTAATGGCCAGCCGGTTCCGCCTGCAAGCAGTCTCACCGGCTGGTCATTGCTGATGTTAATATCCCAGGTAGCTGAGGTTCAGATCCACATTGCCGCTGATGCCGCTGACTTTTCCTGTGGATTTGTATTGCCACAGATCATAGCGTCCGGTGTAGGTGGGTGCTGCTGCATACTGGGCCAGCCAGATCTTGTAGCCACTCAGTGCACTTGCATCCATCTTCTGGCTGAGCCAGGTCTTGTTGGCATACACACCTGCGGTGTATCCTGCATTCTGAATGGTATTGCAGAATGCCTTACATACTGCCGTTCTGGTAGCGGAATCGATCTTATCACCTCTTCCGCCGCTTCCTTCCACATCCAGGAATACCGGATAGGAAATCTTGTAACCGCTGATACGATCCAGTACCATGGAGGCTTCCTGTACTGCCTCGACCTCATCCACTGCCTGGGTAAAGAAGTATACACCCACTTTCAGTCCTGCTGCCGTAGCTCCCTTGATGTTGGTCTTGAAGGTAGGGTCATCGATCAGTGCTCCCTGAGAGGAACCGCGATAACCCACACGGATGATCACGTAGCTGACACCGGAATTCTTCACGGCGTTCCAGTCAATTTTTCCATTCCACTTGGACACATCGATTCCCATGGTGCCGGAACCAACTACCAGAGATCCGTCACTGGCAAAATTGTATTTTGCGCCCTGAATGACCTGTTCTCCGGTAACCTTGTTGCCATCCGCTGTAAAGAAATAAAGCTTTCCGTCCAGTGTCTGCCATCCGGTGTATTTCACATCACCTTTGATAAAGAACTTAGAGGCAGTAAAGTAATCCGCATAGACTGCTTCACGATAGCTGTCACCATCCTGTACATACAGCTGTACACCGCTCTTGTCTTTCAGCTTGGTAGTTTTATCTTCTCTCGCATTGGAAGCCTTTACTGTTACTGTGCACTTGGCTTCCACCTTGTTGCTGCCTTCTGTATACGTTACCGTTACCGTAGCACTTCCCGCTTTCACACCGGTGATAGTAATGGTCTTGCCGCTTACAGCCACAGTTGCTATACCGGTATCGCTGGAAGCCGCACTTACGGTTCCACTTCCGCTGACTTTTGCGGTAACTGTATCCGTTGCCTTCTGATAAGTCGTCACTGCCGTTTTATCCAGAGTAATTGTCGCCGCCGGAGTCGCTGTAGGGGTTGCCGTAGGAGTCGCTGTAGGAGTTGCCGTAGGGGCCGCTGTCGGGGTTGCTGTTGCCGTCGGGTTTACTGTCGGAGTCGCTGTGGGCTCTGCAGTCGGGGATACTGTCGGTTCTTTTGTAGGTTCTGCTGTGGGCTCTGTTGTAGGTTCTGCTGTCGGTTCCGCTGTTGGTTCCGCTGTTGGTTCTGCTGTAGGAGACACTTCTGCCATCCGCAGGAACTTACCGCTGTAAGCCACCGTTACGGTCTCCGGATTGGTAATGGTATCCTTGGATACTTCTTTATAGGTATTGGCAGTCGCGGTACTTGCCACCCACTGCACAGTATCCTGCAGTGTGGACTCTACAGTAGTATCCTTGATCTGTGTATCCTCTTTTGCAGCATTGATCTCAGATTCTTTCTTGATCTCATTGGAGACATCGACCTTTTTATAGGCGATATCTTTCTTTACTTCTACTTTCTGTGCTGCTGTCGGCAGAACATAGTCCTTGTATTTATCATCCGTCAGTGCGTTTACCGCTACGGAATAATCCCCCGGCGTAATACCCTTTTTATAGATAATACCGTCCATATCGTCATCAGTCCAGGTCTCGGTCTTGCCGTTGGGATCTGTGATGGTTACGCTGAAGGGTACGTTGGAGATCAGCTTGCCGGTTTTTTTATTGTTAAATTTGATCTTCAGATCCTTCTGTACAGAGACCAGCTCCAGTTCTACCGTACCGCCGTTGGTGTACTCTGCCTCTTCATATTCCTTCTGTTCTTCCGGATCTTCTTCTACCGCATTGGCTGCCGCGATCTTTGCCATCTGTGCGTCTGCCACTGCCAGAAGTCCCTGCTCACCGATCATCTGGATGCCGTCCAGCTGTGTTCCCACGCTGACGAACTCCGATACCTGTCCATCCACTGCCCGGGCACTGGCATAGACACTTCCGGTCACGATAGCCAGAATCAGTACCGCCACTCCGGTAGCTGCCATGATCCGGTCCATGGTACTCAGGTTCAGGAATTTTGTCCAGATTACAGCGATTCCGCCCTGCTTTTTGCCCCCGGTCTTTCTCCTGCCCGTGGGAGCCGGCTCTTCCTCGTAATCCTCGTCGGCATAATACTCTTCATCGTCACTCTCTTCGATGTACTCCACATCATCGGCATAGTACTCCTCACCGTCTTCTTCTCCGGTGTACTCTTCCTCATCGGCATAGTACTCCTCACCGTCTTCTTCTCCGGTGTACTCTTCCTCATCGGCATAGTACTCTTCGCCGTCTTCTTCTCCGGTGTACTCTTCCTCATCGGCATAGTACTCTTCACCGTCGTCTTCTCCGGTGTGTTCTTCCTCATCGGCATAGTACTCTTCGCCGTCAGTCTCTTCCGGATACTCTTCTTCATCGGCATAGTATTCCTCGCCGTCTTCTTCTCCGGTATATTCTTCCTCGTCCCAATCGTAACCATCCTGTACGTCTTCTTCCCAGTTACGGTCCGGACGTTTTGTATGGTTAAATAATTTTTTCATCTGATCTATCCCTTCTGCTCATAATTCTCGGTGTAACAATTCCGTAACATTATAGCATTGTATTTTCCCCACATCAAGGCATTCACCCATTTCTTCAGAATTTCTTAAATCTTTCTAATATTATGGACTTTCTTTTCGTATAATAGTAAAATCAATATAACTCTTTTTACCACTACATTATTGAATTACCTGAAACGGAGAGAATACATGAAACGAAACAATAACAACCATAATATCCACGCATCTTCTGTGAATGACATGCCGGATATTGAGATTGTAGATCTGGAAGACGACACAATGCAAGACACAGATTCTGGTAATTTCCATTCCGGGAATACTCGTTCCGGTTCTGTGCACAATTTCCATACCGATTCCGATGACGACATAGAAGACCTTTACGTAGATGCCGATGAAGAAATCCCTGAGGGCGAAGAGTCTGCGGCCCCTGCCGGTATCCGGCGCTTTCTGAATTTTCACGTACTGTTTGCTCTCGTGCTTCTTATTGTTGTCGGCGTGGTAGGATACCGCGTCACACACTGGGGACAGAGGATCAGCCAGTCCGACATCTTCAAGGACGGACAGGGTTCCTACGACGACAGTTGGGATTCCATCCTTCCCCTGACCGACGAAAACGGTCAGATGATCATTAATGATGCTTCCAATATCGTTGTCTTCGGAAATGCTCCCTTCGCAGATGACAGGGACTCTTCCGACAATCTGGCCAATCTGATCGCCAAAGAGACCGATACCACCGTTTATAACTGTTCCATCAGCGGAAGTTACCTTGCTGCACAGCAGTTAAACTACGACCCCACCGTTGCCCCCATGGATGCTTACTGTCTCTACTGGCTGGTGAACCTGGCCGTTGGGGTTCCTCTGGATGGCTACTACACCGATGCAGCCAATGCTCTGGGCGACAAGACACCGGCCGAGGCAGAGGAAGTAATCAACACACTGAAAACTCTGGATTTCAACACGATCGACACCGTTGCCATTATGTATGATGCTACCGATTATCTGTCCGGCAATGCCATGTACAGTGATGAGAATCCCACGGATCCCACGCAGTTTACCGGCAATCTGGAGGCCAGCATTGAAGTATTGCAGAACTATTACCCCCAGATCCGCATTATCGTTATGTCTCCGGCCTATGCATATGCTGTGGATGAGAACGGCGACTATGTAAGCTCCGATATGTATATTTACAACGGCCGTGATGTCTTATCCACTTATGTGATCAAGGAATGTTACTCCGCCAATATCCACAGCGTATCCTTCATGGATAACCTGTACGGCAGCATTACCGAAGACAATGCCGATGAATATCTTGTCGACAATCTGCACCTGAATGTAAAAGGACGTAAGCTCATCGCCAAACGTTTTGAATACTTCCTGAATTACTATTCCAAGGATTATGCATCCCAGGAAAAATAATTCCGGTCAAAAAAGGCTCCCGAAGCAGCCAGTTACTTTGCTGCTCCGGGAGCCACTTGTTTTTCCCTGAAATCTCATTCCTTCATAAAGTAATACAGATCCACTGTGGAATCTTTGTAGATCACATATCCGTGCATTCTTCCGAATTCTTCAAATTCCTGATCCTGCATCTTCCCCACCAGTTTTTTATCTTCCGACAGGATCACATAGGCACAGGCCTCTTCTCTGGCCAGTTCTGCCAGCTCCTGTGCATCAATGACCTCCTGCTCCATAACATCATAAAGATCATTCTGCACCGTCCACTTGCTCACCATAATGTCCCGGCCGTAGGGCATACAAATCACATTGGAATACTGTCTCACATACTGCAGCAGTTCTCCCGGGAATGCCGCCATGACTTCTCTGCCCGGAACCTCAATGGTATCACAGATATCCACAACGCTCTGGGGTACATGATACGCATTTTCCGCCTTCTGAAAATTGGGATTCCTGTAGATCAGACTGCCGGATATCGTAAACAGCACAATAGCCAACGTTATCCCCACATATCTTTTTCTACCGGCGAGTTTTCCACAAAGCTGCACCGTACCGAAAGCAATCACCGGCGTCACAGGCAACAACCACAGGATACGGTAATAGATTTCCCCATCCGCCATCTGAGAGACGATCTTCGCCACCAGCGGATTAAAAAAGACAAGCAGCAATACTAACGGCACATAAAGAAACATCACCCGGATATATTTTCTTTTCTCTGTGAGCCACAGATACAGCAGACTCACCAGGAACCACAGAACGATCAGTCCGGTCCCCATATATTCCTGAAACAGCTTTAAAGCATCCATTCTTCTCCTCCGGTCCTATCATCCCAACAGCAAATACATTCCGGCATACACAATGCAGGGAATACAACAGCCGATCAATGGCAGTATGAGTTTCCATTTTCTGTAACTGACCGCACCACAGAGCCCGGCCGTTCCCACCAGCATGCATGCCAGCAATGCTCCCATGGTACTGGCCAGACAGCAGGCCGTCATCACAGATCCCAACAGCACCCAGAAACCGACAGTGATCTTCTGTTCTTCCTGTATTTTTCGAAGCAGTGTCAGCAGCAGGAAAAATATCATGGGGATCAGGATACTTCCCAATGCAGCCTTCCCCTGTCTGCTCCTGGCAATCATAAAATTCTCTACAGTATAATAAGAATAATCTCCGAAAAGCACCAGCACTTCCGTACAGAGTAAAAATGCAGGCAACGCCCATTTCTTCCGGTATGCGCCCTCTCCTGCGAATAATACCCTGCTTCCCAGAAGATAGAATACTCCGTAAGTCATGGAGATCAGAGCAACCGGCACCAGAGTCTTCGCCACGATCACCGTAGTGATGCCGGTCATCTGGGCCAGCCATGCGATCCAGATGGGAAAAGGTGCCAGCCCGTGTCTCACATCCAGTTCCGTATGCATTCCCGTATAAGGGATCTTCTGATACATCCTGCCGGATTCCTCTGCCGCTGCGGAGATTGCCACATAATAGGCATCGTCACCATCACCGTAGACCATCAGCACTGCCAATACCAGCTGCACCAGCAAAAGCACACCAGCCAGCACCCACAAAATAATCTCTGCTTTTTCCGGCTTTGCTTCCCGGACTGCCCGCAGAGTACGAGACTGCCGGAAATACCGGACCGTTGCCGCTGCCAGCAGCACCAGGATGTAGCCGCAATAAGCTACGGTCACCATCCACATACGGCCTTCCAACAGGATCACCGGCACACAGATCACCTGAAATCCCGCCCATAGCAGCATCTGACCGCTAATCCACAGAAATACCGGATTTCTACAGGGTTTATCCACATTTGAAAAACAATTTCCCACCCATGCCGGTATCGCTACCAGCAGAACGGCAAGCCACAGCAAACGAACTGCGATCATGTTTCAACCTCATTTCTGTCTTCTTATCATTTCATTCCTTATCTGGAAAACATATATATCTTATCTCCGTGCACGCCTTCCGAAAGCAGAAGTTCCTCCGACGTATAACCATACTTATCCCGGAGCACAGACACTGTTGCTTCTTTATCCACACCCGGTTTGATCAATACGATCACCCGGTCCAGTGCCTCCACGGATTCCGTATCCTTACGTTCCTTCAGTTCCTCTGCCGTTACCAGCAAAGTTTTGGTGTAACGCATAAATTCCGGCAGGTTCTCATAATAGCCCACTCCCGCATAAACGCAGATGCATGGGAACTCCTCATATTCTTCCGCCAACGCTTCCTGTCTGGCATATCCCTGATAGAGGTATTCCCCATCATAGGCCGCAAGCCGCTCCGGGATGAGTTTTCCCCCATCAGGGGCCACAAGCCGCAGCCCCTGTACCACCACGAGCAACAGCACCAGCATGCCTCCCACGATCTGTTCTTTCCATCCGGAGATCTCTGTCAGTTTTTTTCCAAGGAGACACAATAGCAAAGCAAGCAGCAATGCCACAAACGGAAACAAAGGCATAATATAGCGGTCCACCAGATACGGTGACATGCGGGATGCCAGCAGAAAATATCCGGCCACCGGCACCATCAGCATCCAGGCCGCATCTCTTCCGGAATTTTCACCTTTCTGTTCCTGTTTCCCGGCCCGGAAGCTCAGATACAGCTTTCCCAGAAGCAGGATCGCTCCGGCGGCACATCCGCCGGTCAGAAGAGGCGCTCCCACTGTCCGATCCGCCAGAATTCTGCCAAATGCAGCCAGTCTCTGTCCATAACCGGCAAATCCGGAGGCCAGATTGCCGAGCGCTTCCGTCCCTCTTCCGCTGGAGAACACATCCGAAATTGCAAAAGGGAACAATACCAGTCCGATCACTGCAGCGATCACCATGGACCGTATATAGCACCATAATTCTTTGTTCCTGTGCCGGTACAGCAGTATCACTGCGGTACCCGCCGCCAGCAGAAGGCAGTAAAACAGGAAAAAATACTGTGTCAGGAAACCCAGCACCGTAATAGCGATAAGGCCCTTGTTTTTCTTGTCAAACCCGTTATTCTTCCATTTTTCCACATGGACGGAAAACAGGGCGACACACAGACAGGAAAGCAGCCCATACATACGGATCAGCAGCACCGTACCCAGTGCTCCGGTACTCATTCCATAGAGAAGCACCGCCAGGATCCCCAGCTGTCTTCCCTTTCCTTCCAGGGAAAACACATCTGCCAGCTGTCTCCCCAGCCGCAGTAAAAGCCACAATGTAATTCCCAGACAGACCAGATTGATGCTGCATCCAAGCCACGGTGACAATGTTCCCCGAAAGACAGAACTCATGGTATGCAGCAGCATAAAATGTACCGGCGGATGATTGTCATCTTTTACATTAAAATAAACCGACAGGTAATCAAAGGCATCTTTCTGATCCACCGTAACATAATCCTGAAACTGCCGGTCCGTGATCCAGACCGGTTCCTCATAGACATCTGCTTTATAAGACAACAGCTTGCTGTTTCCCCGGTTCCTAAGCACATCTGTTACTGTATTTTTCAGATTCTCCAGAACCTCTCCCGCACTGTCCCCCTCGATCTCCTCGTTCACGAATTTGGCCAGACGCCCTTCCGGCTGGGTAGGTACGATCCAGGGATTATACCTGGCATTTGCCAGTTCAAAGCTCAGAAGTTCGTCCATGTGATAGCCTTCCTTCCGGCTGACTCCCGCACCCATCAATACCAGGCACAATATAACTGCCAGCAGTTCCGGCAGGATTTTTTTCCATTTATCCCGTTTTTCCTGTCCAATCATAGGAATCTTCCCATCTCCGTTATTATTCATTATCCATTACCCGATAGAGATAAATGCGGTAATAGCTGTTCTCTGTCTCAAAGGCCTCCGGCCTCATCAGTTCCAGACCGGTATCCTCACTGTGATCGATATAGGCTGCCGACAACAGATAGCTTCCGCCCAGCTGCCTCAGACTTTCCGCATCGATCGTATAGTCCTGAAAATAAAAGCCGCCTTTTTCGATCGTATAATAGCCGGGGCATTCCGCGCTGAACAAATAGCAGCGATTCCCCCAATGGTCAAAGCTGTCTTCCAGATATTCACTCTTGTCCAGCTCCGGTGCAATGATCTCCCGGAAACGGTGCTTGTACTCCAGAGAATAGTTATTTGAATAGCCGTCCAGACAGTAAAATCCATGATACAATGCCGCAGCGGGATCGATCCCCAGACTTACGACCCGGTAATCCTGTGGTTCTTCCCCGGTATTCTCCCGCAGGTACTCCTGTACCTGATCCAGCACATCCACGGCATAATAATCCCGGAAGCTCATGGCTGCATAATTCCGGTTCACCAGTTTTTGCAGATTGGGCTTCAGATTGCTCTCCAGCAAAATCTTCCCGGCTGTTGCCACGGTAAGAAGCATTGCGGCCATTACGATGATCCCCGGGATCACACCGTTCCTGCGTCCGTTCCCTGTTTTCTCCGCTCCTGTGTCTCTTTCCGGGAGCTGTTCCGTCAGCAATAACAGGCTGCACCCCAGAATAAAATACCACAGGCAGGGACTCAGCCACAGGACTCTGTTGGCCTGAAAGCCCTTCAGAGCACCCAGACTGGAACGGATAGCGATTCCGATACTGCTGTCCCACAGTGCGGCCACTGCCGCAAAGCCTGCAATAACGGCCAGTGACAGGCCCACGGCTTTCCATAACCGTTTTTCTCCGCCCTCAGGTACATTCTTTTTATCCGCTATGTTCTTCTTCGTTGCCCGATTTAGGAAAAATAAAACAACTGTTGTCATCAACAGCACCACGAGGATCAGTCCATGATAATCCACACTGTGCTGTCCTCCCTGCAGGAGGTTTGTTTTCAACTGACTGAAAAAGTCCACCGGGCTGAGTAGATATTCCGATTTGTGAGAAATCTCTTCTCCCTGTCCTCCGGACAGCTGAAGCAATAACGAACCGTTCTCAACGATATACGTAAGCAGCAAAATCCCCCAGGCTGCAGCCTGTCCGGCGGAGAACTGTTTCCTTTTCTCCACCAGTGTGACGATCTCCCATACCGCCCAGATTCCCAGCACAGCAAAACCGGATAACACCAGGGAAGAATTACATCCGAAAAGCAGTACATAAAAATAACAGAGAATCCGAAAATTCTTCGGTCTGTCCTTTTCCCCCAGTCGCAGTACACAATACATTAACAGCGGCAATCCATACTGGGACAGCCCGTACACCGGCAAAAACGGCAGATACGCATACATACATCCGGTCAGCATGGCTATGAAACCGACAAGTCCTTTTCTTCTCCGCAGTGTTTCCGATGTTTCTCCGGCCCATCCAAGCAGGCAGAACATTCCCAGATATCCGGCAAAGCTGCCAGCCACCTGCATACAGGCCAGTGCCAGTTCCGCAGGCAGCCACCGGTATAACAGCACACAGGCGGGGGCCGGCATGGTAAGCGCTGTTTTTGCTGCACCGTTCATGAATTCCGGCAATACACCGCTGCCATCCCACAGATGTCTTGCCTGCAGAAGATAGGCGATCACCTCACCGTCCAGCTGATCGTGATACACGAACACAGAGTCCTTCCCTAATACAAGATACGGAACTCCCATAAAAAATACTGCCAACGCTCCCAGAAAGAACCAGGCTTTTTCTGATTTCTGCGTTTTCACTTTTGTTGTCATCTTCGTCATGGTTCCTCCTTCCCGCGTTTCTGCTGTCACAATTCTATTATTTCTCCGGGTTGTCTTCTGTATCTCCGGCGCTTATGGTCCTATCGGTCCAGAGGATCATTCCCACAAGCCACAGAGAACCCGGCAGCAATCCGTTCTTGTAATCCAGGCATCCGGCATCCCGCATGGTATACCACAGGATCATGCCTGCCGCAGTGATCACACAGACTCCTGAGATCTTCCAGAACAGACTTCTGTCCGGTACTGTTTTTTCTTTTTTCTGTCGGCGCATGGCAATGATCCCGCATATCATGCAGCTCACGACCACAACAGCGATTCCCGACAGGAACCACCAGCTGCTGTATTTTAGCAAAAGCTCTGTCAGCCTTGGATCTCCCGTCATCATAATGTCTACATTTCTGCCAGAGAAGGAGTCATATCCCCTGCCGTCCAACAGCAGCTGCAACAGTACCGTAGGCATGGCATATCCGAGGCAATCCCAGGCGATCTGATGGATATTGTCTGAAGTATACGTCTTCAGATGATACCCGGCATACTCTCTGAATATCTTCTGTGCTTCCGCCTTGCCGAAACGATCCTCCAGCGTCTTTTGTATGCCGGACTCCATGGTTCCCGCATAATACCCGGCATTCCTCATCTCTTTCCAGGTCATCCAGGTACGCAGCTGTTCCGGCCATTCATCGTATTCTTCTTCCTCTCTCATATGCGTCCAGCTGAACCGGCGCATCATGGCGGCGCTCACCGTATTCCCCGCCTTCCAATAGCTGCCCGGTGTCTGCCACATGGGCACCAGCGTGAATAAAATTCCCGCCATTGCCAGAAGGAGCAAAAGTTCCCGGCATACTCTCTTTTTCTCCGTCTTTCTGCTCCGTAGCTGCCACAGATGTATCAGCCACAGAACAATAAGCGGTACCAGCCCCAGATACAGATTTTCCACCACACACAGTGTACTGAGTGCCCACCAGATTCCGGCTTCGAACAGACCATGTAACGGTCTGGCCGGCGCTGTCGTCTCACCATCCTCCGCCACAGCATCCTGCCGCAGGATCCGGATCACCGCCGACAGTTCCAGCAGTAAAAAGGAATATCCCGGAGAATTCGGCAATACGGCCAGATGACTTTGCATGGCACAGGGAAAAGTCAGAAGCGCCAGGCTTCCCCAGCACAAAAATATCTTTTTCCCTGTCACTCCACATGCCCGTAAAAATACTACACCGGCATAAAATGCAATCAGGATCTGTACCGTATATACAAAAAAAGTATAAGGGATAGAACTTATGGATTCTATCCCTTTTACAAGCATCAGAAAAAGAGGGTAGCCGATCCCCATGTAGTCATCACACACAAGTGTCTCTGACGCTTTCAGCCATGTGTAGCTATCGCCGAATTCCGGAAAAATTCCAAAGGATCTGACGCCCCAGCAGATTCCCAGAAGAATCTGCACGGAGACACCCAGGAACAGAAATCTGCCTGCAACCTGTGCAGACGCTCTGCCAATTTTTTGCATGTTACTGCTCCTCTAATTCAAAAAAGTTTTTCACCAGTCCACAGATGAAATCCACCTGATCCAGTGTCAGCCCATAGTACATGGGAAGTCTTACCAGACGCTCGCTCTCTCTGGTAGTATAACGGTCCTCGCCGTGGAACCGGCCGAACTTCTGTCCTGCGGGAGAAGTATGCAGCGGGATATAATGGAATACCGTAAGCACACCGTTCTCCTTCATATAGCTGATAAATCTTGTTCTCTGTTCCAGATCTCTTGCCTTAATGTAGAACATATGCGCATTATGCACACAGCCTTCCGGTACGGTGGGCAGGTCGATCTTCCCCGCTTTCTTTAAGGGAAGCAGCTGCTCATAATAGCGGTTCCAACAGGCAAGTCTTGCCTCATTGATCTCATCAGCGATCTCCAGCTGTGCATAGAGATAAGCCGCATTCATATCACTGGGAAGATAGGAAGATCCGTAATTTACCCAGGTATATTTATCGATCTGGCCCCGGAAGAACTTGCTGCGGTTGGTTCCCTTCTCCCTAATGATCTCCGCTTCTTCCACGTCCTTCTTATCACGGATCAGCAGTGCTCCGCCCTCACCCATGCTGTAGTTTTTGGTCTCATGGAAGCTGTAGGCACCGAAGTCACCGATGGTTCCCAGTGCTTTTCCCTTGTAAGATGCCAGTACACCCTGTGCGGCATCCTCTACTACCTTTAAGTTATGTCTTTTTGCGATGTCCATAATGGTGTCCATCTCGCAGGCCACACCGGCATAATGCACCGGAACGATGGCTTTCGTCTTCTCCGTGATGGCATCCTCGATCAGTGTCTCGTCAATGTTCATGGTATCCGGGCGGATATCCACGAACACAGGAACCGCACCGCGCAGTACAAAGGCATCTGCGGTGGATACGAAGGTGTAAGCAGGCATGATCACTTCGTCCCCGGGCTGAATGTTACACAAAAGTGCTGCCAGTTCTGTCGCATGGGTGCAGGAGGTCGTCAGCAGGCATTTGCCGGCTCCGGTCCTCTCCTCGATCCAGGCATTACATTTTTTCGTATATTCTCCATCTCCGCAGATCTTCTGATTTTTTACACATTCCTGAATGTAATCTGCTGCTTTATCCACATAAGGCGGTACGTTAAACTTAATATCAATCTCTCTCATAACACATCCTCTTTTCTACTGTCTGTTAGCTTTCTCTATGTTCCCGCTTCCAGCTTCCTACGGCTGTCCCAGGCACATTTTCCGTCACATGACTGATAATATATTTCGGTCTTCCCTTGACTTCTTCATAGATTCTGGCAATATAATGGCCAATCACACCAAGGCTTAACATAATAAATCCGCCAATAATGAGGATCAGCAGGATCACCGTGGTAAAACCTTCCACCGCCGTTCCCATCAGATAGCGCACCAGGGTCTGAATCGCCAGGATCACACTGAACAGGATGGATACCCCGCCCATGATCGTCACCAGCTGCAATGGCAGTGTGCTGAAGGAAGTGGCATTGGTAATGGCATATTTCATCAGACTCCAGAAGGACCACTTGCTCTGTCCGTATTTCCGCTCCTGTACTTCATATTCCACAGTCTCCGTACGGAACCCTGCCCAGAAGGTCAACGCCCGGAAAAAGGTATTGCGTTCCGGCAGTTCCAACAGGACCTGTACTACTTTTCTGTCCAGAAGTTTGAAATCGGAAGAAGCATTCATGTCCATCTTGATCAGTTTGCTCATGATCTTGTAAAAAAGTCCGGCAGACAACTTATATCCCAGACTCTCCTTACCGCGGTCGGCCTTGATACCTTCCACGATCTCGGCACCCTGCTGCCATTTTTCCCACATCTGTGGAATCACCTCAGGCGGATGCTGCAGATCACAGTCCATAACGATCACCGCATCCCCCGTAGTCAGCTCCAGGCCTGCAAAAATTCCCGCTTCCTTTCCGAAATTCCGGGAAAACTCCGCTCCCCGTACTCTCGGATTCCTGGCCGATTCTTCCTTAATACGTTCAAAGGTTCCGTCCTTCGAACCATCACTGATAAATACCAGCTCATAATCGATCCCGTGCTGTTCCAGCAGTTCCCCCAGTACTTTTGCGGTATTGGCAATATTCTGTTCTTCGTTATATGCCGGTAAAACAATCGATAATAATGACATCCTCTAATCCCTTCCGCAGTTCTCGGTCTTGACATACAGGATTCCATCCACAACCCTGGTGGAATTCGCTCCCGGAAAAGTATCCATGTCAATGTATTCCTGCGTCATATAAATCTCACCCACAGTATCCGGATCCAGAAAATTCAGGGTTGCGCCCAGATAGTTCTGCATAAATGCCTGATAATCCGCTCCCTTATAGATCAGATAGTCTCCGCTGAGACCGATCATACCGTCCGTGACTTTTCCGGTAATATCCGTAGTGGGGAATTCATCATACCCGATGACACCCACCAATGCAATGGGAATTCCCTGATAGTACCCTTCCGTCTGCTCGATCCTGTCCAGCAGACGTACACAGTACGCATAGGTCTTCTCGTATTTTTTCTCCAGATTGGAATATCCGATATTATCCGATACTCCATAATTGAATACCAGGATTCCGGCCGCCAGTAATGCCACCCACTGGATCCCGATATCTGTTTTCCCGTCCTCCGACGCATATCTGTCCACAAATGCCAGCATCAGGATCAGATATAATACCCACTGATACCGCATCAGCAAATGATAGGTCAGATTCGGAGAAATCACCAGAATCACATTGGTCAAAAGCGGAAGTCCCGCCGCCAACAGAATTATTATAACGAAAAATGCCGGATTCTTCCACCATTTTCTTCGCAGCATGCTTCTCACCAGCAGATAAGCCACCAGAAGCACCAGTGCCGCACAGGCCGTAAAAGAGAAAATATTGTTCACCAGCACATTTCCATGCACCGTAAATGCCAGAAAATCAACATACATTCCCCGGATCGTTGCAAACAGCCCCAGACCGGAACCTCCCTGCTCCATGGAATTGATCCCCTGATAGGTATCCAGCACCTTTCCCTGTAATTTCAACAGAATCTGCAGGATCACGTAATACAATGCGGCTCCGGCAACTCCCATGCCCAGGTAACGAAGTACATAGAACGCTTTCGTCTTCCAGCCCTTCTCTTCCATAAAAAAGAGCAGGATCACATATACGCACAGCAGAATGGCAAAGGGCAGATATGCCTGATAGATCCCCATACTGAACGCAAGACATACCGCCCCGGCCAGCCAGCCTTTTTTCTGTTTTTTCGTAAAAAGCACTGCCAGAATTGCGAGGAACAGTGCCATCATATAGCCATCCATGGTAAACACATAGGCAAAAGTGGATGCCAGTGCCGGAAAAGAAACCAGCAATCCGCTCACTGCCATGATTACCAACGGGTCTGCAAGTTCCAGCAGTTCCGTCAATGCCACCGCCGCCAGCGCCAGCCAGAGCAGACCGATCAGACCAATGATCCACGGAATGGTAAAATACGAAGAAAAGCCGCATGCCACAGACAGAAACCATCGTCCGGAAGTGATCATATTCTGATCAAAATACATACTGCTCAGGCCGTCATGATTCGGAATATCCGAAAGCATCACCGGCAGATGGATCAGAATCCCCAGTACAAACGCTGAGAGAAAGGCGATCTTCCATGTATTTTTTATTTTTGTTCTGCTAGATTGAAAAAAATCCCACGGGGTCTTCATCCGTCTGTCACTCCTTATTTAGTCTTTCCGCGATCGTCTGTGCGATCTTCTCTCTGCCGGCCTCATTGGGATGCAGGCCGTCATCGGTATAGAGATACAGATCATCCCAGGTATCATGTGGATAATAGTCATGATAGATGTCTATGACTTCTACATTCAAAGCCTCACACAGCCCGATTTCCGCATTGACATAATCCTCCAGCACACCACCGCCCAGATCATATTCCTCACAGGTCAGTTCCGGATCCGTATACCAGGTATAGGGCGGGGTGATGAAGATAATGCGCAGCTCCGGATAGGCTTCCCGCAACTCCTTCACAATACTGCGGATAGCTCCACAGTAGGTATATTCATCATACGGATCTGCCGTGGATTCGATGGGAGTGCCGGAGTGATAATCATTCAGTCCGGAACCGATAAACAGGATCTTCACCTGGTCAAAATCGATCTGTCCCAGATCTCCCAAAGTATCTGCAAAATAGTCCGTGGCCGCTTCTCGGATGTGCACGGTCCTCTGGACACCGAAATCCTTCACCACAAAGGAACGTACCAGTCCGGCCGCAGAAATGGAATCCTTGGTATATCCCAGCCTTCTCTCCGCATCCGCTCTGCCAAGAACCGTTCCTCCCAGCCCACCGTTGTAGCATTTTAAACCTGTCTTCTCCTGAAGCTTTGCCGCGATGGATGTCTCATCACGGCACAGACCATATACACTGTCTCCCAGAAACACTACATCATAAGGAATCCTCTGATATTCCCGGTCCCCCGGAAAAAACAGTACCAAAAGCAGCACGAACAAAACAGCTGCTGTCACACTATATAAAAT
>OBXI01001087.1_pt1 | contig 18278 bp, 13 predicted proteins | sample 1538161 | NCBI WGS metagenome assembly OBXI01 (sample SAMEA2580142, study PRJEB22360) | human gut metagenome | biome: human gut; feature: human-associated habitat; material: faeces | place: Denmark | collected 2008/2010 | reverse complement strand
TGTTCAGTACCTCGCCCGGCGAGCGCGTGAACCGCTACGACTACGGCTGCCCCCTGCGCCGCTACGCCTTCGAGCCGATGACTACGGAAACGATGGTGCGAATGCGTAACGACATCACCCGTGCAGTGATACTCTTCGAGCCGCGCGTCATGCTGGAGGACGTGTCGTTCGAGGAACAATCGGTGGAAGGGTTACTGCCAATACGCCTCACCTATACCGTGGTGCGTACCAACAACCGCAACAATATGGTGTATCCCTTTTATCTGAATGAAGGAAACAAAGATAACTGAATAGCCTTTCTTAATACTCATATTGACCTCCTCAATTCGTCGTATCGAGAAAAGCGACCAAATTATAAAAGTAAAACAAGAGAGTTATGCCATTCTACAAGAAACCGTATAACAAGCAGCAAAAGGTGTACTACCCTTGTGCTATGATGCAGGGCAACTCTGTGGAAACGGAAACCATCGCCAAAGACCTGGCGAAGATTTCCATCGTATCGAACTTCGACGTGCAAGCCGTCCTGGGCGGCATCTCCGGCGTAATGCACACCCGCATGGCGCAAGGCAAGAGCGTCCACATCAATGGCCTCGGCTACTTCCGCTACGTACGCGATACCACCGGTGTGAAATCTCTCAACGACTTCGACTTTCAGAAGCAAGTCAAAGCCGTCCGCATCAAGTTCATCCCCGAACGCTCCAAACTCTCCAACGGCACTTACACCCGTGCCCTTGTGGATAGCGACGAGTTGGAGTGGATAGAGTTCTCGCCCGACACGAAGGACACCACGTCCGGTGGCGAGGATGGCAATGGGGATACGGAGGAGAATCCGCTGAAGTAGGACTGAGATTTAAGGCGGTCGCCCCATAGTGGGCGGCTGCTCATCGGACAGAGTAACAACTTTAAAATTTAGATAGTATGTATGAAGCGAGACAATGTAAGGAAAAGGTTAGTAGGAGGATTGATGCTACTGGCGGTGGGACGAGTCAGAAGAAACATATAAATTATGATTGGCAATCGATATTGAATGTAATGCAAAGAGCACATGACCTTACTTGTAAAACAAAAATTGACTATATTCATAAAGGGGAAATAAAATCTTCTGAAGGCGATGGTGAAAACGACATAGCAGATGCAAATAGTGTTTTACAAATAATTAGAGCGCATCCACAAACGCATTGGATTAGTTTACAACCACAGGTTGGCAAAAACATTCCAGGAAAATGTGCAGAACCACATTCTTTAGCTAATGCATTAAAAATTGCTATACAACCTACCGATAAAATTATAAAAGTAACGCAATATCCAGCTAAATTTAAAAATGACTACTATCGTAAATATGTAAAAATACCTCAGGATGAATTTAAAGACCTGAAAAAAAAATACAAATATGGCACTAAGAAATTTTGGAATAAAATGGATAAAAAAAGACTTGAACATGCAATAAATAACGGCTATAGAACTTTTGCTCCCAAATACATAAAGGGAGAGCAATACCCACTTTGTCCTACGTGCGAACAATGGGTTCCTAAGTTACCCAAAATAGGAATAGATAATAGGGAGGAATCTTATAATGATATTAGTGAAAATGAATATAGCAGTGAAAGTTACAGGTATGAACATATATTTTCCCATTTAGAATAAAATGGTTTCTCCGTTCCAGCGGATAGCCATCCGCTGGTTAATGAGTATAAGGATTTGCAATCCGCAATATATTAATCCATATAGTTTGTCGGATTAAAAATCCTAATACTCAAGACAATAGGATTGCAAATTCGATTGAATAAGAGAGTAGGAAATAGTAACAAAACATAGTGAATATGAATATTGCAAATAGAGTATTGGATGAGTTGTACTTCATCACTACTACGGTGGTGGACTGGGTGGATATCTTCACTCGCCCGAAGTACAAGCACATCATTTTGGAGTCGTTGGCATACTGCCAGCAGCAGAAAGGACTGAAGATATACGCTTGGGTAGTGAAGAGCAACCACCTGCACATGATTGTCAGTGCCGATGCAGAGCAGACGGTGGCCGACATCATGCGCGACTTCAAGAAGTTCATCGGCAAGCGGATATTAACAAAGTTGGATTGAACAAGTGATAAAAACACGCTCTTTGACATGCTGAAACAAAACGAGAAATAAGAGATAAAATAAGTAAAATGCGTTGCGTAAGTTGATCAATTAGTTAACTTTGATTTTAATTCAAAGAAGAAAGGAACTGAAAGATGAATGCTACAAAGAAATCAATTAAAGGCTGCCGCACTTTTGATGACATCCTCAACGTAGAGTATGGTCCCGAAGGTACTCCTAAACGCGACCAATTTGAATGTGATGCCGAAGCCTTCATCCTTGCCGAACGCCTGAAGGAAGAACGTCTGAAAGCCGGGCTTACACAAGAACAGCTTGCTGAGAAGATAGGCACCAAGAAATCGTACATCTCGCGCATTGAGAACGGAAAGGCAGACGTATAACTATCCACCCTCTACAAGATTTTCCAAGGACTGGGCAAGCGCGTCAGTCTGACTATATTGTAAGCTGTCGGGCACTCTCCCCTCTTATTTCCGTCCTGCCGTTTCAATCTGCATTGAAAGATTGAAGCGGCAGGACGGCCTTGTTTTGTATCGGCATGTATTTTTCCCAAGAATTAGAGCATACAGAAAATATGAAGATATAAAAATGATAGATTGACAATGGCAATGAACAACCAACACAGCGGCACGCTCCGCACCGACCAGGAAGCCAACCTTGCAAGGCTGGACGACTTTCAGGTCCTGACCTCCGACCTGCGCATCCAGCTGCATCGGTTGGAAAAGTCGGGTGGCACGTTGCGTCCTCTTTTAGAGAACCACGTGCTTACCGTGCTTGCTGATATCAGCCGCAAGCAGTTGTCGGGCTATGGCGAGAGCTTTGCCGATGCACAAGGCACAGCAGATGTGGCACGCTATGCGGAGAAACTTAGGAGAGACGTCGAAGACTGGAGCCGACGTCTGGAGGCTTATATTCTTCAAGGCTTGATGTCGGGACGTAGCGGTAGCGTTGCCATCGAAATAGCCCAAAAACTGGATGACAGCCTGAAAGCTATCTTGCCCGATGGCAGTGTGGCAAAGAAGGAAGACTACTACCGGATGCTCTGCACCGTGACCGCCATCCAGAAACAGGCAGACCGCTATACAAAACAGGCGGAAGAAAGCGGAGATACGGAACCTGCACTGGCCCTGTTGCTGGCTTATCTGAAAAACTACGGTGGCATCACCGATACTTTCAACCATCGTCTTGCCTCGCTGCCCGGCATCTATCTTCGGGAAATCCTGCATGCCGAGCCGAAAGCCGCCGAGCCGGACAATGCCTACGCAGTCATCACCTCCAAGGAAGAAGCAGAAGGCTTCACCTTGGAGGCAGGCACGGCATTCCCTGCCGGAGCCGAACAGGTTTATAAGACGGAGCAAGAAGAGTATATCAGCCCGATGCAGTGCGTGGGGGCGGATGCAGTCTATCAGGACAAGGGACTGCTGTACAAACATCCTTTGTTGCAAGGAACGGAACAGCCGTTCGCCCATGGCAAAGCATTATATATCGGCTGGCAAATCGAGTCTCCTATGCTAGTGCTGGAGGAGGGGGAACGGAAAGTGACGGTTCTCTTTTCATTGACCAGCGACAGCATTTTGCCCGATAGTTTTCCGGCGGATGCTCTTGCGCTGCAATTAAGCACAGAGGAAGGATGGACGGAACGGACGTGCCGATACAGTGTAGAAGGCAGACAGCTCGTTGTCAGCTTTACCATCGGGCAAGAGGAGGCGGCCCCTACCGTCTGTACGGAGGAAATACACGGCATGGCAACGGAATATCCCGCCCTGCGGCTTCTGACCGACCAGCCCCGATGGGTAAGCCGGTTGAACATAGACGGTGTAGAGATACAGGCGGAAGTGACCGGTATCCGTAATTTCACCTTGAACAACGAATTGGGCGAGGCGGATACTGCGCAGCCTTTCCAGCCTTTCGGCATACAGGGGCAGCGCGGCGCATCATTCCTTTTCGGCAGTACGGAAACGGGGCTTAAACCTCTGCTGGAAGTCCGTCTGAGAGGCACATGGAAGAATCTGCCTGGCACAGAAGCGGAATTCAACAGTTTGTATAAGGAATATGATACTCATGCGGACTTGTTCACCGTCTCGGTCGAATACCGGCAAGGCGGCAGGTGGAAGCGTTGCGGCGAGGGACAAAGGCTGTTTCGCTTTGATGCGGACGGTAATATGGACAAGGCGGAAATCTCTTTCATTTCCGATGAAAAAGAAGATCCCGATAAATGTGGGGACCATTGTGACAAAGAAGGTCTTTTCCGTGTCACCTTGGAATCTCCAACCATCGGTTTTGGCGTGGAAGCTTACCGCAAGCGCTTCATGGAAGTGATGACGCACAACAGCCGCTGCAAGAAGAAAGAACTCATGGAAATCCCACAGGAGCCTTCCGAACCGTTGCTTGCTGATGTGGAACTGTCATACCTTGCCAAGGCGGGCTGGAAAGACTCCGCCATCCGGCTGAGCCGCATCACCGGATGGTCGGAACAAGAGCCGCAGGCTGTCGGCGAGGGTGAGATACAGCCCTTCCTGCTTCCTGCTCCGGCGGAACATCTAGTTCTGTTTGCCTTCACCCGTGCCAAAGGAAAAAGGAAGGTGCGTATGTACATCGACACGGCATTGCCGGAGGAACGCATCCCCTTCGATAGTCCGCAACCCGGACAAAAGGTGAAGGCAGGCTGGGAACTATGGAACGGAACTGGTTGGCAATCCGTCAGTCCCGAATCAGTCAAGACAGAAGAGACCGGCGGACTGACGCAAAGTGGTTTCATCGAGATAACTCTGTCAGAGCAGATCAATGACAACTATACGGACGGACAAGGAAGGTTATGGCTGCGTGCCGCACTGACGGGCGATGTGTCCGCCTGCCTTGCCATCCGGGGCATCTGGACGAACTGTATCCGAGTGACTGCTGTGAACGGTGACGGTACATCGCTACCCGCCGGAACCCTTCAGGAACTGGAAGAAATAGACGAACGAATCGAAAGCGTCACCCAGCCCCTGCCCGGTTTCGGAGGACGGACTGCCGAAACGGAAACGCAACATGCCGTGCGGCAACAGATGCGCCTCCATAACCGGCACCGTGCCATCACGATGAGAGACTACGAGGAACTGGTGCTGGAGCATTTTCCCGAAGTGGACAAGGCCCAGTGCATCGCCATTCCTCAAGAGAATGCTCTGTTGGGTATCTGCATCGTGGTATTCAGCTGTGCAGAGGACAGCCGCTATTTTCTCTCCTCAGCATGGAAACTCGAAGAGATAAGGCGGGCGGTAAGCCGCTATACATCGCCCTTCGTAACGGTGAAAGTGGTCAATCCCCAATACGAGAAAATTGAGGTGTATTGCCGGGTGGTGCTGCGCGACAACCCGCAGCGATACGAAAGCAAGGTGCTGCGGCAACTAGTCGTGCTGGCGCAGAACTGCATCGCCCCGTGGTACCGGAAAAGGGAGATTCCCGATTCGGGGCAGAGCTTTTCTTATAAGGAACTGCACGCGCGGATGGTGAACCACGAGGATCTGTTGCGGCTGGTTTTGCTGGAAGTCGATGGAGTAAGCCTGCCCGATGTGGACGTGGAAACAGAAGATCACGTTTTTAAAGGTAGCAAGCCGTGGAGCATCCTGTTGCCGGAAATAAAAATCGAATTGCTCTCTCCCGGTGACGGTATCGAGAAAGCCGAAATAGGAGGAAACTTTATAATAAAATAAGCTTATGGACAGAAAAGACAGACATACACTGAAGAGTTATTTCCAGAAAGGCGACGTTCCCACCGAGGAGCAGTTTGCAGAACTGATAGACTCCGTTCCCAACATCGTGGACGACGGAGAGGCGGTGCGCACAGAAGACGGCTGGGCACTCTATCCCCGGAAAGGAGGGAAGATGGGTGTCAGCCTGCACGAAGCGGCGGGGGAAGCTGACACTGACTTCCGACAAAGGTTTGGCCATAAAGAACGAGGCAGGCGAAGCCCTGCTGGAACTGAAACAGGATAAAAACATTGTTCTGCACGCCTCTGTGCAGCAGGAAGGTGGCGGTGACGAGCCGGAACCCGACCCGCAAGACTACTTGGTGATAGAGGCTGACAAGAAGTGGGCAACCTTGAAAGAAATAACGGACATCAAAGAGTCCAGCCGGGTCTATACCGTCATGGCTCTGTACCGTGACAGGGAGTTTGGCATATGTAAGCTGACACGTGCCATCGCCATCTGCCTGAACAACGTGGAGCAATGGGTGGAATCACCGCGCAAGCACTGGTGGGGCTGGTCGGGATACATCCGTCTTCGCTGGCAGGCAGACAGGGACAAGACCTATCTGCAAATACGCAGCACCAGTAATTCCTATTCGGGGAAAATCTACTGCCGGGTGACGGAAAACTTCAAGAAATGAAGCATTGAAAATTGAGATTTTAAAATAAAACCAGGCAATGGACGAGCAGAAAGACCCCTGCATCATACAGCAGGCCGAAGAGGATGCCCTCTACACGAAATTGCAAACGCAGACGCTGGAAGAAGTGCAGCGGCTGGCCGGCAAAGTATGGACAGATTACAACGTGCATGATCCCGGCGTGACCACCGGCGATATCACCAATCATGCTCTGGTGGAACTGGACTACAAGCTGGGGTTCCCCCTGACAGATTATTGTGTGGAAAAGGGAGGCGCATTCGTTCCCGGACGGTTCGGCCTCTTCCTGCCGGAGGAGGTCTATACTACCCAGCCCGTGACGGTGGAGGACTACCGCAGGCTCTTCCTTGCCCACATCCCCGAATTAGACAATGTGAGGGTGGAGTGCGACTTGCAGACCGGCGGTTACACTATCAAGGCATTACTCTCCCCCTTCGGAACGAAGGACGGGAAGGCGGTATGCGAGCAGATAAAGGCCCTGTACCACCGGCACCGCAACCTGTGCGAATACCTCTCTGGTGAGGTGGAGATACTGAAACCTGATGAACTGGAATTTCATGCCGAGTTCGGGATAGAGCCGGGAGAAGATGCGTCTGTCGTGCTGGCAAGGCTTTACGCCACCATTTTGCGTTATCTTTCCGGTGTCGTGCAGATTTCCGCCCCCGAGATGGCAGCTGCTTCCGGTCTTTCTCCCGAAGAGTGGCTGGAGGGTGTGACAGATACCGTGCGCCCGGTGGTTCCCGCGTTGCAACAGACCGAACATGAACTTTACAAACAACTCCGTGAGGTGGAAGGGGTACGCTCATTTACTACCTGTTACCTGATGAAGGACGGGGAGCCGCAAACGGACTTCTCGCAGGGATTCGGCCTGCAGATACCCACGGAAGCCAAGGAACTGCACGTCCGCATCCGTCAGGGATATTTTGAGGTGGAACCGGACTTTTTTACCTTCCGTACCCGGCTGGAGGCACTGTACCAGGCAAGCCGACACAGGCAACCCATACAACCGGAACAACAGAAAACCTGTCACTGGAGCCTGCCGAATGCCGTTTACCGTGACATCTTCGCCCACGATTCCATTATGGGAGACTTCCCGGCCTGCTATCGCCTGTCCGAAAAGGAAGGGCAAGGACAAACCGCCTTTGAAAGCTATTTAAAATTGTATGATCAAGTGATACAGAACGGGCTACTGGAAGTGAAGGAACTGCCCCGTATCCTCTCCCTCGAAGCGGAAGATGCCGGAAACCTGACCGACCTGCGTATCCGTGCGCTGAAAAAACAGTATCTGGACTTTCTTGACAAGATGTATGGCGTGGAGAGCCACCCCGTCTGGCTGTCGGAGCAGAATTGCTACGGCGAGACAGAAGAGGGCACGTTGTGGCGGAGAATGAATTTTATGCGCCATATCGCCTGTCTGACCGGGAACCGTTCGCGGGCAAGGGACATCCTGCTCCATGAGGAAGAAAGCGATCCACCGGTGATAAAGGAATGGTTCTGCCGGTTGTTGGGCCTTGAGAGCAGTGATGAATATACCGTCAGCAATGTACTGCCCAAGCATAACCTGCGCATTGTGGACAGAAAGGCTAAAAAATCATTGACGGAGAGAATTGATTCCCTGCTTATCGACGAACGTATGCTGGAAGAAGACAAGATGGAAAAAATAGATTACGAGGAACTTGCGGCGGACGAGGCGGAAAAGCTTAGGGAATACGGGATGATGCGTTCGGAACTGGACTACTTCAACGTAAACCGGATCAGCGGTGACTTGTTCCGGGGCGGAACAGACCTGGAAAATTACCGGACGGTGCAGCTCGGCAAGGAGGAATACATGCTGATGTACCACAACCGGGAACGTGTCGGCTGGACCAACCTGGGATGTGCAGGAAGCCGGGAACGGCTGAACACACTGGCGAATATCCTGCGGCGTTTCCTGCGGGAACTGAACCGGGCGTGCGAAACGGTCTATATCGTGGAACCTGTACTGGCGGATACCGACAGACCGTTCCGACTGATGCTCGTACTTCCTGCCTGGACCGGACGTTTCCATATACCCCGTTTCCGGGAAAATAGCAAGGAATTATTGTGTTCCCTTCTTCCGGCACATCTTTCCATCGAGATATACTGGCTCAATGAGCACAGCATGAAGAAATTCGAGAGCTGCTATCATCAGTGGATACGCTCGCTAACAGACTATCGTATGGGAGATTATAAAAAACTGCTCTTATCAGCCATGGATGAGTTATTGAACCCTACAACGAAAAAAGACGAACCGGATGATACGGATTGACCACATATCGTTTGAATTCACCGCCCCGGACGAACAGTTCGCATACGGACTGCATGCAGACTGGGACGGTTTCTGCCGCCGCTGCTTCGAACAGGTGGTGGAGGAATGTTGTGCTGCCCACAACAAAGAAAAAGTGTTGCATGAGATTGAGCGGCTGGAACTGGATCTGGGCAGTATCCCGGAAGAAGATTTCTATCTGGAGTTTCCCCGACGATTGAGGGAAGAACTGCTGAAGGCATTGCCCTTTCCGGAAACACGGACTGTGGACGAGATGGAAAAGAGTGCCACTTTCCGCCGGGACAACCTGCTCTTCTTTTTGGAACATGGCTTTCTGAAGCCGGAGTGGGCGGACAGTGATTTCAATCCGTCGAAGGAGGCTGGGTGGTTGCTCCTGCAATCCGCCACTATTCGTATGCCTTTCATACGGAATGCCACCCTTCTTTGCTTAGAACGCGAATATGCCTTACTCCGCCTGCTGTGGCAGACGGATAACATGGAAATGCACCTTCGGATTTACACTGCGGCGCTTGCCGAACCTTCCGCAGGCTTGCAGGAAAAGCACCGTTTCCTTGCTCTGATGCTGGAAGAAAAGCCTGATATCTCCGTGCACTTTGTTCACGAGGCAGGAAATGACGGGGAACTGCACAGCATGGCGGCCTTGCTCGACAGCCCGACTGTCCGGCAGCTCATGCAGACCGAAATGAAGGAACACGCCGAAGTGGACCTTCCTCCCTACTGGCATTATCTGTATGAATGGCTCATCCAATATTATCCCTTCAACGGGCTTGCCATGTTCGGAGGCAAAGCGGAGTTCACCCGTCACCTGCACCACCGCCTGCTGACATTTATCCGTAAGCGAAGCGATTCGCCCTACCTTTCCAAAGTGGAACTGACTCTGGACTTCCTGCTGGAAGTGTTCGGACCTGCCTATTACAAGGAGGTGCTGAACGCCATCTACGGGCTTCAGCCCCGCCATTCGGACGGTTCTCCCGTGTATGACGGATATTTCAACCGTGAACTGTACCGGATATTCATGCAGCTTTCCCTGTTGAGACTGCCTGCTGTTATGGAACAGAAAGCAACCGGGGAAAAAGTGGAACCTCAAGAAATATCCATCGACATGGAGAAGCTGACTGCCGTACTGAAAGAGAATACCGGAAACTATGCCGATAAACGTACTTTGCTGGCGATGGTAGCCAAGCAACATCCGGAAATATTTTTGAACTGGCTTCGGTCGGAAGCATTAAAAGACCATACATTTATATCGCTTCTTTCAGAACTGGCAGACGACAGGATGGTCAGCCGTCTGCTTGCGACTCTTTCGTTTGCATCTTTGGAAACGGTGGAAAAGATAAAAGGATATTTGGAACGGCAAGAAGAAGAGGTTGCCTGGTTGCAGGGCGTAACTGAAGCCAAGAGACAGTCTGTTCTGCGCAAAGCTGTCCTGTTATGGATAGCGGGAGAAGAAATCAACATGGATACGCTGCTTCGGCTGATTTATCAGGAGGTGACAGGCAGCAGTGATACCACTACCATTGAACCGTTGGCCGAAGAACTAAGCCGGATGGAAACCGGACCCCAGACTATCAGCAGGGATGAGAACGAAATAACTTATATCCATCGGCTGCAAAAAATATTATCAGACCCTGCCTTGCCGGAAACAGTCAAGCAGAGGAGGACCGCTGAATTTTGGAATATGTATAAGGAAAACTCTGCTGAAGCAATCGTCTTGTTACAAGAACAGCATTTATTGTCCGATGCCATCAGGCTGACCGGTCAACCGATAAAAGAAGAAATAATCCGTCAGTTAGCGATACAGGCATTTGGAACGGCATGGGCAATTGATCTGCTTCCTCTGCTGGTATGGCTAACGATGCATGAAGCCGAACTTCCGCATTCTCAAGTGACCGGTAAGGAGAGCCTGGTGGTCCGACTGTTGTTGTGGCTGGCTGCGCAGACGCAAAATCAGGCGGAAACAATGGTTGGAATCATCCATGACTTATTAGTCACTCTTTGGAGCGAAAGTGAGCTTTCCTCTGTTATCAAGATGATAAGCGGGAAGGTTGCCATCTATGAGGAAGCATACGATATGGAAGCGGTGTTTACCTTGCTTCAAGGTGCGGAAAATAATGAAAGACGTATCCGGTCATCCGCTTTTAGTGAATGGAGGTATCGACAGGAAAGTCTCTCAAATTCCGTTCAAACACTGTTTGAAGAGCGTTGGAATACAGTGGAAGGTTTTACCGCATGGTTGGAAGATTCATCCGGGCCTGCCGACCGCAAGCGTGAGTTATTGCAAACGGCAGTTACGGAGAACACGCAGGAATGGATGGCGTTGCTCCGCAGAATGGTACAAAAAAAGGACATACCCGATGCGATAACCGACAATCTGCCTGTGTCCGTATTGTGTCAAGGCGTGGCAAAGGTCAATTTTTATCAGGCATCGGTCTTGTCACAAACGATAGAACGGATTGAGCGGCATACGGATGCGTTTCCATTCCTTGTGGCAAACGGTATCTCCTTATCTTTGGCCCTGTCAAAAGCCTTGCTATTCTATATGCAGGATATGGAGACCTTGGAGCGTACACTGACGGAGAGGGAAACCATAGAGAAATTCCTTGCTTTCCTATACCATATATATACGGGACAAACAAACTATCGTAGCGAAACCGGGTGGAAACAGCTGTCTGAAAAAATCATACCGAAGCCGGAACAGCAGGAAACAACCGGGCTAAAAGGGCAAGAGGCAACTGATATCCTGTCAAATAAGGAGCTGCCTACGGTGGTACTGCAAGATACCACTCAATTCCTCGTGGAGAGACAGCCCGAGAAACTATTGGCATGGCTAGGAAACGATGCCGGTAGCGATGAGATAAGGCGCATGGCCGGTGTGACAGACAGGATGCTGCTGGAGCAATGGATAACCTATCTGCCTACAGTGACAGGATTTTTGTATCCCGATGCTTTCCGTCGGTTGGCAATATGGCTGCTGCGTTTTTCATCCGGCAGGTATCCTGTCAGTGAATTGGCGGCTACCTTGTTTGCGTGGATAAAAGAAACGGATTGGAAGCAACAAACCCCACAGCAGATGGAGGACTACTTATTTATCCGGCTGTACGGTGGTTACAATAATAGCTTCTTACTACCTATGGACAGTCTGGCGGAGGCGGACTTGCCGGAGGCCCTGCGAAAACGGTTGTTACAAAAGTTCCTTCGTTTTCAACCAAAGGAGTTGCTGGCTTATATTCACCGCTCGGTATCGGAAAACCTCTTGCCGCTTAACCGGTGGGTGGAATGGTTGGACTCTGATGGCTGGATATACCTGGCGACAAGCCTTTCCCTGTCTGCGGCGGAACTGATCCGGCAAGTGTCGGAAGTCCTGTGCTTGGACGAGAAAAAACAACGGCTGGCATGGAGCACCTATCTGACAACCGGAAACAAGGAAGAGGAATGGTCGTACAGCACCCCGGAGGAAAACATTCGCTCCTTCGTGCAGATAGTAGTATCCTTGCAAGGGCAGGGAGAATCAGAAGTGGAAGAAACCGTCCAACGAATTAATGTGGAACTAAAAATTCAAGAAGATATGATACCTGTTAAAAATGATGTACCGGAGTCCTTCCTTGTGGAAAATGCCGGTCTTTGCCTGCTCGCTCCTTGGTTTGTCCGATTGTTCAATTTGCTCGGCTACCTGGATGAAGAGCTGAAGTCGTTTAAAAATACGGATTTGAAAATCCGTGCTGTATTCCTGTTACAATACGTCGTGTACGGGGAGGAACGGGAATATCGGGAAACAGAATTGGGCTTTAACCGATTACTTGTCGGATTGCCCTGGCACGTTTCCCTCCCGAAATACCTGCCGCTCACCGATGAGGAGAAACAGACCGTCGAATCAATGGTGGAAGGCGTGAAGGCCAACTGGCCGCAATTGAGCGGCACATCGGTAAAAGGGTTCCGTCAGAGCTTCATCGCCCGTAGCGGCACATTGGAACAGCAGGAGGAACGTTGGTGGTTGTCGGTGGAGAAAAAAACGCACGACATCCTGCTTGAATTCGTACCGTGGAGCTTCAGGCAGATACGCTTGCCATGGCTGAAGAAATACATTCAGGTGGCATGGAACGAGATACAGGAATTTCAATAAATGGTAAACAATAAGACCTATAAGATATGGAAACAGAAAAAGTATATCAGGAGAAAACGGCACGCACTATCCAGCAGAAGCAGGACGGTAGCGGCACCTTGCAATTTGTGGATAACCGTCCGATGAACCCGGTCTTGCAACGGGTGGGAGAAGACGAAGAAGACGCGCTTCAAGGCAAGTTCGAACAGCCGCTTCAGCGCGAGGAGGATGACGAAGCGATGCAGGGAAAGTTTGAGGAACCGGTGCAGAAAAAAAATGAAACCGGAATGCCGGATAATCTGAAAGCCGGAATCGAGGATTTATCGGGCTTTGCTATGGATGATGTACGGGTGTATTACAATTCGGACAAACCGGCCACGGTACAGGCACTCGCCTATACACAAGGTACGGACATTCATGTGGCTTCGGGACAGGAACAACACTTGCCCCATGAGGCATGGCATGTGGCCCAGCAGATGGCCGGTCGTGTGGAACCTACGACCGAAATGGGAGGACTGCCGGTGAATGACAACGTCGGTCTGGAACATGAAGCCGACGTGATGGGCGCAAGGGCAAACAGTATTTGATAATGGAGAATGAGTAACGAAGAATTGGGTTATGCGTGAATCTATAGAGTGGTTTAACCGGGCATTGGCCGTCGCCATACAGCTTTACTTCCGGCAGGAGTGCGAATACGGCCGGCTGGAAGAGGTACACCCGCCTCGGAACGGCTGGATGGAGGGAGTGACGGGTTGTCCGGACATCCGTTTCGGCGAGCGTATCGTGGTGATGCTGGCTCTCATGCCCCACGTTTGTCCACAGGTGCTGGACATCTTCTTCGTGCAGAACAAGGACTTCGACCGCCAATACACCGAGTTCGGCGGCTGGAAAGGACTGTCGCATGGCGGCTTCCTGCCCACGGGCGAAACGGTCTCGTTCATCCTCGCCGGGGGAGACATAGAGAAGCGGAAGGAAGTGCTGCGCTTGTTCGGACGTGATCATTGGTTCTATTCGGCCAATGTCCTGCGACTGGAAGGTGCGGGTGAAGGCGAACCGTTCCTGAGTGGACAACTACGCGTGACGGAAGAGTTCCTCAGCCGTGTGCTACTCGACACGGAGTACAAGCCGGACTACAACATCGGTTTTCCCGCCAAACGTATCACTACCGAACTGGACTGGGAGGACATGATACTGGACTATCAGGTGGAAGCCGAACTGGAAGAGATAAACACCTGGATTTCCTCCGGTAAGACCATCATGGAGGACTGGGGACTGTCCCGTTTCCTGAAGGCTGGCTACCGTTCCCTGTTCTACGGCCCTCCCGGTACGGGAAAGACACTGGCGGCAACCCTGTTGGGCAAGAAGAACCGGATGGACGTGTGCCGCATAGACCTCTCCATGATTGTATCGAAATACATCGGCGAGACGGAAAAAAACCTCGCCCGAGTGTTCGATCTTGCCGAAAACCGGAACTGGATTCTTTTCTTTGACGAAGCGGATGCCCTCTTTGGTAAACGCACCTCCACCAACACCTCCAACGATCGTCATGCCAACCAAGAGGTGGCCTACCTGTTGCAACGGATAGAGGATTTCCCCGGTATAATTATTCTGGCAACCAATCTGCGCAGCAACATCGACGAAGCGTTCTCCCGCCGTTTCCAGTCAGTGGTTTACTTTCCGATGCCGACACCGGAGCTGCGTGCCGAGTTGTGGCGGAAGATGCTTCCCACACGATGGTTGGGCGGGGAGGCGGACGAAATGGTCGCTCTTGCCGCCGAAACTGAACTTTCCGGTGGTTCTATCACTAATGTAGTGCGACGATGCGCATTGTATATGGTAAAATCAAAGGAAAAGATGTTGAATAAACGGATATTGAAAGAGACGTTGCAGAAGGAAAAAATGAAAAACTGACCGTACTATCTAAACAAGAACAAACGATGTTAAAGTCATGGCAGGATACCTCATTGGTATCCTGCTTTGTATTTATTATGTCTTTCGTACATAAAGAACGAGGACTGACTAGCCGAATTTTTAATACTGTTCATTAGGAATTCATTCGAATGAACTCAATCTTTCCCTATTTGTTGTTTCGTTTTTCGGTGATACTGATTTTCGGAGTGTCTTATTCTGAAAATTGGTCGTGTATATGCGTATTAGGCAATTATAGTTGCTGAAATATGTGTATATTTATTGTGTAATATTTAATACTGAGTACAATGTTAAAAGTAGTAGCATTTATGAAGCAAGTAGCCGAAGAGCTACGGATGGGGGGAAACTTTGGTACGGCGCACGTATATCGCAGCAGCACCAATGCCATCATTGCTTATTGTGGGGAAGGGGATTTTTCTTTTGACGAGGTCACCCCGGAGTGGTTGAAAGGTTTCGAGATACACCTTCGTGGGAAGGGATGTAGCTGGAACACCGTTTCCACTTATCTAAGAACATTTCGTGCGGTGTACAATCGTGCCGTCAACAGTAGGATGGTCGTTTATACGCCCCATCTGTTCCGCTCTGTTTATACGGGCACGCGTGCGGACCATAAGAGGGCATTGTGTGATGAAGATATGAAGAAGGTATTCACCAGACTGCCTTCATCTTCCGCCATACCTCTTGCCGTGAGGCGTGCGCAGGACATGTTCGTGCTGATGTTCTTGCTTCGTGGTCTGCCGTTTGTCGATCTCGCTTATCTGCGCAAAAGTGATTTAAGAGATAATGTGATCATTTACCGCAGGCGGAAGACAGGCCGGCCCTTGTCGGTGACGCTTACTCCGGAAGCGCTCGAACTATTAAAGAAGTATATGAACCGCGACAGCCATTCGCCTTATCTCTTTCCGCTGTTGAAAAGCGGAGAGGGAACAAAGGAGGCTTACCGGGAATATCAGTTGGCATTGCGCAGCTTCAACCAGCAGCTCACGCTCTTGGGGAAGGTATTGGGACTGAACGATAGACTGAGTTCATACACCGCCCGCCATACATGGGCTACAACAGCCTATTATTGCGAAATTCACCCGGGTATTATCTCCGAAGCTATGGGGCACTCGTCCATCAAGGTGACCGAGACTTATCTAAAACCTTTCCGTAATAAGAAAATTGATGAGGCTAATAATCAGATTATTGATTTTGTAAAACATTCAATAGCTGGAGTAGTAGCTTGAAAATGAATCTGTTACTTTCTAGGTAACGGAGCTAAATAGCGTTGCAAAGATGGATATATTTTGGAAAACATGCAAACAAAAAAGATATTTTTTCTGATAAACTACTAAAAAAAGAGAAATAACACGATAAAACGGCGGATTTCTTTTTATTAGACCTTTATAACCTTCTAATTATATTCAAAGATTTCCCTCCCCTCTGCCTCCTCTTTGAAGCAGGGGTAAATAAGTTTCATTACTAAATCATACAGTTTTTCATAAAGAAGGCTTCATGAGAGCCAGGACAAAGGTTTGCCCGTTACCTATGAATTAACAGGCTTAAATTCAACACATTGCTATTGGAATTGAGCGCTTTATAAAATCCACCACCTTTTTATTGGCTTCATCTATTTTCTTATTCCGGAAAGGTTTGAGATATGTCTCGGTCACTGTGATCGAAGAGTGTCCCATAGCTTCAGAAATAACGCCCGGGTGAATTTCACAATAGTAAGCTGTCGTTGCCCATGTATGGCGGGCAGTATACGAACTAAGTTTATCCCCCAGTCCTAACATTTCACCTAGCAACATCAGTTGTCTATTGAAATTGCGGAGTGCCAACTGGTATTCATGATAAGCCTCCTTCGTCCCTTCCCGACTATTTAATAACGGAAATAAATAAGGAGATGACGTATCACGATTCATATACCTCTTTAATATAGCCATCGCTTCCGGAGTCAAAGTCACTGACAAAGGGCGCCCGGTCTTCCGCCTGCGGTAAGTAATCACATTGTCGTGCAAATCACTTTTACGCAAATAAGCAAGATCGACAAAAGGCAGACCACGGAGAAGAAACATCAGGACAAACAGTTCCTGTGTACGACGCATAGCAGGAGTCACGGCAGGAGACGAAGGTAATTTGGCAAAAACCTTCTGCATATCCTCATCACACAACGCCCGCTTACGGTCCGCACGCGTGCCGGTATATACAGAACGAAACAGATGCGGTACATAAACAGCCCCACGACAATCTACCGCACGATTATAGACCGCACGAAATGTGCGTAAATAAGTAGATACAGTATTCCAACTGCATCCACGGCCACGAAGGTGAATCTCGAAGCCTTTTAACCACTCAGGGGTTACCTCATGAAATGTAAAATCCCCTTTCCCACGATAAGCAATGATGGCATTGAGACTGCTACGGTAGACGTGCGCAGTACCAAAGTTTCCCTCCATCTGTAGTCCCTTGGCTACTTGCTTCATAAATGCTACTACTTTTAACATTTTAATCACTATTAAATAAATTACGCGATAAATATAAGAGTATTTTCGTAACCGAAGCCACCCAATACACATATATTCATTGATTTTAGAGCTGTATGGACAGTATGTTAATCAATGTTCGATCTGTATAATAACAAAAAGAAGGTGTGTCAAAAGTAACTAAATTTCCCTCCTTCAGGAAGGAGGGGTGGCTGAAAGCCGGGGTGGTAGGTGTACTTCACAGCTGAAGATCAATAGCTTATATATTCACCTACCACCTCCCCCTACGGGTACTCCTCCTTCCTGAAGGAGGAGAGTTTAGTTACTTTTAACTTTTGATACACGTACCTTCAGATACAAAAAAACAAAAGAGGATGCCTCCAGGGAAAAAAGGGCAGGCATCCTCCTTGGGGCAGAATAAGGTACACTTTCACAAGTATAATCTTATACTGTTACCCCCTGATACAATTTCTTCACATTCAAGTGAAGAAAGGGGTCTATTGTGGAAACACAGACTTTCACAAGCCCGCACTTCCTATTCATCTCATGTGAGGATTCTCGTACGAATACGAAAAATGTGGGAAAAAACACCTCACATGAGAATAGGGAATATCTTTTTTAAGAAAAGAGAGTTATAATCACAAATATTATTCCGCTATACAGATACATACACGGTTTTCTTCAGGTTTCTGATAAGGCTGCACCGTATCTCCCTTATAACCAATAACAATTCTATCAGCTACCACTCCTTTAGCTTTCAACATCTCAATCACATTCTTTGCACGTTTTTCCGACAAAGTCATATTGATATTCGGGTTACCGGTTTCCTTATCAGCATATCCTGTCACACTTACCTTGGCGGCAGAATGTTTCTCCAGATATTCTACTAAAGAACTAATCTTGGCTTGCTGATCGTCCTGAATCTTTGCAGAGTTTAAGGCAAAGAAGATATTCTGCTTCAACGGTTCAATCACCACTTCCTTTTTGGGTTGCGGTTGTTCTA
>OBXI01001071.1_pt1 | contig 18482 bp, 10 predicted proteins | sample 1538161 | NCBI WGS metagenome assembly OBXI01 (sample SAMEA2580142, study PRJEB22360) | human gut metagenome | biome: human gut; feature: human-associated habitat; material: faeces | place: Denmark | collected 2008/2010 | reverse complement strand
TGCCGCCACTGCTATGTATATCGTACGGATGGCAAATATGGAAAAGACAGTTCGGTGGTGACAAAGACGGAAAAGTTCGGTTTGCCTTTGCAGAAGAAAAAGAATGGAGAATATAAGATACCCTCGGGAAATCTGGTATATACCTGTTTTACCTCTGATTTTCTGATTGAAGATGCGGATGAATGGCGTGCCGAAGCATGGGAAATGATGCGGATACGGCAGGACCTTCATTTTATGTTTATAACTAAGCGGATAGAAAGGCTGCAACAGTGCCTGCCACCGGATTGGGGAGATGGATACGACAATGTGACGATTTGTTGCACAATGGAGAATCAGGACAGAGTCGATTATCGCTTACCTATTTATAAAGAAATTCCTATTAAACATAAAATTATTATCTGTGAACCCCTTCTTAGTCAGATTGATTTCAGGGGAGAACTGGAAGGATGGGTAGAGCAGGTAGTGGCAGGAGGAGAGTCTGGTAAGGAAGCCCGCGTTTGCAATTATGACTGGGTGTTGGACATTCGCCGTCAATGTGTGGAAGCTCATGTCGGTTTCTGGTTCAAGCAGACAGGAAGTTATCTGTTGAAAGATGGGCATGAGTATAAAGTCGCCCGACAGTTCCAGCACTCACAGGCAAGGAAAGCGGAACTGAATTATACTCCCGAAAAATAACGAAAGAACAAACAGGAATAAAGGAATGCGAAGGCTGTCGGATAGCTTTCGCATTCCTTTATTGAGTACAAAATATGGATAATCACGTCTCTCCTTAAAGAGATAGTGTGTAAATTTTAAAATTATCCATATTAAATGAAACAGATAAAGCTGTTATTTTTTTTAGCTTCCGCCTCCGTCACGGGAGCATTTGCGCAGAGCAATGGGCTGACGGATATGAGTCAGAGCCGTTATGCAAAGATGGCGAATACCGGAATAGATGCCGTACACTGGACGAATGGATTCTGGGGAGAGCGTTTTAATGTATTTAGCGGAACTTCCTTGCAGAGTATGTGGAATACATGGAACACGCCGGAAGTTTCTCATGGTTTCCGTAATTTTGAGATTGCTGCCGGTGTATGCAAGGGAGAACATTGGGGACCTCCGTTCCATGATGGAGATATGTACAAGTGGATGGAAGGAGTCGCTTCTGTGTATGCTGTCAATAAAGATCCGGAATTGGACAAGTTAATGGACAACTTTATTGCTTGTGTCGTAAAAGCCCAGCGTGCAGATGGTTATATACATACACCGGTTGTTATAGAAGAACTGAATAAGGGAATAGACAGCCATACGCTGGCTGATTCCCAACAACAGACAGTGATTGGTACGAAAGTAGGCTCTGAGGACGAAAAAGGTGCATTTGCCAATCGGTTGAATTTTGAAACGTATAACTTGGGACACCTGATGATGGCAGGTATCGTTCACCACCGTGCTACCGGAAAAACAACTCTTTTGGATGCTGCCGTGAAAGCTACGGATTTCCTTTGTCACTTCTATGAGACGGCTTCCGCCGAGTTGGCACGCAATGCAATTTGCCCTTCACACTATATGGGAGTGGTGGAGATGTATCGTGCTACAGGAAATCCCCGTTATCTAGAACTTTCAAAAAACCTGATTGACATTCGCGGTATGGTAGAAAGCGGCACGGACGATAATCAGGACCGTATCCCTTTCCGTGACCAATATCGTGCAATGGGACATGCCGTACGTGCCAATTACCTGTATGCAGGTGTGGCAGATGTGTATGCGGAGACAGGGGAACAACAACTGATGAAGAACCTGACTAGTATCTGGAACGATATTGTCACCCGAAAGATGTACGTGACCGGAGCTTGCGGTGCTTTGTATGACGGCACCTCACCGGATGGAACGTGCTATGAACCGGATAGCATTCAGAAAGTGCATCAGAGCTACGGTCGTCCGTATCAGTTGCCGAACAGTACGGCACATAACGAAACTTGTGCCAACATTGGTAATATGCTGTTCAACTGGCGCATGCTGGAAGTGACGGGAGATGCCAAGTATGCGGAGCTTGTGGAAACTTGCCTTTATAATAGTGTATTGAGTGGCATAAGCCTGGATGGAAAGAAGTATTTCTATACGAATCCTCTTCGTATCAGTGCCGATCTGCCTTATACACTCCGTTGGCCGAAAGAACGGACGGAATATATCAGTTGTTTCTGTTGTCCGCCCAATACATTGCGTACGCTTTGTCAGGCGCAGAATTATGCTTATACATTGAGTCCGGAAGGGATTTATTGCAACCTGTACGGTGCAAATACATTGACTACAAACTGGAAAGATAAGGGGGAACTTGCTTTGGTGCAGGAAACGGACTATCCTTGGGAAGGTAATATACGTGTAACGTTGGACAAAGTGCCCCGTAAAGCAGGTGCTTTCTCCCTCTTCTTCCGTATTCCCGAATGGTGTGGGAAGGCTGCGTTGATAGTGAACGGTCAACCGGTGTCCATGAATGCCAAGGCAAATACCTATGCGGAAGTGAACCGTACATGGAAGAAAGGAGATGTGGTAGAACTGGTCATGGATATGCCTGTTTGTCTGCTCGAAGCTCATCCGTTGGCAGAAGAAATCCGTAACCAGGTGGTAGTGAAACGTGGCCCGTTGGTTTACTGTCTGGAGAGTATGGACATTGCAAATGGAGAAAAGATCGATAACATCTTGATTCCTGCCGACATAAAGCTGACTCCGAAGAAAACGACGATTGAAGGCAGTTCGATAGTAGCCCTGGAAGGGAAAGCACGTCTGGCATCGTCTGAGTCTTGGGAAGGCGTGCTTTATCGTCCGGTTGCCCAAGCAGAGAAAACAGTGGATATTCGTCTGATTCCTTATTATGCATGGGGAAACAGAGGTAAAGGAGAGATGACAGTCTGGATGCCGCTTGCAAGATAACCCATTGTACAAAAGAAAAATGAAAAAGTTATTAGTAACAACTATATGCCTGTTGGGTGCACATCTGCTGTCAGCAGGCGAAATTTGGATTTCGCCGCAAGGGAATGATTTCAATGACGGCACACGTCCATCTCCGAAAGCGACGTTGACTTCTGCTTTGCGTCAGGCACGCGAATGGCGCCGGACAGATGATGAACGGGGGCGGGGAGGAATTACGATCTGCATGGAAGGCGGTACATATGCACTCTATGAACCGGTGTTTATTCGTCCGGAAGACAGCGGGACGGAGGATTCTCCCACGGTGATCCGTCCGGTAGCTGATGAAAAAGTGGTATTGAGTGGCGGCATCCGGATCGGTGGATGGAAGAAGCAGGGAAAACTTTGGGTAGCGGATGTGCCCATGTTCAACGGGCGGCCATTGGATTTCCGTCAGTTATGGGTGAATGGGAAGAAAGCTGTCCGTGCCCGTGATGTAGAGGATTTTGAGAAGATGAACCGCATTTGCAGTGTGGACGAAAAGAATGAGATTCTTTATGTTCCTGCGGTTGCCATACGCAGGCTGGTAGACGGAAAAGGGGCTTTGAAGGCTAAATATGCAGAGATGGTATTGCATCAAATGTGGTGTGTGACTAATCTTCGTATTCGTTCTGTCGAACTGGCTGGAGACAGTGCCGCAATACGTTTTCATCAGCCGGAGAGTCGGATTCAGTTTGAGCATCCCTGGCCGCGTCCGATGGTAACGACAGATGGGCATAATTCTGCTTTTTATCTGACGAATGCCCGTGAACTATTGGATGTAGCGGGAGAATGGTATCACGACATAGATGCCCGTAAGGTCTATTATTATCCTCGGGAAGGAGAGAAGATGCAGGATGCCGGCACGGAAGTGATAGTGCCGGCCATAGAGACATTGGTACAAGTAAAAGGGACCATTGACCGTCCTGTTTCACATATCCGTTTTGAGAAAATCACGTTCTCTCATACGACTTGGATGCGTCCGTCTGAGAAAGGCCATGTTCCTCTTCAGGCAGGAATGTATCTGACAGACGGTTATCGTATTGACCCGAAAATGGAACGGGACTATCTGAATCATGCTTTGGATAATCAAGGATGGCTGGGGCGTCCTGCCACGGCTGTAAGCGTGGCTGCGGCCCATCCGATCCGCCTTTGAGCGCTGCCGGTTCGAGCATTTAGGCTCAACCGGACTGGATTATGAAGAAGCCGTGCAGGGCGGTGTCGTTCGTGGCTGTCTTTTCCGTGATATTGCGGGGAACGGACTGGTGGTCGGCAGTTTCTCTCCGGCTGCCCATGAAACACATTTGCCTTACGACCCTGCCGACCTTCGGGAAGTATGCGCGCATCAACAAATCAGTAATTGCTACTTTACCGAAGTGGGTAATGAAGATTGGGGATGTCTAGCCATCACTGCGGGGTATGTGAAAGATATTAATATAGAACACAATGAAATCTGCGAAGTTCCTTATAGCGGCATCAGCCTTGGCTGGGGCTGGACGCAGACAGTGAACTGTATGCGTAACAACAGAGTGCACGCGAATCTGATTCATCACTATGCAAAGCATATGTACGACGTAGCCGGAATTTATACACTGGGCTCGCAGCCGAAAAGTTATGTAACTGAGAATTGCGTACATAGCATTTATAAGCCAGGTTATGTACACGATCCCAATCATTGGTTTTATCTCTATACGGATGAAGGCTCTTCTTTTATCACTGTACGCGATAACTGGACGGAAGGGGAGAAGTATCTGCAAAATGCGAACGGTCCCGGAAATGTATGGGAGAACAATGGTCCGCAGGTAGATACAGTCATTCGTGAACGTGCAGGGTTGGAAGCCGAATATAGGGACTTGAAGAAATAAGAAAAAATGAAAAAGAAATGCATGATACTTCTGGGTGCCTTGTCATTGGCAAGCAGCACCTTTGCCCAAACTTGGATATGGTATCCGGGGGACTATGAAATCTGGCTGGGCAACCAGATGAACAACCGACGTACGGAACGTGGTGCTTTTTTTCCTCCTTTTTGGAAAACGGACAGTCATTATGTAGTCGTAGAGTTCAGCAAGCAACTGAATCTTTCCGAACCGGAAGAAGTGTTTATTGCTGCCGAGGGAACATATAATGTGAAGCTGGACGGGAAACTTCAGTTCGGAATGCCTGAAACCTTGCTGCTTCCGGCAGGAAAACATAGTCTGAATATTAAAGTATGGAATCAGGCAACGCCTCCCACTATCTATGTGAAAGGAAAGACGGTAAACTCTGATTCGTCCTGGCGGGTAACTTATGAAGATAAGGAATGGATCGATGAAAGCGGTAAGGCTAGTGACACATCTGCCACCATCTATATGGATGCCGGATGCTGGAACTTTGACGGTGCCACTCAACGTCCTTCCCAATTCAGCCTGATGCGTGAACCTCAGCAACCTGTCGCTAAAACAGAACAATCGGAAGGAGGCATACTGTATGATTTTGGAAAAGAAACGTTCGGATTTATCACATTAAAGAATCTTTCGGGCAAGGGAAAGATTGACCTCTATTATGGTGAAAGTCCGGAAGAAGCGAAAGACAAAGCATATTGCGAAACATTGGATAAACTCCTGCTGGAGCCGGGACAGATCACTGATCTCGCTATCCGCAGCACATCTCCTTTGCATCATTCTGATAATGAATATACGCTAGAGAACAGCAAAGCATTCCGCTATGTATACATCACTCACGAACCGGAAGTACAAATTGGTGAAGTATCCATGCAATATGAATATCTTCCCGAAGAATATCGTGGTAACTTCCGTTGTAATGACGAGGAACTGAATCGTATCTGGGAAGTGGGAGCATACACAATGCATCTTACTACACGTGAGTTTTTTATAGACGGTATCAAGCGCGACCGTTGGGTATGGAGTGGCGATGCCATCCAGAGTTATCTGATGAATTACTATCTGTTCTTTGACAGTGAGTCCGTGAAGCGTACCATCTGGCTACTTCGTGGAAAAGATCCGGTGACCAGCCATAGCAACACCATTATGGATTACACTTTCTACTGGTTCTTAAGCGTATATGACTATTATATGTATAGCGGTGACCGGCATTTCGTCAACCAGCTATATCCACGTATGCAAACAATGATGGATTATGTATTGGGACGTACGAATAAGAATGGTATGGTGGAAGGAATGTCCGGCGACTGGGTATTTGTGGACTGGGCGGATGGCTATTTAGACAAAAAGGGAGAACTTTCTTTCGAACAGGTTTTGTTTTGCCGGAGTCTGGAGACGATGGCACTTTGCGCAGATTTAGTCGGAGATAAGGACGGACAACAAAAATATGAGAAGTTAGCTTCTGCATTGAAAGCAAAATTAGAGCCGGCTTTCTGGAATAATCAGAAACAGGCATTTGTGCACAACTGTGTGGACGGACGTCAGAGTGATGCCGTAACCCGATACGCTAATATGTTCTCTGTTTTCTTTGATTATCTGAATGCGGATAAGCAGCAGGCCATTAAACAGTCCGTTCTCCTGAATGATGAGATTCTGAAAATAACAACGCCTTATATGCGTTTTTACGAACTGGAAGCCCTTTGTGCTCTTGGTGAGCAGGAGACTGTAATGAAAGAAATGAAAGCTTACTGGGGTGGAATGCTGAAAGAAGGAGCAACCTCTTTTTGGGAGAAATATAATCCGGAGGAAAGCGGAACACAGCATCTTGCCATGTATGGTCGCCCATACGGGAAGAGCTTGTGCCACGCTTGGGGAGCAAGCCCTATTTATCTGCTGGGTAAATACTATCTGGGAGTCAAACCAACGAAAGAGGGCTATAAAGAGTTTGCTGTCAGTCCAGTATTGGGAGGCTTGAAATGGATGGAAGGCACCGTACCTACCCCGAACGGAGACATTCATGTCTACATGGATAATAAAACCATTAAAGTGAAAGCCACGGAAGGAAAAGGTTATCTGACCATCCAGAGTCGCCGTCAGCCAAAAGCCAATATGGGAACAGTGGAGAAGGTTTCGGAAGGTGTATGGCGCCTTTGGATTGATTCTCCGGAAGAAAGGATTGTTACCTATCGTATGTAGTCAGAGATTAGGATTGAAATAAGACCTCCGGTTGTCGTAGCTATTTCCGCAGGCATATTGTTCTGACAAGTAAATAAGGCGGCACGAATTAATCCAGCGGAGATTATAAAGACGAAATAAATCTGAATGGAAGAAAATCAGATGTATAAAAGAAGCATCGAGGACTTGACAAACCGCTTTTAATGTTGTATCTTTGTAAGTGAAAACCGGAAGTAAATTCGATAACATTGATAATATAGACGAAAAATGAGCAATAATAAGTATAATATAATAACAGTTTGCAGGCATTCCTACTCCGGGTAATGCTTGTTAGATAGTCTGACACAAGCTAAGGGCTGCGATTCTTTATGGGAATTGCGGCCCTTTTTGTTGCTTAAAATGGATATTCCTTGCAGCAAGATCGAAATTAGAGTTTATAATAAACTTGGAGGACGTTTATAATAAACGATGAAAGAATTTATTAATAAATGACTGGAAGTTACTGTATCATTAGTCAATGTATTTCGTATAGATGTTGGTGCTGATTTTGAAAAGTTCTTTATCTTCTAAGTAAATCGGTAAATTATTGATACACTATTCTCTTTCTCTTTTTTTGTCATTAAACTGAATACCTTACGATGAATGCTTTCTTAAATTTATGTGATACAACACGTGTTTATGTAACAGATGCTCAGCAGGAACAAGCGGATGACCAAATTCTCTAACCCGTTCCATCCCTATTTTCTGCATCACCCGTTCCGAGCGTTGGTTGGGGAGAGAAGTAAACGAGAACAATTCTTTGATATCTAAACTCTCACGAGCATACTCCAAACAAGCGGTTGCTGCTTCCGGAGCATAACCATGTCCCCAATATTCGTGCGCCAATCGCCAGCCGATTTCTATACCCGGAGCAAAATCAACGTCAAATGTGATCTGATGCAGTCCGGTATATCCCATAAAAGCATGATCCTCTTTACGCTCTACAGCATACAAGCCAAAGCCACAGGTCTGAAACTCATTTTGGATACGGTGATAAAAAGCAAGCGATTCTTCCGGAGTCAGCGGATGGAGAAAAAACTCCATAACATGAGGGTCGGCGTTCATGCGGGCAAAAGCCGGAATATCTTCTTCTTTCCAATCGCGGAGAATTAAACGGGATGTTTCTATGTAAGTCTGCATAATAATGGTAATAAATGAGGTGCAAAGATACACCTTTTTTTATTCATTTGTATGGTAAGGAAGTGTAAACCAAAAGCAGGAGCCTGCTCCTTCAGTTGAATCTACCCCGATTTCTCCTTCCATCTGTGTTATGATGCTTTTACAGATAGAAAGTCCCAGACCTGTTCCCTGGGCAAAATTGTTCAGTTTTACAAAACGTTCGAATACGCTGTTTATCTTATTGGCAGGGATACCAACGCCTGTATCGCGCACGTAGAACTTTATTTTCTGAGAAGATATCTGTTCGTATCCCAAAGCGATAGTCCCCTCATGGGTGAACTTTAGCGCATTATTTATAAAGTTAGTGATCACCTGCATGAACCGGTTCTTATCTGTATAGATATGACATTCGGGGATTTGCTTTTCAAAAAGGAGCTTGATATCTCCTTTCACTTTCATACCAGTGGACTTGATAATTTCAGAGCAGACCTCATTTACATCCAAGTCCGCATATACAAAGTTGAATGTTCCTGCCTCTATCTTCGCAAGATCGAGAATATCGGATATCAGTCGCAAGAGAAGGTCATTATTATCCTGTACAATCTTGATATAGTCCTGACATTCTTCCTTGCTTTCGGTTTCTGCCAACAGACTGGAAAAGCCGACAATCGCATTAAGCGGAGTACGGATTTCGTGACTCATATTAGCCAAGAAAGCAGATTTCAGACGATCCAGTTCTTCCGCTTTATCACGGGCGATAATTAATTTCTGTTCAGTCTCTTTCAGAGTGGTAATATCATAATTGATACACAGCATTTCGATAATGCCTTCCTCCGGATGATAATCTCTGACCATAACATTGATATTGGTCCATGTATATTTCCCGTTCTCTCTGCAGACACGGACTTCTTTCCGCAAACTGGTAGCTTTTCCTTCTTTGACTCCGCGGACAAAGTTCTTCAGAACCGCCTGATCTTCAGGATGTACATGTGAGTATACTCCAATTACTTCAGTCATGGGAGTCCCTTCTTTTTCACCTAAATTCCGATACCATGTATCTTGGGCATAGCCATCCCTGGTCAGTACATTGAAGTGTGCAAACCCCACATTGGCATAATCGCCGATCAGGAGAAACAGATTCTCAAATTCTTGTATCTTGGTGTATGCATTGGTGGTTTCCGTTGTATCTATATTGATAAACAGATAGTTGATGAACTGATTCTGAGAGTCATAAAGTGTCGTCACTTTCGTAGTGAGGTTAATGACTCCTTTCCGTTGAGTTTCTATATATTTATTTACTTTGGAGAAATCATAATTGATTGAAAAGTCTACATCATTCCGCGCCCTTAACTTCTCTTTTATTTCTTGCGGAATATTGGGATTGTCGAACAGATTGATCCCCAAGACCTCATTTTTATCGGTTAAGCCGAATATTTCCAGTTCTTTATCATTGATATCAATCAGATAACCGTCTTTATCGTAAAGTTCGATACCAGCCGGTAGATTCTTATAGATATTACGGAGAATCTTTTCTCTATGATCGAGTGCCAGCCGGTCTTCCTTCGCTTGAAGTTCAGACTTGCGCAGTTCTATGCATATACTGATAATATTTGCCAATGAAGAAAACCACTGAAGATCTACATTACTCCAACTGCGATAAGCCTTCACCATATCAATGCCCATATATCCCCATATTTTGTCTTTGGATATGAGCGGAACTGCCATTAGTGACTTAATATTCTGTGATTCGAGCAGCTTGCGGTATTCCTGAGCCTCTTGGGGCATATCGTCCAAAGTATTCAGAATAATGGACTTCCTGTTTGAAATCTGCCTGTTCCACCAAAAAGATTCATCCCAAAGTATATCCTGCAGATTATCCCGCTCTTCGGATACCCCTTCCGCCGTAGCTTCATACATGCAATTCTGAACCCTTTTCTTTCTGTCTATTTCGACGATATAGGTACGGTCTCCTCCGAACTGTTTAAGCAGGTCACCTAATATTTGATTGATTATCTCCGCGATATTATCGGATTGCAGAAAAGCGAGCAATGAATAGGAGATGCTGTTTTGCTGATAAAGCAGACTGTTTACATGAAAGAAGTCGATGTTTCCGCATCTGTTTTCCGCAGGTTTGTCCACGTATTGCAAATAACCGAATATGTCTCTGTATCCTTCTTTATCAGGTTTTCTGAAACTGATCTTGGAATATACCCATATTTCTCCGTTTTTAGCTTGGATAGGGAACATTTGCTCATAAGTTTCAAGATTTGAATGAGAGATAAATTCGTTTCTGAGACGCGTGCGGTGATCTTCGCGTATCCTGTGATGAAACTCTTGAAAGCTGATCCGATGGCTTTCAAGTCCTAACAGATCAACGATAAAATCAGAGCAAATATACTGTTGATTTTTTACATCAGACTCCCACCATCCCATTTTCGCCATTTGAGTAATTTGTTGAAATCGTTCACAGTCCAAATTCAATTGCCCTTCCATATTGTTTGCTCTTGTTTTCTTTTTTTATTATAGAATACTGTCCGGCAAATATAGATATTATTTTAAAGAATAAAGGGGATTACAGATGTTTTGGATGAATAATGTGGTAATATGGTATCAAAAAGTGGAAGAGTGGATAAATGAGTACAAACAAGGACTTACTTCGTCTTTCTTTTATAAAAGGACGAAATTATACATTTTATAATATACATCAGAAGAATGAAAAATACCAAATTGTTCATGTTTGCGGCATGCACCCTTTTCTTAGCTGCGTGTGGTAAGCAAACCGTGAAAATAATGACTCCGCCGGATGCGTCAAATCGTATTCTGTTCAGTGCGGAACAGTTACAGTCTACCCTGAATAAAGCCGGTTATCAGGTAATGATGCAACAAGGGGATACCACATTCTCCGATCCTGAAATAAAGACGATTCTGCTGACGGAAGTGAATGATACGACGCTTAAGAAAGAAGGCTTTCATATTACGACTGCCGGTAATCTGACAAGAGTATGCGGCAGAGACGGAAGCGGAGTGATCTACGGAAGTCGCGAACTGATAGACCGTGTGAACGACTCTGATGGCAAGCTTGACTTTCCGGAAGAGTTGAAAGATGGTCCGGAAATGGTGCTCCGCGGTGCTTGTGTCGGTCTGCAGAAAATGACTTACCTGCCGGGACACGGTGTGTATGAGTATCCGTATACTCCGGAAAGTTTCCCTTGGTTTTATGATAAGGAACAATGGATTAAATACCTCGATATGCTGGTAGCCAATCGCATGAATTCCCTGTATCTCTGGAATGGTCATCCGTTTGCATCGTTGGTCAAACTGGAAGATTATCCGTTTGCGCTGGAAGTAGACGAAGAGACGTTCAAGAAGAATGAAGAGATGTTTTCTTTCCTTACGGAAGAAGCGGACAAACGTGGTATCTTCGTGATACAGATGTTCTACAATATCATCCTTTCCAAACCATTTGCAGAGCATTATGGACTGAAAACGCAGGACCGTAACCGTCCCATCACTCCTCTGATTGCAGACTATACCCGTAAAAGCATTGCCGCATTTATAGAGAAATATCCGAATGTGGGACTGCTGGTTTGTTTGGGTGAAGCCATGTGTACGGTAGAAGATGATGTGGAATGGTTCACAAAGACCATCATTCCGGGTGTAAAAGACGGATTACAGGCATTGGGACGTACCGACGAACCGCCTCTTTTGCTGCGCGCACACGATACGGACTGCAAACTGGTAATGGATGCGGCATTGCCGATATATAAGAATCTTTATACGATGCATAAGTATAATGGTGAATCACTGACAACTTACGAGCCTCGTGGCCCCTGGTCGAAGATTCATACGGATTTGAGCTCTTTAGGATCTATTCATATCAGTAATGTACATATCCTGGCAAATCTGGAACCATTCCGTTGGGGCTCTCCAGACTTCGTACAGAAGGCGGTACAAGCGATGCACAACGTGCACGGTGCCAATGCACTGCACCTTTATCCGCAGGCTTCGTACTGGGATTGGCCATATACAGCCGATAAACTGCCAAATGACGAACGGGAATTCCAACTGGACCGCGACTGGATCTGGTATCAGACCTGGGGACGTTATGCGTGGAACAGCCATCGGGATCGTGCTGACGAGATCGGTTACTGGAATCATCAACTGGAACAGTTCTACGGAACATCCGACGAGAATGCAGGCAATATTCGCATTGCTTATGAAGAAAGCGGAGAAATTGCCCCGAAGTTATTACGTCGTTTTGGTATCACAGAAGGAAACCGTCAGACGTTATTGTTGGGTATGTTTATGAGCCAGCTTGTCAATCCGTACAAATATACCATCTATCCGGGATTCTATGAAAGCTGCGGACCGGAAGGCGAAAAGCTGATCGAATTTGTAGAGAAAGAATGGAAGAATCAGCCTCATGTAGGTGAGATGCCGCTGGACATTGTCGCTCAGGTGATTGAACACGGTGATAAGGCAATAGCAGCGATTGACAAGGCAGCCGGTTCCATCTCCTCTAACAAAGAAGAATTCGCACGTCTGCAGAATGATATGCATTGTTACCGTGAGTTTGCCTATGCGTTTAATCTGAAAGTGAAAGCTGCGAAACTGGTATTGGACTATCAGTGGGGAAAAGACATGAAGAATCTGGAAGAAGCTATCCCTCTGATGGAACAAAGTCTGGAACATTACCGCAAACTAGTGGAACTGACAGACGAGCATTATTTATATGCCAACAGTATGCAGACTGCCCAGCGCCGTATTCCTATCGGCGGGGACGATGGCCATAATAAGACATGGAAAGAACTGCTGGTACACTACGAAAAAGAATTGGAGAACTTCAAGGCGAACCTTGCCATGCTGAAAGAAAAGCAAAATGGCAATGCGGTGACTGAAACGGTAGAGATCGCTGCCTGGGCTCCTGCGTATGTGAACTTAATATCGAATTATCCGACAGTGAAACTGAATGAAGGAACTTCCTTGTTCACGGATCTTCCGGGCAAAATAGAAGCAATAGCTCCTGAACTGAAGGGAATGAAGGCATTCCGCTTTAATGGAAATGAACAACGGGAAAAAGGAACAAGCATTACTTTTGAAACAAATGCTCCGGTCAAACTATTAGTAGCCTACTTTAAAGACGATCAGAAGAAGTATGCCAAAGCTCCGAAACTGGAGATTGATGCATCTGCCAACGATTACGGTCAGGCGGAACCTGTACTGACCAATGCAATCCATATCAATGGAATGCCATTAGCGAATGTACACGCATATAGCTTTCCGGCAGGAAAACATACGTTGATGTTGCCCAAAGGCTACCTTCAGGTTCTTGGATTTACGGCTGCGGATATGAAAACTCGTAATGCCGGACTTGCCGGAGACGAAGAAACGATGGACTGGTTGTTTTACTAATGAACGATTGCTGTAAGCCGCTATTTAGTTTCAAGGCTTGAAACTATTAGTTTCATGCCTTGAAACCATTTGTTCCAAAGCTTGAAACAAATAGCGGCAACTCAACAAAAAGATGATAGACAAAAGTATAATGAAGAAGTTATTACTGACATTTTTAAGTATAGCTGCCGTATGCTCACTGTATGCCCAACGTAAAGTCACGCAGAAACGGATGGAGCAGATTTATGAAGAGGTAAAGACGCCTTATAAGTACGGACTTGCTGTTGCCCCGACCGACAATTATCATAAGATTGATTGTCCTACTGTCTTTCGTCAGGGAGACAAGTGGCTGATGACTTATGTCGTTTATAATGGTAAAACCGGAACGGATGGTCGTGGATACGAAACCTGGATTGCAGAAAGTGATAATCTGCTTGATTGGCGTACCTTAGGACGTGTACTTTCTTATCGGGACGGTAAATGGGATTGTAATCAGCGTGGAGGATTCCCCGCGCTGCCGGATATGGAGTGGGGGGGAAGCTACGAACTTCAGACCTACAAAGGCCGCCATTGGATGACTTATATCGGTGGAGAAGGTACAGGTTATGAAGCTGTAAAAGCACCACTCTTTGTCGGACTGGCATCTACCAAAGGAGATATTTCCACCGCTCATGAATGGGAGTCTCTGGACAAACCGATTCTGAGCATCCATGATAAAGATGCGCAGTGGTGGGAAAAGTTGACTCAATATAAAAGTACCGTTTACTGGGATAAAGACAAAACACTGGGTGCTCCGTTTGTGATGTTTTACAATGCGGGAGGACGTCATCCGGAAACTGATTTAAAGGGTGAACGGGTAGGAATCGCACTTTCCAAGGATATGAAAACCTGGAAACGTTATCCCGGCAATCCGGTCTTTGCACACGAAGCGGACGGAACAATCACCGGTGATGCTCATATTCAAAAGATGGGTGACGTGTACGTGATGTTTTATTTCTCAGCTTTTGAGCCGTCACGCAAGTATAAAGCCTTTAATACGTTTGCTGCCAGTTATGATCTCGTCAACTGGACAGACTGGCATGGAGCTGATTTGATCATTCCTTCCAAGAATTACGACGAATTATTTGCGCATAAAAGCTATGTGATCAAACACGACGGAGTAATTTATCATTTTTATTGCGCGGTGAACAATGCCGAACAGCGTGGTATTGCTGTTGCTACAAGTAAGCCGATGGGACGCTCTGCCGTTCGCTTCCCGAAGCCGGAAACGAAGAATCGCCGGATGATCACTGAACTGAATGAAGGCTGGAAAACTTGGTTAATTGACAATTCACAATTGACAATTGACAATTCAAAAAGCAATCATCAATCCCCGATTATTAATTGTCAAATACCTCATAATTGGGATGACTATTACGGTTATCGCCAACTGACTCATGGCAACCTGCACGGAACAGCTATGTATGTAAAAGACTTCTCCCTCGATAATTTTCCATTGTCAACTGTCAATTCTCAATTAAAGAAACGTTATTTCCTCCGTTTTGAGGGGGTAGGTACGTATGCTACTATTAAAGTGAACGGACATGATTTCGGACGCTATCCGGTAGGACGTACCACGTTGACACTGGATGTGACCGATGCATTGAAACAAGGAATGAATCGTCTGGAAGTAAAAGCAGAGCATCCGGAAATGATAGCCGATATGCCGTGGGTATGTGGTGGCTGTTCGTCGGAGTGGGGATTCAGTGAAGGATCTCAGCCGTTAGGTATATTCCGTCCGGTGGTACTGGAGGCAACAGACGAGATCCGTATTGAACCCTTCGGAGTACACATCTGGAATGACGAAAAGGCGGCTAATGTCTTTGTCGAAACAGAAGTAAAGAACTATGGCAAGACCACGGAGACAATAGAAGTAGTCAATAAGTTGAGCAATGCGGACGGTAAACAAGTGTTCCGTTTGGTAGAGAAAGTAACATTGGCACCGGGAGAGATGAAGGTGATTCGCCAACAGTCTCCTGTAGAGAATCCAGTTTTATGGGATACGGAGAATCCCTATCTTTATAAATTGGCAAGTATGATTAAGCGTGATACCAAAACAACGGACGAGATCTCTACGCCCTTCGGTATCCGTACAATCAGTTGGCCGGTAAAGAGAAATGACGAAGATGGTCGTTTCTATCTGAATGGAAAGCCTGTCTTTATCAATGGTGTATGCGAGTATGAACATCAATTCGGGCAAAGTCATGCCTTCAGTCGGGAGCAGGTAGCTGCGAGAGTGAAACAAATACGTGCGGCAGGCTTCAACGCTTTCCGTGATGCCCATCAGCCCCATCATCTCGATTATCAGAAATATTGGGATGAAGAAGGCGTCTTGTTCTGGACACAACTTTCTGCCCATGTATGGTATGACATACCGGAGTTTCGAGAGAACTTTAAAAAGCTGCTTCGTCAATGGGTGAAGGAACGACGTAATTCTCCGTCAGTAGTGATATGGGGATTACAGAATGAAAGTACATTGCCTCGTGAATTTGCACAGGAATGCAGTGAAATCATTCGCGAAATGGACCCGACAGCACGTACGATGCGTATCATCACCACCTGCAACGGTGGTGAAGGAACCGACTGGAATGTAATTCAGAATTGGAGCGGCACGTATGGAGGAGACGTTACGAAATACGGAAAGGAACTTTCGCAGAAGAACCAGTTGCTGAATGGAGAATACGGTGCATGGAGAAGTATTGATCTGCATACGGAACCCGGCGAATTTGAAGTGAATGGAGTATGGAGCGAAAGTCGTATGTGCCAGTTGATGGAAACAAAGATTCGTCTGGCAGAACAGGCCAAAGACAGTGTTTGCGGACAGTTCCAATGGATTTTCAGCAGCCACGACAATCCCGGACGTCGCCAGCCGGATGAAGCATTCCGGAAAATAGATAAAGTAGGTCCGTTCAACTATAAAGGACTGGTGACTCCGTGGGAAGAGCCACTGGATGTATATTATATGTATCGTGCCAACTATGTGCCGGCGGCAAAGGACCCGATGGTATACCTGGTATCACATACCTGGGCGGATCGTTTTGAGAAAGGACGTCGTCGGGCTACTATCGAGGCTTACAGCAATTGTGATTCCGTATTGCTTTATAACGACATGGTCAATGACAAAGTGACTTATCTGGGACGTAAAAAGAATAATGGAACAGGCACCCATTTCATGTGGGAGAATCGGGATATTCGTTATAATGTACTTCGTGCTGTAGGATATTACAAAGGGAAACCGGTTGCCGAAGACATAATTGTACTCAACGGACTGGAGCAAGCTCCCCACTTTGACGTACTATATCAGAATGCTAAACCTGTATTGAAAGGAGAAGACGGATATAATTACCTGTACCGTATCAACTGTGGAGGAGACGACTATACAGATAGTTTCGGTCAGTTATGGATGCAGGATAATACCCATTATTCCCGTTCGTGGGCAGCGAACTTTAAAGAATTGAATCCATACCTTGCCAGTCAGCGCACGACGAATGATCCTATTCGAGGAAGCCGTGACTGGAAGTTGTTCCAGCACTTCCGTTTCGGACGTCATCAACTGGAGTACAATTTCCCGGTAACTGACGGAACATATCGGATTGAACTCTATTTCACAGAGCCTTGGCATGGGACGGGAGGCAGTGCTTCCACCGACTGCGAGGGATTGCGCATCTTCGATGTGGCAGTAAATGATTCGGTAGTATTGGATGATCTTGATATTTGGGCAGAGAGTGGCCACGACGGAGTATGCAAGAAAGTAGTGTACGCTACAGTAAAAGGTGGAGTACTGAAGATTCATTTCCCGGAAGTAAAGGCAGGACAGGGGCTGATTTCAGGTATTGCCATTGCTTCTGTTGATTCGAATCTGCAACCTACAGTATTCCCCGCATCCGACTGGAGCTGGGAAAAGGCCGGCAAAGAAGTGATGGAGAAAACTCCGAAAGAGTTGCTTCCCGAAGATAAGAATGCCCGTGTCAGTGTAGCGTATGAAGCTGAAACGGCAACCTTGAAAGGCAAGTTCCGGAAGAAAGAACATCGCAAGCAAACGGGAGTATTCTTTGATAAAGGAAAAGGTAACAGTATTGAATGGAATATCTCTACCGGATTGGCACAGGTTTATGCCCTTCGCTTTAAATATATGAATACTACCGGAAAACCAATGCCTGTTTTAATGAAGTTCATCGATTCAAAGGGAGTAGTGCTCAAAGAAGACATTCTGACCTTCCCGGAAACACCGGACAAATGGAAGATGATGAGTACCACCACCGGAACTTTTATCAACGCCGGACATTATAAAGTATTACTTTCAGCGGAAAATATGGACGGTCTGGCTTTTGATGCACTGGATATTCAATAAATCTGTTAGCAGACTGAACTTTTGCAATAGTAGTAAAAAAGCGGGACGCAAAGAAGCTTGTATAGCTTTCTGCATCCCGTTTCTTATTTTGAAACCTTTTTCCTATAAATAGAATATATATGTTATTTTTTTATGATTCGATAGTCAGATTTTAATTATTTCGAGCGTAGATTTTAAATAATCTCTATATTTGAAGTAAAAAACAAAATAACGATGGAAAGCGATATACCGAGGTACGATTTAACAGTTGATTATATAGTGGGAGAAGGATTTGGGATAAACTTACTGAATGGGTATAAGAATTTTCATTGTAAAATAGAGGCAGGATTCTTCATACTTTGTGTGAAAGGAACAATACAGGCAACAATTAATGGAGAACGATATAATATGGTCGAAAATGATTTAATCACTCTGCCACCTAATTATTTCATGGAAATTCATGAGTTTTCATCTGATATTCATATTTATTATGCAGGCTTTTCATCTCAGTTCATAGAAAATATAAATCTGATGAAGTCCACCCAGCATCTGCTTCCGATAATAGTAGAAAATCCGGTTATCAATTT
>OBXI01001043.1_pt1 | contig 19191 bp, 19 predicted proteins | sample 1538161 | NCBI WGS metagenome assembly OBXI01 (sample SAMEA2580142, study PRJEB22360) | human gut metagenome | biome: human gut; feature: human-associated habitat; material: faeces | place: Denmark | collected 2008/2010 | reverse complement strand
GTTGAGGGCATACCGCACATCCGACAAACGTATCCAGCCCGGATCGGCTGGCGGACGAGCCGCATTACCGGACATCCGTACGTACGCTCCTCCGTCGTCTGTATAGGTATCGCACACCAACAGTACTTTGGCCACCACCCGTTCCAGTGTGATAGGCGATGCCGTGAGATCCACGTTCACATCGGTGCCCGCACTGACCGTTACGGAAGTCCCGGCTTTTCCGGTCATGGCGATCCCCTCCGTCCCGCGGGCAAACTGCCGGATCACCTCGTCATACCCCGCCCCGGTGGCGGTATACAATCCCTTGCCTTCTGCCTGCCCGCAGATGGCATGCACCTGACCGGGCAACAGATTGGCCCCCACATAGACCTTCTTCTCTCCGGGAGTGGTCGGTATGCGCGCCTGATACACGTCCGCCGCGCTACTGGTCGTGCCATACACCACTTCGTACTGCACATCATTCCAATCCTCCTTTCCACTCCCGTCGACCGACACCAGGAAAACGGCAACAGAAGAGATCTTCTCCTCCACCGTCGCATCCGCCTGTACCGCCGCCCGGGTAGTCTCCCCCACTACCCGTACCGAGAGCCGGACACACGCCGTCACCCGGTCCGCCCCTGCCGGAGGGGCAGGCATGCCGGCATCATCGGAGCATCCGCATGCCCACAGGCAGAGCAGAAACCGAAAGAATATGATCCATATGCTGCCTTTACAGTTGTGCATCGTTCAGTCTGATAATCCATCCGTTAATGTTCAGCGCCTCCAGCTTTCCCATCGGGGTAAGGTAGAAAATCACGTTGAACCGATCTTCGTAATCAAGGTAATCCTGGTCGCTGAGCTCCACACCGTTGCTCTCTTCAAACAGGGGGCGCGTCATCAGCAGATAACGCGTCAGGTCGACATCCACTACTTTCTGCCCCGAAGTGCGGTCCGTCACCACCAGACGGACCTCCTGATCCGCCAGTAAGCGCAGTGTGTTCAAGCGGGCACGCGCCAGGCTGACTTCTCCCGTACGGGTGGGGGCCGGTTCCGTTTCGGAAGCGGACTCGGTATGATAGGCGGCATAAGTCACCCGGTCGCCCGTCATCACTTCGTTGTCAGCATTCATCCGGCCGTTATCCGCCAACAGAGTAAAGTCGTAATCATCGGCGTCCAGCCCCTGCCCCGACGTATCGTGCAAGGTAATGACGAACCGGTTGCTGTCCTTCAACATCGGTACGCTGACCGATGTCAGTTCCGAAGGCTGTATCCGGCTCAACCGGAGATGACCGTACCACAAGTGCCCCAATTCGTCATCCTGACGTCCGTCTCCGTCACGTTCCAACCGGAGGGTCAGCTCGTCACGGGTCGAACTGCCCGGTGTGAGTTGCGGCATCCGGTAATGCCGGTTGTCCCCTCCCGCCCAGAACACCAGTTCGTAAACGTCTCCGTCTTTATATTCCAGCGGCAGGGTAATGATATAATCGTTTTCAGTCAGCGATTGCCTGTTCTCTGTGTGCAGGCAGACGAACTGTCCCTGTGCGTCGAACACGTAAAGGGACAGCGTGTCGATCTCGTCGGTGATGACGCCTGTCCCGCTGTCGGGCTGTATCTGTGCATGCAATGCAGGCTGAAGACGAATACGGAAACCACTGGGACAGTCACTACGGTCGTCCCCGGTCCACGAGCAGGCAGATAAGCCCGCCAACAACGAAAGCCACAAGAACGGCAGAAACCAACTGCCGGAATGGGAAAAACAGAAAGTCTGAAACTTATCGGACATGGTTGGGAAAATTTTATGATTGAACGGGTGTTTCACCACAGAGTAACACAGAGTTCCACAGAGATCTTTTTCTCTTAAGATATCCTGATAAGCGAGAACTTAAAACTCTGTGAGACTCAGTGTTACTCCGTGGTGAAACACCCATCTCAAAGCAATTACTTTTTTAGAGAAAACAGTGGGTTAACGGCCCAATACGGCACTATTCGTACGCACTACCCAAGGTTTGATACTTAACTTCACATTCAGCAATACGGTAGTCGGATCATCGGTTTCGGTATCGGTAATGATATTTTCGGTTACACCGTCTTTGCCGACACCTTGAATACCGGTAACGGTTACTTGATAGACATTGTTGCGGACAATGCCGAACTCCATCACATCTTCTGCTGTATCCGAGGGGAGATGTTTGATCCAATACGGATAATAACAAATGAACTTGCCATCAGTACTTTCTTTCTTGAAACACTGGACGTCGTTCTTTTTCAGGTCGGCAGGGGCACCGTTGGCCGAACTGGAAGTAGTTCCGTCTGCCAGCAATACACCGGCTTCTTTCAGCGCTTCAATATCTTTGTAGAAGATGCCGGAATGGTAGAAGATTTCACCAATCGAACCAATTGTAGTAGTTTCTTCCACACCATCGCCCGAAGACTTTTTTTGCATCATTTTACTCGGAGCAATCTCTGCTTTAAATACGATGCCGGTTGTATATCCGTTCTTCTGTTTATCCTTCAGCATCGTGTTTTCATAGCAGTAAGCGGCGACTTTAGTTTCCACCGCCCCGGAAGAGTAGCCCGGCATATCCGTATAAGTTCCGGAAAAAGTGCCGAAAGACGACAAGCCAAATGCGCTTGATCCTTGCAGATACCAGTCGCCATAGCTATTGGCTAAAACAGGTGTGGAAGTATAAGTTTTATCATATGTCTTCGGATCTGTCACATACGGCAATGTAGCGCTTGAGGTACCATAATTTGCCTCAGTCAAAGGATTCGTTGCAGAGTTTTCTTTATCCACATGACGGAAATAATATCCCTCTTTCCGTGCGTTGACTACATAATAGTTTTTTAGGGTGATATCCTTAATATTGTCGATCTGAGCTACTGTGGTAGAAAACGAAGTATATTTATTAACAGTAGCAGCAGAAGACACATTGGTTCCTCCCGCAGTCACCGTAATCTTTCCCATCACACGCTCCACTGTTGCCGCAATGGTCTGCTCCGGGTCTTTGGTTATCTCCTGGGCAATATAAGGAAGAGTATTCGAGTTATCATTGTTGGGAGAACGGCTCGCCATTACCAGTCCGTCACTCGGTACAGCAGCTATCACGCTCGTAGCAGCAGCCGTTGTCTTTGCGAGAAAATCAGCTTCGTTCAGAGTTCCCTTGTCACTGTCACCCACCCCATTGACCGTACCGTTCACCACTATATAAATACGATAGTCTCCCGGGGTCAGGGCTGTTTTCTTACTGGTCCATACAATGGTCTTCTGGTCGGAAGTAGTAGTGGTGGTTTGCGTAAACTGGCTGATGGAAATAATCTCTGTCAATGTAGCAGTACCAAAGCTACTCGATGCTCCTCCCGGAAACAGATACAGATTGGCCTTCGTCACTTTGTATTCATCCTTTAAACCGATATCCGTATTCGTATCGTCAGTATCCGCCGTCGGATCGGAGGCCCTTGTCTCCGCCACACCATTCGGTACGGCAATGGTCACTGTGGTATAAGCTCTCGCTTCTTCCGGATTCTCTCCGCCCGAAGCATCCGTATCGTCGGAACAGGCGGCCCAGGTTGTCAGCAATAAAGCAGCCAACCCCATCATACTCATGTACTTTAGTTTTTTCATTTCTTTTTTACGTTATGTGATACATTTATTGCGTTATACCGATGGTAGCGGCCCGTCGTTCCGCATTCATCTTTTTAAGGTTTTCTTCCGCTTCCCGGTTTCCGGCTTTCACCGCTCTATGCAGCCATAGCCCGGCTTCCTTGTCGTCTCCGCACAACAGATGGCAGACTCCCCGTACATTCCACGAGCGTTCGTCCGCCTCCACCGTCTTCAGCAACCGGAATGCCTCTTCATACTTCCGCCCCCGAATGGCTTCTATCGCACGGTTCACCGTATCCGCCACGCTGTCAGGGCGGTTGGCATACTGCACACGGATGTAGCAGGCATCGCGCAACTGCGGATAGAGCACATCCAGCACCGAACGATACGGACGCCCGCCCGCCAAGGCTTTCAGCCTGTCATTCCGCTCTTCCTCCGGATGGCTGCGGAGAATAGCGAGCACTTCCTCCTTATATGTCATGTCACTCCCATTCACCAGTTCGGCCAGCCTGTCCCAGTCTACTCCTCCGGCATTCAGTTCAAACAACGATACAGGCAGGTTCATGCGCACCGAGAGAGCATGCCGCAGAGCTTCGGCACGTTTCGCCGATAATTTCCGGTTCAGTTCCGTCGTGCCCTCGGGCGAAGCATATCCGCTGATCGAGATACCTTGCAGGAATGCGCAACTGTCCGCACGCAGCAACCCGATGGCTTCCGTTATCCGGCGCAGGTTTCCGGCATTGGCGGAATACAGCGTATCCACCACTGCCGATGCCGCACGGAAGCGAATACCGATGCCGCTTTCATGCAGGGGGCGGCTGCCTGCCTCGCACAGGAACGGATAGTCATCCGCATGTTCCGCCACCGTCCGGCTCACCCTCGGAGTGAGCTCACTAACCGACGGACGATAGGGCAAAGCCACCGGAAAAGCGCCGGAGGAGACGATGCTTCCCACTGTCTGTACCCGGCAGCAACCTTCCCGGTCGATGTCGAGCCGCAGGTTCAAGCCATTCTCCATCCACGGGGCATAGCGCAACGTATCGGTATACAAGAAGGTGTCTCCATTGCGGGCGGTCCACCGATGATTGACGTCACGGTCCGGAAGGCCGGCCAATAGGCGCCGCTGATTTTCCTCGCGCGCCATGATGCGTCCCGTCACCACAAACGGGCCAAGCAACACACTATCCGAGGCGTTGCCCAGACAAGGGGTAATCACCCAGCGGTGACGGGCACGCACTGCACGGGGGGCTATCTTTACGGCAAACGAGACATATACCTGTCCACCCGCACGCTGCATTCGGACGGCGGTAAGGGCTACTCTTCCGGACGGATCTGCCGCACGGACAGACAGCGCACCGAAGCACAGCGCAAAGAGCGTCAGGAAGCAGACTGCCGGCGGCATCTTCCGAAAGCACATTCTTAAACGGATCGATCGTATCTTCTCTTTCATAAGACTTTTTATTTTAACATATAAATCAGACTGATGCCCGCACGGGTCGGCGCCAGAAAATTTTTCTTGTTCGCTCCCCGATATTCACCACAGACCGGACAATTAAAACGTTTGTATTGGGCATGCACCCACCCTGCACCTATGGTAGCCTCCAGATTCCAGCGTTTGCCGAGCACCCACGAGTAACCGTATGAAAACCCCGCCATCAGCGCCCACCCCTCGTAGCGGTAAGAAGCCGAACGGGAAACAAAAGGAAGATGCACCCGGCTCAGGTTGTATTCTCCCCCACCGGCATGCACACCCAGAAAGTGTCCGTAGAATGACTGACAAAGCCAATAGCGTGCCTCACCCTGCGTCATCCAGAATTTCCACTTCCGGTTGTCCGCAAAATTCCACGGACAGGCGCTTCCCGCAACATCGAGTGTCCAGCGGGAGGCAAACGCCCACTCGGCAGCAAGCGAAGGTGCCGTCGCTACATCGTGCAGCAAATTGGTTTTAACCGCTGCCCGTTGCGCCAGTACATTGCCCGAAACAAGCAAAAGCAATATGAATAGTTGTTTTTTCATTCTGTTAGTTTATCTGAAACATATCCGCCAATCCGCCTATAAATCTGTCAGAGGTATCTCCGACAGATAGGCACGGGTCATCTGGTTGACAATGCCCAGCTTATGGGCGGCATAATGATAACGTGCATACATTTTCTCACAATCCGGTTGATTACAGTTCAGATGCTGGTCCACGGCTTCCATCAAATCGAGCAGGGAGATACGGAAAAGAGGGCGGGTCAGTTCATAGGTTTTCGGAATGCCACTGCCGGATTGGTCTGTCCTGACACGTATCAACCCCGCGGATTCCAGTTGATCCAGGAGTTCGTCAAGAGGCTTACAACCACATTCCAAATCCTGGAGATTTCCTGTTTCGTGAGAGGAAATATGACGTAAGACAGATATGGCTGTCAAAGTTAACGGCGTAAGCATAAGCTATTTTGTTTTGTTGTGTGATCAACCGTTACTTTGTAGGTAACGGCATTTAACAGATAGCGAATACAGAAAGCGTTCTGAATCCAATAATATGAATTAAATAATAAAAGACATCCGATGATGGCAATAAAATGTTCGTCCGCGTTAAATTACACCAACGTGGATAACCCTTTTTATTGCTTTTTTAAGAGAAAATAGGGAAAACTAATGCTAAGCATGCATCTTTTTTAAAATTAATTATCTTTTTATTGAGAAACTTGCCTTTTTATTTGTTTGTGTGAAAAATAATATCCAATTTTGCAGCAATTATTCATTGCCGTTACCTACAAAGTAACAGACTATTTATATCCCTGTATATAAGTGTAATACATTCAAATCATTTTATCTTTAAACCGCATTCAGCACATAGTTGAGTATCTTCCTGTTTGTCTGATCTACTTCCCTATCCCCAAAAGGTTTCAGGTAAGTTTCCGTAACTTTTACCGAAGAGTGTCCCAGTCCACGGCTGATCACTCCCACGGGTGTCTCCTGATGAAAGGCAATCGTGGCCCACGTGTGGCGCGCAGTGTATGAACTGAGCCTGCCGCCCAATCTCAAATCCACCGACACCCGTTCCAACCGGCGGTTCAGGTTACGCAACGCATATTGGTACTCCTGATAAGGAGTCAATGCCTTCTTTGTATGCCGCTTTCGGGTGCGGGGCTGCCCCAAAATAGGCAACAGATAACTCGGATGGCAGTTCTCAACCATCCTCCTATTGATAATTTCCATCGCCTCACGGGGCACGCTAATGCTGACCTCCTGCCCCGTTTTATGCCGACAGTAGGTCAACACCCCCTTGTCAAGATTGCTCCTGCGCAAGTGTGCCAGATCGACAAACGGGATGCCCCGCAGCATAAACATCAGTACAAACCAGTCCACAGCCTTCGCCGAGGCCGATTCATCCGGACACCCCGACATGCGGATCATACGCCCCACCGTGCGGGCATCCACGGCACGCTTCACGTCGGAGCGCGTACCGGTGTATACCTTATCGAAAAGCCCGGTCACATATCCCGGACGCCCCTTCATCCCCCGGTTGTAGCCCGCACGCAGGGCACGCATATAAGTCGATACCGTGTTCCAGCTCAACCGCTTGCCCAGCAGCCAATGTTCATACTTGCCCAGAAACACCGGAGTCACCTCTTCAAATCCGATCTCCTCTTTTCCTGCACTCTCCCTGAGCGTACGCAGCATATTATGGTAGATACGCCGGGCCGGTTCACGTCCCTCTTCACGGAGCCTTTCAATCTCCGAAATCATAAATACTGTTAATGTTTCATTCATCTTATTCATCGTTTTTAGTTTACAAATCATCTTTAAATATAAATTGTGTAAATAGTCGGATAACCGAATCTATATCTTTACAAAAAACATCTAAAGAGACTTTGCAGAACAATCCCCGGGACGATATGCTATACTCTTTTTGTATATCTTTGCCGATCCTAACGTCATTTTAACAAACATTGGCATCCAGCCATCCCATGCAAACCTCAAAGTAAGATGAAAAAGAGCATTCAAGACCTGAAAGAGTCACTAAGAAAGAAGGAAGAGAAACAACAAAGACTGCACGAACAAGAAGAAACGGTAAAAAAAGACATCCGTGTGCTGCGGTACCTGATAGCCAAGGAGGAAGAGGCTGCCTCACCACAAGCCCCCCGGAAACGAAAAATCCCCCAAAAGCAGATAAACGACTTTTTTACCCGGATCTCCATGTTTTACGAAGATCTGCAAAGGCGCCTGAACCTGCGCATCACTTATCGCTGCTTCTGCCGCTGGCTCTGCACCCGCTACGAGTTCGAATCACGCTATCACGACCGCCACAAACTGTCGCCTTGCACGATACTGGGGTATTTTAAGAGAGAAAGAGGAGGATGAAAGCCGTATACATAGAGACTAAACTAAAAACACTCTCTATGATTTATCCAGGATGAAAGATGCACACAGATTACTCTGCCATCCGACTTGCCGAAATCACCAGCGAGCACGAAGACTCTCCCAGAGCTATTGTGCTTCGTCACGGATCCATCGTCTCGCACATAGCATCCATCCTGACTGCTTTGTGTCAGTGTGTATGTTTCCTTGAAGAGGAATCATAAGGACGCATCATCCTCCTATCATCCACTCTCCAATATTCCGTTCCTCCTTCTCGAAGGCTACACCCACCTTCACTACTTTCCGTCCGTCCGCCTGATAGGGCAGCAGATATCCCTTTTCATCAATCTGCCTCAAGGCAGCCTCGGCACTGTCGTTCAGCTTGAACTCAAACACGTAGATGTAATCCGGTGTCTTCACCACCGCATCGGCACGCCCCCGGGCACTCCGGACCTCCGTCTCCGTAAACTGCCCCATAAGCTGGAAGACGAGGTAGAACACCGTCTGATAATGCCGCTCCGTGCGGTCGTTCAGGTCGTAGGGGATACCGGCAAAGAAGCAGCGCAGGCGCGTGAGGAAAGCGTCCACATCACCGCTCTCCAACTCGCGGATGAACTTGCCGATATAGAACGAGGTGTCTGTCTGGGCTATAGGAGTGTAGAAGGGACTGACGAAGTTGAGAAAACCATATTTCACCTCCTCGTTGGGGAAGCCCAGCGTGTACATCCGGAAGCGCTCGTCGTAGTCCTTAATCGTCAGATATCCACTTTGATAAATCATGGGTATCGGATTGTTTATATCCGCGCGGTCGTCGCTCAGCGAAGCCTCATTCACCTCAATACCCTCCATCTCCCTCAAGTCGAAATCAGTCTTCTGCAGCATCTCCACCAGGAAGGTGGGCGTGCCGCTGGCAAACCAGTAATTGCCATACGAACGCTTCTGCAAGGCACTCAACACGCTGAAGGGATTGTACATGGAGGTGAATTCCTCGTCTTTGGTGAACCGGTATCCGTCATATTGGCGAGTCAGCTGGTCCATCACCTGCCGGCAGGTCGCATTACTTTTCACTGCCAGGGCTTCCAATTCTGGAGAGAAGGTAGCTTCTATCTCCGCACGGGTCATGCCGCAAAGGGTGTTATAGTCGAGGTCGAAACTGATATCGTTCAGTTGGTTCAGATTACTGAAAATACCCATTTGCGCGAACTTGGTCACTCCGGTGATGAAGACGAACTGCAACCAGGGGTCGGCATCTTTGAGCACAGTATAGAAAGCGGTCAGCGTCTCCCTGAAGTCGTGTTGCAACTCCTGACTGTCGAACGAACGCAGCAAGGGTTTGTCATATTCGTCAATAAGCACCACCACGCGGCGCCCCGTCTGTTCGCAGGCGCGCCGGATGACGGTCATGAAACGTCCGGAGTGCGTAATACCTTCCCCTCCCGTCCGGTATAACTCTTCCCACTGCCGCAACTGCCGCTCAAGTATATCGATCAGCCCCTCACGACTGTCATACTTCTCCGCATTGAGGCTGAGATGCAGCACGGGATATTGTAGCCACTCTTTTTCCAATTTCTCGATAGCCAATCCGCGGAAGAGTTCCTTCTTACCTTGAAAGTACGCCTCGAAAGAAGAAAGCAACAGGCTTTTGCCAAAGCGGCGGGGACGGCTCAGGAAACAGGGATTGCCTGCTTGAGCCAGCCGATAAATCAATGCGGTCTTATCTACATAAAGGAAATTTTCGGAGCGCAGTTTCTCAAAACTCTGTATCCCTATCGGGAGTTTTCTAAGCGGGGCATTGATCGGTGTATCCATGGGGCATTGAAGTTAGTCTTTTGCAAATGTACACAATTATTTTTTAGATTCTCACACTTGGTTACAAAATGTAAGGGATGCAACAATTGGCACTCTTCTTTATTTTTCTTATACTCGTAAATACAAAGATAACATTTTCTTCTGTATTTTACGTGTTGTACTACAAAAGATACCACCCGGATCTAAATACCTATTATCAGTAAAAGGCCAAGTAGCACTTCGGTGACGATGACGGGCCGGGGCCCAAACGGCAACATACATGGACTTCAAGATTCGTGGTAAATTCCGGAGAATGCCCGGTGCGGCGGATCGGGTTCAAAAACTGTTCGCCGACCGCAAATTCGACTGATATATTTTATATATCTTTTGTTTATTATTTATTTATGTGCAGGTCTGCATGTTGGCAGCCTCGAATTTCGCTCGCACAGAAAGCTGAGCAACAGCGTATTACGAATACTAAAGCATGTTGGTATCCATGTTGGTGATTCAGAGGCTCCGAATGACGGAAACAGAGGGTCCGGAAGAGTCCGGACGAGGCTCGGTTTCACCCCGGCAGAGCGTGCATTGCCTTGCAGTGGACACTGTGACTTTTTGCGCCGTAATGCGGCACTCTGCATCACTTTCTTGCATCGCTGCCTTTCCATGCTTAACTTTGTCATACCGTTCGGGAAAGAACGGTACACTTAATAACCTGTAATATGAAATACTATGAATACATCGACTGAACCTATTCCGGGAAAAAACATAGATCTTGAATCCCCAACCCATAAATACGTGCTTCAGTCACCACAGGGACCTGACAAAGAGAGGATGTTTCATAACTCACCACAGATTACACTGATTTACACAAAATAATTTTTAATCTATTGATAACCAATACTATCTATCTGCGTAATCTATGGTAAATACGAGTTTTAACACATCCCCCATGAATAGGGGGGAAGACAGAATAAGACGGAGAAGACGGAATTTACAAGTTCTCTATCTCTCCGGCGGACAATCCTGTCACCTGGCAGATGGTTTCGACCGGCAGGTTCAATGCCTTCATCCTTCGGGCATTCGCCTGCTTCTCTTCCATACGACCTTCGGCAAGACCTTCCTGGCGACCTTCGGCAAGACCTTCCTGGCGACCCTCCTGGCGGCCCTCCATAGCTGCCGTACTCAATACATCATTCTGAATCATAATCGCATTGATATGTTCATCATAAGCCAATTGTTCTGCCTTATTCATGTTATAATAGACAAGTTTACGACGCGCTTCCTCCAGTCCCGGAGCCTTGGTGTCGGGATGGATCACACCTGTCTTGAGATATTCAATCCACTCCTCAAGGGGCGTGACAGCCACTTTGTTGAACTCGTTCACACGAATAAGGAAATACTCAGGAAAGATCTCGGCAGGCAATTTACGGACGATGGCGTTCTTCTCTTTGGTGCTCACCTCCAGAAGGTCGCCCGTGTGGACACCCACGAAAGAGTTCTGACCGTGGTAAAGGTAATCAGTACCACGACCGATATCAAAGTAGAGGATACTGATGGAATACACCTTCTTAACCTCAGAGTAGAGCTGACCCAACTCGATATGTTCCGTGATCGCCTTGGCAACACCGAAAAGAATACGTTCCAGATAATAAATCTCACGGGTATTCTGAACCTCCACAATAATGATCTCGTCTTTGCTGTTACGCGCCTTTATGTCGACACGGTTGAATTTATCCGTTTCATTCAACTGATTGCCTTCACTCTCCAGAATCTCGACGATACGGATGGGCTCACCCAGCAAAACGGTGAGAAAACCCTCCAACACACCGAAATTGGCCTTGTTACGCAACAGGCGTTTCACCGCCCAATCAAAACGAATATACCTGTCTTTCTGTTCCATCATATACGAATAATATCTATCCTACAAATATAAGTTTTAAAAAAGAACTATCCAAGCATACGGCGGAAGAAATAAGATGAACCGCCTTTAAACCATAAACGATGAACAGGCCACGCTGCATCGCATAGCTTGTTCATCGTTTACTGTCCATCGTTCAGGCTTGCGTCGGCCGGAACTTATCTCTGACCGAGCTGAGAATCGATAAAGAAGATACCGGCATCACCGGCTCTCTTAATCTTATCGACAATCCCTTGAGCGGTGGCTTCTTCTTCTACTTGTTCGCGAACGAATCCCCAAAGGAAATCCTGAGTCGCTTTATCTTTTTCGGCTGCGGCAATGTCAACCAAGGCATCTACCAGTTTAGAAACATGGCGTTCGTGCTCAAAGACGTGCTCAAACACTTCAAGAGGAGTACCCCAACCGGTGGGAACAACGTCAATCTTATCTACTTTGGCTATACCGCCGCGTTTGATAATATAATCGGCCATGGCATAAGCATGCCCCATCTCTTCCTGAGACTGTTTCTTCATCCAGTGTGCAAAACCGCTGAAACCTTCTCTTTCAAAATAGAAAGACATAGACAAATACAGATTAGAAGACCACATCTCGGCTGAAATCTGCTCGTTAATTGCATTCTGTAATTTTTCTGAAATCATGATCGTATTCATTTTAGGTTATTAAAATCACTACAAAAATAACAATTTTAAAAGAAAGGTTGTTCGGAGAAAGTGAAAAAAGAAGAGAAATCTTCCTTAAATCATCCGGACTACCGGACAGCCGGCCTATGACAGCATTACACCAACTCCTCTGAGATGTACCCTTTCGGCAGTTCACGGCAGTTATAGCCTGAAGCCATAATCTCGCCATAAGCACCGGCAGAACGAAGGGCTATCAGATCGCCACGCTTCACCTTATTCAGATCGACAGCCTTGCCGAATACATCGGACGACTCACAGATGGGGCCCACCACGTCATAAGTTTCGACCACAGGATCTTCGGAAGTAAGGTTCTCCATCTTGTGATGTGCCTGATAGAGGGCAGGACGAATCAAATCGGTCATGCCCGCATCGAGGATGGCAAATTGCTTGTTGGTACCTTGCTTGACATAAAGTACTTTTGAAATCAGCGAACCGCATTGTCCCGTGATGGCACGTCCCAGCTCAAAATGCAAAGTCTGATGCGGACGAAGCTTCAGGTGCTCGTCGTATGTACGGAAATAGTCGGCAAAATCCGGAATAGGCTGACGGTTGGGGTGATCATAATCGATGCCCAGCCCACCGCCTACGTTGATATGCTCCACAAGGATGTGACGGGCTTCGAGCTTATCCTGCAATTCGTTGACACGGTTGCATAGCGCTATGAAATCGCCCATATCGAGAATCTGAGAACCGATGTGGAAATGAAGACCGATGAACTTCACATGCTTCAGCTCCAAAGCCACGTCGATCACCTTATCCATATCGTGCATGCTGATACCGAATTTGTTTTCGGCCAATCCGGTAGTGATATTGGCATGGGTATGCGCACCTACATTGGGATTGATGCGGAAAGCTACATTGGCAACTTTACCTTTGGCGGCAGCCAGCTCGTTGATGACTTCCAACTCAGGCACCGACTCGACATTGAAACAGAAAATATCGTAATCGAGTCCCAGGTCGATTTCCCAATCAGCCTTACCGACTCCGGCAAAAACGATCTTCCCGGCAGGGAAACCGGCCTTGATGGCAGCGCGGATTTCGCCTCCGCTGACACAATCGGCACCCAGTCCACTTTCGCGGATGATGGTCAGTACCTTAGGATTGGCATTGGCCTTGACGGCATAGTGTACACTGAAATTGTCGTAACGTGCCACCTCACGGTTGACGCACGCCAGCGTGTCGCGAAGCACTTTCGTATCATAATAATAGAAAGGAGTCGGCAACTCGCGAAATTTATGAATGGGGAATACAGTTTTCATTTTGAAAAGTTACTAATCAGTTTTGAGTTTGATCTACCACAGAGTCACACAGAGTCTCACAGGGAAAGTTTTTTCTCTTCATCATCTATTATATTATCAAAAGATTAAAACTCTGTGAGACTCTGTGTCACTCTGTGGTGAACCTAATTCGGTTTCTATTTGCCGTTGAACAACATGTCGCTGAGCGACTGTAAAGCCACCTTCTTGTCGCACTCACGAATCAGGAAGGAGATATTATAGTTGCTACCGCCAAACGAAATCATACGCACGGGGATGTCACGCATGGCATCGAGCGCTTTGGCTTCGAAACCTACATTCTCCCATTCCAAGTCACCCACGACACAGATGATACACATATCCTTGTCGACGGTAACGGTTCCGTACTTCTTCAGGTCATCCAGGATCTCGTTGAGATGCTTGGTGTTATCGACAGATACGGAAACTCCTACCTCAGATGTACAGATCATATCGATGGAAGTCTGGTAGCTCTCGAAGATTTCGAATACCTTGCGGAGGAAACCGTGTGCCAGCAACATGCGGCTCGATTTAATCTTAATGGCAGTAATATTACCCTTGGCAGCAACAGCCTTGATCTTGCCCTTTTCGGTATCATTGGAAATCAATGTACCCGGGGCATGCGGATCCATCGTGTTCAGCAGGCGAACCGGTATGTTGGCATACTTAGCCGGCTGGATACAAGTCGGGTGTAGAATCTTGGCACCGAAATAAGCCAACTCGGCAGCCTCTTCAAAGTGCAGCTGACGCACCGGGGCCGTTTTGTCGACAATGCGCGGGTCGTTATTGTGCATACCGTCGATATCCGTCCAGATCTGAATTTCGGAAGCGTGAATGGCAGCACCGACCAATGAAGCGGTATAGTCGCTTCCGCCACGCTGCAAGTTATCAATCTCGCCATAAGCATTGCGGCAGATGAATCCCTGAGTGATATAAATTTCAGCATCCGGATAGAGATCCAATTGTGCCTGAAGTTTATCCTTAATATAAACAGGATCGGGTTCCGCATTCTTATCAGTACGCATATATTCCAAAGCCGGAAGCAACACGGACTTCACACCGCACTCCTGCAAGTAGTAATTGACCATAGCGGTGGAGATCAGCTCGCCCTGTGCCAGCACCACTTTCTCTTCGAACAATGTAAAGAGGTCTTTGGTGTATGAACGGATGTAGTCGAAATGAGATTTTATGACCTCCAGGCCTTTCTGTTTATACTCCTCAGTAGCGTAAAGTTCGTCAACATGCTGTTTATATTTAGCCTCCAGCTTATTGATAATCTCGTTGGCACCTTCCGGATTCTTCTTGTACAGATAGTCGGAAATCTCCACCAATGTGTTTGTTGTGCCCGACATAGCCGAGAGGACAACAATCTTTCTTTCACCATCGGTAATCAATTTGGCCACTTCCTTCATCCGCTGTGCAGAACCTACGGAAGTTCCTCCAAACTTTAAAACTTTCATTTTCGTTACTGTGTTAAAATTAGTATGTATATTAATTATTTTCTTTCTTCACAAATTCGTCCGTCACATTGACAATGCGATGTTCGGCGCACCGGTATACCTGTCCGGGATATTCGGCTACCAACTGGAGGTTGTGAGTGGTCATCACTACCAGCGATCCGGCCTGACAGATGTTATGCAACAACTCTACAATGGCTTTTCCGGTCTCTACATCGAGGTTTCCGGTAGGTTCGTCCGCCAGGATAATCTCCGGAGAGTTGAGCATGGCACGCGCTATCACGATGCGCTGCTGCTCACCGCCCGAAAGCTCGTTTGGCAGTTTATAGCCCTTATTCTCCATCCCGACAAGGTTGAGTACTTCGGCTATGCGTTCCTTGATTTCCTGTTTATTCTTCCATCCGGTGGCACGAAGCACAAACTCCAGATTATCGTTCACCGTACGATCGGTGAGCAGTTGGAAATCCTGAAAAACAATGCCCAACTTGCGCCGCAACTGCGGAATGTGCTTGCGCTTGATGGATGTCATCCGATAACCGAGCACTTCGGCCTCACCGGCAGTCACATCGAGCTCGCCATAGAGGGTTTTGAGCAGGCTGGTCTTGCCGGAGCCCACTTTACCCACCAAATAAACGAACTCCCCCTTGTGCAGTTGCAAATTAACTTCGCTCAGCACACAGAGTTCCTGCTGATGTATCTCTACATCGGTATAGTGAATCAGTGTTTCGTCCATGAGTCGCTATGTCTTATCTGCAATTCGCGTGCCAGATCTTCGATGCGGTATCCTTTAGAGGTCAGCAATACAATCAGGTGGTAAATCAGGTCGGAACCTTCGTATATCAAACGGTCATCTGTACCGTTGGTAGCCTCGATCACTGTTTCCACCGCCTCTTCGCCTACTTTCTGCGCTATCTTGTTGATGCCGGACTGAAACAAGCTGGTGGTATACGACTTCTCGGGCATCTCTTCGTGACGTCTGTCGATGAAGTCCTGCAACAGTTTGAGGAACATGACCGGCTCTTCGTTCTTCTCGCCCCAGCAAGTATCGGTGCCGGTATGGCATACCGGGCCGACAGGATTTACCTGAATCAACAACGTGTCTTTGTCGCAATCTTCTTTAATAGAAACGACATTCAGGAAATTACCACTCTCTTCGCCTTTGGTCCACAAACGGTTCTTGGTACGGCTGAAAAAGGTTACTTTCCCGGTTTCAACAGTCTTCTCGTAAGCCTCTTTATTCATGAAGCCAAGCATCAGCACCTTGCGGGTGTCGTTGTCTTGTATGATGGCCGGAACGAGTCCGTTCATTTTATCAAAATCTAAATCCATGGTTCTTATTTATTATATTTTTGAGTTTGATTCACCACAAAGTAACATGGAGTCTCACAGCGTTTTAATCTCTTGTTTATAAGATATTAAGAGAAAACCATCTCTGTGGAACCCTGTGCTACTCTGTGGTGAGTCTGATTCGTTTCTATTCTTTCTTTAATCTTCAGGCTAAGATTTGCTTACGCTTTCTACCTGACGGTAATTCCCTGGCCGCAAAGATACGATTTTAATTCGGGAATTTTAATTTCTCCGAAGTGAAAAACACTGGCTGCCAGTGCGGCATCCGCTTTACCGAGCGTAAAAGCATCACGGAAGTGCTCCATTTGTCCGGCCCCACCCGATGCAATAACGGGAATGGAGAGTTGAGAAGCCAACTCGGCCAGGGCTTCATTGGCATATCCGGTCTTCACACCATCGTGATTCATACTGGTGAACAACACTTCGCCGGCTCCGCGCTCCTGAGCTTCTTTGGTCCATGCCGTCAATTCCTTGTCGGTTCCGATACGTCCGCCATTGAGATAGCACTTCCACCCGTTCTCAGTCTGCTTGGCATCTACCGCAAGCACACATACCTGCGACCCGAAATGCTTGGCAATATCATCGATCAACTGCGGATGACGGATAGCGGAAGAGTTGATGGAAATCTTGTCGGCACCGGCATTGAGCAGGCGGTCCACATCACTCAACTCGTTGATCCCCCCCCCGACAGTAAACGGAATACTGATATTGGCAGCTATCCGCCGAACAAGCTCGGCAAAAGTTTTGCGACCTTCGTGGCTGGCCGTAATGTCGAGAAAAACCAACTCGTCTGCCCCCTGCTCGCTATAAGCACGTCCCAACTCCACCGGATCACCGGCTTGGCGCAAGTTTACGAAATTCGTCCCCTTTACGGTCTGACCGTCTTTGATATCAAGACAAGGTATGATTCTTTTTGCTAACACAACTATATATTTACGATTTTACGTTTGACAAATGATTCACTACAAAGCACACACCGGACTTTCGACAGGCATAAACACAACTCTGCCCCGCTATGCTGCCGTTAAAGAAATGCCTGAAGCTCTTTCAAAGTAATACGTCCTTCATAAAGGGCTTTACCGAAAATAACGGCAGGTACCCCGGCTTCGTGCAACGCTTCAATATCGGCTATACTGCTCACACCGCCACTGGCTATCAGATAAAGAGTGGGATGCTCTGCCAGAATCTTTTTGTATAAATCCAAAGATGGCCCCGCCAGCATGCCGTCACAACTGATATCGGTACAGATCACTTTCTCAATTCCTTTCTGGGTATAATCCTTCAAGAAAGGGAAAAGTTCACAAGTACTTTCGTCTTTCCATCCGTTGACAGCTATTCTACGATCTTTAACATCGGCTCCCAAAATGATTTTCCCACTGCCATAACGGTCGATCCAACGGCAAAACAGGTCAGGGTTCCTGACGGCAATACTACCGCCGGTCACCATCTGCGCACCATTCTCAAAAGCAATTATCAGATCTTCATCACTCTTCAACCCACCGCCGAAATCGATAATCAACGATGTGCGACTGGCTATCAAGTCGAGTGTCCGGTAGTTGACCACATGATGCGAAGCGGCTCCATCCAGATCCACCACGTGCAAACGCCGGATACCGTTGGCCTCAAACTCTTTGGCAACTTCTACCGGATTTTCATTATATACCTTTTTACTGCCATAATCTCCCTGGGAGAGGCGTACGCACTTCCCGTCGATAATATCAATGGCCGGAATCAATTCTATCATCTGTCTGTTTTCAATTTACGGTTTAAAATCCCGGAGGGACTAAAGCTCCAGGAAATTCTTTATAATTCTTTCGCCCGCCTCACCGCTTTTTTCGGGATGAAACTGGGTGGCATAGAAATTATCTTTATGCAAAGCGGCACTGAAAGGCCGGATGTAATCGGTTTCGGCAGCGGTAAATTCACTGACGGGCACATAATAACTATGTACGAAATAGACAAATTCATCACGGGTGAATCCTTTGAACAGGTCACTCTTCAGGCGGCTGATGGTATTCCATCCCATGTGGGGAACTTTTTCCTCGTGCTTCCGAGGAGCAAAACGTTTCACATCGGTATCGAAAATACCCAGACAATCGACATTCCCCTCTTCGGAGAAGCGGCACATCAGTTGCATGCCCAGGCAAATGCCCAGCACCGGCTGACGGAGTTCTTTAATGAAACGATCCATGCCACTCTCCTTGAGATGAAGCATGGTAGTCTCGGCCTCTCCCACCCCGGGAAAGATCACTTTATCGGCAGCTTTCAGCACCTCTTTATCAGATGTAATCACTGCTTCCACCCCTAAGCGCTTCAAGGCATAGTCCACAGAACGGATGTTGCCTGCATTATATTTGATAACTGCTACTTTCATTTTAATGTTCTACATTTAGTTCGCAAAAATAACGAATTATTGCAAAACTACGAAAAATCAGAGCAGGAAGTTTGAATTAAAAGATAGATTTATAACAGATAGAAAGATTTTAGGCATATAAAATGAATAAGTATTATCCGAATGGAAAAACAGGAAGACAACCGAGACCTGATAAGACTATTATTTTTTCACACTTTTTTTTTCAAACTAAATACGTTCAGAATGAGGAACTAAGCCAAAACAGCTTCATTTTTTTCAAAAAACTTTTCGTTCAGCTATTGCAGGTTTCGGAAAAATGCCTACCTTTGCAACCGCAATCGAGAGAGATAGCAATTAAGAAATGAAATTCTGGTGCGTTAGTTCAGTTGGTTAGAATACATGCCTGTCACGCATGGGGTCACGGGTTCGAGTCCCGTACGCACCGCATTA
>OBXI01001037.1_pt1 | contig 19253 bp, 19 predicted proteins | sample 1538161 | NCBI WGS metagenome assembly OBXI01 (sample SAMEA2580142, study PRJEB22360) | human gut metagenome | biome: human gut; feature: human-associated habitat; material: faeces | place: Denmark | collected 2008/2010 | reverse complement strand
AAATACCGACCTCCAAAGTTAGATTTTTTAGGTCTAACTTTTGGGGGTCGGGTCACAAAATGCCTGCGGTTTTTATGGGTTATTTTTCGCTGATTGTGATATTTGCCTTGTAGCTTCCGCTTACCCAACAGGTGTCAGTACCGCTGAGTTTGAAAGTAACAGGCATCTGAACCGAGCCTACTGTTCCGCTCTGATCCGAGGTGTCAATTACACCTTCAATATCTGAGCTTTTAAGGCTTTTAAGTTCCTTTTCACTGCCGATTACGGTAACATTCATACTTGTCTGTGTTACATCGGCTTTGTATTTTGAAGAAAGACCGCTTACTTTAAATGAATCAACGGTAAAGGTTTTCTTGGACAGACCGCTGAGGTCAAGTACAAGCTTTGCTGAGGTTGAGTTACTGATATTTTTGCAGTCACTCGGGATGTTTATTCCCTGCGTATCGTACTCATAACGCTTGTTTGAAAGTGTTGCAAAATCGATTGACTCAAGCTTTACGCTGTCAGTATTGTCAAGCACTTCTTTTGGACCTGCAAGCAGAATCTTTGAAGGCTCAACCGTAAGCATATCATCGTTTAAATCAAGACCTTTGGGTTTGTTAATAAACTCAGGAATTACATTTACCGTCTTTTCGGGGAGAACGGAAATTGTAGCCTCAACATCCGTAAACTCCATTGTAAGAAGCTCGGTGGAGATTTTATTTCCTGTTTTATCATAAAGCACAATATTTGCGGTCGTTGAGGTCGGCTCATTTAGTATACTGTCAAGTTCGGCTGATGCCGAAACCTTTGCGATTTTGGCAATCTCTGTTTGAGGTCCTGAGATTGTGATATTCTTTGATGCAAGGGAAGTTGACGCATAGTATCCGTCGGCAACCTTGTAAACAACATTTTCCTGAATCGGGAAACTTGTTTCACGCTGATAATCAACAATTACATTGACATTTGAAGGCGTAACGGTTGAGATAATCTGAAAATTGGCACTCGGGTTGGCTTTTACGGCTGAAAGCGAAAGCTGATAAGTTCCTGCCGAGTCAATTCCGTTTGTAGCACCCGTGACAGTAATATCCTTCGTTCCGATAGAACCGAGAACGGCTCTGCTGCCTGTTACGGTTACCGTGGCAGTCTGCTCCGCATCACGGAATACCTGCAACCCGTTGTTATCAAGCTGGTCAGGCAATTCAATCTGAATGGGAATATTGCTTATTGTTACGGTTGTATCATTTGTTGTACCCATACTCATATAAACCCATGTTATTGTTGAGATTACAAGGGCGAGTATAATCAGAAATTTGTTATTTTGAAACAGTTTGTTGAGAGAGCGTTTTTTCTTTTTCATTTTTCAGCCTTCTCTCTTTTTGAACTTTTCGGGTTCTTCTGAAAAAACTTTTTGGGCGGTTCATCATCGTCATAGCCACGATCATAGATGAGAAACTGTTCAAGCTTTTTGATTAGTTCTTCTCTTGTAAACTCACGGAGCAAAATACCGTTTACCGCAAGAGAAATTACACCTGTTTCTTCACTTACTATAAGAACAACAGCGTCACTTTGTTCACTGATACCGAGTCCTGCTCTGTGTCGTGTACCGAGATTGATATCTACATTAGGATTTGATGTGAGCGGTAAAATACATCCTGCTGCAAAAAGTTTTCCGTCACGGATAATGCTTGCACCGTCATGCAATGGTGCTTTGTTAAAAAATATATTGCCGAACAGAGCTACTGATGTTTCGGCATCAATAATTGTGCCTGTAGCGGCTATATCGGAAAGCATGGTTTCTCTTTCAAACACAAGCAAAGCACCTGTTTTTGAACGAGAGAAAAGAACTGCTGTGTCAGCCGCATCTACGATTGACTTTTCTACAGCCTTTTTCCATTCATCACCTTTGTGGTGCTTAGTAAATATTTTTATATATTTTTTATAGGTGTTGTTGCGTCCCATCTGTTCAAGAGCCTTTCTGATTTCCGGCTGAAAGATGATAGCAATAACAACAACTGCTGCCTCGAAAAATGTTCGCAACAGGGATGAAAGCATAACAAGACCAAACAGAGACGAAAGAAAATACACTATCAGGAGCATAATTACACCTTTGAGAAGCTGAACTGCTCTTGTTTCCTGAATAAGCTTGAACAGTCCGAAAATCAACAGTGCAATTGCAAGAATATCGACAATATCTCTTAGCTGTATAGTCTTGATAATGGAAAGAATGCTGTTAAATATTTCCAATCTGCTTTCCCCTTCCTTTATTTTTAAATTCCTTGTTATTATTCTAACATACTTTTGTTATTAATTGCAACCTTTTTAAATTGTTTTTTTTCTGTTTGTTATTCTTAGAAATATGACTTACGGCATTTGCAAAATATACAACATCATTTTTTGTTGTAAATGCCGATACAACAGCTCTTACGGTTCCTGTATCCTGAGTGCCGAAGCTTTTGTGTGCAAGGGGCGCACAATGGAGTCCTGCTCTTACGGCAATGTTGTAGCTGTCATTAAGAATTTTTGCAACTGTTTCACTTTCGGTATTTTTAATATTAAAGGAAATTACAGGAACGCTGTGATTTTTCTCAGGCATTTTGGTGTATAATATTACATTTTCCGCCTTTTCAAGCCTTTTGTAGAGCATTTGTGCAAGACCTAACTCGGAATTATATATTCTGTCTGTTTTTTTGTTCAGGACAAACTTTATTCCTGCATTAAGCCCTGCTATTCCCGGAAGATTCGGCGTTCCGCTTTCGTACTTATCGGGGAGAATTTCAGGCTGATTGAGGTTTGCGGAATCACTTCCCGTTCCTCCCTGAATAAGACTGTCCGGAGTTGTTTCGCTGTTTATAATAAGCAAGCCTGTTCCCATTGGTCCGTAAAGTCCTTTGTGACCTGCGGTGCAGAGAAAATCAATACAACTGTCAGAAAGGTTTATATCTGCTGTTCCTGCACTTTGTGCGGCATCTACACAAAAAAGGATGCCGTTTAATCTGCAAAGAGCGCCTATTCTTTCTATCGGAAGTTTGATGCCGAATACATTTGAAGCATGGGTACAGATTACAAGTTTTGTGTTAGATTTGAATTGTTTTCTGAAATTCTCGATAGTTTGCTCATCATCATAAGGGACACATTCGGCAACAGAGTATTCAATCTTATTTTTCTTGAGTGTTTCAAGCGGTCTGACGACAGCATTATGCTCAAGTGATGATATTACGGCATGGTCGCCCTGTTTTAATATGCCTTTAATAACTGTGTTCAAAGCCGTTGTGCAGTTAAGCGTGAATATTATATTTTCGGGATTTTCCGAGCCAAAAAGTTTTGCGGCATTATCTCGGCAGGAATACATTATTTCAGATGATTTTACCGACATTTTGTGACCGCTTCTTCCCGGATTTGCTCCGTAGTCGGACATAGCTTCGTTAATCGCTTTTCTTACGGATAAGGGTTTCGGAAAGGTGGTTGCACCGTTGTCAAAATATATCATAAGGTATCAACAGCGGCTGTTCCTTTGACAGCAATACCGTTACTCCTGATAATTTCCAATGCCCTTTCAAAATTTCCCGGGACATAAAGGCTGTATCCGCATGATTTTCGATTGAGGTGTATAGGAGTTCTTACAAGCCCTGATTTAATATTGTTTTTTAAAAGTAGGTTACGGCTCTTCATGGCAAGAGTTACCGAGCCGAATATTATTAAATTATTTTCCATAACTTCCACCCTTTGTTAAATCTTTGTGACATCTCAAAACAATATATCACACTACATATTATGAAAGTAGGCAAAGTTTGGACATAAAAGAAAGCACGGCTTTTATGCCGTGCTTAAAGGTGTTGTTTTCAGTTCATTTTTTCAGAAAGAAGGTTGCCCATGTTGTACATACCTGCTTTCTGATCTTTAAGAAATACTGCCGCATTAACAGCACCGACAGCGAAAACTTCTTTTGACTGAGCCTGATGAGAGATTGTTACAACCTCATCGTGACCTGCAAAGATAACTTCGTGTTCGCCTACAATTGTGCCGCCTCTTACGGAATGAATACCGATTTCGTTCTTTGAACGCTTTCTGCGGTAGCTGTGTCTGTCATAGACATACTGCGGATCTTCGTCAAGCTGTTCCGAAATTCCGTCTGCAATCATAAGAGCTGTTCCGCTCGGAGCGTCAAGCTTAAGATTATGATGCTTTTCAACGATTTCAATATCGAACTGGTTTCCGAGAATTTTTGCAGCCTCTTTTGAAAGCTCAATAAGAAGATTGATGCCGAGTGACATATTACCTGAATAGAAAACAGGAATTGTCTTTGCCGCATCTTCGATTTTTGCAATCTGATCTTTAGAAAAGCCTGTTGTGCAGATAACACAAGGTACTTTGTTATTAACTGCATACGCAAGCATACCGTCAAGAGCTGCAGGATTTGAAAAATCAATGATTACATCAGGTGTTTCGGTTGCCTCGTCAAAAGTCTTGAAAACATCAAAATCATAATTACTTTCACCGAATGCGTCAACACCGAACAAAACATTGCAATCCTCACGGCTCTGAACAGCCTGTGCCACAAAGCAGCCCATTTTACCGTTACAACCGACTATTGCTGTATTTACCATTTTTTATTCCCCTTTAAACTTCTTGAATTTTAAACGAATCAAAGGTTGATTATTTAACCTTCTTGCTTAAAAGGTCATACTTCTCCATGCAATCCTTGAGGTCATGGTAACCCTGAACGCTCATGGGAACGAGCGGAAGTCTGCATTCGCCTGCTTCATAGCCGAAGAGGTTCATGGCAGTCTTTACGGGAATCGGGTTAACATCGCTGAAGAGTATATGCATAAGCTCAAGATAGTGAAAGTTAAGCTTCTGTGCCTCTGCAAAGTCATTGTCAAGACAAAGCTGACAGATGTCATGCATTTCTTTTGGGCAGATGTTTGCAAATACAGAGATAACACCGAGAGCACCGAGTGACATGAAAGGAACAGTCTGGTCATCGTTACCTGAGTAGATATCAAGATTGTCACCGCAAAGTGAACGGATGAGAGCAACCTGAGAGATGTCGCCGCTTGCCTCTTTTGCGGCAACGATGTTAGGATGCTTGCAAAGCTCCTGATAAGTCTTTGGCTTGATGTTACAGCCGGTTCTTGAAGGAACATTGTAAAGAATAATCGGAATATCAACCGAATCTGCAACAACGTTGAAGTGTCTCACAAGACCCTGCTGAGATGTTTTATTGTAGTAAGGAGTTACGCAGAGAAGTGCGTCAACGCCTGTGCTTGCGGCAGATTTTGAGAGCATAACGGCTGTTGAGGTATCGTTACTGCCTGTACCTGCAATAACTGGAATTCTGCCGTTTGTCTTTTCTGCAACGAAAGAAATTGTTTCGCAATGCTCTTTTTCCGAAAGAGTTGCAGCCTCACCTGTTGTACCGCATACAATAATTGCATCGGTACCGTTTTGAACATGAAATTCTACGAGATCGCCGAGAACATCGTAGTTTACGCTTCCGTCAGACTTCATAGGAGTGATAAGTGCAACACCTGAGCCTGTAAAAATGTGGTTAGACATAATTTACCTCCGTAAGTAATCAGTCCATGTAGCCCTCAGCACAAAGGAGCTCTGCAAGAAGAACTGCACCGCCTGCTGCGCCTCTTAATGTGTTGTGTGACATACAAACGAACTTGTAATCATATTGAGTATCAGGTCTTAATCTGCCAACCGATACTGCCATACCGTTTTCAAGATTTCTTTCAGATTTAATCTGCGGACGGTCGGGTTCTGTGAAGTAGTGGAGAAAATGCTTTGGCGCACTCGGAAGATCGAGTTCCTGAGCTCTGCCGCTGTAGTTTGACCAAATGTCAATAATTTCTTCGACAGTAGGTTTCTTTACGCCGTCCTTAAATGACATAAATACAGCTGCTGTGTGACCGTCAGATACGGGAACACGGATGCACTGTGATGTGATTGAAATATCATCGGTTTTAACAATCTTGTCGCCTTCAATCTTACCCCAGATTTTAAGCGGCTCCTGCTCTGACTTCTCTTCCTCACCGCCGATGTAAGGAATAACGTTATCTACCATTTCAGGCCATGTCTTGAATGTTTTGCCTGCGCCTGAAATTGCCTGATATGTGCAGGCAAGAACCTTGTCAACACCGAGTGCCTTTAAAGGATGAATTGCAGGAACATAGCTCTGAAGTGAGCAATTGGACTTAACTGCAACAAAGCCTCTTTTTGTGCCGAGACGCTTTCTCTGAGCGTCAATAATCTTAATGTGATCGGCGTTAATTTCAGGAATAACCATAGGAACATCATCTGTAAAACGATGAGCACTGTTGTTTGATACGATAGGACATTCAGCCTTTGCATATCTGTCTTCGAGATCACGGATTTCATCCTTCTTCATATTAACTGCGCAGAAACAGAAATCAACCTGTGATGCAACCTCTTCAACATTTTCAGCGTCAACGATAACCATATCCTTGTACTTCTCCGGAAGAGGAGTAGTCATATGCCATCTGCCTTCAACTGTTTCACCGTATGTTTTGCCGGCGCTTCTCTTACTTGCGGCAAGAACAGTAACCTCAAACCACGGGTGATTCTCAAGAAGAAGTGTAAAACGCTGACCTACCATACCGGTAGCGCCGATAATACCGACTTTATACTTTTTCATAATAATTCCTCCGAATTAAACAAATTTTAAAAAAGCGGTTGCCTTATTCAAACAAATATTATATTATATGAAGAGATGTCTGAAAACACGACTGTTTGTCGATTATGCAAACTGCTCATAATAAGATAATATATCATTTTAAAAGGGTAATGTCAATTATTTTGAGAATTTTACAGGACAAATACTTGTGTTTTACAAAGATTTTTGACAGAACAGCTTTTAAAAAGCAATTTTAGTTCTTGAAAGGAAATAAAATGAAGACTAGTGATTTTTATTACGATTTGCCAAAAGAGCTTATCGCACAGACTCCGCTTGAACCGAGGGACAGTTCAAGATTGCTTGTGCTTGACAGAGAAAAACAAACTCTGGAGCATAAACATTTTTATGACATTATTGATTATCTTAACGAGGGTGACCTTCTTGTTGCCAACGATTCAAGAGTTTTGCCTGCAAGAATTTACGGTATCAAAGACGAAACAGGTGCAAAAGTTGAATTTCTGCTTTTGAAGCAGGTTGCGAACAACCGTTGGGAAACACTTTGCAAGCCGGGTAAAAAAGCAAAAGTCGGCACAAAATTTTCATTCGGCAACGGCATTTTGCGTGCAACTGTTGTTGAAGTTAAGGATGACGGCAACAGAATAGTTGATTTTGACTGTGAAGAGAATTTTTTTACTACTCTTGACAAAATCGGTCAAATGCCTCTTCCGCCCTATATTACAGCCGAGCTTAAGGATAAGGAACGCTATCAGACGGTTTACAGCCATGAACTCGGTTCTGCGGCAGCTCCGACGGCAGGACTTCACTTTACAACCGAGCTTATGGACAGAATCAGGGCTAAAGGTATAAAGATTGCGTATGTTACACTTCATGTGGGACTCGGTACATTCAGACCGGTTAAGGTTGACGATGTTACAAAGCATAAAATGCACAGCGAGCATTATGAAGTCCCCGAAGAAACCGCAAAGCTCATAAATGAAACTAAGAAAAACGGCGGACGGGTTATTGCAGTCGGCACAACATCCTGCAGAACGCTTGAAAGTGTTGCGGCAATGTACGGAGAAATCAAGCCCTGTGAGGGATTTACGGATATTTTTATTTATCCCGGATTTGAATTTAAGGTGCTTGACGGACTTATTACTAACTTTCATCTTCCCGAAAGTACACTCATTATGCTTGTATCCGCTTTTGCGGGATATGATTTTATTATGAATGCATATAAAGAAGCTGTAAAGGAAAAGTACAGATTCTTCTCTTTCGGTGACGCTATGTTCATATCATAGGAGGATTTATGTTTAAGGTAATTAAAAAGGAAGGTAGCGCAAGACGAGGCGAATTCGTTACGGTTCACGGTACGGTTCAGACTCCCGCCTTTATGAATGTTGCAACATGCGGTGCAATCAAGGGTGCTGTTTCTGCGCTTGATTTAAAGAATATAAAATGTCAGGTTCAGCTTTGCAACACCTATCATCTGCATCTTCGTCCGGGTGATGAAAAGGTTAAGCAAATGGGCGGACTTCACAAATTTACAAGGTGGAACGGTCCTATCCTTACCGACAGCGGCGGATTTCAGGTGTTCTCTCTTGCAAAGTTGAGAAATATTAAAGAAGAAGGTGTTTACTTCAATTCTCACATTGACGGCCGCAAAATTTTTATGGGACCTGAGGAGAGTATGAGAATCCAGTCAAATCTTGCATCTACAATTGCGATGGCATTTGACGAATGCGTTGAAAACCCTTCTCCATATGAATATACAAAAAACAGCGTTGAAAGAACCACAAGATGGCTTAAAAGATGCGTTACAGAGATGAAAAGGCTCAACAGTCTTGATGATACCATAAATAAAAACCAGATGCTGTTCGGCATAAATCAGGGCGGTATCTATGACGATTTGCGCGTCAATCATATGAAAGAAATTGCAGAGCTTAATCTTGACGGCTATGCAATCGGAGGTCTTGCCGTAGGTGAGCCTGCAGAAACGATGTACCATATCATTGAAGAGGTTGAGCCGTTTGCTCCGAAAGATAAAATCAGATATCTTATGGGAGTCGGAACTCCCGTGAATATTCTTGAAAGCGTTGCAAGAGGTGTTGATCTTTTTGACTGTGTTATGCCGAGCAGAAACGCAAGACACGGTCAGCTCTTCACTTGGGACGGAGTGCGTAACATCAATAATGCAAAATATGAAACAGATGAATCTCCGATTGACGAGCATTGTGACTGCCCTGTTTGCCGAAACTTTTCAAGGGCATACATAAGACATCTTCTCAAGAGCGGTGAGATGCTCGGAATGCGACTTGCTGTTTTGCACAACCTCTATTTTTACAATAATCTTATGGAAGTTATCAGAACTCAGCTTGATAACGGCACATATATGGAATTTTACGAGAAATATCGCAACATTTTAGGCGTGCGTATCTAATATTTTTTCAAAACAGAAAAAATACTTGCAAGATGTGATTAAAACTGATATAATCAATACATTGTATGAAAGGAATGACGAAAATGACAAACTTTTTACCTGTAGTTGCAGAAGCAAGTGCAAGCGGCGGAAATCAGTCATCAAGTATGATTTTTATGATTCTCTTCTATGTTGCTATTTTTGCAGCTCTCTATTTCTTCCTCATCAGACCTAACTCAAAGAAGAAAAAAGAAGAAGCTCAGCTTCGTAACTCTCTTGAGATCGGTGATGAAATTACAACAATCGGCGGAATTATGGGCAGAGTGGTTGCCATTAAGGACGACGAGGACGCTATCATCATTGAAACAGGCTCCGACAGAGTTAAGATGAAGTTTAAAAAGTGGTGTATTTCTACTGTTGACACAGTTAAGGAACAGCCACAGCAGGCAGGTCAGCCTGAAAAGAAAGGCTTCTTCGGTTTTGGCAAGAAGAAAGATTCTGACGAAACTAAAGCTACAAAAGAATAACTTTTTGAATGAATGTTCTTTCCCCCGAATATATTTGTAACAGAATATATTCGGGGGTTGTTTTATGTCTGATAAAAAACTACTTGCAAAGGCTGTTTTGTTTTCATCAGTATGCGGAATACTCATACTGGTAATTTTGATGTGTTTGCTTGCAGCCGTGATGATGTCGTCGGGAGTAATTTCAGCAGATATACTTGATTACTGCACGGTCGGCATGGTCGGTGTTGCAACGCTGATGTCGGGAATAATATCATCAAGAATTACAGGAAGTGCAGGTCTTGCGGTGGGTTCGCTGACAGGATTTTTTATTTTTCTTGTCATAACCTCTATTGCATTAATTTTTAACGGTGAGCCTATAACGATATTAACCCTGCTAAAACTGATGTCATCTGTTTTGGGAGGAGGAATAGGCGGAATTATCGGAGTCAACAAAAAGGAAAAAATAAAAATCAGATAAGATCGAGTAAGATATTTTACTGAAATTATGTTTTCGGCAGTTCGTTTAGGCGGACTGCTGTTTTCATGTCAGATTTAATTACAAATTAGAATTATTTTTTAAAAAATTGAAATATCTATGGTAAAACAGCTCATAATATGGTACAATAATCCGGAGAATGAGATAGTGAGGGTTAATGACCTTGATTTAGATATAATATGTAATATGAAAAATAAGGAAATATTTAAGGAGTGTTAGTATGGCAAAAACGATTAAATTGCCGGCAGATTTAAGGGATTGGAAGGTTACTTCATTTGTTGGGGAAGACAACGGCTGTGAAGTTTACAAGGTATCAAGAAAGATTGATAAAAATACTGCTCAAAATGCGATTCTCAGGCACGCATTTGTCGGCAAAAGCAATTATACCGATGAACGTGCCGAGTATTTTACCGAAGAGGCTGATTTTATTGAATCGGTTAAAGAGCTTGACGGTGTTTCAAACTATTTGGATGTTTATGTTCAGGATAATCAGAACAAAAAAACCTGTGATTTGTACATATTTACAGAAGAACTCACAAGTCTTGAAGAACTTATGAAAACCAAAACTTTCGCTGAGGATGAAGTTGTTGATTTTGGTATTCAGATGAGTGAAATGCTTGAAACTTTGGAAGCAAAGAATATTTTTCACGGTAATATTTCGCCAAAGAATATTTTTGTAACTGCTGACGGAAAGTATAAAATCGGCGGATTTACAGATTTTGAAGGCAAGATTGCGGATAACTCATTTGTTGCGCCTGAGGTTTACAAGCAGGAAAATGTTGACTATACAACCGACATTTATTCTGTCGGAATAATTATGTATGCAATGTGCAACGGCGGTAAAATTCCGTTTGAAAGTGATTCATGCGACAGAAAGAATGCCTGTGAAGAAAGATTTTCTGGCAAGGCTGTTACCGCTCCGTCTGAGGGTGACGAAAAACTCAAGAGTGTTATTGTAATTGCATGTCAGCCGAATAATGCAAACCGCTGGAAGAATGCAGGCAACATTAAAAATGCTCTCACATCTATCAAGACTGAAATAGGTACATCCTCCCCTGTTCCGAATCCCGATGTTGTTGTTCCCGAAAACACGGATTTTGACGGAAATGTATTTGAAGAATATGATTATGATGAATTTGAGGATACAGAGCCGACTGAACCGCAGGATAATTTTGACGATAAGGATGAGGTTCAGACAGTTGAGGACGCTGTTCTTGATAATGAATTTAAAGGCGGCGAACAGCTTGGCATTGCCGAAGTTTTAGCCGGTGAAGGATCCCTGCCTGTTGACGGTAATGCTCCTGTAGATTCAGATGAAGTCAGTGAGTCTGATACTGATGAAAACGGCGGATTTGAGGTTGTTGATGTTACAGATGCAGTTGATGAGCCTGAAAATTCCGATGTTAAAACTGACGAAGTATCAGAAGAAAAACAGCCTGAATTTGAAGATATCAGTTCCGTATCAAGTGAAGATGACAAGAAAGAACAAACTGTTACAGATAAAAAAGCTGAAGAATTTGAAGATGTTTCAAGCAACAGCGAAGTAGCTCCGGAAGTTCTCCCTCCTGTTACAAGCGTTGAAGTGTTTGACGATTACTCCGGTGCAGACCATAAAAATGTTCTTACAAGCAATGAATCAAGCAAGGACTACGGTGATTTCTTTGAGGACGAGCCGTCTGTTAAGCGTACTGACAATAAAGCTGACGATACTAAAAAAATTGAAGAAAAAAACGACTTTGACGATAACAGCTTTGAAGATAATGACAATGAATTCGGATATGCAGATGAAGAAGATAATAAAGAAAATGTAAAGAAAAAGAAGAATAAATTTATCATTATTCTTTGTGCCGTTGTAATTGCCGCCGCACTCGGATTTATCGGTTTCTGCGTTTATAACGGCTTGTCAAATTCATCTACTGACAATAAAGCTACTACAGCCGAAACTGCAACATCTGCCGAAGTAACCACACAGGCGCCGAGTACGGCGATGCCTGCTACAACGGAACAGGTTACAACATCTTCTTCATATAACAAAGTTGTTCCTGTTGTCGGTTACGGTTACAGTTACGGTAAAAAGCTTCTTGAACAGGCAGGATTTACCGTTGAAATTTCTGACTATGAATACAGTTATGATTATCCGGAAGGATATATTATCTCTCAGACTCCGGAAGGTGACACAAGCGCAAGTACGGGTACAGTTGTTAAACTTGTTATCTCAAGCGGACAGATTCAGAGAGAAACAGAAGCTCCTGCAACACAGGCTCAGCAGTCATCAAATAGTCAGAACAGCTCATCGGGCAATTCAAATTCACAGAGTTCAAATGCACAGTCATCAAGCAATACAAACACTAATAATAACGGCGGATTTATCTTCCCTAACAGCGATTCTTCATATCTCAGCAACGCACAGGTAAGCGCTTTGAGTGATGACGACTTACAGCTTGCAATTAATGAGATTTATGCAAGACGAGGCAGAATTTTTAAGGACGCAAGCCTTAATGCATACTTTAACTCGCAGTCATGGTATGAGGGCAAATATACACCCGAAGAATTTGAGAAGAATGTTAAATTTAATACTTACGAACAGAAGAATCTTCAGCTCTTGATTAACGAAAGAAGATCAAGAAAGTGATTTTTAAACAAGAAAGATAATGCAGAGGAGTTATTATGAAAGATAAAATATTAAACGCACTAAAAAGCAAGACTTTCTTTGCTTTGGCAATTAATATTGTTATTATGGCTTTGATTATAGTTGTTACTGCATTTTCCTATGACAGTGCTGACGATTTTTACAATTCTTTATATATCTGTCAGTATCATAACTATTACAATAATGATATTAACTACATTTTTGCGACAATTACCGGTTCATTGCAGTACATTCTTTTGAATTTCAACTGTTTTGTACTTTTTCAAATTCTTCTCTCCTGTGCCGCTTTTTCTTCTGTTACATTTGTTTTTGCCGATAAATTCGGAAAGCACAAGGCTTTCATATTCACTCTTGTGCTGAATATTTTGTTTTCATTTGACCATTATTCAAACATTTTAAGCAGTAAAACCGCCGCTTTGCTGCTTACGGCAGGGTTTCTGATGGCACTTAATGCAATCAGAAATAAAAGGTACTCTCTCCCGTTTTGGATTGGTGTACTTGAAGTTATATTCGGAACATTTTTATGTTTCAAATATTTCTTTGTGGGACTTGCATTTTTCATTGCATTCTTCATCGGTGATATGATTGCAAAAAGAAAGTACAAGTTGCCGTTCAGAAAATTCTTCTGGTATTTCAGACCTTTTGTGCTTGTATTTGTCTTTATTGTTCTTGTCGGCTGCGGTCTTGAATATTATTCATATTCGGTCAATAATGCAAATGCAGAAACTTCGGGGTTGTACAGATACAGCGTCCTTGCCGATAAGACCGATGATAATGCTTTTCCAAACTATTCCGATTACTGTGAGGAGCTTAATTCGGTCGGAATAAATTCGGCAAATGAGTATGAACTTTTTGTTGACGGATATTATGATGAAAACAACGGACTGAATACTGCTGCACTTGAAAAGGTTGCAGATATTCAAAAACGGGAAAATCCGTATAATTTCTTTGATAATGCGGGCGCATTGTTTTCAGATGCATGGGGACATATTATAAATTTTGATTCATATCTTATTGCTTTTGCGGTAATACTTGCCGTTATGGTTGTTTTTGTTACCGTTCAGAAAAAAAGATTTGCCTTCTTCCCTGCTTTGTATTTTGCGGTGGGATTTGCGGCTTGTATGTATGTTCGTTATGCAATGGATTCTTCGGCATACACAATGTACGGAATTTTGCTGATGATTCTTTCGTTTACAATGTATTCGTTTGATTTCGGTCATCTCAGAAAAGACGAATACAGCAATATTACAGATAAAAACAGAAAAACTGTTCTTATTTCGGTTATTGTACTTGTGATATTAGGTGTGGCAAGCTGTGTATCATATTTCTTCCATATCACTCCTGTTTCATATGACAAAAAGCCGAGTGATCTTTATACTGAGGTTGACAGACATCCCGAAAATTATTATGTTCTCGATCCTGTAACAGCTAAAGAATACATTTCATATACCGATAACTATATTCATCCGCTGTGGGGATTTTCTTCCGATTTTCTCCATAATGTTGACGGCTTCGGATATCTTCATCGGACAAATCAGCTTGTGAACCGCAACCTCTCAACAAATATTTATGAGGCGGTCGTTGACGGAAGAAATGTATATGTTATCGATAAGAACATTACTTTTATCAAAGAAAATTATCTTAACCAATATTACGGCAAAAAGGATTCCGTCATTGTTTACAAGGATGAAAAGGAATTCAACGGATTTACAATTTACAGCGTAGACAGAGTTAAATAACATTAAAAAAGGTATATCACGATTTTTTTGGAGACGGTTTAAGTCGTTTTTCTTAGGCATTTCGTTAATTCCTTTTCTGTCATTTTCCGGGCAAACTAAAACAAAAAGCAGAGCTTTTGGGCTCTGCTCAGTTTCTCGAAAATATACTTTTGCTATGGGATTGATTCAGATTAGATTGCTCGGAATAAAACAATTATCCTTGTCAATCGGTATCGGCTCCTCACACATACATATGATGCCGCCGTTTCCATGGTTCATAGAAGCCTTGTCAATTACGCTGTACTTTTTGACCTCACGACGATCAGGAGAAGCACTCTTTTTGATTTCCAACGGATGAATGACATTGTTTTCCTCGATGAAAACATCAATCTCTTTTGCGTTAGAATCACGAAAATAGGTAATATTTACTTTAGATTTAGCGTAAGCGTAGTTTTTCGCAAGCTCCATTACCACATAATTTTCGTAGTAATGACCGCTTGCAGCACCGTTACGGAGAGTGTCTGCCGTCAGCCACATCGAAAGGTAAGCACAAAGACCGGTGTCACAGAAATACAGTTTCGGTGTTTTGCTGAGCCGTTTCAGTTCATTGTTTGAATATGGGGCAAGCAGATAAACAATGTGAAGTCCCACAAGTACTTTCACCCATTCCTTTGCGGTACTTGGTGCAATGTCAGCGGATTCCGCAAGAGTAGAATAATTTACCTGCTCTGAAACAAGAGCAGCACAGCTGACCAGAAACTTACGAAAACGAACTGTGTCGGTGATGCCGCCGTGTTAGCTTAGCAATATTTTTTTGAAAGGTGATAAAATTATGAGTACCAATAAGATTACTTGTTCATTTACCGTTGACCGTGATATTTACAACGCTTATAAAAGTATTGTTGTAAAAGGTGGCGAAAATGTAAAGGGCAACCTTATCCGTTATATGCTCAATGTCATTAACTATGAAACTCCAAATGCAGATACAATTTCTGCAATAAAAGAAGTTGAAGAACTGAAAAAAAATCCAAACAAAAAAACCTATGCTTCATTTAGAGAGCTTTTAGAGGATATTACCAATGAGTAAATTAAGAATTGTGCCATCACAGAAATTCAACAGAGATGTTAAGCTGGCAATTAAGCGTGGATACAATATTCAATTACTTGATGCTGTTGTTGAAATGATAGCTGAACAACAACTACTGCCACCGGAATATAAAGATTACAAACTAATTGGAAATTATTCCGGCTGTAGGGAGTGTCACATTACCCCTGACTGGCTCTTAATTTATGAAATTAGTAATGAAGAACTTATTTTGTATCTGACAAGAACCGGAACACACAGCGATTTATTTTAAACTTCTAAAGGCATTTTTGCCTTAATAGAATATACTAACAAATAAAAGAAAGAACCTTCCCTAATGATAAATTCATCAGAGAAGGTTCTTGTTATTTCTTCACCATAACTACAGCCTGTTTGCCGAGTTCGTTATATCTTGTATTTACAAGGCTTTTTGAGTATCTTGTACGAGCGTTTGTCCATGGGTCGTTGAAATAGTAATAATCTTTGTCATAGCCCGTGAGCAACAAACAATGTTCGCCGGCAGTCCAAGTGTAGTAACTGCCGAGTTTATATTTTGCGTTTTCATCGGTGTAGTTTACTCTCCAAGTGGTTGTCTTAAATGACGGTGACATATTAATTGTTGCCCACACCATAATCGGCTGACCTTGTGCAACATACTTACCCGAAAGATATTCAAGACTTTTCCCGCTGATTTCTACAGCCTTGTATGATTTGTCGGAAAGGTATTTATTCATACATTTTACCATAATCGGTGCATACGCTCCGTAGCTGTTGGAACTGTATGGTGTTCCAACAAAGGCACAATTCGGATCAGGTCCTGTGTATGAACCGTTTGAATAACCGAAAGGTTTTTTTACCAAATACTTATCTGCAAATGTCGTTTCAGAAATTTTATATCCGTAGAAATTCAACAGCATTGTTGCACTACAGGTTTCACAGCCTGTCGGGAGCTTACTTTGACCGATTAACGGAACATTTGAAATCTTCTTGCTCTGTGGCATTATGTATACATTGCAAATGGCTTTTTTTCCGTTATTCAAAATGCAAGTTACAGTTGCTTTTCCTGTCGCTACTCCTTTGACGACACCTCCGCCTCTTGTTACAGCAGCTATTTTTGAATTGCTTGATGAATAAAGTCTGTAATATGCCGCTGTACCTTTTGGAACACTGCTGTTAATGTCAAAACTCTGACCTATGTACAGTACAATTTCACTTGCGTTAAGTTTAAGAGATGTTGCAAGCGGCTTGACCGTTACATTACAGGTTGCTTGTGTACCGTTTGGCATTTTGCATCTCACAGTTGTGGTTCCTGCCTTTTTTGCGGTCATCAAACCTCCGGCTTTTTGAACAAAAGCAATATTCGGATCATCTGAATAATAAGAACGATAATAAGCTGCTGTTCCGCTCGGCACATAGCTTGAAAAATCATACTGTTCACCGGTTCCAAGTGTAATACTTGTCTTATCAAGCTTTATGCTATTGGCAAGTTTTTTGACGGTAACTTTGCATTGGGTTTTAAGTCCGTTATATGTATTTGCGGTAATTGTAGCAGTACCTGTACCGACAGCAGTTATTTTTCCGTTATTGTCTACAGTTGCAACCTTACGGTCACTTGTTGTAAAAGCAACTTGCGAAATATCTCCATTTTCAATAGTAGTAATAAGAGTATATGACTCCCCTACCCCAAGTGTTATTTCATTCTTATTGAATTTCACACTTTTAGGCGGAACAGTTGGTTTTGGCTCTGTAGTAGGCTGTTCAGTAATCTGCTCAGTATACTCTTCTGTTAAAGGTTCAGTAACTTCTTCCGTAGTTGTTTCAGTCGATTCTGTTGAAGGTGCAGTAACTTCTTCTGTAGTTGATTCAGTCGATTCTGTCAATGGTTCATCAACAATTGTCGTTTCCTCAACACATTCTGTAGTAGTTTCAGTATATGCTGTAGTTTCAGTATATTCAGTTGTTACTTCAGTACAAGCAGAGGAGAAATCCGATATCGTTGTTTCTGTGAATTCCATATTTTCTGTTGTCATCTTTGAACTTTCTGTGGATGCTTCAGTTCCGTAAACCGAGGTAGTTTCTGTCAAAGATGACGGTTCCGATGTATCGAATTGAGATCCAACAATAATTTTCTGAATATTAGTGGCATCAATAACGGTCAACACATTGTCACCATTAGTATCGTAAAGGAATTTCTCATCATCAGTTAAGTCAATCATACCTACAACATACTTTTGGACATTGGTTGCATCCATAACTGTAAATTCGTAATTACCATTACCGCCGTTAACGATAGTCGCTGCATATGGTATTATACATATCGCAGATAACAGCGTTATGATTAATAATATTGATATTGGTTGTATTATTTTTTTCATGTTTTTTGCTCCCTTATCTGTGCCTGTTGTAATAGTCTTTGTCTGACCGTTTACAAATGTCTTTTCTACCGTATTACCGTCTGAATCGGTAACAATGTAATGAGTAAGACTGCCGTTTGATGATGTGCGATATTCGCTTTCAAGCGAACCGTCAAATGTGTAGTAGTAATATGAGGTTTCGCCGCTTGAATAATTTTAGGTATCAGTAGGCTCAAATGAGCCTACTTACCCACATTCGTTTTAAATTTTTTCAAATATAGTTAGAATTATTAATCAATCTAAAATTTATGCCTATTTTTTTTAACTCATTAAATGCTCTAAAATTGGTCTCATTGACTAACACCATTTTTTTATGTGAAATACAGCGAAACCACGGTATGCAATTTTTATAAAAAGCCAAATCTTCAGGATAATCATAAGCATTCCAAGAAGAAAAATCTATAGGTTTCATCAATAAAGCCGTTGTTATTTTATTAATTCTGAAACAATGGATTTGTTGTCCTGCAGTATATCTGGGTGTTTTTATTTTGCCTAATGGAATTTCATGATTTCTAAAACCATCCAAGAAATTAAAATATTCATTAGAATGATCCTTTTTATGGATCTGTCTCACAGTAAAAAAACTAAAATTCTCGCTATAGCAAGTGGCAATTTTTAATATATCGTTATATTTACTATTAAAATCGTCATAATTCATAAAAGTATAAACCATAATACCACCTGTATTCCCTATACATAAAACGAATGGATACTCAACTTTATATTTTTCTATTTTTATATTTAACATGATAATACTTAAAAGAAGCAGACCCTCTATGTTTGGGATCACACTTACTTCTAGTGCTGCCTACTGAGTTTGCGATATTTAACGCATCACTCTTATAATAAGTTATTACATCTTTGCCTTGCCGCAACTTTTATTCAACTTTACTTTTAGTAAGTTTACTTCCAAGTATAGGTACATCATCACTATTAAATGTTACAGTATAAAATCGTTTATTGTTTTTTCTTTCTTTTTTCAATTTGGATCGTATATTATTTGCTGATTTAACAGCAGTATTAAATTTTTTAACTGCATTAATTGCATTTTTAACCTTATTTTTAGACCAATTCCATGTAGCAGACGCACCATTCCAAATTGCATTACCGATAGATGATAGTCCGTTACCGACTGCGTTACAAAAAGCAGACCAACCTTTTTGGAAAAATGAAGTGGAACAAATCGCTACAGTTGCTGCAGTTAAAGCTATTAAAGCATAAACTAAATCATCAACTAGGGCTACATACCCATTAGGATCAAGATAATTCAATAGTACAAGTCTGTTTCAGTATCATAAACATAGCCACGGTAGCGAATCGGGTTTATTTCTCGAATTGTCGGCT
>OBXI01001035.1_pt1 | contig 19266 bp, 8 predicted proteins | sample 1538161 | NCBI WGS metagenome assembly OBXI01 (sample SAMEA2580142, study PRJEB22360) | human gut metagenome | biome: human gut; feature: human-associated habitat; material: faeces | place: Denmark | collected 2008/2010 | reverse complement strand
TTCCTGTACCGGGCGCGGCTCCGGGATGGCCCCGTAAAGCCCGTTGGGGAAGAGCTGGAGCCACGGCGTGTATTCCGGCGGGACGGGCGCTTCGAAATCCATGCGCTTTCCCGTGCGCGGGTGGTCGAAGCCCAGCCGCCACGCGTGGAGCATGAGCCTGCCGGGTTTTGCCTTTTGCCGGGCGGGTTTGGCGTAAATGGGGTCCCCGATGAGCGGATGGCCCAGATGGAGCATGTGCACGCGTATCTGGTGGGTTCTGCCCGTGTGCAACGTGCACAGAACCAGGGAGGAGTCCGTGGACGGGTCCGCGCAGAGCAAATCGTAGTCGGTAAGGGCGGCTTTCCCGGAACCGGGATTGACTACTGCCATTTTCAGGCGATTGACGGGATGGCGGCCGATATGGGTGAAGACCGTGCCGGAACTTTGGGAAGGAATGCCCTGGACGACGGCCAGATAACGCTTTTCCGTGCTTCGGGCCGCGAACTGCGCCGTCAGGGATTGATGGGCGGCGTCATTTTTTGCGATGACCAGGCAGCCGGAGGTGTCCTTGTCCAGGCGGTGGACGATGCCTGGGCGTTCCACTCCGCCGATGCCGGAGAGGTCCCCGCAGTGGTGGAGCAGGGCGTTTACGATGGTGCCGTCCGGGTTGCCGGCCGCGGGATGCACGACCATGCCGCTTTCCTTGTTGATGACGACCACGTCTTCATCTTCATACAGGATGTCCAGGGGGATATCCTGAGGCTGGGCTTCCGCCGGTTCCGGCTCCGGAATGCGGACGGTGATGGAATCACCGCGGGAGACGGGGTTTTTAGGCTTGGCGGGAGAGCCGTTGACCAACACGTCCCCGCTTTTGATCAGGTTCTGAATCCTGGAGCGGGAAAGCTCCGGAAGGTGGGCGGCAAGGTATTGGTCCAGGCGGATTTTCCCGTCGGCGTCGTCCGTAGTAAGATTCATGTTCCGTGGAGTTTGGTCAATGGCTGTAGGCGGAGGGCGGCAGGTCAATAAAAGTGTAGTCCAGCCCGTAAACATCCTTGAGAAGAAGCCCCAGGGCCTTTACGCCGAACGTCTCCGTAAAGTAGTGGCCGCCGAAGACCAGATTGACTCCCAGTTCCTGGGCAAGGGGGATGTTCCAGTGGGAGCCTTCCCCGGTCACGTAGGTGCGGCAGCCGAGGGCCGCTGCCTGGGCAAGATCATCTCCCGCGCCTCCGGTACAGATGAAGACATCTCCGGCCGGAGCCTCCGGGGAATCTTTCCAGAAGGCCTGCACGGGCGTGCCGAGGACGGTTTCCAGTTTTTGCTCCAATTCCGCGCATGTACCTGAAAATTCTCCGTGCGTACCGAGGGAAACGCCGTGGTAGTCCAGCCCATCATGGGAGCATGGCCGGAGGCCGCAGGCCTTCGCCAGCAGGGCATTGTTGCCGTATGCGGGATGGACGTCCAGAGGAAGGTGGGCGGCGTAAATCGCCAGGTTCCCGGCCATGGCGGCTTTCAGTTTCCGGTAGGCGATGCCGGTAATGGGCTGCATGGGCTGCCAGAAAATGCCGTGGTGAAGAAGGAGAAGATCCGCCCCTGTTTCCAAGGCTGCATGAATGGCCTTTTCTGAGCCGTCCACGGCGGCGGCCACCTTGGAAACGGTGCCCTCGTTTTCCAGTTGAAGGCCGTTCAGGGCGCGGGGAGCGTCCGGAATGGAATCCACGGAAAGGATTCCGTCCAGAAAGGAGATGGCGGTGTGCAGCTCAATCTTGCTCATGCGGGAGGAATGGTTAGTTGTCTTCCGAAAGGCTGGCGCCGAGCAAACGTACGGCGTCCATGTTCAGGATAAAATAATTCGGAGTTGTATTGACTCTGCCGTAATAAAATCTGCTGTATCCGGCCTCCCCTGCCGGGGCGATTTCCAGCGTGATGGCTTTGTCCTCCGTTTCCGGTTCCGGGGCAAAGGTAATGTCGCTGGAACCGGATTGGGCCTGCACGGGGGCCGCCTCCTTGTAAGACTGGAGGATGAGTTTCAGGCGGAAAACGGGATTTTTCAGGGCTTCGTGCGCTGTGGCGTCCGTATAGGGGAGCCAGGCGCTTACCTCCATTTTTTCCAGTTCGTCCAGATAGCGGTTGGCGCGGTTCGGGTTGATATTCAAGGTTTCATCCTTTCCGTCTTTGGAAGCTGTCCATGAATCGTCCAGACGGTCGAATTTCAGGACCAGAGGGCCTCCGGAACCGATGCGTTCCAGATGCATTTCTCTGAGGTCAAACCTGCTGAAAGAAAAAAGCCTCTTTTTTTTCCAGGCCAGTGCATCCGTCAGCAAATCCTTCATGTAGGCGTTGTCCAGTATGGCGACGGTGGGTTCTCCGGCCTGGCGGGCATACCAGGAACCGTCCGCCCCCTTGGAGAAAAATACCGTCACGGGGGGGCGGGGCTCTTCACCGGGCTTGGGCAGAAGGGACATGGTGAGCGTCATTCTGGGATTATCCAGCCCATACACGGAAAGGTCCGTAACTTTGTCCGAAGCGAAGCCGGCCACTTTCCCCTGTTTAACGGTTTTCAGCAGGGAAATGAGATGCTCCGGATTAGCTTCCTGGTAACGGGCGCCCTCTGCCGTGTACAGCCAGGTGGGCTTGATGCCTTTTTTCTCATCCCCCTGAATGAAGCGGGCGATGGTAGGGTAATCCTGCAAACTTTTACGGATGGAAAGGCCGGTAATCTTGTAATCCCCGATGTCCGTCAATTGCTTGGAACGCAGAAGGCCCAGATCCAGCGGAATATTGCGTACGCCGGGGATTTCCTTGTTGGTTTCCGTCGTTTGCGCCAGTTCAAAGACGGCCTTGCGGTCGGAAACGGTGGCCTTGACCAGTTCGGACAGGCTGCCGTTGTCCGAGGGAGGGTAAATCCGGAGCGTGACGGGCTGTTCCTCCATTTGCAGGGATTTGCCGTCCCCTGAGAGGCGGCCTGTGAAATTCCTGATGGAGACGGAGGTGATTTGATCATCCGTCATGTCCGGTACGCTTGTTTCCTCCGGGTTGTACACGCGCACGGCGGTCAGCTTCTGGAGCGTGCCCAGCAGCACATCCATCATGGCCGGGTCCGTATCCAGGGAGAGGGGATACGTGATTTTCCAGGGGGAGCCGGGAGTCTTGCGCTCCAGGGCGATGCGCTGGCCCCGATTGTTGATTTCAATGGAGGCGGGCATGGCCGGATGCAGGAGCAGGGGACGGTGGTCCCGAAGCTGGCGGATGCCGGATTTGAACAGAGGAAGAATGTTGCCGGTGCCCACCAGAATGCGGGTGTCCCGGCCGTAAAAATCCGTCTGCATATAGGTGGTGTCATCCGTGGTCTTGTTCTCCGGATCGTCCACCAGCCAGGGCGCCGGGGAACCCAGCGTATAGCGCGCCACAGTGGAGGAACGCTTTCCGTCGTCGCTCATTTCCTTGAGAGTGATGGTAACGGGAGTGGTCTTCACGCCGAATTCCTTCAGAGATGCGGAATCAATCTTGTGCAGGGGCAATGCGTCCACGATGCTGGTGGAGTACGTGTACTGGAGAATGGCCGCCGCCGCGCGAGGATCCATACGGTCGTTCCAGGGCTTTTCGCACCACCAGACGCCGTTGGGTTTGCGGCGGAATTCCGCGACATCTCCCACGCAATTGATGCGCATCCAGGAAACCTCGTTCATTTCTTCCCGGGTGTACGGGAAAAGCCGTTCTCCGGAACTGAAAGCGGTGCGCCCGATGATGCGGGACAGGTTGCCGTCAATGGTGAGGAGCACCGCCGCGCCGACAGAAGCGAGGGCGATGAGGATGAGAAGGATAAAGCGGAATGTGCGCATGTGCTTCCGGTAATGGGCGTGGATGGGGTTAATGACGTCGCGTGTTCCAGATAATCAGGGCGATCAGCAGCGCCAGCAGGGGGAGGCCGATATTCGTCAGGAGTTCCAAAACGCCCAGGGCGTTGCGGTCCAGATTCAGCTTGACGGTCAGGTCATGGCGGGAGCCGAGGCCGCGCAATTCTTCACGGTCTGTCATCCAGCCGATCAGCGTGCGCATGAAATCCCTTTGTTCCGGTTTGATTTGCCTGGGCTGAAGCAGGTCCGTATTGCCAAGCAGAACCAGGCGTCCGGTAGTCTTGTTCTGGTTCACGTCCCCGGCATTTCCCCGGATGAGGGCCGCGCCGATCATCAGAGGCCCCGGATTGTCTTCCCTTGCGTCAAACTTGGCTGGGAACTGGTTGTATTTGGTTTCTCCGTAATAATCCTCCGTAGTCACCAGAAGGGGATACGGCGTAATGCGCTTTTGTTCCATGGCCGCGTTGTCGGAATCCAGAATGAGGGAGATGCTCTCCCCTTCCAGTCCGGTGCTGGAATTCCAGAATTCACGGGTGCAATTCAGGGAGGGGGCGAAAATGGAGTTAATTTCAAAAACGGAACGGTTGCCCCTGTTGCGGAGCATCACGCGGTCATTCTGGGGCCGCAGCCCCTGTTCGCGGAGAAAGCGGTAAAGCTGTTTGGGTGTGTCATTCTGAGGTTCCAGCATGATCAGAATGGCGGCGTTCGGTCGCGCCCAGTACCGCTGGAGCACTTCCGCCTCCTGCGGGGACAGATCATATTTGGAACCGATAATCATGAATCCTGCGGCATCTTCCGGAATCTCTTCCAGACCGCTCATGCGGATGGGCACAAGCTGCAGGTTGACGGAGCGGCAGATTTTGCCCAGCGTCGTGAAAATGCTTTCCTCCTGGTTGTTGCTCAGGGTCTCGTTGAAGTTGCTCTTGTCCGCCGCGATATAGATTTTACGCGGTTCGCCGTTGGCCGCCCCGTAAATGCCGGCAGTCATCATGTCTTCAATCTGGAGGGCCACCGCCTTCATGCTTTTGCCGTCCGGTCCGGGGGCGTACACTACGAAGGCGTCTCCGGGCAGGATGCGCACATGGGCGGCGTCCGCCTGGGTGCCTTCAAACGTTTTGAGCGCTTTTTCCGTATCTTCCCGGGCATCAATGATGACCAGGTTCTTCTTGAATTCAATTCCGTAGATATTGGAGATTTCACGTGCCTTGTTCGGCTGGCGGAGGGGATCCACGTACTCCACCTTCACTTTGCCGTTGGAATAACGTTCGTACTCCTCAAGCAGAGAACGCATGCGGGTGTAGTTTTGCGTGGTGCGCAGGAAAGCGAACGTGATTTTGACGGGTGTTTTGCGCTTCTGGATTTCCGGAGACTGGAGCATGTTGATGCTCTGGCGGGAAATTTCATAACGCTGGTCTTCCGTCAGATCCCGGCGGTAATACTCGTGGCAGCCCACGTAATTCAGGCATACGACGATAAGGAACAGCAGGAAAAGCTTGATCCAGGTCATCCAGGGGCGTTTGACCTTGCGGGCGGCGGGCTGGGAGGCTTCCGCGGCCGCGGCGGGGGTGTCTGGTGTTTCGCTCATAGATAAAAATGAAAAGGGGTGAAGGCGGGATGAATCAGTGTTTCCAGCGGCGGTGGTCAATGATGCGGATGGTGACGGCCAGCGTCAGGACCGTCATGGTCAGGTAAAACACGACGGGACGCGTGTCAACCAGCCCGGCGGAAAAGCGGTCCAGATGTTCCGAGCAGGACATGTAGTGGAAAATCCCCGCTGCGGGGAATTCCCCCCACACCACGGGAATCAGCCCCATGAAGAAAATCAGGACCAGCAGGCCGATGGTGATGATGCCGGAAATAATCTGGCTGCCCGTCATGGAGGAGGCGAAAATGCCGATGGCCGTGAACCAGGAGCCGATCAGCAGCAGAATGGCGTATGCCCCGGCCCAGTCCGCCAGGCGGTAGGGAAGAACCATGCCCGCGTCATATCCGTAAATCCACTGCACAATCAGGTTGGACCAGTCCGCCAGGGTGGGGTAGAGAAGCATGGGCAGCCACAGGATGATGTAAAAGGCGTACGCGGAGAAGTATTTTCCCAGGACCACCTGCCATGTCTTGATGGGCGTGGTAAGCAGGGATTCCAGCGTTCCCGTCTTTTCCTCCTCCGCCAGGGAGCGCATGGTGAGCAGCGGGAAGATGAACAGGAAGTAAAACCAGAACATGGGGGAATGCAGGATGAAGAACAGGATGCCTTCCTTCTGCGGGGCCAGTTGAAAAGCCTTCAGCGTGCCGGACAGGGAGACGCTCTGAAGGGCCATGACGAAAGCCAGGATAACCCATCCGTACGGAGTCATTACGTAGCTTCTGAGTTCTTTTCTGAAAATGGTAAGTACTGGAGACATGGGGAGAAAAGGGAAATGGGAGGTGGTGGATGGGCGGGGAGGGAAAAATGGGGGTTAATCTTTACGGGTCATTTCCACGAACACTTCTTCCAGCGTGGGGGTGTGGCGGTAAATATGGCGCAGGGGGCAGCCCTGTTCCGCAAGGAGGCGCGCGGCCTTTTCACGGGTATCCGTCCCGGCCTCCGCGCGTACGGTCAGCGTATGCCATCCGTCGGCGTCCGTTCCTTCATGGATGACCTTCTTCACATGTTCCAGGTTTTCCAGTTTCTGCGTAATCAGGGCCAGGTCTCCCCGGAATTCCAGAGTAATCTTGCCGGCTGCCCGGAGATTGGCCGTCAGGTTGGATGGGGTATCCGCCGCCTTGATAGTTCCCTGGTCAATGATGATGACCTTGTTGCAAATCATTTCCACCTCACTGAGAATGTGGGTGGAAAGAATAATGGTGTGGTTGGCCGCCAGACCTTTGATTAGCTCTCGTATCTGGCGTATCTGGTTGGGGTCGAGACCGTTGGTAGGTTCGTCAAGGATCAGCAGGTCCGGTTCCCCCAGCAGGGCGTCCGCCAGGCCTACGCGCTGGCGGTAGCCTTTGGAAAGGGTGCGGATCATCTTGCGGCGCACGGGATCCAGGCCGCATTGTTCTACAACCTTGGAGACGGCAGGCCAGATCTGCTTGGAAGAGATGCCTTTAAGCCTGGCGCGGAATTTCAGGTATTCCGTGACGCGCTGGTCGTCGTAAAGGGGCACGTGTTCCGGCAGGTAGCCCAGATGTTTGCGAGCCTCCAGGGGATTTTTCACAATGTCAAACCCCGCAATCGTGGCTGTGCCGGAAGTGGGGGGCAGATAGCCGGTCAGCATGCGCAAAGTCGTGGTCTTGCCTGCGCCGTTCGGCCCCAGGAACCCTACGATTTCCCCCTTTTCAATCTGGAAGGAGGCATTCTTTACCGCTTGAAAGCGGCCAAACTCTTTGGAAAGCTGGTCGGCGTGGATCATGAAATCAATGGGAACAGGGTGATTCTAATCCAAACCGCTTTCGCCTCAAGCTTATTCTCCCCTGCGCCGCGGAAGCGCTTCTTCCGCCTGAAAAGCCATGGGGGCTAACGGGACCGATGCTTTTCCTGTCTGGCCGGGAGGGAATGAAGATAAGGAAATCAATCCCTCAACTCTTCTTCCAGCCTCTGGACGATGTCCCTCACGCGTACATCTTCTTCCATACGGGAGGCGACCAGCTTATTCGCATGGATGACGGTGCCGTGGTCCCGGCCGCCGAATGCCTGGCCGATATCTTTCAGGGAGCGTTCCGTCAGGCGGCGGCTCAAGTACATGGCGATCTGGCGCGGAAAGGCGATGCTGTTGGGGCGGCGCTTGCCGGTCAGATCGCTGACCTTGAGTTCGTAAAAATCCGCCACGCGCTTCTGGATGGAATCCACGGTCAGGATGCGGCTTGTTTCTTCCCGCAGGATGTCGCGTAGAAGCTGCTCAATTTTGGCGATGTCAGGCATGTCTCCGGACAGGGAAGTAAAGGTGGCTACACGGAGCAGTGCGCCTTCCAGACGGCGCACGCTCTTCTGGATGCGGCTGGCCAGAAACTCCAGAATTTCGTCGGATACGTTCATGCCAGCCCGGTCGCGCTTGCTGCGCAGGATTTCCAGCCGTGCGTTGTCGTCCGGAAGGTTCAATTCTACCGTAAGTCCGGATTCCAGGCGTGCCGCCAGCCGGGGATCCAGATTGGAAATATCGCATGCGGCGGCGTCTGCGCAAATCACGATGGTTTTGTGGGCATGGAACAGTTCGTCAAACGTATGCAGAAATTCCTCCACCGTTTTTTCCTTGCCGGAAATAAACTGCACGTCGTCCACCAGCAGGACGTCAGCCTTGCGGTACTTGCGGCGCAGTTTGGTGAAGCTTTGTCCGTTCTGGGTCCGGGAAGCGTCAATAAATTCATTGGCGAACTGTTCGCCCGTGACGTACACCACATTGGTGGATGAATCCTGATGAAGCACCTCATGGCCGATGGCCTGGAGCAGATGGGTTTTGCCAACGCCGGATTTTCCGTACAGGAAAAGCGGATTGAACAGGGCCCGTTCCGACTGTGCGGCGGACAGCCCTGCCTGATAAGCAAAGCGGCTGTCTTCATAAACCACAAACGAATCGAACGTATATAAGTCATTCAGGCATGCCCTGGCGGCCGGTGTGCGCTGTTTTTTTGCCGGTGCGGCCGGGGAATCCGCCGTCTGCGGCGTTTTGGCCCGGGAGGAAGCCTTTTGCGGCTGACCTTCTGCAGCGGGCATGGAAGCCACTTCATCCGTGCAGATGAACTTTATCTGGCGTTCCGTGCCCAGAGCCAGCATGGCGGCCTGCTTCAGCTCCGGCGTATAGCTGTTTTCCACCCAGAGGGCGGCCATAGGATCGTCGCACACCAGCGTCAGCGCCTTCCCTGAATCCTCCAGCAGGGAAAACTTGGGAAACCACAATCCATAAACCTCCGGGGACATGATTGTTTGCAAGGCTCCCGTGATTCTGGACCAGGTGGCTGACAGTTCTGATGGCGGCGTCATTGTTATTGGAAATAAAAGATGTTGCTGGTTAGAAATAGCCGTAAGGCGTTCCGTCCCGCTACGAGGCCGCCCGCGGATGGAACCGGATCAGGTTCATCCGCAGCCGTGACAGCTCGTGGCGTCCATCGGGGTGGAGAAGGCGAACTCATCCGCTTTCAGCTCGACACCCCGGTTGACGGGAGCGCCAAATTACTGATTTGCGCCTAAGGAAAAAATATCTTTTTGAAACAGCGCGAGTCATCGTTCCTCGGCCCTACGTTCCACGGGGGTTCCACATGAAAAAATATTTTGTTCTTGCTTCCTCCGATAATTTAGTCCTCCTGAGTATATTTTCTGTGTAATTTTATAAATTATTTATTGTCAATATATTATGGTTTTGTTACAGGCTTGGGTGACGAAAAGGACATGATTACGCCGCCGGAAATCAACCACTTACAGGAACCGGATTGGAACTGCACGGGAAGATGCAGAAGGGAGGCGTTCCGCATGGTTGACAACAGACGGCCGGAAACCTAACGTGGGCTGCATCATGGAACAAATGGAACAGCCAGAGGAAGCATGCCTGTCTCTCTGCCGGGGGAAATTTCTGGAACTCCTGAAAGAGGGAAGGTGGGAATACGTGCGCCGGGTGAATGCCAGCGGAGCTGTTATGATCGTGGCCGTGACGGAAGAAGGAGAACTGCTTCTGGTGGAAGAATACCGTGTTCCCCTGCATGCCCGGACCGTAGGGCTGCCTGCGGGTATTTCCGGGGATGAAGGGGAGGAAAGCTCGCTGCAGTCCGCCCGGCGTGAACTGGAAGAGGAAACCGGGTACCGGGCGGATTCCTGGACGTATCTTCTTGCGGGGCCTTCCTCTCCGGGATTGACTACGGAAATGGTATCTTTCTATCTGGCGGAAGGCCTGCATCGAATATCGGAAGGAGGCGGTGTGGCCCACGAAAATATTACTGTGCACCGCATTCCTCTTACTCTGGTGCATGACTGGCTGATGGAGCAGATGGAGCAGGGAAAAGTGGTGGATCCGAAAATCTTTATGGGTCTCTATTTCCTGTCCCGCTCTGTCAATGGCATGGGGCTGGAGGAATAATCATACCCTGCGTTGTAAATGTCGGTATGCAGGAAATGGTCCGGGACGCGGGCCATATGAGACGGTTGAGTGGAAAAATGATTCATCAGTAATGATTTCCCCGGAGGGAAAGGCGGATTGTCATGATAAAATGCTCCTGAACCATAAAAAAATCTGGACATTCTTTCCAATCCGGGCTAAATATCTCCCCGCCTTACGGCATCAACCACTTAACGGCAGGGTAGCTCAGTGGTAGAGCAGAGGACTCATAAGCCTTTGGTCGGGTGTTCAAATCACCTCCCTGCTACCATCTTTAAAGCCCCTTAAATCCAACGGTTTAAGGGGCTTGTTACTTTTAGAGCATAGTTTATATTCCATGCTGGAAAACAGTGAAAAAGGGTATCATATGGTCAAAAAAGCATGCACAATGATGCACAGCTTGGTTGACGATTGGAAGCCGCGCCCCAGCGCTTCCCGCCCTGTAAAACCGTGGCGGGTTGTCATCCCTGAGCGCATATCCCACGCGGGGATATGAATGTTGGATTGGAGTTCCTCTTGTGAGAAGCTGCGCTTTCTTTTCTCAAGATTTTGCCGTTTAGGACACCGCATGAAGTTAAAGCTCCGGCGCCGGGCGGATGCGGGAAAATAAAAAAATCATTGTTTTTGGCCATGCGGCGGAGGAGACAGGGGGGAATGGGTTTTAGATGCTGCGGCGTATCATCAGAGCAGTTAAACCAAAAAGGTCCGGAGAAGCCGCAGCCGGGAACAGTTGCCCGCCCGTTTGGACCAGTGAATTCCGCCCATAAGCAGGAACGGGGCAAGATTGGTCAATAGAAAACTATTTCAGCCTTAACCCGAAAACCCCGGATTTGCGGCCGCTGAGTTCCAGGGTGCGCAGACGTTCCGGAGGCAGGCTGTCGCGGGAAAATTCCGCGTAATGCATGCGGTCCCGGAAGTAATGGACGGCGCTTTGGGAGAGGGCGAAGATGAATTCCATTCCCATTTCTTCCGCTTTTCTTTTGGCAAATTCACATAGTGCGCGGCCATAGCCGCGTCCTTCATGGCGGTGCTTGATGTACAGGCAGCCCAGTTCCGCGCTGTGGTGCTCCGGGTAGGGATAAACGGCAACGCAGCCCACGATGCTGTCGTCCAGGGTCAGCACGTAGTAACTGTCCATTCTGGCGGCAATGTCTTCGTAATTCCGGTTGACTAATTTGGAGTCCACCACGGAACGGGCGATCATGGAGAGAAGCTCCGGAATATCTTCTTCTTTCAGCGGGCGTATTTCCCGGTAGGAGTCCGTGTGAACCATGGTGCCTACGCCTTCTTCGGAGAAAAGTTCCTCCACCAGCACGCCGCGCATTTTCCCGTCCAGCAGGTGTACGCGGGGGATTCCCGCCCGGCAGGCTTCCGCCGCCTGGTCAAGCAGTTCGCGGTGGGTTACGTTTCCTGCCAGTTCCGCTACTTCCGATTCCAGAATGGCGGCAATGGGGCGTCCGTCCAGGGACGGAACCTTGTGGTCATTGAGCAGGGCGATGTATTTGGAGGCTCCCAGGCTGAAAGCCATATGGACGGATTCCGGGTCAAAGGAGCCGGAACGGCCGGAAGCCACCACGGGAATTTGGTGACGCCCCAGAATTTCCCGGACTCTTTCCCGGACAAGCTGGCCGCCCTTCAATGGCGCTTCCACCAGGGCGGAGCGCATTTCACAGACGCGCGTGTGTTCGTACAGCGCGGAGGCGTCCGCCCCTTCCACAATCAGAACGGGCCTGACGCCTATTTCCTGCAGTACATCCAGGTCCAGCAGGGCGTCCACCAATTCCCCGGAATCCACCAGGGGGCGTTCCACATGCACGGCAAAGATTTTATCCCTGAAGTACGGAACATACTCCAGCACGGAACGGACATTGGCGGATTTGTTGGGAGGGAGCGTAGCCAAGGCGGACCGGAAGTTTGGGGCCGGGGAAAACGGACATTCCCGTTTCCCCCGGCCTGTAAGTGATGCGCGGCTTTTTTAGAATGTACGGGTATCCGCGGAATCCCGGTTGTCCATGGTTTCCGCAAAGTCCTGGGAGTCCAGAGTGACGGCAATTTCTTCCCCTTCTCCGGGGACCGGCGTTTCCGCCGGTGCCTGGGGGTTCTTCCTTGCGGAGCACGACGCTGACCTTGCGCTTGGGCATGACCAGTTTGGGTTCCGCCACGGCTGGTTTGTAACCTTCTCCGATGGTGGTGGCGTCGGAAATGACGGCCGGGGCCTGTTCCGGTTCCGCCTGCCGGGCGGATTGTTGTTCACGTGCCCGGGAGACTTGTTCCCTCAGGGCGGAGAGCAGGTCCGAAGGCATGCCGTCAAAGCCGATTTCCGGCAGGCTGGTTCCGCCTTCCTGGTTTTCGTCGGAAGATTCAAACTGGGGCAGGCTGGCCAGGAAGTCCTCAAAGGCGTCCAGGTTGGTGGTGCTCTTGAAGAGGTTGCTGATGGCTTCGCTCTTGATGCTTTCCATCAGGGTGATGAAGAGATCGTAAGCTTCCGATTTGTATTCCACCAAGGGGTCTTTCTGCCCCTGGGCGCGGAGGCGCACGCCTTCCCGCAGGGAGTCCATGTTGTACAGGTGTTCCTGCCACATTTTGTCAATGGCCCCCAGGATGATCTGGCGTTCCATGTGGTCTAGGTATTCCGGGCGTTCGCGGGAAGCCTTGTCTTCATAAGTGGCCTTGACCTTGTCAATGAGGAAGGCAATGGTGTCGTCTATGGGCCGTTCTTCCAGCTTGGCGGCCTCCGCCGTGAGCCCCAGCGGGAAGGAGGCGTTCATCCAGGCGAGCAATTCGTCCGGGTGGGTGACGCCTTCCGCATCCGGGTCCAGGAATTCATGGGCGCGCGTGGCGATTACTTCTTCCAGAATATCGTAAATCATTTCGCGTGGGTTTTCCGTGGAAAGCACTTCATTCCGGTATCCGTAAACGATTTCGCGCTGCTTGTTCATTACGTCGTCATAGTCCAGCACGTGCTTGCGCCACATGTAGTTGCGCTGTTCCACCCGTTTCTGGGCGGATTCCACGGATTTGTTCAGGAAACTGTGTTCCAGCGCTTCACCGTCGGCTACGCCCAGGCGTTCCATCATCTTGGTCATGCGTTCCGCCGCGCCGAAGTTGCGCATCAGGTCGTCTTCAAAGGAGATGAAGAACTGTGAGGCGCCGGGGTCCCCCTGGCGGGAGCAGCGGCCGCGCAGCTGGCGGTCAATGCGGCGGGATTCATGGCGTTCCGTACCCAGGACGAAGAGGCCGCCGAGGTCGGCTACGCCTTCGCCCAGCTTGATGTCCGTGCCGCGCCCCGCCATGTTGGTGGAGACGGTGACGGCTCCGCGCTTGCCGGCCTGCGCCACGATTTCCGCTTCTCGCTGGTGGTTTTTGGCGTTCAGCACTTCATGGGGGATTTTGGCCCTCTTGAGCATGCGGGAGAGCGTTTCGGAGGCGTCCACGCTGGCCGTACCAATCAGGATGGGCTGGCCTTTGTCATGAAGTTCCTGGATTTTGTTGACCACCGCATTGAATTTTTCACGGCGGGATTTGAAGATGAGGTCATTCTGATCCTTGCGGATGCAGGGGCGGTTGGTCGGGATGGGAAGAACGTCCAGCTTGTAAATATCATGGAATTCCGCGGCTTCCGTTTCCGCCGTGCCGGTCATGCCCGCCAGTTTTTTGTACAGGCGGAAGTAGTTCTGGATGGTAATGGTCGCGTACGTCTGGTTTTCTCGCTCCACTTCCACGCCTTCCTTGGCTTCCACCGCCTGGTGCAGACCGTCGCTCCAGCGGCGCCCCGGCATTTCGCGGCCCGTATTCTGGTCGATGATGATGACCTTGCCTTCCTTGACGACGTATTCCACGTCTTTTTCGTAAATGCAGTAGGCCTTCAGCAGCTGGGAGGTGGTGTGCAGGCGCGCTCCCGTTTCGTCAAGCTGTTTGGTCAGTTCATTTTTGCGGCGCAGTTTGTCTTTTTCCGTCAGGCGTGGATCTTCGTCCATTTCCGCGAAGGCGGTTCCCAGATCCGGCAGCACGAAATCTTCCGGATGGCCGGGGGAGATGACTTCCCGGCCTTTTTCCATCAGGTCGGCGTCGTGGGTTTTTTCATCCACGGTGAAGAACATTTCCTCCTTCAGCTTGTAGAGTTCCTTCTTGCGGGTATCCTGGTAAAGGGTCAGTTCATATTTTTCCACGATGCGGCGCAGCTCGGGATCCTGCATGGCGCGCAGGAAGGCGCGGTGGCGGGGCTGGCCCATTTTTACTTTGAACAGGCAGCGGCCCACTTCTTCCGTGCGGCCTTCCTCCTGGGCTTTCAGGGCCTGGGCCATCAGTTCGTTGCAAAGGTCCGTCTGGGCCTTCACCACGCGCTCAATGGCGGGGCGCAGGGTATCGTACTGCTGTTCCCGGGTGACGACCGCGGGACCGGAAATGATGAGGGGGGTGCGGGCCTCGTCAATAAGGATGGAGTCCACTTCGTCCACAATGGAGAAGTAGTGCCCGCGCTGCACCTGTTCGGACTTGGAGGTTGCCATGCCGTTGTCGCGCAGGTAGTCGAAGCCGAATTCGGCGTTGGTGCCGTAAGTGATGTCGCAGGCGTATTGCTCCCGGCGGAGCTGGGAGGGCATCATGCTCTGGATGCAGCCGACAGTCAGCCCCAGGAACTGGAAGAGCATGCCCATCCATTCGGAGTCGCGGCGCGCCAGGTAATCGTTCACGGTCACCACATGCACGCCCATGCCGGTCAGGGCGTTCAGGTAAACGGGGAGGGTGGCGACAAGCGTTTTCCCTTCCCCCGTGGCCATTTCCGCAATGTAGCCGCGGTGCAGGGCAATGCCGCCCAGCAGCTGCACGTCAAAGTGGACCATGTCCCAAACCTGTTTTTGACCGCAGATATCGCGTTCTTCCCCGCAAAGCAGGCGGGCGCCGTGTTTGACGGCGGCAAAGGCCTCCGGCAGTATCTGGTTCAGGTAGCGTTCGCGCAGCTTGTCAAACTGGGGCGTAATGTTGTTCCAGGCGGCTTTCCCTTCTTCAATGGAGGCGGGAGTGGCTTCCACCGCGGGGAGGGAAGCGAATTCGCTTTTCAGGGATTCAAAACGGGCGTTCAGTTTGGCGGCTATTTCCTCCAGCTCTTCCCTGGGCGCTGCTTCCACAATGCGCACGGGGGGCAGATCCATGGGGAGGAAGCGATGGAGGTACCCCTGCCATTCCCTCGTTTTCTCAAGCAGGAATTCCTGTCCCTTGCCGTTCCATGATTCTTCAATGGAAACGATTTGTTCCACAATGGGGCGCAGACGGCGCACTTCACGCTGGTTTTTGGTGCCGACAATCTTGGTTAGAATCCACTTAATCATCTTTGTCTTGTTGAAAATTGACGAGGTAGAGTCGCTTTCAGCGGTCTAAGAATCGAAAAATACTAGCGGCTGCCGGGAGAAATGCAAGCGCGGCCCTCCATTTGCGCTAGTGATGACGTAATAGGCAGGTTGGACCTGGCCGGACGCCGCTGGAAACCCGGATTCATGACAGGCGCTTCTCTTGGAATGATTCCAAATTGATGATATTCTTTTTCCATGAGTCATTGTGAGGATGGGTGCATCCGCATCCGCGGCGCCCGTGAGCATAATTTGCAGAATGTGGATGTGGACATTCCCCTGGGGCGGCTGACGGTGGTGACGGGACCTTCCGGATCGGGAAAAACAAGTCTGTCCATGCACACGCTGTATGCGGAAGGCCAGCGGCGTTATATGGAAACCTTTTCCCCGTACGTGCGCCAGTTCATGGACCGCATGGACAAGCCGGACGTGGATGCCGTAGAGAATATTCTTCCGGCCATCGCCCTGCATCAGCGCAACTCCGTCAGGACATCCCGCTCCACGGTGGGGACCATGACGGAGCTGAATGATTACTGGAAGTTTGTTTTCGCCCGTCTGGCCGTGGGCATTGACCCGGAAACAGGGCGGGAAATCAAGCCGGAAACGCCGGGTACCATTGATGAAAAACTGCATGCGGAATTCCCTGCCGGAACGGAAGTGATGGTTTGCCTGGAGGTGGCGCGGCCCGAATCCGTGGATCTTCCCACGTTGAAAAGGAATCTGGTGGCACAGGGGTATTTGCGCGCTTTTGCGCATGGAGAGCTCCTCCGGCTGGAGGATGAGGATTGGACGCTGGAGGAAGGAGAACCGCTGCTGGTGGTTCAGGACCGCGTGAGGCTGACGGAAGACCAGAGGGAACGCAGGCTGGAGGCGCTGGAAACGGCCATGCGCCTGGGCGGCGGCGTGGCCCATGTGATTCCCCGTGTGGACGGCGTCTGGCTGTCCGCTTTGAAATTCCGCGGGGACTGGCATCCGCTGATGGAGCCGCGGCCGGGCCTGTTTTCTTTCAATTCCCCTCTGGGGGCGTGCCCGGAATGCCGCGGCTACGGGCGCGTCATCACGATTGACTACAACCGGTGCATCAAGCCGGAGCTCAGCGTTCATGACGGGGCCATCCATATTTTTGAGGGGGACGGAAAAGTATTTTCCGAATGCAAGCGGGACCTGATGCGCGGCTGGCGCAAAAACGCCCGCAAAGTCCGTCTGGATGTGCCGTGGAAGGATTTGAAGCAATGGGAGCGGGACTGGCTGCTGTACGGCGACGGCGATGACCCGGATGAAATGTATGAACAGGGGCTGTGGTACGGCATTGCGGGATTTTTCAAATATCTGGAAAGCCGCACGCATAAGATGCACGTGCGGGTGTACCTGAGCCGTTTCCGCACATATCAGGAATGCCCCTCCTGCCATGGTCTGCGCCTGAGGCCGGAAGCCCTTCAATTCAAGGTGGGCGGCAAAAGCATGCCGGAACTTTCCAGTATGCCCATGGATGAACTGCTGGCCTGGGTGGATAGGTACGTGACGCCGCGGGCGGATGAAGACCCCGGCTTGAAACATGCCGTGGCGGAACTCAGGAGCCGCCTGGAATATCTGAATGAAGTGGGATTGGGCTACCTGACGTCCGACCGCTCCACGCGGTCCCTGTCCGGAGGGGAAATTGAACGCGTGAGCCTGACGACCTGCCTGGGCGCTTCCCTGACGGATACGCTGTTTGTGCTGGATGAACCTACCGTTGGGCTCCATCCCCGCGATACGTCCCGTTTGATTTCCGCCATGAACCGGCTTAAAAAGCGTGGGAACACCCTGGTGGTGGTGGAGCATGAGGAAGCGGTCATGCGTGCTGCGGACTGCCTGGTGGATATGGGACCCGGTTCCGGACGGGAAGGGGGAAGGCTGGTTTATTCCGGGATGCCTGCCAGGATTGGAGAAATTGAAGAATCCCTGACGGGGGCTTTTCTTTCCGGCAGGCGACGCATCGCGGTGCCAAAAAAGAGGCGCAAGCCGCGCCAGTTTCTGACCGTATCCGGCGCCACGCGCCATAACCTGCACAAACTGGACGTGAAAGTGCCCCTGGGCGTCTTCACTTGCCTGACAGGCGTCAGCGGGTCCGGGAAAAGCACCCTGGCCCACGATGTTCTTTACCTGAACGCGCTGGTGGAGAAAGGAGCCGTATGCGAGGAGGAACCCGCCCGCGTCAGGTCCATCAAAGGCTGGGAACATCTGGATGAGGTGGTGATGGTGGACCAGAGCCCCATCGTCCGCACCCCGCGCTCCACCCCTGCCGTTTATGCCGGAGTTTTTGAAGAAATACGCTCCCTCTTCGCGGAAACGGAGACGGCCCGCGCGCGCGGCATGAAGCCCGGTTTCTTCTCTTTCAACAGCGGGGACGGCCGGTGTCCGCGCTGCATGGGCATGGGGAGTGAGAAAGTGGAAATGCAGTTTCTTTCCGACATTTTCGTTCAGTGTCCGCTGTGCCACGGCTCCCGGTACGGGAGCGAAGTGCTGAGCGTATACCGTGACGGCAGGGATATTGCGGACGTGCTCGGCATGACGGTAGCGGCTGCTCTGGAATGCTTCAGCGCGGAAAAAGGGGCCAAAGCCTCCCGCATCGCTTCCAAGCTGGGCGTGCTTCAGCGTGTAGGGCTGGGGCACCTGACCCTGGGGCAGCCTCTGAATACCCTTTCCGGCGGGGAAAACCAGCGCCTGAAGCTGGCTAAAATCCTGCTGGACCAGATAGGTTCCGGCGCGAACAGCCCCAAGATGCTGATTCTGGACGAGCCGGGAACGGGTCTTCACTTTGCGGACATTGAAGTTCTGCTGGCCGTGTTCCGGGAACTGGTGGAGCAGGGGCATACCCTGCTGGTCATCGAACACAACCCGGAGTTCATCAAATCCGCGGACTACGTAATTGACCTGGGGCCGGAGGGCGGCGCCGGAGGCGGCCATGTGGTGGCCACGGGCACGCCGGAGGAAATCGTAGCCGCCGGGAAGGGATATACGGGCAAATACCTCAGGGAGGTGCTGGAAGGCAACCCTTCCGTTTACGACCCTGCGGACGCCGCCGTCCCGGAATCCGCGGACATGGATATACCGGAAGGCGTCATGGCCCTGCGGGGAGCGCGCCACCACAACCTGAAAAACGTGGACCTGGACGTGCCGCGGGGAGAAATGACCGTGCTGACCGGGCTTTCCGGCTCCGGGAAGAGCTCCCTGGCTTTTGATATCTTTTTCGCGGAAGGGCAGCGGCGTTTCATGGACGTCATGTCCCCGTACGCCCGGCAATTCACGGAACAGCTGGAAAGTCCGGACATCGACCGCCTGACCGGATTGCCCCCCACGGTGGCTATTGAACAGAACATGTCCCGCGGGGGCACCAAATCCACCGTGGGAACCGTCACGGAAATCTGGCAATTCTTGCGTCTGCTGTATGCCAAGCTGGGGCAGGCCTACTGCCCGCAGTGCGGTGTTCCGGTGGGCAAAAGGTCGGAATCGGAAGTGGTGGAGCTGGTGGCGAGGGAGCTGAAAAAACATGGCGGGCTCGCGTTGCTGGCCCCCCTCGTCAGGGGGCGCAAGGGGCATTACGCAGACCTGGCCCGCTGGGCGGAAGGAAAGGGATATGAGGAAATGTGGGTGGACGGCAAACTGGTTCCCCTGAGCGGATTCCAGCCGCTGGACCGCTATTCCAGCCATGACCTGGACCTGGTCGTTGCACGGCCGGAGGCTTCCTGGCCGCCGGAAAAGCTTGCCGGGGCGGTTCATGCCGCGCTGGAAATGGGGGAGGGGTTCCTGCAGGTGCTCCCGCCCGGCTCCGGCCGTCCGGAACTGATGGGCACCAGGCTGGCATGCGCCTCCTGCGGGCAATCCTTCCCGGAACTGGAACCGTACACGTTCTCCTTCAACTCTCCGCGCGGGTGGTGCCCCGTATGCCGCGGGCATGGAATCGTCGGCAGGGGGAAAGTAAAGGAAGATCAGGCGCAATCCCTGCTGGAGGCTGAACTGAAATATGACAGGGAACTGGCGCGGCAG
>OBXI01001034.1_pt1 | contig 19275 bp, 25 predicted proteins | sample 1538161 | NCBI WGS metagenome assembly OBXI01 (sample SAMEA2580142, study PRJEB22360) | human gut metagenome | biome: human gut; feature: human-associated habitat; material: faeces | place: Denmark | collected 2008/2010 | reverse complement strand
CTCCCGGATAAGCTTGTGCAGCAGCGGCGTCGGCACGTCCTGCAGGTGCAGTTCGCCGTCCAGTGTGTAGATCACGGGTGCACCACCTCCAAAACGTTCAGGATGTCGGTGGGCAGGTTTTCCAGCTTCACGCTGCCGCGCTCGCCACTCTCGATGCGGTCGCGGATGTAATACCACGGGAAGTAGCAGTCCACGGCAGGGCTGTCCCGGCGCACCGCCACCACCGCAATGCCGCCGGCATCCTCCTTGCGGGAGAGATTCTCCACCTCATTGGGGCGGAAGGCCGAGAAGGGCAGACTGCCTTTGGCGATGTGCTTGCACTCGATGCCCCAGCTGCGGCCGTCAATGGTGGCCTCGATGTCGTAGGGCTGCCCGGAATAGTCAGCAGGCCAGCCCCTGCACCAGACCTTGGGGATGCCGCAGAGGATGTCCAGCAGGTCATTCTGCCAGACCTTGCCCCGGGCGTTGCGGGCCTGCTGCAACCGGTTCTTTTTCTGGCGGGTGCGGGTATCACTGGGGCGCATGGGCGGCCTCCTTTTCCTTCTCAGCGGCACGGCGGGCTTTTTCGAGCTTGACGGCGCAGGCCGCGCACAGGCACTTACCGTAGGTCTTGCGGGTGTAATCGGCCAGCTGGTCAATGGTCATTTTGCTGGTGGCCGATACCAGCCGCCCGCACTCCTCGCAGCGGGTCGGCTCCTTGCCGTCGTTGGCCCACTCGGCCAGCTGTTTGCCCAGATCCGAGGTGATGACCGCCCCGAAGCCGTCCAGAAAGGTCACATCCTTGCTGGTGGTGGCAATGTGGTCCCGTCCGATGGTGAACATGATGTCAAATTCATACTCCACATCGTCCCGCTGCACCGGAGCAAGGCCCACTTTTACCGGCACCTGCTTGCCGCGGTCGTTCTCGGTGAGGACATAATCCTGCTTGACCCGCAGGGTGCAGATGGTGTGGCAGTTGACCGACAGCAGATAGTTGATGAAATCGTTCTGGATGCGTCCGGCCTCGTCCCACGCGGTGTAACTGTTCTTGCCGGGTTTCGCAGCGATGTCGGCCTTGATCTCCAGCACGCCGCCCGCGTTGCTCCATGCATGGGAAAGGCTGTCCACGATGACCACGCCGTCCGGGCCGACCTGCTTCACGGCGGCATCCACGCATTCCTTGTAATGCTCCGGAGAGTAGGGCGCTTTCAGCTCGATGTACCAGAACTCGCCGACGCCCAGATCTGTGCGGTTGGCGTACAGCTCGCCGCGCCGGTGCTCAGTATCGATGAGACAGACCTTTGAGAAATCGCCGCCTGTCAGGCCGGAGGCCAGCAGCAGGGCACCCAGCGTTTTGCCGCCGCCGGACACACCGGCCAGCGCAATGCGCAGCTTGGATTTTTCGCGGGTCGCACGGGTAACTTCAACCATAAAAATACCTCCTTAGTGTTTCTGCGGGGTGAAATGTTTCACGGCGTCCAGAACGTCCTGCGGGACATTTCCCGCGTTGTCACAGAGCCAGAACAGGCCGTGAGTGTCTTCGTCTTTCCAGCAGGCGATGCCGGCCTCCGTATCCAGAAAGCCGAGGTTCGCACCGGCCTGTACCACGGCAAAAGCGTCCAGAGGGAACGCTGCGGCCCGGTCGTCTGCGCCGTACTGGATCAGGGCATCTGTGGCGGTGCACAGCGGCAGGCAGGCCATGCCGGTCTCATAATTGCCGGTGGTGTAGCGGCTGATATCGATGGTGCGGTCGTCCTCGGGGATGTCCTGCGGGTCGCAGCCCTTGACCACCCACTTGGATTCGCCGATCTTGGGCATGTCCGCCAGCCATGTGACGATCTGGCCTGCGATCTCGCCGGGGCAGTTTTCCTTCGGGATCAGCAGCGCCCAGCCCGCGCCGGTGATGAAAAAGGAATCCCACAGCCCGCGGTGCTCGGTGCGCTGGATCTTCACGCCGCCGCCCCGCCAGCTCTGCTTCATCAGTTTGAGCAATGCTTTTGTGTCAAATCTCATTCAAACAACGCCTCCCGTTCTGCGTCCTCCACACTGCCCTCCGCAGTAGGGTTGATGGTGGTATCTTCTTCCAGTGATTCACGAATTTCATCGCACACCTGATAGATCGGCGCGGCCATGCGGGCCAGCGGGGTGCCGGTGGTGCTGGCAAGGCCGAACCAGCCCAGATACATGCTGCGCATGGAATCGGCGATGATCTTTGCCTGCTGGGCACAGGACTGCTCCGGCGCAAGGAAACCGTCTGCATCCTGCTGCAGCTTCTGGTATCTGGCTTCGGCTTCACGAGTCCGGCGCTGAGCGTCCTCGATCTGTCTGCGGGCCTGCGCCTTTGCTTCGGCGGCAAGGGCATCCGCCTGCCGCCGGACTTCTTCCGGGTCAGTCACGCCCACAATGGGCTGCTTTTTGAGGGCATCCTCGGCATTTTTGGCACGGGCCTCGGCCTTGTCGGCACGGTCTTTTTCCTGTGAGACCTTCAGACCCAGCCGGTTGCAATCCTTGGCGGTGCTCAGCTGGTCAGCACGGGCCTTGTCCCGTTCGGTTTCGGCCTTTTGGGCACGTTCGGCCAGCCCGTTGATGTCGGCGTTGGCGGCTTCCAGATGGGCTTCGGCAGCGTCGGCACGGTCTTTTTCGGCTTTGAGTTGGGCCAGCAGCTCCTGCACCCGCTGGCTGTCTCCGGCGGCTGCGGTGAGCTGTTCCGCGCAGCCGGAGCGGGCGATCAGGTTCAGGTCCTTGCGGGAGATGGACGGCAGTAATTTTAAATCCGCAACTGTTGCGGATTTAAAAGCATCTCCGTTCTGGGTCATTGTCCGGGCGCTGCCCTCGCTCATGCCCTTGCTCTCATACCACTTTGTCCATGTACCGCCGCCATAGCGGCCAGCCTTGGCCGTCAGTGCGTGCATTTTGGCAACGTAGATGCAGGAAATGAGGTATTCATCCTGTGCGGTGCCGTAGTGCAGATCGAACTGCTGGTCGGTCTCCACGGCCTGTTCGGACAGGTCGCCCAGAGCGGAAAAGTCAAAACCGGGCGCCGAAGGCATCGGCGCAGAAGAACCGCCCGCCGATGCGGCAGGGACCGATTCGCAGTTCTGCAGAGATGTCGCGGGGGTCGACGTCTGACATTCTGATTCCTCCTTCATCGGTTCGATGGGCGCGTTCTTGCAGGGCTTGGCATTTTCCAATGCGTCCAGCATTGCGCAGTCGATTTCATACTCGTCCAGTGGGGCGAACTCCGCGCCGTTGGTCAGGAATGCCTGCGGAGTCAGATTCTTGTCTGCCGCTCTGGCCAGCTCAAATCTATGCGTCATGATGCGGCTTTCTTTCCAAATGCTGCCGTCCCAGCGCCAGAACCGGCCGCGGTAACAGGCATAAACCGTCTCGTTGGAAAGCTTGCAGCTGATGGTGTAGTCCGTCATACCCGCACCTCCGTGTCCTTGAGGCGGTCCAGCAGCTCAGCCTGCAGGGCCTTGTTCAGGGGCTGCAGGCGGGCGCCCCGCCCCCCCGCGCACCAAAACATCTACTACCCCAGCCGTAGCACAAAAGAGTGCCGCAAAGAACCTCGCCGCGCCAGATGCGGTTCGGCTCCCGGCCTGCGGCACTGTGCATCAGGATGGCAGGCGTGCGGGAGAAATATTTCTGGTCAGCGTGCCCGCCTAACCATGCTTCAATGCCCTGCAGCGTATCCGGCAGGGTTGTGACCACGGGACCCTTGCCCGGTTCGATCAGAATGCCTTTCATGTGTTATCCTCCTTCGTGTACCCATGTCTGAGGCAGAGCTTTTCCAGCTCGTTGTAGTAGATGCCCTGCGAGATTTCGACGCTGGAGAGGTACTCCCGCTGGAATGCATCGGACAGGGCGGAAAGAACTTCCAGCGCCGCCAAAGCCCTGCCAAGGGCGGACGCGATGCTGTCCAGAACGCCGGTGTTGCAGTCCCGGCGGAAGACCCTGTCGGAACAGTAATAGCGGTCGGGCCGGAGCTTGCCGTCGGCAAAGCCCTGCTCCAGTGTGGAAGTACCGGTGGAGATGTCGGCTGCTGCTTTGTTCAGGGCAGCAAGCTGCTCGTAGATCAGCGCGGACTGCCATTCGGGCGCGTTTTTGATGTGCTCCAGCAGTGCGTTTTTATTTTCTGCGTTCATTTTCTTGTAAAAACCTCCGATTTTATGGTATCATCGGGGTGATGGGGCTTTCAAATTCCATCATCCCTTGCAGCTCGTCGGTGTTGGCGCACCGGCGGGCTTTTTTCGCATAGTGCGTACCGGCGGCAGGCTGTCCACTTCGCCGCGCTCGATGCGTTCCCGCGCAAATGTGTACTTGTAAGTTCGATGGCTGCCGCTGAGCCCATGGCTGACGGCAGACGCAAAGCTGTTCGCGCTCTTGTAGCCCAGCCGCCGGGCACACATCTCGGACGTGCCGGATGCCAGTAGATCGCCGGTCTTTGCGTCCCAGACGGTGTACCACATGACGCGGGCAGGTTTTTCATTATGCGCCCTGTAATCCCTGCAATATTGGTTGTGGTGCTCTCTGCGGCAGGAAGCGCAAAAGCGCAGGTTGCTAGCAACATTTTCCATCACCTTGCCGCAGTCCAAACAAACGCGGGTAAAGTGCTTTCCTTTATTCATGGGTGGTGTCAGCCCGCCTTCCTGCCGCTCTTCACGGTGTTGCGGGGCTGCTGGTGAATCTTGCGGGGCCGCTTCTCACGAGCTTCGGCTGCAAAGCCCTGCAGCATGAAGAAGATTGCCAGCAGGATCAGCACCATAGCCGTAATGAACGCACCGTCCGAAATGGTGCCGCCGGTCTGACAAGTGCCCTCGAGGCCCATGCTGTACAGCAGGCCCGTCGCAAAGCTCCCCATTGCCAGCCAGTACCAAACGCCAGATTTGATTCTCATGCGGATTCTCCTTTCTCAACAGTAGGGAAGAACAGCTCCCCGATTTCATCCTGCGGGATATCAAGCGTCTTGCAAATTTCTGCGATCTCAGTGCTTGTCCAAGGCTGCTTCCCGTTCATCCGCTTGCTCATTGTGTCAGTTCCGATGCCGATTGCATTTGCAATCTCCTGATCCCGGAACCCGCAGCTGTGGAACCGGCCCCGCAGCTTCCAGTACGGAATCTGCCGGAAGGTGCCGCGAATGGTTGATGCGTTCAACATTTTATTCCTCCTTCTTTTCGGCGGGCAGCACGGTGCCGATAACTGCGTTCATGATCTCGTCGAAGCCGGGAAGGCCAAAGGCGATGATGCTCAACTGGTCGATGCGGCTGTCCAGATCGGCTTGTGCCTTGGCCACAAGGCCTTCGGCCTGCCGCAGACTGTCGCAGATCCTGCCGTAGTCGGTCTTGGCCTGCATGTACCGGGCTTTGTAGTTGTCCCGGTGCTTGATGAAGTCATTGCGCAAGCTGATGACGTCGGCCAGCTGCTGTTTTGCGGTGCTCACCGCCTGAATGGCGGCGTTCAGCCGGGTGTTGGTGGCTTCCAGCTGCTCGATGTGCTGCTGCGCCTGAAAGCTCTCGTAAGCGCCATTCTTACGGATGGCAGGCAGCACCTCGCTGGTCACCCAGCGCTTGAAAGCCTTTGCCTTGGGCATCTTGCTGGACAAAATCAGGCTGTACAGGCCGCTTTCGTTGATAAGGGCGGTCTTGGATGCGGGGGACACATTCCCATTTTGGGAATCTGTCTCCTGCGGCACATCCTTGTTTTGGGTATCTACCCTCTGTGGCAGAACCACAAGCCGCTTGTCCTCATCATCGACATGGGCAATGATGGCCTTGCCGGGATTCTTGTACCCCAGCGCCACGGCAACGTCCTTGCCGACGAGCCACGGTGTGCCGTCGATCTCGACGGTGCGCACCTGCCCGAACTCGGGATTTGAGAAGATCTGTAAGTCGTTCATGGTGAATATGTACCTCCTTGTGGGTGGCTTCCTTCTGAGGTAGAATAGAGAGACAGAAGGGAGGTGAGAATAATGTCTGAACTGAATGATGTGGTTAAATGCTCAGCTAATGCAGTTGCGCGAGACCATGAAGCGATGGCTACAGTTGCACGCGCTGCGGCGCAAGAACACGCGATGCAGTTGTCGGCTCAACTGAGTACCGCTGAAAATCTGAAAAAGCTGCAACAGCAGTTTGAAGAGAGTCAGCGAAAACAGGAGGAAAAGGACCGTGAGCAGGCAAAAGAAGATCGAATCAACCGGCTTTACAATTTGATTGCGATTTTAATTGCTGCTGCATCCATGTTTATTTCTTTAATAAAATGACAACCAGTGCAAGGATCTGGATGCTCAGAGCCAGAATCTGAACAGCTAACGGATTCTTCATCGTGTTCACCTCCTTCAGCGCCCAGCGTTCCTTTTCCACAGGTCCGCTGGACTTTTTGTTGTTGTCCATGTGGTTCACCTCCTTGTGTGCACCTCGTTCCTGCGGTAAAATGGGGAAAACAGGAAGGATGTGCATGATATGTGGAACAAAATAGTTGAGTGGCTGAATGTGCGGGACAATGTGACATTCTTAATCGCAGTAGCCAGCTTTGCTTTGTCGATCTGGAACTTTGCATCGGATAAGATCAAAAATCGAAAAAATCTCATCGTCGAAGTTCAAAATGTTTTCTGCATGGGACCGAGCCCTGAAAAGGAATACACAGAGGTCCTCAATATCTGCTTTATCAATAAGTCCAGAGAAGCAATTACCTTGAGCCGACTCGAACTTTCTTCTGGACTGGGTGAGTGCGCATTCGGCGAGTATCGTCTGAAGCTTCTGACAAACAGCTGGAAGCACGGGATCAAAGAATTAAGTCGGTCAGAGTGGTATTCCGATATTTTTCCGATTAAAGTTGAAGGCCTCGGATATGAGCACATGGTCTTATCTTCAACTGGGAGCACAAAACACATTGCAGAGAATGCGCCCTATAAGCTGAAAGTTTTCAGCAATAAAGGAATCATCACAAAAACTTTTACCAGTGATTTTTCCAACGCTGGAATGCTGTCACAATGCCGAGAACCAGACTCGCACACAGAAGCACTTGAGTGAGTTCGTTTTGCGTCATCTTCTTCACCTCCTTTGGATGAACTTGCAAAAGTGTAATTAAATTCCACTTTTCTTGCAAAAAAATATGGAATCACGCTGCTGCATGTCCATGCCGAGAGTATTGGCCAGAGTGTCAATTTCACTGGCCTTAAACTCGGTCTCGTTATCAATTTTCATCTGCAAAGCATACGGTGTCAGGCCCATAATTTCGGCAATGGCCTTATATTTAAGCCCGGAATCTGCAATGATGGAACGCAGCGCATTGGTGTCGGTCATGGTTGTCACCTCCTTTCAAAGTGGAATTGAATTCCACTAACCACATAATAGCACCGAGTGGAAATAAAGTCAACCTTTTTTGAGGAAAAAATAAAAAATACTTGAATATTATTCCACTCTATGATAAGATAAGAGCGAAGGTTGGTGATTTTATGGCAACTCTATACGACAGAATCAAAAGCCGCCGCACGGAGCTTGGCTTAACAGTCGAAGAACTGGCTCACAAGATGGGCTATAAAGATAAATCTTCTATAAGTAAGATTGAAAATGGTAAAGCCGATATCCCACAATCAAAAATTGCAGCATTTGCTGATGCGCTGCAGACCACCCCCGCCTACCTGATGGGCTGGGAAGAACAGCCGGAGCCCAAGAAGCCCACCATCCCCCCGGGCTTTGAGCCGATGCCAAAGATGAAGAAGATCCCGCTGATCGGAGCCATTGCCTGCGGGGAACCCATCACGGCAGAGCAGAACATTGAAAAAATGGTGGATGTGCCGGAGAACATCCGGTGTGATTTTTCCCTGACCTGCCACGGTGACAGCATGGTGGATGCCGGCATTCACGATAAAGACGTGGTGTATATCCGCATCCAGCCGGAGGTGGAGAACGGAGAGATCGCCGCAGTGCGCATTGATGGCGAAGCCACTCTCAAGCGGGTATATTACAACCCCGGCACGCTGACCCTGATGCCTGCAAACCCGGCCTATGCGCCTATGATCTATACCGGCTCCCAGCTGGAAGAGGTGCACATTGAGGGCAAGGCCGTAGGCTGGACGCACTGGGTGGGGTGATTTTGGATTATCGGAGTCATTCCAGTCTATATAGCGAAGGAGTGTTATGTATGAAGAAAACTATGAAAAAGACCGCTGCAGCACTGTGCATTGCCGCAACGCTTATATCTGTGGCAGCGCCGGCAATGGCTGTCAGCCCAGCAGAATATATGAGCACAGCCGCTCTTGAAGAATGCAATACTGCGACGGTAGCGCAGGTGGAAAGCCTGATCAACCAAATCGGAACCGTCACGACTGCCCGCCGCCCGGCAATTGTGGCTGCCGTAAATGCCTATAATGAATTGGACGATGCAAGCAAGGCGCAGGTCAGTAACTTTGCGGTTCTGGCTGAAGCCCAGCAGGTGCTGGGACTGAAAGACGCTCTTGCAAAGCTGAAAATCAGTTACGATAAGGTCGAGGACGCAAGAAGCTATGTGTCACCCACGGAAGACCGACTGAGCAATCAAGGCAAAAGCTATATACTGCCCTTCTTTGTAAATGGCAGCACCAATGATCCGTCAATGTTTTTCATGGTTCTGTGTAGCGGCAACAAATATGTGTACTTGGACACGATTACGATTCGCGCGGGCGAGTATAAATATACCTACACGATTGATTGGACGGATGTGGATCGTGGCTATGATGGAAAGCAGTATTGGGAACTGACCTCCTTTGTAGGCGATGATGAAGATATCCAGTGGTTTAAGAATATTTTGAGCGCTGATGAAATCATTATCCGATACAGCGGCGATGGTGGCAGCATCGACCACATAGTCGCCCCCGAAGAGCGTCAGGCGATTACGGATGTTTTGAACGCATATGATCTGTTCAAGGCAGCAAGCCCGACTGTGCGCGCAAAGGCTTTGAATAACTGATGTGAACTAAACAAAAACGCCCCCGGTGCTGCGAACACCGAGGGCGCAGAAGGAGAAAATACGGGATGACAAAAGATACCGAAAAGGTCTTGCTGAAACTTTATCGTGCATACACGGAGCGCCGCAAAACCTTGCCGAAGTCTCAGGCAAAATACTTTGCATCAGAAGATGTGTCGGCTGCATTGCCGGGGATCCCGTGGGATGACGTGAGAGAGGCGCTTGCGGAACTGCGTGATGATGGCTATATCGACCTTTACATGATGGGTGCCTGCGATCTGTTTCCGAAGGCTATCGAGTACGGCGAAACGGCTGTCGAACGCGGCATTGACAAGGCGCTGGATGTGTGGAGTAAACTCCATTAACCGAGTTTCAGTTTGTCCACCGAAATGTTCAGCGTCATATCTGCGAGGGGATGGCCCGCATCGCACTGGATGGAGAAGCCTTTGACGCGATGGACTTCAACACCGTTCAACTTCATTTTGAAGTCTTTTTCGTCAAGATAAAGTTCGACGGCATTCTGACGCTCTGACATGATAGCACCTTTCTTTCTGTGTATGAATGAAAAGATTCGTTCACGTTCATTATACATCAAAATTATGCTAAAGTATAGCATAATTTTGATTTGCACAAACAAATAAAAAAAACCTCCCCCGGTGTTACCAGCACCGAAGGAGGTTTCCGAACCGCTTGCCCGAAGGCGTCACGGCTCTGTACAGTAGATTTTGGCGAACCTCTGCACAGACTATGATACCACCTCCGGGCAGGCTTGTCAAAGTGTACCCTTGTATATGGAGGTGGATTTTATGAAAAAGAGAACCAACACGGCATTTTGGGTCGAGAAGGAAAAGCGCTGGTGCATCGCAGTTCAGAAGAATGGCACCCGCAAACGGTTTTACAGCAGTACGCCGGGCCGCACCGGCCAGCGGGAAGCAAACGCAAAAGCGGATGCATGGCTTGATGATAGCATCCGGGACGGAAAAAAGAAGGTCAGCGCCCTCTATGCCCAGTGGGTAGAAGAACTGAAGCTCACCTGCGGCACATCCTATGTTGAGCAGTGCAAGAAATACGGAGATTACTATATTCTGCCGACCTGTGGGAATATCCGCATTGACGAGTTAACCGAGGGCGATCTGCAAAAAGCCATCAATATGTCTTTCAAAAAGCGATGCCTTAAAAAGGAGCGTCAGCGTAGGTCAAGCGACAAGCCTTTGAGCCGCAAGACCCTTATGACGATCCGCTCAACGGAGATTAGCTTTTTGAAATGGTGCCGCCGGAACAGGTACAGTACGATGTTCCCTGAGCTGTCTATCCCGAAGAATGCCCGCATGGGGAAGAAAAAGATTTTACAGCCGACCGCTTTGAAAGTCCTGTTTGATGTGGACACCCGCCTTTACTATGGCAAGCTGGTCTTTGACGAGTATATCTATGCCTACCGGTTTGCAGTTGCTACAGGTGTACGCCCCGGTGAACTTGTGGGGCTCTGGTATGGTGACGTCAAAGGGAACACGGTCAATCTGCGCCGCAGCATCAACCGGTTGGATGAGGAAACCACCGGCAAGAACGAAAACGCCATTCGCTCATTTGATATGGGCGAGGAAGCCCATGAGGCCTACGAAGCGCAGGTGGCCTTGCTGAAGGCTTCCGATATCCCGCTGAACTATACCACCCCTTTGTTCCAGATCCCGAACCAGAGGGCTTTATTCAAGCGCTGGAAGAAGTACCAGCGTGACAATGGCATTGAGCCTCAGGTCACGCTGTATGAGATGCGACACACTTTCGTCAGCATTGAATCAGGCGTATTGACCGACAGCCAGCTGAAGATGCTGGTCGGTCACAGCAAGAACATGGACACTGCCGGAGTGTATCGGCACGAGCTTGACGGTCAGAGGGAAGATCTTGCTGCCGCTACCACCGCGGCATTCAAAAAGGCACAGGCCTGACTCTGGTAACAGTTTCGGTAACACTCTTTTTTGTAAACGTAGCAAAATACATGGGTTACAAACCAACCCCACTACATTTTTAGCAAGTGTTTAGGCGCGTTGCAGATATGTTTTTGACGTCACTCAATCATTTTTTATTGTTCGACCCCCACTACCCGCATAAGAGAAAAAGCGCGATGAGTTCTCAGAATTCATCGCGCTTTCTTTTATATAATAAATAGTGTTGTTCGAGGTCTGCTCCCTCGCACAAAAAGAAACCGGTACAAAATGAGTACACCCCTGATAGACATTCCTATTGATTGGGACCCGCAGGCTAAGCAAAGCCGCACTGTGGCTTTGCTTGCGGCATAAATGCCGCCGCCTTGTTCGAGATCCCCTCCCTCGCACAAAAAGAAAAACCAGCACACGATGTGTACTGGTTTTTGGTGCGAGGGAGGGGACTCGAACCCCCAAGGATAAACCACACGCACCTCAAACGTGCGCGTCTGCCAGTTCCGCCACCCTCGCATACCGTATTGTTTTCGCAGCCCTGAAATCTCTGAGGTGAAAGACCGTGATGCGGACTGCTTGAATATATTACCACGTTCCCGGCAGATAGTCAAGCGCTTTTTCTCTTTTTAAATGAAATTTTCGGGCCGTCATTTCTTAAGAATATGTTGGTTGAAATGCATGGATGGGTGTGATATTATAAAACTAACTATCTCTGCTCAGTTGTTTTGGCAGCAGGGAAGAAGATGATAAGGATACGGCGGAAATGCATTTCTGCGCAGGGTGCAGACCGACCGGTTTTTTGAAAGGAATTTGAGTGGACGCAGGAATGAACGAGAAAAAAGAAAATGTTATTGTAAACGGTTTTTTCTGGCGCTTTGCAGAGCGGTGCGGTGTGCAGCTGATCTCAGCGGTGGTGTCCATCCTTCTGGCGCGCATCCTTACACCCGATGATTACGGCAAGGTGGCACTGGTGACGGTGTTCAACAATATCATGTATGTCCTGCTGGACTGCGGCATTGGCACCGCGCTGGTGCAGAAGAAGGAAGTGGACGAGCTGGATTACTCGTCGGCGTTCTTTTTCAGCATTGTGATCAGCTTTGTGCTGTATGGGGGAATGTTCGTGGCGGCGCCGTATCTGGCTGCTTTCTACAATGACCCCAGCATGACCCCGATCTTTCGCGGCATCAGCCTGACAGTGGCGGTCTGCGGCATCAAAACGATCCAGCAGGCGCATGTGACCCGGAACATGAAGTTCCAGTATTTTTTCTATTCCGCCTTTGCGGGCGCGATCGTATCCACGGTCCTGGGCCTGGGCCTTGCCTATATGGGCTTTGGAGTCTGGGCGCTGGTGGTGCAGCAGGTATCCAATATCACGGTGGACACGCTGGTGCTGTGGAAGCTGTCCTCCTGGCGGCCTAAGATGGAGTTTTCGTGGCAGCACCTGAAAGGGCTGCTCTCTTATGGCTGGAAGCTGCTGGCCTCGTCGCTGAGCAGCGTCATCTACAACAACCTGCGCAGCCTGATCATCGGCAAGATGTACACCTCGGCGGATCTGGCGTATTACAATCAGGGCGATAACCTGACTTATAATATCGCGTCAAGCGTGGATACTTCCATTGAGAGCGTTTTATTCCCGGTCATGTCCTCACTGCAGGATGACCGTGCGCAGGTCAAGAACATGACCCGCCGTTCCATCAAGACCTGTACCTATATTATTGCGCCGGTGATGATGAGCACTGCGTTCTGTGCCGAACCGCTGGTGCGCCTGATCCTCACCGAGAAGTGGCTGCCCTGTGTGCTGTTCCTCAGGGTGTTCTGTCTGGGGTATGTGTGCTGGCCGATCATCACGGCAAACCTGAATGCAGCCAAGGCGGTGGGCCGCAGCGATCTTTACCTGAAATGTCAGCTTTTGAACGAAGGGGTGTGCATCCTTCTTCTGCTGGCAACATTCCGTGTCAGCGTCGAGGCCATTGCATATGGTATGCTGATCACGAATATTGTGACCCAGATCCTGGATGCACAGCTCAACAAAAAGCTGATCGGCTATGGCTATCTGGAACAGATGCGTGATATCCTGCCGACCCTGCTGCTGGCAGCGGGCGCGGGCCTGTGCATGTATCTGGTCATTTTCCTGCACCTGCCGGATCTGCTGACGGTGATCATTCAGGTGGTGGTTGGTCTGGGCATTTATCTGACAGGCTCTGCCATTCTGGAATTGGACACCTTTGAATATTTCAAGGATGTGCTGGCTCCGTCCATCCGGCAGAAGCTGAAACGCTGAAACCGGCATTTTGAATCGTGTGAAAATCCGTCGGACGGGTGATGTCCGACGGATTTTTGTTCTTTTTGTCTAAAGTATACAAGAACAAACATTAAAAACCGGCAAAGCGACCATTGAAAAAACGCAACTGATATACTAGAATATAAGTACAAGAGCGCGGCACACGGCTGCGCGGAAAATGCAAAGCAGAAAATATAAAACAGGAGGATTTTCCTATGCCTATGAAAATGGGTTGGCGCTGGTATGGCGAGGGCAACGATCCCATCAGCCTGAGCGACATCAAGCAGATCCCCGGCGTGACCAGCATCGTCTGGGCGTTGCACGACAAGATGCCCGGCGAGATCTGGGAGATCGACGAGATCCAGAAGGTAGCCGATCAGATCCACGCTTACGGCTTCGACATGGACGTGGTCGAGTCGGTCAACGTCCACGATGACATCAAGATCGGCCTGCCCACCCGCGACAAGTACATCGAGAACTACAAGCAGTGCATCCGCAATCTGTCCAAGTTCGGTGTCAAGGTCATCTGCTACAACTTCATGCCGGTGTTCGACTGGACCCGTACCGATCTGTTCCACCCCGTGGGCGACGGCTCCACTGCACTGTTCTATGAGAAGGACAAGATCAAGGGCGATTACAAGGCTATGGCTGAGTACATCATGTCCTTCACTGAGAAGTATAACATGACCTTCCCCGGCTGGGAGCCGGAGCGCATGGCAAAGCTGGACGAGCTGTTCAAGGCTTACGCCCCTGTCACCAAGGAAAAGCTGTGGGAAAACCTGAAGTACTTCCTGGAAGCACTGATGCCCACCTGCCATGAGTGCGGCATCAAAATGGCTATCCATCAGGATGATCCCCCTTGGGATATCTTCGGCCTGCCCCGTCTGCTGGTGGATGCCCAGAGCATCGACCGCTTCCTGAGCATGGTGGATGATCCGTACAACTGCCTGACCCTGTGCACCGGCAGCCTGAACGCAAACCCCAACAACAACTGTGCCGAGATCGTGCGCAAGCACTGCGACCGCATTGCCTTTGGTCACATCCGCAACATCCACCACTTCCCCAACGGTGACTTCTCCGAGGCTGCTCACCGCGACTGCTGCGGCGAGACCGGCATCATCGAGGTGCTGCGTGCTTACCATGACTGCGGCTTTGAGGGCTACATCCGTCCCGACCACGGCCGTCAGCTGTGGGAGGAAGGCCCCGGCAACTGCCGTCCCGGTTACGGCAAGTATGACCGTGCTCTGGGCGTTCAGTACATGCTGGGTGTCTGGGATCTGCTGGATCGTCTGGATGAAGAGAAAAAGAAGGGCTGATAAATATGAAGCTGTCTGAGATCAAAAACGGCAATCTGTCCGCCGAGTGGGCAGAGAAGGGTTATGAGCTGCCCAAATTCGATATCGAGGCTGTCAAGGCCAAGACCCACGCCGAACCCACCTGGGTGCACTTCGGCGCAGGCAATATCTTCCGTGCATTCCCGGCTGCCATCCTGAACGATGCGCTGAACACCGGCAAGTATGACCGCGGTGTCATCGTGGCCGAGAGCTTTGACTACGAGATCATCGACAAGGCTTATCGTCCCTACGACAATATGAGCCTGCTGGTCTGCCTGAAGTCCACCGGCGAGATCGAGAAGAAGGTGGTGGCTTCCGTTACCGAGAGCCTGAAGGCTGACTACTCCTTCGGCGAGGACTGGGCACGTCTGGTGGAGATCTTCCAGAACCCCAGCCTGCAGATGATCTCCTTCACCATCACTGAGAAGGGCTACGGCGTTGCTCCTGCTGATCTGGAGCGCGGCCTGACCCCCGTGCTGGCCATGGGCAAGGTCACTGCTCTGCTGTACGAGCGCTTCAAGGCCGGCAAGCTGCCCCTGACCGTTCAGAGCATGGATAACTGCTCCCACAACGGCGATAAGGTCAAGAACGCTGTCCACGCCTATGCTGCCAAGTGGGTGGAGCAGGGTCTGGTGCCCGCCGAGTTCCTTGCCTATGTGCAGGACGAGACCAAGATCACCTTCCCCTGGAGCATGATCGACAAGATCACCCCGCGCCCGGATGCCAAGGTCCAGCAGATGCTGGCCGACGACGGCTTTGAGGATAACTACACCATCGTCACCGAGAAGCACACCTTCACTGCTCCCTTCGTCAACGCCGAAGAGACCCAGTACCTGTGCATCGAGGATCACTACACCAATGGCCGTCCTCCGCTGGAGCTGGGCGGTGTGCTGTACTGCGACCGCGAGACCGTGGACAAGATCGAGAAGATGAAGGTCTGCACCTGCCTGAACCCGCTGCACACTGCCATGTCCATCTATGGCTGCATGCTGGGCTACACCCTCATCTCCGCCGAGATGGCCGATGAAGACCTGCGTGCCTTCATCCAGAAGATCGGCTATATCGAGGCGATGCCCGTTGTGGTCGATCCCGGCGTGCTGAACCCCTATGAGTTCATCGGCGCTGTCATCAACCGCCGTCTGCCCAACCCCTTCATGCCGGATGCTCCCCAGCGTATCGCAACCGATACCTCCCAGAAGCTGGCCATCCGCTTTGGTGAGACCATCAAGGCCTACGAGGCACGCGGTCTGGACAAGAGCAACCTGATCCTGATCCCGCTGGTGCTGGCAGGCTACGCCCGCTACCTGAAGGGCATCGATGACAATGGTCAGGCCTTTGAGCCTTCCACCGATCCGCTGCTGGCTGAGCTGCAGGCCATTGTGGCTCCGCTGGAGGTCAAGGAAGGCGAGCAGGACTTCAGCTGCCTGAAGAAGCTGTACAGCCGTGTTGACGTGTTCGGCGTGGATCTGTATGCCGTTGGTCTGGGCGAGAAGATCGAGGCAATGGCCAAGGAGCTGTTTGCAGGCCCCGGCGCTGTGCGCAAGACCCTGCACAAGTATACGCTGGCCCGCTGATCGGTTGACGCAATAACATAAGCTATCTTCGCACCCACGCTGCGCGTTGCTTTGCCGCAGCGTGGGTTTTTTATATACAAAAAAGAACTGCTGATATCTCATCAGCAGTTCTTTTTTTTGTGTGCATATTTTTTGGGCTTACCCTTTTCTGCAGTCGTGCAGCTTTTCTTTGGGCAGGATGCCGGCCAAAAACTTCCACACCACTTCCATGCGGTCGTTCAGTAAGTAAGCTTTCTCTTTTTCTACGTAGAGGTACACCGCATTGTCCGTGCGGTAGGCGCAGTAAAAGCTGTCCCATGCGTGGCGGCTGGTGGGTTCGGGCTTGTCCTGCTGGCCGTACATCCACACAGCAATGCCGGTGTCGGCCAGCTCCACACGGTAGAAGGCCCGCGGCAGGTGCATCTGTTTGATCTGCCGGGAAACGCTGCGGAAGAACGAGTAAAAGTAGCTCACCGGCAGGCCGATGCCCACAATGGCAAGCACAGCAGCCAGCAGCCCGGCACCCGGGCGCTTGCCCAGCTGCGAAAGGCAGACGGCGGCAAAAGCCAGCATGATGGCGGCAAAAACAGCGGGACGCAGCCATGCTTTGCGGTGATGGAATGCATCGAACACGGCAAAATCGCGGAAGCCCTGCTCACCCATGGTGGTGGAAACGGAGATGGTCTGGGACATAAAGTCGCCTCCTTTGTATTTGTAGGCATCGTACCACAATTGCGCGGTTTAGGCAAGAGAAAAACATGCAAACCTTGCCAATCCGGCCCAAAGCGTGGTACAATAAATCGTTACCAAACGAAAGGAGGCGGCAGGCTTTGCAGCACCGCAAGCGGCAGATCACCCTCAAGCAGCGCATGGGCTTGTGTCTGGCAGCATTTTTTGCGGCCTTTGCCATGCAGCTCACGCTCAATGGCTACCAGTCCAGAGCAGTGCAGGCAGTACAGGACGCGCAGATGGGCTGCTTCAACGCCATCAGCCGCTTTCAGGGCGGTGTGGAAAGCTCTATTTCCGTGCTGGAGAACTACCGCTGGGAGAACAGCGAGCCGGAGGAGATCATTGACCGGCTGCAGTCGGCATCTTCCACCTGCAACGCATGGCTCTGGCGCATCGGTACCAGCCTGAACAGTCTGGAAAGCGTCAGCGATGAGCAGCGGGTGCTCTACAGCGCAGTGGATACGGTCTATCAGACCTACACCGGCCTGCTGGATGAGCTGGAAAACGACCTGCTCAGCGGCAACGATGCCGCAGCTTCCCAGCTGTATTATGCAAAGGTGGTACCCTGCGGCGATTACCTGAGCCAGTACACCCTGCAATTGCTGGAAACCGCCATTCAGGATTCCCAGACCACCTACACCACCATCTCGGCCCTGAACGAGCGCATCACCATGCTGCAGACGGTGGTGGTGGCGCTGTGCGTGGCGCTGGGCTGCGTTACCGGTTTGATGGTCATGCGTCTGCTCACGCCGGTGCAGCAGATGATCGCTGCCTCCCGCGCCATTGGCAAAAGTGAGTTCGACACCCCGGACATCCCGCTGCCCAAGCAGCCGGAGATCGCTCGGCTGGCCGAGTCCTTCAACATCATGAAGCACTCCATGGCCCAGCAGGTGACCACCCTGCAGGAGAAAAACGAGATCGAGCGGGAGCTGCACCGCCAGAAGACCGAAGCACTGGAGCTGCAGAACCGCATGGAGCGCAGCCGGCTGCAGCAGCTGCGCAGCCAGATCGACCCGCACTTTCTGTTCAACACCCTGAATGTGATCCAGCAGACCGCCGGCACCGAGACGGCCTACCGTACGCAGGCGCTCATCATGGCGCTTTCGCACCTGCTGCGCTACAGCCTGATGAGCAACGATGAACAGGTGCCGCTCTCCCGTGAGGTGCGCATCGTGGATGAATATTACTCCATCTACCATGTCCGCTTTGGTGAGCGGGTGCGTATGGAGTGGCGCATTTCCGATTCGCTGGATCTTACCGAGACCATGGTGCCGTCCTTTATTTTACAGCCCATCGTGGAAAATGCCTTCAAGCACGGCATCTGCCCCAAAGAGGAGGGCGGTGTGGTGCGCATCCGCGTGAACCCTCTGCGGGAGAAGGGACTGCTGTGCATCCGCGTGGTGGATAACGGCGTGGGCATCCAGCTGGATCAATTACGACAGCTGCGCGGGGCGCTCAGCCAGCCCGGTGAGCGCTGGGAGCATATCGGCATTTATAATGTTGCGGCCCGCCTGCGTCTGCTGGATCGGAACAGCCGCTTTGTGATACGGTCCCATCCGGGACGCGGTACGGCGGTGGTGCTGTATCTGCCATTGGTGGAGAATGAGGAGGAGTTTGAGGAATGATTCGTCTATTGATCGCGGATGATGAAGCACTGGAACGGGAAACGCTGGCGGACATCGTGGCCCGCCGCTTTGAGCACGAAGTGACCATCGAGACTGCCGAGAACGGCCGCAAGGCAGCGGATACGGCGGTGCTGTGGGGCGCAGACCTGATCCTGATGGACATTGAGATGCCCGGTATGAACGGTCTGGATGCAGCCCGCGCCGTGCTGGAACAGCGCCCGGAGTGCAAGGTGATCTTTGTTACGGCCTACAGTCTGTTCCAGTACGCCCACGAGGCCATGCATCTGGGTGCCTGCGATTATCTGCTCAAGCCGGTGAACCCGGACGAAGTGGAAGCTTCCATCCGCAAGGCCATCCGTCAGATCGAGGCGGGCCGCCGCCTTGCAGAGCTGGCTCCGGTGGAACCGGAGCCGGAAGCTGATCCGGAGAGCGATGCCGCCGAAGCAGGGGAGAACGACCGCAATGCACTGGTCATGGCCCATGTGCGCAAGTATATGGAGGATAACTATATGTTCGACCTCTCGCTGGACAGTGTGAGCGAGATCCTGCATATCAGCCCGGCGTATCTCTCGGCACAGTTCAAGAAGTACCAGAAGATGAACTTTCTGGACTGCCTGACCGAACTGCGGATCAACGCTGCCAAGGAGCTGCTCACCGACCCGTTCCGTTCGGCAGCAGAGGTGGCTTCCATGGTGGGCTACGAGGATTCCAGCTATTTTGCCCGCACCTTTAAAAAACGCACCGGCATGACCCCCACCCAGTACCGCAGGGAAGCGGCCAAGGCTGCACGGGAGGCCCGCCTGTGACCCGCCGTCAGATGCTCACCGCCCTGTTTGGCGCAGCCGTGCTGGCACTGCCGGTGGCGGGCTGCGGCCATCAGCCGGTGCGGCTCGTACT
>OBXI01001031.1_pt1 | contig 19283 bp, 20 predicted proteins | sample 1538161 | NCBI WGS metagenome assembly OBXI01 (sample SAMEA2580142, study PRJEB22360) | human gut metagenome | biome: human gut; feature: human-associated habitat; material: faeces | place: Denmark | collected 2008/2010 | reverse complement strand
AGTGCAGTAGCCACAGAGAATACCATTCTCGGGGATACATCCATGTAATCAAACATTTCCTTAGGATATTCCTGTGTCTCATCCAGATAACGTCCGGAAACAGATTTTCTCACGAAATGTCCCTCTGCATCCAGTGCTTCGTTTGCCTGTGCCACATGGTAATTATCCTCTTCGTCCGCAGTCATGTAAACTACTTCATCGGTAACGCGGGGGTTCTTAGGATCGGACTTGTCGATCTTGCGATAAGGAGCCTCTACGAAACCATATTCATTAATTCTTGCATAGCTTGCAAGAGAGTTGATCAGACCGATGTTAGGACCTTCGGGTGTCTCGATAGGGCACATTCTTCCATAATGGGAGTAATGTACATCTCGAACCTCGAATCCGGCACGGTCTCTGGACAGACCGCCGGGGCCCAGTGCAGACAGACGTCTCTTGTGGGTCAGCTCACCCAGAGGGTTATTCTGATCCATGAACTGTGACAGCTGGGAAGATCCGAAGAACTCCTTCACTGCAGCGGTTACAGGCTTGATATTGATCAGAGACTGGGGAGAAATATCCTCAGCATCATGTGTTGTCATACGCTCACGTACCACTCTCTCCATTCTGGACAGACCGATACGATACTGGTTCTGCAGCAGCTCACCTACTGCGCGGATACGTCTGTTGCCCAGATGGTCGATATCATCATCGTTGCCCAGGCCATACTCCAGATGCATATTATAGTTGATGGAAGCCAGGATATCTTCCTTGGTAATATGCTTGGGTACCAGTTCATGTACGTTCTTCTTGATTGCTTCTGCCAGCTTCTCGGGATCATCGCCGAACTCTTCCAGGATCTGTGCCAGAACCGGATAGTATACCAGTTCATGGATACCGAAATCCTTGGGATCGCAATCTACATAGTGGGTCAGATCTACCATCAGATTAGACAGTACTTTTACAGTTCTCTCTTCGGTCTGGATATATACGAAGGGAACTGCGCTGTTCTGGATGGTATCTGCCAGCTCTGCGGTCACCTTGTCTCCTGCGGATGCGATCACTTCACCGGTGGAAGGATCCACTACATCTGCAGCCAGGACCTGATGACGGATACGATTCTTCAGAGCTAACTTCTTATTGAATTTATATCTGCCGACTTTGGCTAAATCATATCTTCTGGGGTCGAAGAACATAGCATTGATCAGGCTCTCAGCACTCTCAACGCTTAAAGGCTCACCGGGACGGATCTTTTTGTATAACTCTAACAGACCCTCCTGATAATTCTCAGCAGTGTCCTTGGTAAAGCTTGCCTCGATCTTGGGCTCGTCACCGAAGAGTTCACGGATCTCATCATTGGTACCGATACCCAGGGCTCTGATCAGTACGGTAATGGGAACCTTACGGGTTCTGTCCACACGTACATAGAAGACATCGTTAGAGTCGGTCTCATACTCCAGCCATGCACCACGGTTCGGGATCACGGTACAGGAGAAGAGCTTCTTACCGATCTTATCATGTCCGATTCCGTAGTAGATACCGGGAGAACGAACCAACTGGCTGACGATAACACGTTCTGCGCCATTGATTACGAAAGTACCGGTCTCAGTCATCAGCGGAAGATCACCCATGAAGATCTCATGCTCACTGATTTCTTCCTTCTCCTTGTTATAAAGGCGAACCTTAACCTTAAGAGGTGCTGCAAAGGTAGCATCTCTCTCTTTACACTCTTCGATAGAATACTTCACGTCGTCTCTGCAGAGTTCAAAATCCACAAATTCCAGACTCAAGGAACCGCTGTAGTCAGCGATCGGAGAGATGTCGTCAAAGACTTCCTTCAAGCCTTCGTCTAAAAACCACTGATAGGAGTCCTTCTGGACCTCGATCAGATTGGGCATCTCTAAAACCTCTTCTTGTCTTGAATAACTCATACGCATAACCTTGGTACCGGCAATCGGACGTATTCTGTTCTTTTCCATTGACATTTCACCCCGTTCTTTCAGATTTAAAGCCTATTTTGCGTCGGCAACAATGCAGTATATATAAACGCCAGTTTTTTGGCATGACAAATAAGCATGGTACCGCACAATAGTGCACTATCCATAATAGCACAATGTTAGAAATACGTCAAGGAAATATTTTGAATTATTTAAAAAGAATAGATATTTTTAAAAATTAATAACTGACAGATGCGAATAAGAAAAACCATGCACCGGCAGGTGCCGGCACATGGTCCGTCATATACTGGTTAAAAATTACTTCAGAGTAACCTTTGCGCCAACTTCCTCAAGCTTCTTCTTGATGTCCTCAGCCTCTTCCTTAGAAGCGCCTTCCTTAACAACCTTAGGAGCTCCGTCAACTACGTCCTTAGCTTCCTTCAGGCCCAGACCGGTTACTTCACGAACAACCTTGATAACCTTAACCTTCTCAGCGCCAACCTGCTGCTTCAGCAGGGCCAGCTGCTGCTACAACAACGCCAGCTGCTGCAGATACGCCGAACTCCTCCTCGCAAGCCTTTACGAGATCATTTAACTCTAATACAGATAACTCTTTGATAGCATCGATTAATTCCTGTGCTGTTAATTTAGCCATTTTAATTTCCTCCATTTGAAATATTTTGATTGATTGTCAATTAGCTGCAATTATTATTCAGCTGTGGGTGCTGCTTCGCAAGCTGCTGCGCCGCCTTTTTCAGCCAGCTGATTCATAACACGTGCAAAATTGGTGATAGGACTCTGTAAGCTGCCAAGCAGTTTGGAAATGAGTACGTCTCTGGAAGGGATGTTAGCGATTGCAGCCATACCCTTAGCATCATAAACAGTACCTTCTACCACACCGGCCTTGATCTCAAGCTTATCAGCAGTCTTAGCGAACTGAGCCAGTACTCTTGCAGGAGCGGTTGCATCCTCGGTAGAGTAAGCCATTGCGCTGGGTCCTTCCAGATACTCGGACAAACCTTCGAACTGTGTACCCTTGAACGCAAAGTTCATCATGGTGTTCTTGTAAACCTTGTAGCTAACTCCTGCCTCACGTAAGCTCTTACGTAACTGGGTATCCTGCTCAACAGTAAGTCCACGGTAGTCTACCAGAACTACAGACTGGGCATCTTTGATACCAGCAGAAATCTCTTCTACTACAGGCTGTTTTAATTCAACTTTTGCCATTTCTTTACCTCCTTATAGATTTTGTGCCGATAAGAAGAATATAAATAGAATCCTGCTCGCAGGATTCTACGCCTGCGGCGAATCGCTTTAGCGATATATTCCACTTCGCCGCAGTGCGATCCTCGCGGAGCGTTTTGCTTTATAGGATAAAATCCTATAAAGTAAAAAAAACTCTCTGTGAAGACACAGAGAGATGATATCATCATACTTATCTCCTCGGCAGGACTTACGCTCGGTCTCCCTTGCACCTGCTGTCTTCGGCATGGTTTTACAACCTCAGATAGAATAGCATGGGAGACCGTGTTTGTCAAGGATTATTTAATAATTTTCTGCATGAATTTCAAAATAGCTCTGGGGATGATTACATACGGGGCAAACCTCCGGTGCCTTGGTGCCTACCACGATGTGCCCGCAGTTGCGGCACTCCCATACCTTCACTTCACTCTTCTCGAACACTTTTGCTGTCTCCACGTTCTTTAACAGTTCGCGGTATCTTTCCTCATGATGCTTTTCGATCTCTCCAACCATACGGAATTTCTGCGCCAGTTCAGGGAATCCCTCATTCTCTGCAGTTGCCGCAAAATCTTCATACATATCAGTCCACTCGAAATTCTCACCTTCGGATGCTGCAGCAAGATTTGCTTTGGTATCACCGATGCCGTTCAGTTCCTTGAACCACATTTTTGCATGTTCTTTCTCATTATCTGCAGTCTTTAAGAAAATAGCTGCGATCTGCTCATACCCTTCCTTCTTTGCTACAGATGAAAAATAAGTATATTTGTTACGTGCCTGGGACTCTCCGGCAAATGCCGCCTGGAGATTTTTCTCTGTCTGGGTTCCCTGATATTTGTTCACGGTGTTTTCTCCTTCTCTTTTCATCTACTATACCTTTTGGAGGTAACCTTTATTCTAAAACATACGGTTTCTCCGTTCTTCGAACGTTCGAATTCGTAACCAGCATACCTGCAGGCAGCCAGTTATTGTTTCCTAAGGATAAATGTATTCTATCACAAAAACCGCCTCACTGTAAACAGTGAAGCGGCTCTTTTGCATTCGTTATCTAATTAGATTAGAGATCAGATTAGAACTTTGCTACGCTAACCTTAACACCAGGTCCCATAGTGCTGGTCAGAGTGATGCTTCTCAGATACTGACCCTTTAATGCGCTGGGCTTAGCCTTTACGATAGCGTCCATAAGTGCATTGAAGTTCTCCTGCAGAGCTTCCTCAGAGAAAGAAGCCTTACCAACGGGAACATGCACGATGTTGGTATTATCAAGTCTGTATTCAATCTTACCGGCTTTGATATCGTTAACTGCCTTGGTTACATCCATGGTTACGGTACCAGCCTTAGGGTTAGGCATTAAGCCCTTAGGTCCGAGGACCTTACCCAGACGACCTACAACGCCCATCATATCAGGGGTTGCTACTACAACGTCGAAGTCCAGCCATCCTTCGTTCTGGATCTTCGGGATCAGCTCCTCGCCACCAACATAGTCAGCGCCTGCAGCCTCAGCCTCATTGATCTTATCGCCCTTTGCGAATACCAGAACTTTTACAGTCTTACCAGTTCCGTTAGGCAGTACAACTGCGCCACGGATCTGCTGCTCAGCGTGACGTCCGTCACAACCGGTTCTGATGTGAACTTCGATGGTCTCATCGAATTTAGCAGTTGCAGTTTTCTTAACCAGAGCGATAGCATCGTTGGGCTCATAGAATGTAGCACGATCTACCAGCTTGGCAGCTTCGGTATATTTCTTACCATGTTTCATTATTTTACCTCCTAGGTTCCAGCGGCAATATTTTATTCATTGCCTCCCAAATATTTATAAGTTACTCCTCAACAACAATACCCATGCTGCGTGCAGTACCAGCGATCATGCTCATAGCTGCTTCCAGGCTTGCTGCATTCAGATCCGGCATCTTCATCTCAGCGATCTCCTGAACCTTAGCCTTGGAAATGGTAGCTACCTTGGTCTTGTTAGGAACGCCGGAACCGGACTTAATGTTGCAGGCTTTCTTTAACAGTACTGCTGCAGGGGGAGTCTTTGTAACGAAACTAAAGCTTCTGTCTGCATATACAGTAATAACTACGGGGATGATAAGATCTCCCTTGTCTGCTGTTCTTGCGTTGAACTGCTTGGTAAATTCAACGATGTTAACCCCGTGCTGTCCAAGTGCAGGACCAACAGGGGGAGCCGGTGTTGCTTTGCCGGCAGGGATCTGTAACTTGATATATCCTTCTACTTTCTTTGCCATTGTGGCACCTCCTATAATGTGGTAATTCGGCGCAGGCTGCCTTGTTGCTCGCCTCCTGCTCCCACTGGAACGACTTCTCGTTCCTTTCATGCTGCCACTCTCTTCACCTTGCGGTTTCTGAGAGTTTTATATTTTATCTCCGGAATTGCCCGTGAGAAAAAATATCCTTGTAAGCTTATTAAAGCTTTCTGACCTCTGCAAAGCTGATTTCCACAGGGGTCTCTCTTCCAAACATTTCTACATTGATCGTAGCTGTCTGTTTGCCATAGTCCAGTTTCTGCACCACGCCGACGGTATCCTTCCATACTCCGGCCACAACAGCAATGCTGTCGCCTTCACCAAAGTCGATGGATACATTCTCGGTCTTAATGCCCAAAGGCTTCATCTCAGCTTCCGTAAGAGGTACAGGTTTACTTCCGGGACCTACGAAACCGGTCACACCACGGGTATTACGAACGACATACCAGGTATCATCGTTCATCTCCATGTTGAGAAGCACATAACCGGGGAACATTTTCTTGGAGACCGTCTTGCGGGCGCCGTCTTTCAGTTCTACGACATCCTGCATGGGAACTCTTACTTCAAGGATCTGTTCTGCCAGACTCTTGTTGTTCTCTATGGTCTTCTCAATATTGGCTTTGACCTTGTTCTCATATCCTGAATAGGTATGGACTACATACCATTTTGCCTCTGCCATACAATCACCCTCGCTCTATAATGATGTTAAGAAGTTTACGCCGTACTGGATAAAATAATCCAGAACCGCAATAATCACACCCACTACAACTGATATTGCAACAACCGCTACGGATTGCTTCAATGTTGATTGTCTGTCCGGCCATGAAATTTTCTTAAATTCAGCTTTTGCGCCTTTAAAGAAACTGGGGCGCTTCTGTTTTTCTGCGGAATCTCCCATTTCGACCTCCCATACTAGAACGGCTGATTATTTGGTTTCTTTGTGCAATGTATGTGTCTTACAGAATCTACAATACTTCTTGGTTTCCATTCTATCAGGATGAGTCTTCTTATCCTTGGTAGTATTGTAGTTACGCTGCTTGCACTCGGTACATGCTAAAGTAATTTTTGTACGCATTTTTCTACCTCCACGTGTTTTCTGATCTCTAAATTTAAGCATAAAAAAAAGACCTAAATCTCATCTCGCTTGAATACTATAACATAATCTGCGGTCTTCGTCAACTGTTTTCCCAAAAATCCCACTATTTTTCTTGTTTCTTCTTATTTATTATGCTATAATGATCGCATAAAAGTGGGGTATTGGATTTCCCCGTCCCAATTCATCCGCAGGGAAGAAAGGAGATGCCTATGAGTGCTATCATGAACACTGTCTATAATAACTACCTGACCACCTATGCATCAAGACAGATTACAAAATATGACACCCACAAAAAGAGTGAGCTTCGCAGTGTATACAACTCTATCGTAAAGCTGAACAAGGACACTCCCTGGTATCTTCCCACCACCAATAAAGACACACAGCATTATGCCGTGGATCTGAAGGAAAACGCCCGCGAACTGCACAACACCATCGCACAGATCGGCGGACTGGAGATGGATGGACTGTTCCGGAAAAAGAGTGCCTACTCCACAGACGATGATATCGTGGAGGCTTCCTACATAGGCTCCGATACCACCACAGGAGCTTCTCCGGAATTTGATATCGAAGTAAAACAGCTGGCCACGCCGGAGGAGAATCTGGGTTATTTTCTTCCGGATCTGGCAACCACGCTTGCTCCTGCCACCTATTCTTTTGATATTGCGATCAACGATATGAACTATGAATTCCAGTTCAATATTGGCGAGGGTGATACGAACCGGCAGATCACGGAACGTCTGTCCCGTCTGATCAACAACGCGGATATCGGTATCACAGCAGATGTGACGGAATCCGATTCCCGTTACGCACTTCGTCTGACCTCGGATGCTACCGGTGTACCGAACGGCAAGGCCTATCATTTTCAGGTCAGCGATGATCATACCAGCAAGACCTCCGGTGTTGTGGATTACCTCGGACTGAATTATGTCAGTCGTCCTGCCGGCAACGCAAGATTTTTTCTCAATGGTGAAGAACGAACCGCTTCTTCCAACCACTTTACAATAGGAAAACTGTTCGATGTACAGTTAAAAGCCGTCAGTCCGGAGGATCAGCCCACACATGTCGGTCTGAAAACAGATACCGAATCCATCACAGACAATATCATCCAGCTGGTAGGCAGTTATAATGAATTTATTAAAACAGCTTCCTCCTACCTGGAGACACAGTCCAGAAGCAAACAGCTGATTCACGAATTCTCCTCCATAGCTTCCCACTACGGTACTTCTCTGGAAAACATGGGAATGCACCTGCAGGAGGATGGTATTCTATCTGTCAATGATGAAAAGCTGCGGCAGACCGCCGCGGAATCCGGGAATGACCTGTCCGGCTTCAATGTACTAAAAGAATTCAGCAGTTCGCTTTTACACAAGAGTGATCAGGTTGCTCTGAATCCTATGAATTATGTAGACAAAAAAATTGTGGCCTACAAAAATCCCGGTCACAATTTTGCCAGTCCTTACATTACCAGCGCTTACAGCGGTATGATGTTTAACAGCTACTGTTGATTCCCTTCCGGGGAATTAACAGTAGCTGTTATTTCATTTTCTGCTTCTGTTTTCTTATTTTGCCTTTTTGGATTTGGCCTTGTACTTATCAATCTGTACAAAATCATCCATCAGCTCCAGAATCTTGTCTCTACCTGTCTGGTTCAGCTTCACGTAGTTCTGCATAACACGGTTTTCCAGAAGCTGTGCTCCCAGAGAAGCATCTCTCTCCAGAGAAGAGAAATCCACCGGGTTCAGGCTCAGCTTGTCACACATCTTGATCACTGTTCCGTACGCCATTCCTTCAATCCCGCGCTCCAATGCAGTCACCAGTGTGCTGTAGGGAATGTTCATCTCCATGGCAAACTGTCTGACACTACGATACTGTCTCAAAATTTCTTTCTTTAAAATCTCCGCCTTAGTCATATTTATTCCTCCACGTGTCCTCCAAAATTGGTACAGCTATAATATACGATTTCCCGTTTTCCATTTCAAGTAAAAAACAGAAAATTAAGAATTTCGACGAATTTTTAACAATATTTTTATATTTCTTCCAATTGATCCAGCCAGATCCTGGCACAGGCATCGGACGGCATCCGCAGATCACCTCTGGGTGACAATGCCACACTTCCCACTTTCGGTCCGTCCGGCAGGCAGGAACGCTTAAACTGCTGTGTGAAAAATCTCCGGTAAAAATTCTTCAGCCACTTGCGGATCGTCGGATCGTCATATTTTCCCTCAAAGGTCTCTCTCGCGATCCGGTAGACCTTGTCCGGTGCATAACCGCACCGCAGCATATAATACAGGAAAAAATCATGCAGTTCGTAAGGACCTACCAGATCTTCCGTCTTCTGTGCAATGTTCCCCTCCACCGGTGGAAGCAGTTCCGGGCTCACCGGCGTATCCAGCACGTCCTTTAGGACTGCGGTAAGCTCTGCATTATTACAGGTATCGGCATAATAGGCCACCAGATGTCTCACCAGTGTTTTGGGCACTCCGGCATTGACGCCATACATGGACATATGATCTCCGTTATAGGTAGCCCACCCTAAGGCCAGTTCCGACATATCTCCCGTGCCGATGACCAGAGCATTTTCCTTGTTGGCAATATCCATGAGCACCTGGGTACGCTCTCTGGCCTGTCCGTTCTCATAGGTGACATCATGGCACTCCATATCCTGACCGATATCCGCAAAATGTCTGGTGACCGATTCCCGGATATCCACCTCCCGCAATGTAGTTCCCAGCGTCTTCGCCAGCAGACAGGCATTCTCATAAGTCCGGTCTGTTGTTCCGAAACAGGGCATGGTCACTGCAATGATCCCCGACCTCGGAAGTCCCAACAGATCAAAAGTGCGCACTGTCACTAAAAGTGCCAGTGTGGAATCCAGTCCTCCTGAAATACCCAGGACCGCTGTCTTACATCCGATATGCTCATATCTCTTTTTCAGGCCGAAAGCCTGAATGGATAAAATATCTTCACATCTGCGGTTGCGTTCTACCATGTCCTCCGGTACAAACGGGTGTGCAGCGAACTTCCGGTCCAGTTTTGTCCCAGTCAGCTGCATGGAAAAAGGAACTGTAAGATAGGGCTTCATCGGTCTCTTTCCGAAGGTACCCATTCGCCTGCGCTCACTGCTTATTTTTAATACATCCAGATCTGTATAAAGAATTCCCGTAGTAAAACGAGCGGACTGTACCAACAGTGTTCCGTTCTCTGCGATCAGATCATGTCCTCCGAATACCAGATCCTGCGTGGATTCCCCTTCTCCGGCAGAGGTATAGATATAACCGCACAGAAGTCTTGCACTGGAAGCTTTTATCAGAAGGGTACGATAATCATCCTTGGAAACCGTCTCATTGGAGGCCGACAGATTCGCAATGACTGTAGCTCCCATCAGTGCATGCGAGGTAGAAGGCGGCTCTGCCACCCACAGATCTTCGCAGAGCTCACATCCCAATATCAGCTCCGGAAGTTCCTCACACCGGAACAACAGGTTGGATCCGAAAGGAATCACCTGTTTTCCCAGACGATATTCCGTCACCGTTTCCTCTCCCGGTGTGAAATGTCTGCCTTCATAGAACTCCGCATACATAGGGATATTTTTCTTAGGAATCATTCCCAGGATCCTGCCCCGGTACAATACCGCAGCCACATTGTACAGACGGCCGTCCTTGTCCACGGGAAGTCCCACCAGAAATAACGTTTCCAACTGTCCGGTCTCTTCTGCAATCGTAAGCAATGCTTCTTTTGCTTTTTCCAACAAAAGTTCTTGCAAAAAAAGATCGTTACAGGTGTATCCGGTAATACATAATTCCGGAAACACTACGATCTTTGCTCCATGCTCCGCCGCTTCTTTTGCCTGTTCACAGATTACCTGCGCATTATAGACCGGATCCGCCACCCGGATCCTGGGTGTGGCGGATGCTACCTTGACAAATCCCTGTTTCATAAGCTTCCTCGCTTTACTGTATACATTACTGGATCATCTGTTTCAATTCATCCACGGTAAAATTATAGTTTTTATTACAGAAGTGGCAGTTCACTTCGATGGTCTCTCCATCATCGATCATGGACTGCAATTCTTCCCTGCCAATGCTGATCAGTGCTTTTCTCACTCTGTCCTTGCTGCAATTGCAGGAAAATTCCACAGGAAGTGTATCGTTGATCTCCAGATCCATTCCGGAAAGCAGTACTTCCAGCATTCCCTCCGGAGTCTTGCCGGCATCCAGCATAGTAGTAACGGAAGAGAGATTCTTGATATTCTCTTCCAGTCTACTGATCATTTCCTCTTCCGCAAAGGGCATCAGCTGTACAATGAAACCGCCTGCCTGTCTCACGGTATTGTCTCTGTTCATCAATACCCCAAGTCCTACCACGGAAGGTACCTGTTCGGATACCGCAAAATAATAGGTCAGATCCTCTGCAATCTCGCCGGTCTGCAGCTCTATCTGTCCCACATAGGGATCCTTCAGTCCCATATCGCGGATCACGCTTAAAACACCTGCACCTACGGCACCGCCCACATCCAGTTTCCCTTGGGCATTGGCTGGCAGGATCACATCAGGCACATTGGCATAGCCCTTTACGTGACCGTTCATATCTGCTGTAACTGTCAGTCCGCCAATCGGACCATCTCCTTTGATCTGCAGTGTGATCAGTTCATCGTCACCCTTTAACATGCTTCCCATCATGGCGCCCGCGCTGAGTAATCTTCCCAGTGCCGCCGTTACCACAGGGCTGGTATTGTGAGACGCTCTTGCGGTCTCCACCGTCTCTCTTGTCGTGCAGGCGAACGCTCGGATCTGCGCATTTGCCGCGGTTGCACGTACCATATAATCTTTCATTTATTCCACGTACCTTTCTGTCTACAGCTCTTTCTGCTGCTCTTTTGCTACGATATATACTCTTTCACTGGTCTCCGTTACCGCCTCACCGGTATCGGAATCCATGATCTCCAGAATCTTCAGTCCGGCCTGTTCCACCAGTGTCCTCATCTGTTCTACGGTATAACCCCTCTGCAAATGGGTCTCGGTAAATCTGTGGAAGGTATCACCCTCTTCCTGGACGAAGATTGTCAGATCATACTCGTTGATCTCTTCTTCCGGATCATAATAATTTTCCCAGATAAAACTGCAATCCTCCCGGTTCTCCGCAATCGTCGTATTGCCGATGACTTCCCGGTATTTATAATCTGTATTAAAATCAAAGATAAAAATGCCACCGGGGTAGAGATAATTGTTCACCAGCCGGAATACCTGCAAAAGTTCCTCTTCTTCCAAAATATAATTGACGGAATCACAGACGCTGATCACCGTACCAACAGTAGAATACAGATCCAGTTCCCGCATATCCTGATGCAGATAGAGGATCTCCGAACCGCTCTCCACCTTTTTCTCCATGGCAATGCCCAGCATCTCTTCAGAATTGTCCACACCGATGCAATCATACCCTTTTTGGTATAACAGTTCTGTCAAAGTGCCGGTGCCGCAGCCCAGATCCACCACCAGATTCCGCTCGGAATCCAGAATTCCTTCCGCGTCCCGCGTAGGTCTGGATACACCATAGGACGCAATCAGCTGATCCAGACGATTGCACCACATTTCATAGGGTGTATTATCCATCAGTTCGTCATATACTCTTGCAAAGTCTGTATAGATTTCTTCCGTATTCTCCATAATTGCAGCATCTCCAGTTTTTTTAGAAAATAGTCCCCAATGCGCCGAATACTCCCATGCTGAGCAATCCCATGATCACGCCTGCCAGAACCACACCGCACATTACTGCAATGACACTGGACTTGAAATCCATGTCTAGCAGACTTGCTGCCAGTGTTCCGGTCCACGCACCGGTTCCGGGAAGGGGAATACCCACGAACAACAACAGCGCCACGAACAGACCTCTGCCCGCTTTTTCCTGCAGCTTTTGTCCGCCTTTATGTCCTTTTTCCAGGCAGAAGGTAAAGAACTTGCCGATGACCGGCTTGTCCGCACCCCATTCCAGTACTTTTCTTGCAAAAAAGAAGATAATAGGTACCGGCAGCATATTTCCCAGAATACAGATAATATAGCTGGGAAGCAAAGGAAGATTCATTCCAACCGCAATAGGGACAGCACCTCTCAGCTCGATCAGAGGAACCATAGATACCAGGAAAATCATCAAATATTTTTTTAACATGTGTTTACTCCAATTCTTTTAATTTATTTATGCCCGCTTTTCCAGATAATTTTTCAAAAAAGCGATCAATCGGTCCATTTCCTCATCCGTGCCGACTGTAATACGCAGGGAGTTGGCAATTCTCGGTTTATTCCAGTGTCTGACATAGATGTCAGCCTCACGGAGAGCCCGGAACAGTTCTTCCGCGGGAACTTCCTTATGAGAAGCAAATATAAAGTTTGCTTTCGAATCCGGGAAAGTAAAGCCCAGGCTCGTCAGTTCCTTCTTGATCCGCTCTCTGGTAGCTGCGATCTTTGCCGTGGTGGCCTTGAAATAAGCATCATCCTTTACCGCTTCCACGCCCATGACCTGGGAAGGCAGGTTCATGGTATAGGAGTTAAAGGAGAATTTTACATCATTCAGATAGTGTATCAGCTTCTCATTACCGATACAGAAGCCGATACGCATTCCCGCCATGGCTCTGGATTTGGAAAAAGTCTGTACTACCAGAAGATTCTCATATTTTTTAAGCAAGGGCAGTGCACTTGTGCCTCCAAAGTCCACATAAGCCTCATCCACGATCACTACCACGTCCGGATTGGCCTGTAAGATTTCTTCGATCATTGCCTGGGACTCTTCCACACCGGTAGGTGCATTGGGATTCGGGAAGATCACACCGCCGTTGGGCTGTTTGTAATCTTCAGGGTTCATGTGCCAGTTCTCATCCAGCGCACAGGTATGATACGGAATGCGATACAGATCCGCCCATACATCATAGAAGGAATAAGTCACATCTGGGAACAGAAGCGGCTTTCCGCTGTTGAAAAATGTCAGAAATGCCATGGATAATACATCATCGGATCCCACACCTACAAATACCTGTTCCGGTTTCACACCATAATATGCTGCCAACTCGTCCACCAGGGGCTGCGCATTTGAATTCGGATATAAGCGCAGTGCCGCACTTTCCATATTTTCTGCTGCCTTCCGCACTCCCGGGGCAGGAGGATAAGGACACTCATTCGTATTCAGCTTGATCATGTTCGGGCGGTTCGGCTGCTCTCCTGCCACATAAGGAACCACCTTACGTACGTTTTCTTCCCACTTCATGTTAATAACCATGCCTTTCTCAAAACCTGCAAGCTTTCAGAGACTTTCGTCCCTTGTGCAGGCACAAATTTGCGTGTGAAAAATTTATTTTCAGTTATCTGTTTGTTCATTCTGTCGATGTTTTAATTCTTCCGCATAGCTCCGGGCCTGTGCAGGAAGTCCCAGCTGCTCATAACACCGGATCAGTCCCTGTAAAGGCTCTTCTTCCGAACTCCTCAGCGCCAGTACCGGTTGTGTCTCATAAGCAGCATTATAATACCAGACAGCCGCTTCCTCGAAGTCTCCCGTCTCTTCATAGAAATGCCCCAATTCGCAACAGATCTCCGAGCAGCCGTCTCCGGCGATCACCTTCGAGGTGTATTTGAAAAAGCTCACCGCATCTCCCCGCAGTCTTGCCGCTTTTGCTGCCACACAACAGCCTTCCGTGATCTCGTCCGTACTTCTGTCCGGTGAAGCCACCTGCGTCTGAAAATAGTTCTCTGCCTCCAGGAAATCCCTGTCCGCTCCACCCAGGAACAGTTCTCTGGCATACATTCCGTACAGTCTTCTGGAAAGTAGTCTTGCCTGTGCGATCTGTTTGCGGAAATTTGCCAGATCTCTGCCCGCATGGTTCTGTTCCGGCATGTGAGTGATGACTATATCGCTGTCATAGACTACCGGTTCCAACCGTACAGTTTCATGGATTGGTTCTTCCCACACGAAGCTTCGCTGTCTGCGGAATAATTTGGGACGATATTCTTCATCAAAATTATACACTGTGCCGTTCTGTAGCTGATTGCCGTATTTCATCTGGACGATCTCGATCTCCGGAAGCAGTGTCTCCTTTAACAGTCGAAACCTTCGCCGGTTTTCTTCCGAAAGCACCTCATCCGCATCTGCGGAGTAAATGTATTCCTTCGTAGCTTTGGAAAATGCAAAATTTCTCGCCGCACTGAAGTCATCGTTCCATGTGAGATCATATATTTTATCGGTGTATCCGGCTGCAATCCGCTTTGTGGCATCCGTGGATCCTGTATCCACAATAATGATCTCATCCACCAGATCCCTGACACTGTCCAGACACCTTTTCAGAACCCGTTCTTCATTTTTTACAATCATACACAAAGATATTGTGATCATTCCGGATCTCCGTTCCCGCATTTTTTGCATGCGATGCTGTTCCTACAGCACTTTGGATAAGAATTCCTGTAATCTTGGGCTCTTAGGATTGGTGAAGAACTCCTGGGGAGTATTCTCCTCCACGATATTACCACCGTCCATGAAAAGCACCTTCGTACCCACTTCTCTGGCAAATCCCATCTCATGTGTCACGACCACCATGGTCATACCGCTCTCTGCCAGTTCTTTCATAACTTCAAGTACCTCTCCCACCATTTCGGGATCCAGTGCGGAAGTAGGCTCATCAAACAGCATTACTCTGGGATTCATTGCCAGAGATCTGACAATTGCAATTCTCTGCTTCTGACCGCCGCTTAAAGATGCCGGATAAGCATCTGCCTTTTCCTCCAGTCCAACTCTCTTTAACAGCTTCAGGGCATTCTCTTTTGCTTCTTCCTCACCCATCAGTTTCAATTTCACGGGGGCAAGGGTAATATTGTTCATGATCGTCAGATTGTTGAACAGGTTAAAATGCTGAAATACCATACCCATATGCTGACGAACTTTGTTGATGTCGATCCTGGGATCCGTGATGTTCTGTCCATCGAACCAGATCTCACCGCTGGTAGGTCTCTCTAAAAGATTCAGGCAGCGTAAAAATGTACTCTTACCGGAGCCGGAAGGTCCTACCACCACGATCTTCTCACCGGGGTGAATATGATAATTTACCCCTTTTAATACCTGATTATCTTCAAAGCTTTTATGCAGATCTTTAACGATTATCACTCTTACGCAGTCTCCTTTCCAGTTTTGCAAGCAGAATGGACAATACCTTGGTCAGTACAAAATAGATGAAGGCAATACCAAGCAGCGGTGTAAATACATCAAACAACTTGGAGGTCATCTGGTTGGCCACACGGGTAAGGTCACTCATTCCTACGTAACCTACAATAGAGGTCTCCTTGATCAGCACAATAAATTCATTGCCCAGAGGCGGCAGGATGCTCTTGAATGCCTGCGGAATGATAATGTATCGCATCGTCTGGAATTTGTTCAGTCCCAGTGATCTGCCCGCTTCCATTTGTCCCTTGTCCACAGCCAGGATACCTGCTCTGACGATCTCCGCCACATAAGCACCGGAATTGATACCGAATGTCAGACTGGCGATCAGCACACTGTTCTTACAGGTAGCCAGAATGCCGGACCACATGATCAACAACTGTACCGTAGTAGGAGTTCCGCGGATAATATCAATATAAGCACTTGCAATCCGGGACGCTATGGTCTTCGATCCGTTCTTTCTCGTGGATAATTTCAAAAATGCCGCTATGGTTCCGATCAGGATACCAAGCAGTGCCGCAAAAAAAGAAACCTCTAAGGTTACTCCCAGTCCTTTCAGATAAAGCTTCCATCTGTCCGCTTCAATGAAGGCTGCATAAATATGTTGCCAGATATTTTGCATGTTATTTCCTATGCCTTTCTTGTGAAAATATAAGTGTACGATTGGTCAAACTGTATATGTTGCCTACCTTAATATAGCAAAAAGAAGAGAATGGCACAAGCCATTCTCTTCTTTTTCATGTATATTTTGTATAAAAATTATTCACCGATGTACTCAGCTACCAGTGCATCAAAAGTACCGTCAGCCTTCAGATCAGCCAGTGCCTGATTTACCTGCTCTACCAACTCGCTTCCCTTAGGCAGTGCGATAGCGTATTCCTCAGCTTCGAAGCCGAAATCAGCACCGTCGATGATCTTAACCTTACCCTCGAATTTGGTATTAAATACTTCTGCAGGGTTCTTATCAATGATAACAGCGTCTACTCTGCCGTTTACCAAATCGTTTACTGCATCGATTGCTCTGTTGTAGGTCTGTGCGGTAGCACCTTCGATATCCTCTGCCAGGAACATACCGGTGGTACCCAGCTGACAGCCGATGGTCTTGTTCTTCAGATCATCTGCAGCTGCGATCTCGGAATCTGCCGGTACGATCACAAACTGTACAGCTTCATAATACGCATCGGAGAAATCTACCTGCTCCTTACGATCATCAGTAACGGTCATTCCTGCGATAGCACCGTCGATTCTGTTGCCAATGGAACTAACCAGAGAGTCAAACTCCATATTCTCTACCTGTACTTCCATACCCAGTTTCTCGCCTACAGCCTTGATCAGAGCTACATCGAACCCGTCGGGTTCTCCGTCATCTCCTACATACTCAAAGGGAGGGAATTCTGCGTTGGTACCGAATACCAGTACGCCACCCTCGGTCTTATCAGCGGCCTCAGTAGTAGCTGCTACTTCTGTAGTGGTTGCTGCAGCAGTCTCTGTCACACTGCTCCCGGAAGCCTGAGAGCTCTCGTTTGCTGCGGAATCAGAACCACAGCCGGTCAACATTGCTGTACACATTACAGTTGCAAGTAACATTGCGATTGCTTTTTTCATAATATTATCCTCCTGTCTGTTTTCTACGGACGACAGCCGTCCTTAAACGTTGATTACTATAGCACCTTTTTGAAAATTGTGCAACTGTTTATGCATAAATATACGCAGCTTTACTCTGCAAATACAACATTACCGGGATCTGCACCCAGAAGGTTACCACTATATATGGAATAAACGGCTTAGGTACACGAAGTTTTCCATCCGGTGTCACATTTCTTCTGCAAAACTGTACTGCAGCCAGCAATGTCAACGCCGATAACATATGGATCAGAAACCACAACAGATTCCCCTGCCAGGCGCAGCCTGCCAACGCACATACAGAAAATGCATGACAGTCAGCTCTTCCGTACATTTGGGCAAACAATATCTGCTGCAGGAGTACAAACAATGCCACTGCTGCCGCCTGCTGTATGCTAAACCTGTCAGTAATCCTGCACACTCCATCCTCCATATAAGCTTCCGACACCGGAAGCCCCAGCAGTATTCCTGTCCATGGCAGGCACCACCACCATACATAATTATACACATAACTGTGTACAGCATCCATGCAGGCCGCCGCTAACAAACCTCCCGCCAGCAGGGAGCACAGGATCTCCTGTGCCCCCAGGATCACCAGTCTGTTTTCTTCCGGAAGTCTTCCATCCATTCCCCCTATAACAAGAATCACAACTGCATTGATCCAGGCCAGTCCCCCGAGAAGCCACGCTTTTCCGGGTTCCATCCTCTCGATGTCTCCCGATAGTTCCACACGCAGCAGCCAGATTGCACTGCCATAGATAAGGCCTCCCAGAACCACCGACCACAGTATCCGGAACACGATTTCCAAGGCTCTCATACCTCCTTACCGTAACCGGGTACGCAGTTCATCCAACACATTTCCCGACACTCCGATCACGCTGATCGTCGGATGATCTTCCAGCCTCTTGTCACCTTTATAGGCCCGCACTGTGATTTCCTGTGTCTGGTTCTCCGGAGTATATAAAGGCACCATAAATTCCAGTTCTTCCGTCTTACGATACCCCTGACTTTCGGTATAATCATAGACTTTATTCAATGTCGGATCCAGTGCTGTCATACATTCCGGGAAAATGACTTCCACCCGGTCCGCATATCCCCATGTGGTAAAGGTAAGAATTCCGCTTTCGCCGCATTTGAAGACCGGCTCCTGCGGCTCCAAAATACGTTTCACACTGCTTTCCAGTGCAAATTCCGTCGTACCGTAACAGATACGGCTCTCATTCCCCACATGATCCGAAGCATATCCCAGTACCGTAAAATCCCCGCTGAACAGCGGTTCGTCCTCTGTGATTGTAATCACGATACAGCCATCTTCTCCGGGAAGGTAGGTCTTAGAAACAGCATTGTCCGTATTACTGATAACAATTGTAAAATGATCCACACCACTTAGAGCATCTGTGGCAGTAACACGTATGGTAACAGCTCCGTCTCTGCGATCGATCAGTGCCCGGTTCTCCAGTATTTCCATCCCCCGGATGACCGGAGCTTCTCCGTCAGCGATCAGAGCGATCCCGTTTTTCTGATCCTGCGTAGATACAGAATATTTTATCTGTTCCGTGATCCGCTTCCGCTACCGGAATCACCCGAATCGTTTGTCCGTTCCGGTCTCCACTTATGACAAATTGCTGTACTCCGGTAAGTTCCTGGTTCCGGTGTGACCGCAAAGTATAGGAATAGGAATGTTGCTGCAGCACATTGGTTCCCTCAGTCGCATAAGACAGTCCCTCCGCATCTGTCCGGATCACATCATCCGTTATCTCCGCAGACGGTGTGACAATGATATTTCTCGCCCTGCCACCGTCCTCCGTCACCGTTTCATATATTGTCCCATTCAGTTGATAGTCCGGTCTGGCTGTACCTTCCATATAAGATGCATTCGTTAACGTGAACGGTGTCTTTCCGTCCGCCCGGACATACCAGGTTTTGTCCGCTGCCGCCGGATATACATTGCCCTCT
>OBXI01001022.1_pt1 | contig 19434 bp, 16 predicted proteins | sample 1538161 | NCBI WGS metagenome assembly OBXI01 (sample SAMEA2580142, study PRJEB22360) | human gut metagenome | biome: human gut; feature: human-associated habitat; material: faeces | place: Denmark | collected 2008/2010 | reverse complement strand
ATGTTATTTCAAAGCCGGCCGGATCTCCGCCGCCCGCTTTAATGGCTGCGGCAACCGCTGCTTTGATGCCGTTGGTAGTGAGTGTTGCGCCGGAAACTGTATCAATGCCAGTTGTCTGAGCCTGAACAATCTCGCCGGGCACGCGGGCGAGTGCCGCATCAGAGATACCCGGCGTTTCGCTGTGTTTTACGACCTTGACGGCGGTGATCTTTCCGCCGGCAGCAGTCAGTTCAACAACGATCGCCCCGTTGCGTCCCTGTCCTTCTCCCGTCCAGGTGCCGTCTTTGAGCTGCGCCGCGGCATTCGCGGCAGAAAAGCCAGTCATCGCGGCAGTCAGAGCGGCAACAAGGCAAAGCTTGCGCATCATCATGATTTTTCCTCCTCACAAATGAGTGAAGTTCACTGCGGACGGCAGGGCCTCCGCTCGAACCTCATAACGAGGAAGGCTAGTGGAGACGTTAAACTCGGCATATCGAAGAAACCCTTACTCCGACGCCGCAAATGCCCAAAATGGAAATAATCTAGGGTAGATTACCTACTCTTTTAGGGTTGCAGAACCTCTTCTTTCGCCTGCAAATCATGACGTCTTGACGGCATTTCCATGACGAATCGCTGCATGTCATCAAAATGTCATAAATCAGTAACAAACGCGTCACCAAGCTCGGCAACAATGCAGGCTTCGTAAACCTGATGAGCGCTCAAATGGAGCAATACTATATTGTGATGCTGGCGTTTCTCGCCGTCATCGCCGTCATCGACCTCTTCGTCGGCGTCAGCAACGACGCCTCCAACTTTCTCAATTCAGCCCTCGGCTGCCGCATTGCAAGCTTTCGCACCACAATGTGGGTAGCCAGCCTCGGCGTTCTGCTTGGCGCCACATTCTCTTCGGGCATGATGGAAGTGGCTCGTTCGGGCATTTTTCATCCGCAGATGTTCTCTTTTTCGGAAATCATGGTGGTGTTTTTCGCCGTCATGGTGGCTGACGTCATCCTGCTCGACGCATTCAACAGCCTCGGACTGCCCACCTCCACCACGGTTTCCATCGTCTTTGAACTTCTCGGCAGCGCCGCCGCTGCAGCTGCTTGGAAACTGCTCGATGCCGGACAGTCCCTCGGAGACCTCTACACCTATATCAATACGAGCAAGTCCCTCGGAATTGTTTCAGGCATTCTCATCTCGGTTGTTGTTGCCTTTATTTCCGGCGCCGTTATTCAGTACCTCGCGCGGCTCCTTTTCTCCTTCCGCTTCGAAGGCATGTACCGCCGCATCGGAGCACTCTACGGCGCCTTTTCGATTACCGCCATCATCTACTTTCTGGTCATGAAGGGCGCCAAAGGCGCATCCTTTATGCGTGCGGAGTGGATCGACTGGATCAACGCCAATACTTCGCCCATTCTGATCACACTCTTTGTGGGCTTTACGATTCTCTTCCAGATCTGCATTTCTTTCTTCCGCATCAACGTCTTCAAGATCATCATTCTCGCGGGTACTTTCTCGCTCGCTTTTGCCTTTGCCGGCAATGACTTGGTGAACTTTGTGGGTGTGCCGATCGCAGCCTGGGACAGTTTTAAGATCTGGTCGGCTGCTCAGAGTCCGGCAGAAACCTTCATGATGGGTGATCTGCTTAAACCAGCTACCGCAGCGACTTGGATGCTTCTCGCCTCCGGCATGGTAATGGTCTTCACGCTTTGGTTCTCCAAGAAAGCCCACCGCGTCATTCAGACCTCCATCAATCTCGCCTCTACTCAAACGGGTGAACAGGAGCAGTTCGGCGCCTCACTGCCCGGCCGCATGATCGTTCGTGCCGCCGTCGGCATGGGCACCGTCATCAGCCAGATCATGCCTGGGTTCCTGCAGCGCGGAATCGCCAGCCGCTTTGTGCCGGCGCCGCAGGAAAAAGGCACGATTCCGCTGCCTTTTGACTATGTCCGCGCCTCCATCAATCTGGTTCTTTCCGCCATTCTGATTGCATCGGCGACCAGTCTTCAGCTGCCGCTCTCCACCACCTACGTTACTTTCATGGTGGCCATGGGTTCGAGCTTTGCCGACGGCGCCTGGGACCGCGAAACGGCTGTCTACCGCATTTCCGGCGTGCTGACCGTCATCAGCGGCTGGTTCATCACCGCGCTCTGCGCGAGCTCCCTTGCAGCGGCTGCCGCGACGATCGTCTTCTGGGGCGGCGAAACGGCTGCAGTCATACTGGGACTTGCTGCCATTGCAATTCTCGTGCGTTCCAACCTTAAGAAGCACGAAGAAGAGTCGCTTGCCAAACAGTCTGCGCAGCGCTTCACTGCGCCGGCCATCCGCACCATCATTGACAGCAAGAGCCCGGCCAACCTCTGCCGCACACTCGACCTCCTTGACGAGGTCGTCGACGGCCTGCTTGCCGACCGAGAACTCGCGCTTCGCAGCGCAAAAAGCGATGCCTCGGAATTTTTCGACCAGCTGAGCAAAGACCGCAGCGTTTACTACCGCATGGCCATGATGGATAAGACGCCGTCAAAGGTCGACTTCAATGCGCGCTACTGCTACTTCCGCGCTTTTACCAACATGCGTGAAGTCGGCCGTTCACTGCAGAGTCTCGCCAAGCAGTCTCTCGAACATGTCGCCAATCGTCATCGCGTCTTCAAGGGCGATCTCGCCGAAGAACTGCGTGCATTGACGGCGGAGCTCCGCCGGATTTCGAGTTCAGTCGACGGCAAACCCGATCTCGAAGAACTGCACCTGAATGCCAAAGCTGCAATTGACCGTATCGACGCCATGCAAAGCGAACTGATGCGGGCGATTCCGGACGGCGAACTTTCCATCCGCGGCAGTGAGCTTTATCTCACCTTCCTGCTTTTTGCCCGCGACTTCATCAATCACTATGAAATTGTTTCGATGCTGGCCGCGCGCATTGATTCTTTGGAACAGACCCCGTCAGTCGTGACGGCCCCATAAGAAAATTTCATAACTAGACCTTTCTTTTTCTGATTCACAACGCCGCATTCTTTTTCTAAGAGTGCGGCGTTTTTGTTTTTCATGCCTCAGCCCGCGGTCTAATGAATAAATTTAAAACAACAAAAGATGCTGCAGAGCACCTTGGCATATAACTCGAATCCTATTAATTTTATAGATTACAGAGTATTTGACTTATATAAAGAGGCCTCCTACACTTTCTTTCAGCGATTTAAAGCAAAAACTTTACTGAGCCAGCTCAGCAAAAAAAAAACGGTCAAAAAATTCAGCCGGTGATGCCTGCGATCGCTCGAATCCAATATTTCCCAGACCTCCATTGGAGACCCCCTCAATGCAGAAGGAAGAACTTAAAGATCAGTTCACCGACCTGTTGAGCAAATTCACAACGTACTTCGGAAAGTATTTGCCTGACGACGTCATGGAAAGCCTGAAGACGCTCAGCAGCAAGCAGCAGAGCGAAATTTCGAAAATCATTTATGACGTCATGTTTGACGATATGGATTTGGCCAAGAAACGCAATGTGCCGATCTGTCAAGACACCGGCGTCATCCAGTATTTCGTGAAATGCGGTGCAAATTTTCCGCTTTTAGGCGACCTTGAATCCTGCCTGCGCGAAGCGACTAAACGCGCCACCAAGAATGCGCCGCTGCGGCACAACGCCGTCGAAATTTTTGACGAAAGAAATTCCGGCGACAACACCGGCGTGCGCATTCCCTGGATAGACTGGCAGATCGAGCCCGATTCCGACAGCATCGAAATTTACGCTTATATGGCGGGCGGCGGCTGTTCTCTGCCGGGAGCCGCGAAGGTTTTGATGCCGCTCGAAGGCTATGAAGGCGTCGTGAAGTTTGTTTTCGACATTCTCTGCGCCCGCGGCGTCAACGCCTGCCCGCCGCTGTTGGTCGGCGTAGGCATTGCCGGCTCCATTGATGTCGCCTCAACGTTGTCCAAACGCGCCCTCATGCGGCCGGTCGGCTCTCACAACTCCAATCGTGTCGGCGCAGAATTTGAAAAACTCCTCTCTGACGGACTGAACGAAATCAACATCGGCCCGGGCGGTTTTACCGGCACAGATTCCGTCATGGGCGTCAACGTCGAACAGGCGGCCCGCCATCCGTCCTGTATCGCCGTGGCCGTGAGCGTCGGCTGTTGGGCACACCGCCGCGCGCTTATCCGCATCCATCCCGATATGTCCTATGAATTTCTCTCGCACAAAGGAGTTGTGCTGTGAAAACCCATGTCCTGAACACGCCGATCCGCGACGAAGATCTCGAAAACATTGAGATCGGCGATCTCGTCTACCTAAACGGCGCACTCATTACCGCCCGCGATCAAGCGCACCACCGCCTCGTTAAGCTCGGCCGCAAACTTCCCGTTGACTTGAACCGCAAGGCCATTCTGCACGCCGGTCCGATCATGGTTCCCGCCGAAGATGTCAAAAGCGGCTGGAAGGTAGCCTCTATTGGTCCGACGACTTCCATGCGCATGGAACTTTTCGAAAAGGAATTCATCGAAGAAACCGGCGTCAAACTCATCATCGGCAAAGGCGGCATGGGTCCCAATACCGAGGCTGCCGAGAAAAAAAGGCGATCCACTGCGTCTTCCCAGGCGGCTGCGCCGTCGTTGCCGCCGCCTGTGTTGAAGAGGTCGAAGACCATCAGTGGCCTGAACTCGGCATGCCCGAATCCATGTGGGTGATGCGGGTGAAAAAGTTTGGCCCCCTGATCTGCTCGATTGACACCCAAGGACGCAATCTTTTCAAAGAAAACAAAAAAGTCTTTGAAGAACGCAAGGCCCCGATTGTTGAACGCATTTGCGCCCTTGTCGACTATCAAAAATAATCCGCTTCGAGCTGACGACGAACGTCCTCCGCCCCCATCATTGAAGCGTTCCGTCGGCATGATCCTGCGGCGCATTCCCGGTCTTTCGCCCAACGCCATCGGAATGCGCCGCTCGCTGCCTTTCGCTATTGTGCGTTTATAGGTCTTTTGCGCGGTGTTTCTGCACCCCGCCCCATCTTCCCGGAGCTCCTCGATGCCGAGCAACATCTGCCGCTACTTAACCGCCCTCATCGCCGAGGGCAGTTTTTCAAAGGCCGCACAGCGCCTCGGCATCTCGCAGCCCTCGCTTTCGCAGTTTCTCGTCCGCTTGGAAACCGACGCCCAAACAGAACTCGTCGATCGTTCGGCCAAACCGCTGAAACTGACGGCTGCCGGAGCGCTCTTTTTGCGTACGGAGCAGCAAGTCGATCTGCTCCGAGAAACCGCTGCCAAGCAAATGCTTGACATCAAAGGGGGCGTACGCGGACACGTCACTGTAGGGGCCAGCGACTACCGAGAAACTTTTTTTCTAGCCGAAGTGCTTCCCGTTTTTCATCGGCTCTATCCCCTCATTGAAGTCTCCCTAACGGAAGGACGCACCAAAGAACTCGAACAAATGGCGCTTGAAGGCGCCGTCGATTTTTCCCTAGTCATCACGCCGCTCTTTCATCCGGGCACGCTCACCACCATTGAACTTTATCAAGAGCGAATCCTTATCGCCCTTTCGGAAAAGCACCGCCTTGCCCAGCAGCATCCTGCCTCGCCAAGCGAAGAATTCCCGGTCATTGACTTCCATGATCTCGACCGTGAACCTTTCATCAAAATCAAGGAAGGACAGCAGATGGATGTGCTTTTCCGAGAGCTCTGCAGAATGAGCAGAGCATCACCGCGCGTTGTTCTCGAAAGCGAGTCCATGATTGCCGCTGCGACACTCGCAAGCGTGGGGCTCGGTGCGGCGTTAACCACTGAAACGCTGGTGCGGCGGGCAGGCACCGGCAAACCCCCCAGGGCCCCGTTTGAGCGGCCAAGCCGCTGCGTGCCTTTAGCGTTGAGCCGCCAGTGCCGCCTCGAATCGTCGCGGCCGCCTACCGGTCCGAGCGCTATCTCTCTAAGGCTGCGCGCGCACTGATTCGGGTGATGACAGATGTCGCGGCCAGCCGCTTTCAAAACGGTTAGATCGCTTCTTAAACCTGCCATTGGGAAAAGGGATGACGCACTAAGTTTGAGTTGAAGTAGCGAGGATCATTCGAAACCTCTCGACCCAGCCAGTCCGGCCGCTCAAACGGAGCGTCCTCGTCGGGCAGTTCAATCTCGGCCACAATCAATCCGGCATTTTCGCCGAGGAACTCATCAATCTCCCACACCAATGAACCGGCAGGGATCTTGAAGCGGCGCTTTTCGATCAAAGGTTTTTCAGCTAAGCCGCTGAGCATTTTGTCAGCATCTGAAAATGGTATTTCATATTCAAATTCAGAACGTGTCACACCGTTTGTAATGCCTTTTACCGTCAAGAACCCCTTTTCGCCTGCGGTGCGCACCCGGACGGTTCGCTCCTTGGCGCTGTTGAGGTAGCCCTGTCGGTAAAGTACGCCTTGAGCGAGCGTTCTCCAGGCATTTCCATTGACTAAAAATTTGCGTTCAATCTCTTTGCTCATCGCGGCTCTCAATGTGTTTTTTTGGGTCGTCAGCCGGCTTGGCCTCATATCCGGTTCGCTGACGAACCCATGAAGAGAATAGAAGATTCCCTGCTTTTTCGCCGGCTCAAGGGCTCCCACTGCCCGGCATGAAAGCACTTGGAACACTTCATAGGGCCTGCAGTGCCCTATTTATAACGGCCAAGCGCACGTCAAAGAGACCTTTTCAGAAAGCAGAGCGCTTGGGCGCCAATCGCCCGTTCAGGCCATTCTCAGCCATTCTCAGCGCCGGCGGCGAGGATCCCAGCCTCGTCCGCCGTAGCATGCCTGAGCATCTCGTTCATACTTAATGTCCTTGGCATACTGTACCCAGGTTTCCAGGAGACTGCGCGTGATGCGGCTCCCGTGATATTTAGGCCAGGCACGCTTGAGAAAACGCTTTACGGCTTCTTCGCCGGACTCGGAGAGCGTTTCGTCATAGGCCACATAACCCACCCAGAGCCAAAGCATGCGCAGCACCGCTTCATCATCTGCGGCCCTTGCGGGATCGCTCGGCATCGGCTGGCGCAGCGCACTGACCGACAATCCTGTGCGGCCGTGAGCAATCGCCTGCAGATGAGTGATAAAAGAGGCCTCAGCACGACGCCGCGCCTCTGCCTCATCCTCTGCCCTCGCCAAACGCTCCGGCGGCAATGTCCGCCAAAGTTCAAAAAAAGAAGTGGGGCCGCCGTCCTGCAGCGCGCCGGTGCGGCGCAGCCGCAGGCACCAATACCGCCACTGCCAGTCTCGGTCGCCGAAATGCTTTGCCGCCAGGCGCAGCGCCTCCGTCCTCCGGCGTTCAGCCGCCGTTGCGCGGGAAGCATCCGATATCCGCTTTTCTTCGTGCTGCAGCAGTTTTTCAAGTGTCGGACGTGAAAAGCGCCAGAGCCAAGGCTCCATTTTTTCGAGCCAGCTCTTAGAAAAATAAACTGCCGCTTTTTTCTCCATTCGCGCAACGGCACGCGCCGCTGCCCCCGTTACGACACGGACGGCACGAGTCAGGCTCTTTAAAAGCGCTCTTTTCGTCTGCATAGACCGCCTCTTTCCTTTTGACAATGCTCATGAGCATTGCCATTACCTTCAGAAACAGTCTAGCACTCCAAATTCACAGCGGCATCGGTCAAATCGTAATTTCTTGTTGAATTTCAATGAATTGCGGTTATTTCTAAGGTTCATTCTCATTAGCAGCATCCGCATGAGAAGGAGCGGCAAACGCAAATTTCGATCCGTTCTGTCATCCGAAAAAAACGCCCGCTGCAAAGGGCTGCAAGCGGGCGTCAGTTCTGTTTATAAAGCCTCAGTCACATGAGGCTTTATCACAGATGAAGTTTATTTTCTGCTTTAGCTGAAGAACGGCATCAAGAGACGCATGATCCACATGGAGAGGAGCGCGTTCACAATGGAGTTCAGCATCAAGAGCGGCCAGTAGCGCTTCGGGCAGTCAGCCACGCCGAGCAGGCGTCCCATGTACTGGATCTGCGAGGCCATCAGGAAGATTGCCGGCAGAATGACCGTCACGCCGTCAGCATCAAGAACACCTTGAGCAAGCAGACTCGCTGCCATGCCGGCGCCGGCTGAAGCCGACAGCCAAGCGGCCAGCAGCACCGTAATGGCTTGACCCGGAAGGCCAAAGAGCGCCATGAAAGGACCGCAGTGCTGGCCGAGGAAGTCCATCACGCCCAGAAGGGTCAGCATGTGCGCGAAGACGAACGCCATCAAAACGTTCGGCGTCAAATTCAAAAGGGCGATATTAATACCCTTGCGAACGCCGACGATGAAGATGTCAAGCGGATTAGTAGACGTGGTCTTCTCAGTCATTTTCGAAGTCCTTGCGGTAGACCGTATTGAGGACGCAGCGGACGAGGAAGCCGCCGACGAACTTGAGCACAATCATGAGGATGAGCGGCACGATGAGCGGGCAAAGCGTCGCAGCGAAAAGCGCGGAACCCGAAGCAAAATAATTGCCGATCAGACCTGCGCCGGAATACTGCCAGGCGCAGACCACAATGAGCCCTTTCTTATCGAAAAGACCGCGGTCGTACATACCCTTTGTCAGCGCAGCGCCGGCATCGGTGCTCTGCAGGTCGGTGATGAGTGCAAGACCCGTCGAACCCGGAACGCCCAGAATCGGATTGAGAAGCGGCGTCATCAGCTTCTGTGCGGCACGCATGGCACCGTAGTAGGTGACAACTTCCATCACGCCCAAGGCGAGCATTACGGAGGGGAAGAGCGAAAGTGCAAAGAGGAAGCCCTGACGAGCGCCAAAACCGCCCTTGCCGATATAGGTCAGGCCGTCGATCTTGCCGAACCCGCCAGCGAGCGTCGTAAAGTCAAACGAACCGAGCCATTTGTACCCGTCAATGTTGTAGAAAAGCCCCGAGAAAAAGAGGATCGTGATGATCAAAGCCACATAGGCGCCAACGCCTACATGTCCCACATCCTGATCGTCCTCACTCGCAGCGGCCTGATTGTTCTCAGTCATGGCATGCCTTTGTGGGGAAGTTGGAGTGTTTGAAACACTCGTGATTTTAACGATCTCTCACAAAAACATCTAAGCAATTCCCCCAATTCAGTTACCCAACATCAATGATTAAGTCTACCTATCAGATGCACCCTATAAAAATAAGGATGGCCGCTCAGTTTGCACGAGCGGCCATCTTCCGAAAACAACTCAACAGAGAGTGGAAATCCTTAGTCGAGGAACATCCTGCGTCAGACAGTCACCCTCACCCGAAGAGTTTGGCAAAGAACCCCTTCTTCGGCGCTTCCTCAACGCAGGCAAATGACGTCACCTCATAGCCTGTTGGCGCAATAGCGTCACGCACGGCCTTTTCATCGAGCGGAAGCTCGGTAATGATTTCGGCACATTTCTTGCTGCGTGAGGCCTTGACCTTATTGACTTCAAAAGCCTTTTTGATCGTGCTGCAGATGTGTTCCTCGCACATCCCGCAGGCCATACCTTCAATACCAACGATGGTTTTATACATTTGCTTATCCTCAATGGGCTCAGTCGAACACGCCGCCGGCCGTCTCCGCTGCCTCTGGGAGAGACCGCAGGCCTATTCGACCCAATAATATTGAGAACCATTCTAATCCTCGCTGAAGCCCCTAGCTGACCTCATCGGCCTCATCGGCAATATCGCCGGCATCCGACGCATTCTTTGAACGATCTGCTGATTTGAAGAAAAGAATGCCGGCCGGCCGCCGATAGGAGCGGAAAGCAGCCGCTCTGACATTTGACGCCTGACTGCTCCAATTTTGGACGGCTTCAAAAACACGGTCAGAATCCCAGAGCATCACCTCCACATAGCAGCGTCTCTCAGAGAAAGCCTCACCGACAACCGATGCTGCTCCGGGTGCCGTCTCGGAAAGCATGCCTCGGAAATCCGCAATGATCGTTCGATCCAGCGCTTCGGCAGCTTCCGGAGAAACCGCTGCTGCACGTTCGAAAAAGAAGAATCCAACCGCAATGCCCTGCCGATGAAGCTCATCAACAACCTCAGATTCACCAGAACGGTAACTATTGATGAAATAGGGAGCGGCAGTCCATCCAAAACGGATATCAAAATTGATTTCGGCCTCTTTCTCAGGCTTAAGCCAATAATCGAGCCGTTCATCAGCGATGTCGCGATGGGTATAGTTCTTTGCCCGAGGCTCCAGCGCTGCAATGCGTTCAGGCAGTTCTGAAAGCAGGAACCCTCCGTCTTCGGGCGGCTTGCGCAGAATCGTCAGATTGCGGATAAACCGCATGGATGCCGCTTCGCCGATTAAATGGTCAATCAAGAGCGTCAGCTGCTCGAAGACCGGGGCACTCTCTTCCTCATCCAATCCGCGCAGCGACTCCGCAAAAAACTGCAGCACCCAAGCGTTCTCTTCTTTAACGAGACGGCAGCGAATTTCTCTGCAGTCAAAGAGCAATCCCTTATTAAATTTGAGTTCGACGGCTGCCGGTTTCGGTCTGAGGCCGGCAGCAAACTCCCAATGTGCTCCCAGAGCAATGGGGGCAGCATCCAGAAGCTTCAGGATCGGCAAAATCTGCACATAGTCGTGCTGGGGCGACAATTCGAGCAAAAAGTGACCGGCAGCGTCTGTCGGGGACGAGAAACCGATCCCCCAGCCTTCCGATATTGACTTGAGCATCTTCACAATCCGCTCAAGCGCATCAGCAGGATTTCCGCTTGCGATTAAAGCCCGCAGCTCGGCATCCGCCTCGCTGAAAGCATCCCAAAATTGAGCGGCACGTTCATTGAAACACCTGCGGAAGATGGGAATGGTTACAGCACGCCTTGCAGCATCCAGCATTTTGATGGTGTCTTCGTCGCCGGACCTATATTCCAAAGCTCGCTCCCAATATGGGATGGACTCCCCTTCGCGATCCAGATAAAACAGCGCATAGGCCGTACGGAAGTTCCATTCATGCGTATTTTCTTGCTCGGCGCGGCACGATTTGAGGAGTTCCAGGGCATGAAGAAATAAAGCATCCTCACCGGGCTGAGCCAGATTGTTGTAGGCCCGAGCCAATTCACTTGTTAAACGAAGCGTTCTCTTCGCTGCCGGCAGAGCTTCGACTGCATCAATGATGGTTTGGTATTCATTCGACTCATTCCAAATCCTGATCTTTGGGATGAGCGCTTCTTCTTCTGCCGTATAGTCCTCAGTCTCTTCATCCGCCGGCGCACTATCTCCCATATGCACTGCAGTTTGCCGGATGCGGAAACACACCTCCCCGGCTTCGTCGGGTTTGCCGTCCTCGCCTCTGATGAGCAGTCCGATCTCCTCGTTTTGCCGCACGTTAATGCAGACCACGTCAGACGCAGATATGTCATGGTCCTTAAGCAGCTGCGGAACAACACGGATTAAATCGCCGAGCCATCCAACAGAGACGTGTGAAAGCGCCGGAACATTCATTAAGAACCGAAAGACCAGCGGAAACCCAGCCGCAGAAGAGGTGCCCGTACAAAAAGGCACTTCAGGAGGATCCGCAGGCTGCCAGTCACTGAAGTTAAAGAGCGCAAAAACCGCCTCCAAACCATCGGGCTTAGCGAGAATGCAGTTGTTAAAGCGGGTATAGACGAGAAGCTCATCAGAGGGCATCTGGTTTCGCTGCAGCGCTTCATCCGCATCCGGATCAATCGGTGATTGGAGAGCTGAAGAATGTCGCTCCCCGACTCAATCTCACGGCGTGCTGTGAGGAACTCCGGATCACCGGGCACCAGTGCGAGACCGGTCTCGATCGCTTTGAGCGCACCTTCCGCATCGCCGAAATGCGCCCGCAGTTTTGCTGCTTCCAGCCATCCCCATGGATATGTCGGCTCTTCTCGCAGGGCACGCTCCGCACATTGATGCGCCTCTTCAATTTTCCCCAGATGAAGCCACACTGCACAAAGACGATAAAAGAAGATTCCGCAGCCGGCAGCCGAAGCTTCAGCTCGCCGAAGAATGCTGAGAGCGCGGATGCAGTCTTCATATTGGTGCAGATTAAGGCAGGCATGCGCGCGCATCAATGCACACTCGAGATCTTGATCAGCCGCTTCGCGCGTGAAGCGCCCTTCCATGATGCCTCGATCTATGACGGCATCGATTTCAGCCAGAATTCGCCCAGGCCGAATTTCATTGCCCGAGTCGAAGGCAGCCAGTTTGGCTCGATCTTCATCCGAAAAAATAATTCCGCGCGGCGTCATCACAATTCTCCTCTCATGCGTGCTGCGAACCGCCTCACGCGTGAGCCTCATCCTCATGGGCGAGCAATTCATTGGGCTGGAACCGAATCTTCCAGGTGTCACGTCCCTTTAAAAAGATACCTGGACTTCTCTCGAGCGGCAATTTTTGTCCGGCGGTATAGCTCACCGTTTCGCCGTCCTGAAAGTCCACTTCGTTTTCAGACACATAATCCGCTGTATCGGCAAGGAAGAAAAAGAGCTCCATGGGGTCAATATCCGCTGCCGGAACTTCCATTTCCATTCGGCCAAGGGCTTCAAGACCTTCCGTCCAAGCTGCGAAGCTGCCCGATTCAAGGCGCACGACAGAGACCCACACGAGGCAAAGCGTTGGAAATGCGCCGTCTTTCATACATTGGGCAAAATCACGGTATGTTTCGGGCTGATGCACCACTCCATTGATATAGATGCCGACAGAGGAAGCCTCTCCTGAGAGCGACGCACAAACCTTCGCAAATGCCCTGCCGGCCCTTTTCCCGGGCAGAGGCGCAGTCACAATCAAGTGCGCACGATGGTGCGCCACTAAACTTTTATCTCCTCGCCAAAGGAAATTGTCTTCTGCCGCACCGAGCGCCTCATTATCAGGAATCGGTGCAGGAATCAAGCGTATAAAAACCGGCACGTCGTCAACGATGAAGCATGATGTCGACGAAGAAGCATCGTCTTCGAGCTCAATCGAATCGTCCCACTCTCGGCGGAAGCGCTTCGCGAAAGCTGACGCACACCATGCCGCATCCTTAAGAAGGACAAAAGAGAGGAAAATGCTGCGGGGCGAAGATCTCGCGGCACCATTGCTGATCGAATCACACATAGGCACACCATGGCGGTTAGTGGAGAGGCTTACGCTGCTTTCTGTCATTTTCTCATGCCGCGCCCCAATCTCTTTATGAAGAGACTTCAATGTCGACAGTCTACCCCAAAAGCGCAGCCCAAATAATTTCCTGCGGCCTCAAATCGATTGATAATGGTTTTCTTCACATTTGACTATCGCGGTCTGCGCCGTTGTCATGATTATTTTCCTCATCAAGCTTATCGCTGCACCGCTTCTGCTTGCGCTGGCCACATTGGCTGCTCGGCGCTGGGGAACGGTTTTGGGCGGGATTCTCATTGGACTGCCGCTGATCTCCGGACCCATTTCTGTTTTTCTGGCCATCGAAAACGGTGCCGGATTTGCCGTTGAAACAGCCAGAGGCGCACTGGCTGGAACCGTTGCTCTTGCTGTCTTCACCTGTGTCTATGCGGCAGTCTGCCCTAAAGGATGGCTTAAAGCTTCTTTTTTAAGCGTGGCGCTCTATGTTTTAGCCTCTTGGATCGCAGCCGAGCTTCCGATCTCTGCTGTGACGCTGGCAGTCTCCGCTGCGGCCGCCATCGTCCTTTCGCTTTGGATCATGCCCGTTCCTCACAGCGCAGCCGTGAAACGCCGTCCGCCGAAACATGATCTCCTGATGCGCATGGGCATGATGATGGTGCTGATGATTGCCATCACCTTCCTGGCGCCCTATATCGGCCCTACCGCCTCAGGCATCGCATCAACTTTTCCGTACATGGCGCTCACCATGGCGGTTTTCTCCCAAATCCAAGGCGGCCCGGATAATGCCCGCCGAGCCATGCACGGGCTGATGCTCGGCATGTACAGCGGTCTGGTCTTCAATCTCGTCGTATGGGCACTGGCGGCTGAGGATCGACTGCTTATCGCTTATGCGGCCGCAATAGCCGCTGCGCTCGCTGCTCAGGGCGTTGTTCTGGCCCTGACGCTTAAAAAAACAGCATGACGCCTCTCTGATCCAGTGTCTTTTAAGGCATTTATAGTTTGAAAACATCTTGTCATTCAGACTGTGCGGGGGCCGTTGAGCAGAAAACACGATCAAAGAGGCTTTGAATCATTTTCTTGATGCCTTCCTGACTCTTTCAGAGCCCATAAGATATGGCTCAGCCGCAGCCATATGTTTATCTTTAATCGATTCTAAATAGAGACTTATTTTGCTTATCGTGCAAACTTATTTTGTTCAACACGATATATATTGTTTTCAATGCAATATATTGATAAACAAGATTAAGTAGTCATAAAATTCTTTATATTTCAAATACACAGCTCCTCATCCCCATCATAAAATACGGTCATTGTGCCGCGTTAATCATGCCTATTAAACGCTGACACAGCTTCCCGCATTCGACGCAGGGAATAAATTTCCAAAAAAAGGAGTTTTGGATGAAAAAATGGATTCTTGGAGCTGCAACCGCCGCGCTGCTTCCCATTTTTGCTCAAGCAGATCAGCCGCGAGATGAATTTTTCTGGCTTTCTGAAATCAATAAAGCAAGCTGCATCATTAATACCGAAGAAGGCCTGCTTGAGAAGACAATGGGTGAGCGCATTGCCAAGGGAATCTCTGCCGTCATCACCAACGGCAATAAAGAAAACGGTCCTCGGCCCAAGCAGGTCATCAAGTATGAGCCTTACCTCATTAAGGAAGTCGGCATGGATGCAACCATGCTGCATATCGGCCGCTCCAGTCAGGACATGCATGCCACCTACCGAACGGCCATCATTCGTGACAATACGCTCAAGCTTTCAGAGACGCTCACCAACGCAATGGAAGTTTTGAATACGCTCGCCAAAAACAATCAGGCAACGATCGTTCCGAACTACACCAACGGCGTAGCGGCTCAGCCCAATTCTTATGCGCACTACCTCATGGGCTATCAAGCAGCCTTCTCGCGCGATCTGGAAAAAATCCGCAACTTTTATCAGCGCCTCAATTACTGTGCGATGGGCACCACCGTTCTGAACGGGACGAGCTGGCCGCTGGATCGTCAGCGCATGGCCGATTATCTGGGTTTCGCCGGACCTGTACCCAATGCCTACGATGCCGGTCAGATGAAGTCCGTGGATGAACCCGTCGAACTGGCAGCCATTGCAACGAGCATTGCACTGCACGTGGGCACTTTCATTCAGGATGTTTCCGTTCAGTATGCGCAGCCCCGTCCCTGGATCCTGCTGCAGGAAGGCGGAGACAACACCTATGTTTCCTCTGCGATGCCGCAAAAGCGCAATCCCGGCTTGATGATCAACACGAGAGCTGCCGCGAGCGATGTAATCGGTCAGGCGCAGACAGTCATCCTCAAGGCCCACAACATCCCGCCCGGAATGAGTGACCCCAAGAGCGTTTCGGCCAATGCCAAACTCGCCAACGATACCTCCGCGCTTTTGAAGCAGTTCACGCGCGTTATCAAGGCGCTGCGCGTGAATCCTGAGCGTGCGCTTGAAGAGCTCAACAGCGACTGGACAGCTTCTCAGGAAGTTGCGGACGTTTTAATGCGCGAATATAAGCTCCCATTCCGCGTGGGTCATCATGTAGCGAGCCATATCGTCACCTATGCCCGAAACAACAACCTGTCGCCCACCAACTTCCCGTATGAAGAGGTCAAGAAGATCTATGCAGAGGTCATCAAGAGTGAATATCCGCAAGGGAATCCAGTCTGCCCAATGAGCGAACAAGAGTTCCGCAACACCCTCAATCCCACCGCGATTGTTGCCAACCGCAAGACTGAAGGCGGGCCTCAGTCCGCAGAGCTGACTAAAGCACTGTCAGCCGCAGATGCCGCGATTGCCGAGCAGCGCGAGTGGACGAAGCAAAACCGCCGGCACATTGATCAGAGTCTGGCCAAGCTCGATGCGGACTTCCAGAAACTCATCGAGCAGAAATAACCGACATCCTGAATGCGGGTTCCTCCCGCATTCAGCTGGACGTTTTGCACCTCCCGGAGAGATAACGCCCCCAATGAGGGGCGCTTCGCCGGGAGTTTGCAGATGGGCGTGTGACCCGCTTTAGCCTCTGCGTCCGGTGAGATACTCGTAAAGCCCCTCTTCCACGGGCGTTTCCAAACGCCAGTGCATCTCAAACGCCGATTTGCCATTGGCAAGGCGAACGGGCTGCGGCGCTGCGGCAGCGTGCATTGCGCCAAGGAAATAAAACGCCTTGGCTTCATTGTCGCTCTTGCTGCGGCGTACAAATAAGAGTATTCGAATCGAGGCGTACTGACCTTTTTGCGTCATGCGCTGAGCATCCTTCGAATCAATCTGTCGATTGCCCTTAGAGAGCGAGATCAGTTCTGCCGGCGAAATAAAACGATCGGCATAAGCAATCGCGCCGGCCTGCTTCTCGTAATTGATGAATATGGGGAAGGTCTGCGTTTGCTCATCGTAGAAATAGCCGCCGATAATGGACGTTTTATTGCGGTCCCAATCGAGCAGCAGACAGACATCATCATAGGTGTAGGTCGACCCGAGCAGCAAAAATGTGTCCTCCCAGCGATGATTTGCGCGTGCGCGGCAGCGATTGAGCACAAAATCGGTGAGCGACTCCAAACGCCGGCGAAAAGACGGTTCATCCGCAAGAGAGCAGACGAACTGCGGATCTGCCCGCCAGCGGCGCACCCGCTTTCCGTCTTCGACATCATCGAACGCTTCAATCACTTCACAGCCGGCATTTCGCTCGACGTCATCGGTCTTACGCTCAAACTTCGCAGTCATCACGCATTCCACATTGCGCAGATGCGCCGGCGAGGCTGTGAAGTTGTAGGGTTCCGCACTGAGTTTTTCGATCAGCGCCGCACGCAGGTCGGACTGCCCCTCAAGCACAGCCTGCAGCACCAAAGCTTCCGACGGCCTGAGCGCTGACCCCAAACGGTTCGAGCACCATCTCAAACGCTTGACTGCGGCATCCGACAAATGTTCTGAATAGTCGGGTTCATGTTTAACCAAAAAATCGTAGTAGGACAACCCTTTCCGCAGCAGGAACTTGGAAGCATCGATGGACGCATGTTCCTCAAAATCAGCGAGCTCGGGTATCCGCCCAAGCTTATATTTCAGAAGTTTGTAGGCATCCAGAAGCAGTGGATCGGAATTCAGGGACGCGCTGTCAATTGCCCGATAAATACGGCTGCGGGCCACCTCGTCAAAGTGGATGGAGGAAGCCCCCGGAATGCGCTCAGCCCCCGTCGTCACGAAGCGGCGGAGCTTTTCTTTCGAATACGAGCGATCATCCGAAAGCGCGGTCGCAATGAGATAGTTTTTCTCATAGTTTCCGATAAAGTCGAGCACAATCACATATTCCTTGTCGGCGGCACGGCGCAGCCCGCGGCCGAGCTGCTGCACAAACACAATTGCACTTTCCGTGCGGCGCAGCATCAGAATTTGGTTGACCTCAGGGATATCCACTCCTTCGTTAAAAATATCCACCGTAGCAATATATTCAAGCCGTTTGGGGCCCATGCCGTGCGTGAGCCGCTCAATCGCTGCTTCGCGCTCGTCCTGAGTGGTTTGACCGTCAAGCGCAATCGCCGGATGCCCTGCACTCGTGAAAGCGGCTGCAACGGCGCGAGCTTCTTCGAGACTGCCCGCAAAAATTAAGCCTTTCACGCGGTCACCGCAGGAGCCGAAATACTCCGCCTGATGGATAACGTGCTCGATGCGCTCAGGCCAATTCGGATTTGTGAAATCCGGCAGCTGACCTGCTCCTTTGCCCGTCTCGTCTTCCGTTCCGGCAGAGAGCCCAAAGTAATGAAAGGGCGTTAAGAGATTCTCTTCAAGGGCTTCGGAAAGACGAATCTCATGCGCGATGACATGGTCAAAGAGGTCGAAAATCTCAAAGCCGTCCGTTCGCTCCGGACTGCCCGTCATCCCGAGCCAGAAGGCTGGTTTGAACCAATTCATGATGCACTGATAGCTCTTCGCACCTGCTCGGTGCGCTTCATCAATGATGATGAAGGCAAAGGCATCTTTAGGAAACGCCTGGAGCACCGCGGTCTTGGCAAGCGTCTGCATCGTGGCAAACACAAAGTCGCATCCCGACGCTTTTTCATTTCCGGAAAGCAGCCCGAAGGAACTAGCGGCATCTCCCAAAACAATACGGAAACTCTTCAAAGCCTGCCGCGCAATTTGCTCTCGGTGAACAATGAAGAGCATGCGGAAGCGCTGCGAATGTCGGCTTTCTCGGTCTCTAGGAGCGTGGGCTGAAGGGGTACGCTGAAATTGAGCGATTGCATCGCGCACCGCGAAGGCGGCAGCAAAGGTTTTGCCCGTACCGGTAGCAGAAATCAGCAGTGCGCGCTCAGCCCCATTGCTTCTGAGGGCTTTAAGCCGAGCGAGAAAAGCCTGCTGCATGGAATTGGGCTCCGCGCAGCCCGGCTTAATCGTTGGCTGAGCATTGACCGCTGCCTTGCGGGCTTCGAGCTGAGCAGCGCCGAGCTGACGATATTCCCGCTCATACGCTTCCATTTCCAGCGCTGCATCGCGGGATGCGGCATCGGACCAAAGAGAATCAAATTCGGCGAGGATCGACTGAGCGAGCTCACCTCTTTCGCAGGCAACGATGCGCGTATTCCATTCGCGGTTGGTCGTGAGCGCCGAGAGCGTTAAATTGGAGCTGCCGATGATGATCCGCAGAAGATTATTGGAGCTATGAAAGATATAGCCTTTGGTGTGAAACCCTGCCGCCCCCTGCGTGCGAAAAATTCGAACCTCTAAATTGGGCAGTGCCAGAAGCTGCCGCAATGCGCCGGGTTCAGTGAAATAGAGATAATCGGTCGTAAGAATGCGCCCATGCACACCCTCGGCCGCAAGACGCTGCAGCGTCAGAAGGAGCGGCGCAATGCCGGACTTCGTGATAAAGGCAACGCTGATAGAAAAGGAGCTAGCATGGCTAAGCTCATCGTCAATCGCCGTCAGTATTTTTAAATGACGAATCGGATCGTTGGCGAGAAGGGTTGTCCGCAGTCCGGCTTCCGAAGGAATAGCCGCATCGGCAAATGAAGTAGCCAGACTCTTTTGGAAATTTTCCGAAGAATTCTCGAGGAATAAGCCGTCTTTATCCCTATGAGCAGCTGAAGGGAAAGTTTCGAAGTTCATGGCAGCATACGACCAAATGGGATGAATACGAAGCAGCATAGCAGCCGAACGACACCCCTGCGGTGCGCCGATGTCTTTTCCCTTTAGGAATCAATGGCGACAACCCCGTTGTTTCTTCTCCACATCCTCCAAAAACAGAGCGGCTGGTCAGGTGATCTGCGCGGACATCACGCTCAAAGCGCCCTTCATCAATAGCAAAAGCCGCCGAAGCACCTGTGTCAGGCGCTGCGGCGGCTTTGCTTGTTGGGCTCGATTCAGATATACGTATTAATCCACTACGCCGGCCTGAAGATGCTGCAGATCACGAACCTTTTCGGAGAGTTCGCTGCGGCGGATACCTTCGGCAGCGGCCAGGCCGC
>OBXI01001016.1_pt1 | contig 19507 bp, 18 predicted proteins | sample 1538161 | NCBI WGS metagenome assembly OBXI01 (sample SAMEA2580142, study PRJEB22360) | human gut metagenome | biome: human gut; feature: human-associated habitat; material: faeces | place: Denmark | collected 2008/2010 | reverse complement strand
CCCCTCCCCCGCAAAAAACAGGCTGCGGACCAGAACCCCGCCCCCGCCGCAAAAGAGGACGGCCCCCAGCTGGCTGCGGCAATAAGCGATCCGTCTGCCATTCCCCACGATGCCAATGAAGTGCCTGCTCATGTGGCGGAGGACCCAAATGCGCAGGAAAAGCCGTCCGCCGGTCCCAAACAGGTCGTCGTCAGCCACCATCCGGAAACCGACCCCGTCTCTTTGGCGGCCCAAATGAGGGAAACTGCCCCTGCGGCATCCGCACAACCTCCGGCAGAAGCCGCAACTGCCGCAACGGAAACGCCCAAGCCAGAAAAGCAGGAACCTCCGCGCAGGAAAAGCCGTTTCCGAATCGGTTCCTGATGGAATTCTTCCCTTTCCCAGTAAATAAAGCCATGTATCACGTTTCCATTTTAGGACTGGGCCTCATTGGCTCACGGATTGCACGCCATATGGCCGGAATGGGCGACAAGGTCACCGTCTGGAACAGAACTCCGCGGGAAGATTTTCCGGAAGCGGTTCCTACCCCGGCGGATGCGGCACGCGCTTCCAAAGTTATCCAGCTCTACCTGAAAGACAGGAATGCCTGTCTGGAAGTGTTTGAACAAATGAGAGGGGCTCTGACACCGGAGCATATCATTCTGAACCATTCAACCATTGACTTGGCGACCGTCGGCAAACTCTCCCTGATGAGTTCCGCCATCGGCTGCACGTATGTGGATTGCCCGTTCACCGGCTCCCGTTTGCCCGCGGAAAAAGGGGAACTGGTTTACTACGTTGGCACGGATTCCACCACACTGGACCGCATACGCCCCGTGCTGGAGCACAGTTCCCGGGACATCCTGCACCTGGGCGGCATCGGAGCCGGCACCGTCGTCAAACTGGTCACCAACATGGTCTCCGCCACCATGGTGCAGAGTTTGAGCGAAGCCCTGGCCATCTCCCAGGCGTACGGCATTTCCCAGGAAATGCTGGGCCAGGCCATTTCCCGGAACGTCATCGCCTCCCCTCTGGCTGCATTTAAGCTGCCCCTGATGGCAAAGCGTGACTTTTCCACCCATTTCTCCCTGGACAACATGAGGAAAGACAGTATTTACGCTCAGGAACTTGCCGCAGAAAAAGGAATCCACCCGCCTGTTGCCGCCCTGGTTTCCTCCATCATGGGGAAGCTGTGCCGGGAAGGTCGCGCGGAAGAGGATTTCAGCTGTCTGGCGGAACAATTCGACTAACTTTTTCCGTTGATGAAATTCAGGGGAACATGCGTCTTTCTGTTGACGGCTCTTCTTCTGCTCCCTGCCGGCCGGGGACAGGAACGAAAGGAGCCTGGCAATGATTCTTCCGCGGAAGTGCGGCAGACGGAAGAAGAATCAGCATCCGTCCAGAATGCTGATTTTATTGATGACGCCTCGGACCGTCCAGTATTGCAGGGCAGTTCCAATGTAAACCCCGTCGTTCCCCCTTCACCTTCGGCAAGGATCGCCGCCGGAACGGAGGAACAGCCCGCCAAAAGGCAGCCGTTCACCAGCGTTTCCACCTCCAAGCAATTCCACGTCACCGGGATGGACTCCCTGCTGGCCGGGGCCATCGCCACCCGGGCGGATGCCATACGCACCGCGCTGCTAAAAGTCCTCAAGCAGCCTGACGAATGGAAAAACGGCATCAACATCCGCCTGGTAGGAGAGCCGGGAAGCCCCGTTCCGGCCAACCCCGTCCTCATGCAAACCGTCATTGTAGGCAATACCCTCTCCTATAGCATTTTCATTCATCTGGGCCACGGCATCAACCAGGACAGTCTGCGCCGCGCCATCGTCTCCACCCTGCTTTATGAAATGATGCTGCGCACGGTGGACCCGGAAGGCCTGCCGGACAACGTCACGCTGCCCCCCTGGCTGATTGCCGGGTTGGAACAGGCTGTTCTGTGGCACAATAATGAAGCTGACCGTGCCATGTATTCCACCCTGTTCCAGCAGTCCGGAATTATGACTCCGGAAGAAATCCTGAATTGCCGGGAACCGGAAAAGGAACTGGATGCGACCTCTTACGCGGCCTATCAAACTTCCTGTGGAGCCCTGGTGCTTTGCCTGCTGAACCAGGAAAACGGTCCGGAAGGGATGAAACAGCTTCTGGACCAGGCTATTCTGGGCAATGACGATCCCAGAAACCTCATCAAACGCCATTTTCCGCAGCTCAGCCTGACCCCCACTTCCCTCCATAAATGGTGGACGCTTCAGCTTTCCCGCATGGCGACGCCTCCCCTGACGGAAACTCTCACGATTACGGAAACGGAACGTCATCTCCAGGAAGCCCTTACCCTGGTCAAGTATGATCCGGATACCCGCACCACCGTCACATTTCCCCTGGATGACCTGGAACAGGCCCGTTCCCTGCCGGATCTGAACAGGCAGCTTTCCAACGTGGCTGGCAGCCTGCTCAACCTCAGCAGGCGTTCCTTTCCTTCATACCGGCCCGTCATTGTAGAATATGCCAAGCTGGTGGCCCTGATGCAAACAGGGAAAGTCAACAGCCGGGAAGCCGTCCCCAAAATCAGCCAGCTTCGGGAAATAAGAAACCTTTCCATGAAAACCGCCCGCCGCGTCCGGGACTATATGGACTGGTATGAAATCAACACGCGGTCCGGAACCGGCAAGACATTCGCTTCCTACGCGGCAGCCGTGAAAATCCTCCGGGAACAGGAACAGCCGGCCAATACCCCTGTTTCCCGCTACCTGGACGACATTGAAAAACTGTACACCCTCCCGGCCAGGGCTCCCGTGCCCTCCCTGCATGGGAAGGATTAAGGAATTAAGGAAAGGCGTTCTGCGGCGGAGCCATCCTGCCGTCCCTATCAAGAGCGCCGCACTTCTAAAAAACGGCTTCCCGTGCCGTGCAATGTTCTATCTTCACGGCATCACAAAATGCCGATGAGTTCTCCCCGGAAGCCGGATGGTGCGGAAATCTGGTGCTATGAAGAGAATTGCTTGCCGGAACATGCCAAATCACCGGCAGAAACCATGCATCACGTCATGAACCAATAGACTGTCCGTCAGCGTTTTGAATCATTCTCTGCATCAGCGCTCATCCCCGCCGCAGAAACGCGCATTTTTTTATGTGGTCTTTTTTGATTCAGGAGGATTCAGGGATTGTCTTTCCCAAGATGATTTGCAATCATCGCCCCGAATTATTTTCATATCACTATACAATATGGACACGTCATTGAAACTCCACGGCCTGGTGGCCGCCGTACATACTCCGTTCAAGGCGGACGGTTCTCTGAATCCTTCCAGCGTTGACGCCCAGGCCAAGCTGCTTGCCTCCCAGGGCATCAAGCTTGCTTTCATTACCGGCAGTACCGGTGAATCCTCCTCCATGCAGCTTGAAGAACGCAAGGAAATCTATTCCGCCTGGAAGGAAGCCTCCGCCAAGCATGGCGTGGAAGTTATCGCCCATACCGGTTCCAACAGCGTCTGGGACGCCCGGGAACTGGCCGCTTTTGCCCAGGAATGCGGATTCGTGGCCACCAGTTCCCTTGCTCCCTCCTACTACAAGCCCGGCACTGTCCAGCGCCTGGTGGAATGCTGCGCTTTCGCCGCCTCCGGCGCACCCGACCTGCCCTATTATTACTATGATATCCCCGTTCTGACGGGCGTACGTTTCAACCCGGTGGACTTCATCAAGCTGGCCAAGGAACAGATTCCGAATTTCGCAGGCATCAAATTCACCAATCCGGATCTGGCCCTGTACCAGACCACGCTGAATTACGACGAAACCGTGGACATCCCCTGGGGTGTGGACGAATGGTTTACGGGCGCTCTTTCCGTAGGGGCCAAGGGCGCCGTGGGGAGCTCCTTCAACTTTGCTCCGGCCCTGTACCAGAAACTCATGAAAGCCTTTGCGGAAGGCGACGTGGAAACGGCGCGCGACTGCCAGTGGAAGTCCGTGCAGATGATCAATATCCTGGCCTCCAAAGGGTATATGGGCTGCGCCAAGGCTCTGATGGGCTGGCTGGGCGTTGATCTTGGACCCGCCCGACTTCCGCAGGGCAACCCGACCGCTGATCAGCTGAAGGAACTCCGTTCCGAACTGGAAGGCATCGGCTTCTTCCAGTGGGCTTTAAACTGAACCCCGGAATCTGACCGATATGGCTGCAACTCTTGATATGCCCTCCCTGGGCAAGTTCTACCGCCGCCCTGCCGTTCTGGTTTCCCCGTGCCTACGACGAAAAAAACGGTGGTCTTTACCACTGTTTTGACGCAGACGGCACACTGGTGGACTCCGACAAATCCGTCTGGGCCCAGGGCCGTATGGCATGGATGCTGCTGACGATGTACAACAGCATCGAAAAGAATCCGGACTGGCTCAAATGGGCGGAAAGCGCTCTGGAATTCCTGAAAACCAAGTGCGTTGACCCAACGGACGGCCGCATGTTCTTTCATGTAGCCGCCGACGGTACCCCCATCCGCAAACGCCGCTACGCCTACAGCGAATCTTTCGCCGCCATCGCCTTTGCAGCGCACGCCAGGGCGACCGGCAGCCGGGATTCCGCCCGTGAAGCCCGCCACTGGTTCGACATCTTCACGGACAACTGCTTCACCCCCGGCAAGATGGTTCCCAAGTTCACCGGGGAACGCCCCACGACCGGCCTGGGCACCCGCATGATTACGCTGAACACCGCTCAGGAAATGCGCAAGTACCTGGGAGATGACGACGGCTTTTATACCGGCTGGACAGACCGCTGCATCAACGACCTCCGCACCCTGTTCATGAAACCTGACATCCAGGCAGTCATGGAAGTGGTGGGAACGGACGGCTCCATCATCGACCACTTCGACGAACGCACCCTGAACCCCGGCCACACTACGGAGGGAGGATGGTTCGTGCTGGAAGAAGCCCGCCATCGCGGCAATGACCCCGAACTCATCAAGGTGGGCTGCGACATGATCGACTGGGCATTCGCCCGCGGCTGGGACAAGGAAAACGGCGGCATGCTGTACTACACGGACGTGTACAACAAACCCGTTCAGGAATACTGGCACAACATGAAGTTCTGGTGGCCGCATGATGAAGCGCTCATCGCCATGACGCTCGCCTACAAGCTCACAGGGGAAGAACGCTATGCCATCCGCCACGACATGGTGCGCAACTGGGCTTTCTCCCACTTCCAGGACGTTCAGCATGGCGACTGGTTCGGCTATCTGAACAAGGACGGTTCCAGGGCCAACACCCTCAAGGGGAGCCTCTGGAAATCCTTCTTCCACCATCCCCGCGCCATGTGGTGCTGCGCCCACTACTGCGGAGCCATTTAAGAAGAAATCAAATGTTTCCTGCCGGGAGGCCATTCCGTATCTACGGAGTGGCCGCTTTTTATGCCCTCAACGCAGGATGATATCCTCCGTCCGCACCACCACATCGCCGGGATCCAGCATGGCGTTAATCAGGGAACAGAAGCGGAATTTGCCTATATCTTCCGCTCTTACGGAACATTCCCGAATGTCTCCGCGGGACAGCAGGAAGGCGCGCTTGGTTCCCGGGAGCAGGAAAGTTTCCGGAGTAATCCAGGAGGCCCCGTCCCCGAACACCACGTTGCTGTACCGCGTATCCGTCACCATCCCGTTCCGGAGAATCAGCGCTTCTTCGTCACAGCCCAAGGCCGCCCCTGCCGCCAGAAGCCCTGTCCGATCCTCCCACTTGCATGAGTAATCCAGCCCGGGCATTTCCACACACGTCAGCGTCTGCACCTGCCGGGGACGGTAGGGCTCAAAGGAGGTGCGGCGCACCCTTCCCCGCGTATCATACGTGATATGGCATTTGTAAACTCCACGGCTCTCCGGGCCGGGACAGGCCGAAAGAACGGAAGCCAGATCGGGAACGGGAGCTCCGTCCGAACCATGAACGCCGATGGAGGCTTCCACCCTCCGCTGGTGCCAGGGAAGCAGGCAGGGAGCGCCATTCTCCCATTTAACGGTTTCAAAAATCAAACGGCACATAAACTTTGGCTACAGCTTCCCGGTATTCCTCTTCCATCCGGCTCATGACGGTAATCCCTCCACCGCTCTTGTATACCATTCCCCGCTCATCCTCCTCCATGAAGCGGATGGAGACGGCGGAATCCAAATCCCGCCCGTTGAAAAAGCCGAAAATTCCGGTATAAAACCCCCTCTCCATATCCTCCGCTTCCGCGATGGCCCGGCAGGTGGCTTCCTTGGGCGCTCCGGTCACGCTCCCGGCGGGAAGCAGCTTCAGAAGGATTTCCCCCAGGCGGGAACGCCAGTTTTCCGGCAACAGCCCTGAAATTTCGGAACTGCATTGAAGAATAGAGCCTTTGGACGTTTCTACAGGGCTGATATAGCGGTAGCGTTTTACCTTCACGCCGGTTGCCACCATGGAAAGATCATTGCGCATCAGGTCCACAATGGTGGCGGATTCCCTATTCTCCTTTTCGTCCGTTTCCAGCCAGCGGCGCGCTTCCTGCGTAGCGGACGGCGCCGTTCCCTTCATGGGAAACGTGGAAATGGAGCGCCCGCGCACCGTGACAAACGGTTCCGGAGAAAAGCAGACGCAGCCGCGGCCGTGCACTCCGGAAATCCGCGCGTCCGGCCCCAGCAGCATCCGGTAAGGCGCGCGGGCAAACCGGAACAGATGGCGCAGCGTCAGGTTGGTTTCCACGGGGGTGGACACGCATAAATTCAGCAGGTAGGAATCCCCCCTCATCAGATGGTTCCGGACGGAGGCGAAGGATGCCGCATACCGGGACATGGGCTGGGGGGATGGAATGAACCGCAGCCGTTCCGGAAGCGGGGGCCGCCGTCCTGACTTCCCATCGCGCCCAGCGGCAGGGAAAAAGCAGCCATGCGCTCCCCCTCCGTTTCCGAAGGTTCAAACAGCAGGTTATGGCCCATATCATGGGAGATGACAAAAAAGAACGGACATTCCGCACGGCCCAGGGCGTTCATGCGGCTGATGGTCTGTTCCCGTGTGTACATTGTCGGGAATTACTCTATCATGTGCGCGCCATGAGTCAACCGAACGTCTGGATCATCGACCACCGGGATTCTTTCACCTGGAATCTTGCAGAACTCGTCAGAAGGACGGGAATGGCCGTTCCGCGCGTGGTTTCCAATGAATCCCCGGAACTGGAACAGGCGGTTCAGGCGGGGGAAAAGCTCATCCTGTCTCCCGGTCCGGGAACGGTGGAGGATGACTGCCACCGGGCCACCTTCCGCCTTCTGGAGCGCCTGCCCCGTTTTACTCCGGTGCTGGGCGTATGCCTGGGGCATCAGATTCTGGGCGTGCGCTTCGGAGCCCGTCTGGAACACCTTTCCCGGCCCCTTCACGGAGCGCGGGAATTCATACGCAGAACGGAACAGTGTCCCATCCTGGAGGGATTGCCGGAACAATTTCCCGCCGCGCTTTACCATTCCTGGCGTCTTGCCTCCTTCCCCTGGCCGGCGGAGCTGATTGTCACGGCTAGGGATTCCGGAAAAAACGTGCAGGCCATCCGCCACAGGCATCTCCCTCTTTACGGCATTCAGTTCCATCCGGAATCCATCCTGACGCCGGACGGAGAAGCGCTGCTCCGGAACTTCCTGTCCCTTCCGGCAGGAAGCCGGGAAAAACGGCGCATCCAATGATTCCACCCCAGCCCCCGGCATCAGGGATGAACGGGACAAGACTGGAAGGTGTCTCACTCCCGTGCGGTTCCGGCTCCCATGCCCGGCCGCTTCAGAGATAACGTTTTTCCCCTTTATGAATGCACAGGACGAACTCAAGACCAGGGACATGGAAATCCTGTTCCAGCCTTTTCACTCACGCAAGCTCAGCACTCCCACCCGTATCGTCCTTCCGGCCATGACCCGGGGATTTTCTCCCAACGGGGTTCCCACGGACCAGGTAGCCGCTTATTATAAAAGGCGGGCCGGGCATGAAGTAGGGCTCATCATCACGGAGGGCACTTTCATTGACGAGCCCAGCGCCTCGCCTTCCTCCAACTATCCCAATTTCTTCGGGGGCGCTTCCCTGCGGGGATGGAAAAAGGTGCTGGAAGCCGTCCATACCACGGATTGCAAAATAGCCCCGCAACTCTGGCATGTGGGCATGGCCCGGCCCTTCAAGGGAGATGACCTGCCCAATCCGGAGCTGCCGCCCATCGGGCCTTCCGGAATTGACGTAAACACGCTGGAACAGACGGCGGAACCGATGAGCATCGCTAAAATTGAGGAGGTTATCAATGCTTTTGCGAGGGCGGCTGCGGACGCCAAGCGGCTGGGTTTTGACGGTGTGGAACTGCATGGAGCGCACGGCTACCTGATTGACCAGTTTTTCTGGAAGGAGACCAACAGGCGCACGGACGAATACGGAGGCGACCTGACAGGCCGGATCCGTTTTGCCAGCCGCATCATCCATGCCGTCCGCAAGGCAGTGGGCAGCCGGTTCCCCATCATCTTCCGCTTCTCCCAATGGAAAACGGGCCATTATGACGCCAAGCTGGCGTATACCCCCATGGAACTGGAAGCTTTTCTGGCTCCGCTGACGGATGCGGGCGTGGATATCTTTGACTGTTCCACACGCCGGTTTTGGGAACCGGAGTTTGAAGGTTCCCGCCTCAACCTAGCCGGGTGGACCAGGAAACTTACCGGAAAGCCCACGATTTCCGTCGGTTCCGTGGGGCTTAAGGGAGATTTTACGAATGCCTTTGACGGAGGGCCGGAAGCGGAGGCCGCCAGTGTGGAACCTCTGGTGGAACGGCTGAAAGCAGGGGAATTTGACCTGATTGCCGTAGGCCGCGCCCTGCTGGCGGATGCGGAATGGGCGGAAAAAATACGCCATGCGCGGGAAAAAGATATCCACCTGTTTACGAAGGAAGACCTGAAAACGCTGAAATAACGGATTTGCCTGACCGGAAGGATGATGGGGGAACTCCACTCCGCAAAGCCGGGAGGTAAAAACGCCAGGCCGCCCCAAAACGGAGGAGCCGGATTCTTACCCCATTTCCGCAGCAATCATCGTTCCCGCAGAGGAGGTTCTTTTATTTCTTCCTGACGCGGACAGTCAGGTACAACAGCCGCAAAAGAACTAGGGCCGGAATCTGAAGCGTCAGCAAATACCACGGAGCGGAACCGAAATATTCCAGCACGGTTCCAGCCGGGGCATACCGGGTAAAACCGTAATTCGTATCCAGCCAGATATTCACCGGAATAATCAAAACCAGGTAGGCGTCGCACAAACCCAGCGCCCGCATGTCGTCCCACGGCCGCGCGCGCCATTGCAGGACGGCGGGAAGGTAAAGGGCGGAAATCAATAAAAGCCCGTGCCCGACGAAAAAGGCGAAAAAGGCGGCGGAGGGAAAACCGTCGTGAAGCATGGGTGTAATCAGTCCCTGGACGCTCGCCGTCAGCACGCCGAAATACGCCACGGCGCATGCCCAGGGCGTACGGAACCACAGGGCAATAAAACAGACCAGAGCCATCAGACTGCAAAAATGCAGCGGAAGCCTGTCCTGCCAGGGCTCCCAATGTTCCCTGACGATGCGGCCGAATGTTTCCATCAGAAACGTCAGCAGGAACCCCCCTCCCAGAATCTTTCCCACAAGCAAACGGCTCTCCATCCGGAGCCGCCGGCATCCCCACAGGAGCCCCCCTGCGGCCAGAGCCACGATGCCCAGGGCAGCCCAGTGCGGCAGGCTCCAACGGACAAACAGGGGTGCCATTTCTCCGGTCATAAAAAATCCATCAACGAGAAGGAGGAGGTTCCGGGCACGCATGAAGTTTGGCGCTGATAGCCTCCACCTTAAGACACAGAACACATACGGAACGGACCATGCCGGGAGTAAAATCCGCATCCCTGCCCGTCTGGTGCAGCATGATGCGGCGCAAGGCATGCATCTTTTCCTCATCCTCCCGGAGAAATTCGACGACGCCACGCCCCATGACGCAGCCGTAGGCGTAACTGTACCGGCACGGGGCATCCCCCTCCAGCAACACATGATCCCCATCCATTTCAAAAGAAACCTCCGGACGGTTTTGCAGGATATCCAGCTTCCTCCCTTCCCTGGTACAGTGGAAAAACAGGCTCAGGGAACCATTTTTTTCTTCATATCCGAAGTTGAGGGGAACTACATACACCTCCCTGCCGTCCCACAGTCCCAGGCGGCACACCTTGAACCGGGCGACCATTTCCATCAAATCCCCGTGCCGGGTCACCTCCCTGTCTTTTCTTCTCATAAGCCGGCGCCTTCCATCCATTCACTCATGCAAAGGGCGGCACGTCCGGCCAGCAGGGAGCCATTCCGTACGGAAGCCGCCCGAAGTCCGCAAATATCCGTTCCCGCCTGCATCAATTCACAGGCATGGCCGGTCAGCCACTCCTCCATCCGGAAAACATCCGCCTCCACATGGAACTGGAAAGCCAGGGCATGCCTCCCTACGCAAAAAGCCTGATGGGGAGTCACCTCCGTGGATGCCAGCAGGCGCGCTCCGGAAGGGATATCGAACGTATCCCCGTGCCAATGCAGGACGGGTACCCCTTCCAGATAACGAAGTGGTGACAAACGCCCATCCACCGTCAGGGATACGGTTCCCCACCCTATTTCTTTGGCCTTTCCGGGATAAACGCGACTGCCGAGGGCATGGGCCATCATTTGAGCTCCGAGGCATACGCCCAGCAAAGGCTGCCGACTTTCCAGACGCATGCGGACCAAATCCAGTTCCGTCTTCAAATAGGGATACGATTCCGTATCCCCCACCCCTACGGGACCGCCCAGCACCACGCACAAATCAGCCTCCAGCCATTCCCGGACGGAAGGACAGGGAGCGCCCGCCCGGATGTACCGTATTCGGAAGCCCCTGTCCCTGAAAAGGGGTTCCAGCGTACCCAGATCTTCAAAAGCCACATGGCGCAGGGCCAGGCAGGTGCGGGAGGCAGAACGGCTACTCATGGCGACGGAGGATGAACCTCAACAAGGAATATAGAAAAAAATCCTCCGGGAAAAGCTTTTTACCCTCTTCCCTCCGCATTTCCGAAACCAGGATGTCCATCATGAAACGGGAATATCCGCCACATCCGCAAAAAAACCCTCCGCCGCACGGCATCAATCTGGCACCCCAAACGTCCGCCGCTCACCACCATTTCCGGCAGGGCTTCCGCGCTGGCATCAACTACAGTAGGGTATTTCCTTTTCATCCCCAAAGCCGTGCAGCCGCCGCGCACGTACCCCGTCACGGCGGTAATATCCTTCACCGGAAGCATGGAAAGAGCCTTTTCTCCCACGGTGCGGGCAGCCTTTTTCAAGGAAAGCTCCGCGCCTATGGGTATCACGAACACGTAATACTGCCGCGGAGCTCCCTCCGTTACCAGCGTCTTGTACATCTTCTCCTCCGCCAGGTTCAATGCTTCCGCCGTATGCCGCGCATCCACAAACTCGCGGCATTCATAGGAATAATGCCTGTACGGGATATGCAGCGCATCCAGCAGGCGCATGGCATTTGTCTTTGCCTCCTTCTTTTTGGACATAAACTTGAAAAGGGAACGTCCCGGTAACATAGGAAAAAAGCCTTCCTTTGACAAGGCCGAGCCCCCCAACGGACCCATGAAAAATTGGAATGGAAACGGAGATTTCTCTGAAAAAGCGGTAAGGCCAGTAACACCGTTTCCCCAGGACAACCCGTTCACAGCGGAGAATTTCAGAAACAGCGGACGGAGAAAAAGAAAAAGGAAAAGGAAAAAACGCCTCATTTCCTCACAACCCTTGACTTGCCGCTGGCAGAAAAGATAACATCCGGTATCATGGAAGATTATCGTGTCCGGAGAAGCCTTGGAGAACATGTCCTGCGATGCTTCGTCCTGATTGTTGCGCTCTTCATCATGTCTCTGGGCATCGCTCTGTCCACCAAGGCAGACCTGGGAGTCTCCCCCATCTCCTGCACGCCCTATGTGCTCAGCCTGGCATTCCCTCTAACCATGGGGACCGTCACCATCCTCATGCACCTGAGCTTTGTGGCCGTGCAGGCGGCCCTGCTGAAAAGGCAATTCCGTCCGGCGCATCTGCTCCAGATTCCCATAGCTTTTATCTTCGGCTTTCTGACGGATTTTTCCATGTGGATCATGGCGCCTCTGGAACCGGACGGATACCTGTGGTCCGTTATTCTCTGCCTGTTCAGCTGCGTGGTAATCGGATTCGGCGTCTTTCTTCAGGTTAAGGCGGATTCCGTTCTTCTGGCGGGGGAAGGCATGAGCCTGGCCTTCGTCAAACTCTTCAAATGGGAATTCGGAGCCGTAAAAACCGGGATGGACTGCACGCTCGTCTGCATCGGCCTGGCCTGTTCCCTCATCTTCCTGCCCGGACTGACAGGCATACGGGAAGGAACCGTGGTGGCCGCCGTCCTGGTGGGAATGATCGTCCGTTTTTTCAACAGGCACGTCTTCTGGCCGGACAGGCTCCTGGAACGGATGGCGCGCCCCGGAGCAGCAAGTGAGCTTCCTCCGCTGACGCAAACGTCCGCTTATGCTCCGGACGCTCCTCTGGTCATTTCCATTGACCGGGAATACGGTTCCGGCGGCCATGCCATCGGGAAAATGCTGGCGGAAAAGCTGGGCATCCGATTCTACGACTCGGAACTGGTGTACCTCACGGCCTCCCGAAGCGGCCTCACTCCAGACTACATCCGCAAGCACGAACAACAGCTTTCCAGCCGCTTCCTGCACGAACTTTACGCCCAGAACTATGCCTACACGGCGGAGGAAATGCCTCCTGAAGACGCTACCTTCCTGGCCCAGAGCAAAGTCATCCGGGACATTACGGCCAGTCAGGCATGCGTCATCGTGGGCCGCTGCGCCAACTTCATCCTGAAAGGGAGGCCCAACCTGTTCAGTGTTTTCCTTCATGCGGACAGGAACACGCGCATGCAGCGCGTTATTGAAAACTACGGGGTAAAACCTGGCGGCGCAGCCCGGACCATGGATATCATGGACGCCCGCCGCCGCACCCACTGCCTGCACTACACCGGGCAGGAACTGGGCAATGCACGCCTCTACAACTTGTGCGTCAACACGTCCGACTATGGCCTGGAGCGCACAGTGGAACTGATTCTGGAAGCCATCAACACCAGAACCGAACAATCTTCCTCTGTAGAAACGGTTCCCGTCCACTCCGCATCTTTTCCCGAACCGGAGGCCGGCAGCATTCCCGGAGAAATATCCCTGGCCTGACCGGGGCAAATGCCTCAAACAGGCAATACTTATGTAAAAACTGCCTGACCGGTAAATAAGAAACCCGGCAGGAAAGCAGATGGCTCCTTCCCTATAAAAGCAGCCCCATCCCTCCAAACTTCCCCGGCTTTTTTCCGGCTGCGCAATTCAAAGCAACAAGATACGGCCTTTCTGAGTCCAAAAAGCATGAGACTCTGGTCACTCCACCCCTCTTACCTGGATGCTGTCGGCCTGGTTGCCCTGTGGAGAGAAGGCCTCCTGGCACGCAAAGTTTTGCAGGGGCAGACAAAAGGCTATATCCATCATCCCCAGCTCTTCCGCTTCCGGGAGACGGGAAACCCCATTTATGTCCTGGATTTCTACCTGAAAGGCGTCCATGACGAATCCATCCGCAGAGGCTACCATTTTGATTTAAGCAAAATTTCTCCCTGCGAAAACCGGCCCCCTTCCCTTCTCCTTCCGGAGAAACAGCTCGAATACGAATTCTTTCATCTTCTGGACAAGCTCAAGGAAAGGTCCCCGCGGCAATATTCCCTGTTGCGGCAAACGGCCGTTATCCTTCCCCATCCGCTTTTTCAAATAAAACCAGGAGATATTTGCTCCTGGGAGAAAAAGCCTGTTTCGTCATTAACATGACTTCATTCCCTTTTCCGGAAACTATTGATCTTTTTAATAGTGACGGCGATCAAACCACAGACATACGCCATTCCCATCTCATCACCCGGCAATTACTGCAGCGAACAGAATTACTGTAAACCTTTCCAACCTTTTGCTTTTTCAGGCTCATACAGTGAAAAAACATGTCCGGCAAAGGAAAAGGCCTTAAAGCGTTAACCGCTTTAAGGCCTTTATTTGGTGGAGCATAGCGGGTTCGAACCGCTGACCTCTTCAATGCCATTGAAGCGCTCTACCAACTGAGCTAATACCCCTTTGACTTTCGTCTTGGTGCGTCCTGTTGAGGACGGGGGAAATCTATCATTTCCAAAGCGGGCATGCAAGCTTTTTCTACAAAAAAATTGTTCCGGGATAATTTTTCCGGAAAATACTGAATCTGGGAAGGGGTGCAAATCCCATGCAGACGAAAACAGGGACAGTCTGAACAAATGTGTTTGAATAAGACTCATTCCTGTTTTACCATTCCATAAATGATGAAACGCCCTCTTTTTACTCATCGCATGATATTCGCCTGCGCTCTGGCAATTTTGTTTCTGGCCGGTTCCGTTCATGCCCAGGAGACTTCTGCTGCAGGAAGGCCGACGGCCCAGACGGAGGACAGCGGCATCTCCACACCCCGCAGAGTCGCCGGACTGGGCGTTCTGGCGTTCCTGATCGGCTGGATGATTTGGAGAAGCAGTTCCAGCCGCCAAAAGGACAGAGGCCATGAACAGGAGATTCCCCGGGAATGACGCCGTTTTTGAAAGGTTGCCCTGCTTCCTGGCGTAGTCGTTGCAGGAAAGTGTCTCCGGCCATGAACATGATTCTACCCATCCTGAGCTTTCTTTGCGGCGTCATGCTGACGGAAGCGGCTTCCGGCTCTTCCGGGGAGGGAAAGCCTTCTCCCGGCGTAGTGCAGGAATTATGGTTCGGCATTCCGGGAGCATCCGTAAAGGATTTGACCCACAGGAAGATTTTTGAAACGGCGGCCCCGGATGTCCGCACAATCAGCCATCTGGATGTGGAAAACCAGGGGGACAGGTACGGGGCCCGTTACACAGCCCTTCTGAAAGTCCCGGCAAGCGGGAAGTACCGCCTTTACCTGTCTTCCGATGATTCCGCAGAATTATGGCTGGGCAAGGATGCTACCCAGAAGGACATGACCTGCATCGCCACCGTCAAAGGATATTCCGACATCCATAATTGGGGCAATCAGCCCAACCAGGCTTCCGAACCTATCCAACTGGAGGCGGACCGGTTTTATTTCCTTCAGGTGATTCACAAGGAGGATGGAGGCCCGGACCACATGTCCGTAGCCTGGTCCGGACCGGACATCCCCTCTCCCGTCATCATCCCTGCCACGGCGCTGTTCATACCGCCCGGTATCCTGCCGGAAGAAAAAAAGCAATCCCCGGCCAAAGCGGACTGAAAAGCCCTTTGATTACCTTCCCTCCGGCCCTTCCCTGCTTTCAGGAGATAGTATCTATTTGCCGATGAGAAAATGAATATTTTTCATCAAACTCTATCCATCAATTATTTCCAATACGAAAAAACCGGACCTCCCCCCCTATGGGAGAAGTCCGGTCTTTTCTCGTCGTTTATCATGTAGTTAATTGAAGCGGCCTGACACAGAAAAATGCCAAAACACCTTCTGAATCCAAATCTAACGGATTTAGAATCCGCAGTTTCATTAATGATAAAAAATTTCAGGAGGGGAGAAGCATTTTTTCTGAACGGCAATGTCCGTTCCTTATGGACGGCAAGAAAGATAGATTATTGAAAATAAATGATTCTTGGATTTAAAAAAGATATGAATAACAAAAATGCCTTCTTCATTCTCTTGAAATTTTATCCTTCACATGAAAAGCTGAGAGTTTTTTGTATCCAAGATGAATATCCTCGAAGAACATCGGGATTTTTCTCAAATCTTTTCCTTTCAAGGTAGGAACTTGACTGCGGATTCTAAATCCGTGTTACGAGGAGAATACCTGAATGAGTGATTTCGAATAAAACGCCACCTGTCCCAAAGAGCCAAGAGATAAGCGTTTTCACGTGAAAAGAGCCGCACGACAACTCCTTTTTTCAGAAGAAAGCAAGTTTGAAATCATTTTTCAGTACGATTAAAAAATAAGAAATGATGTAGAATAGTCCTGCCGCGAGATTCTCAAAAGATTCCATCTGTTGATATTCAGCAAATTCATTCTATAAAAAACATAGAAAATCAATAAAATATTCTGAAAGAAAGGGGGGATATATTCAGTATCTCATAACCCTCTGACCGTATAAATGATGTTGAATATACGGAAAAAAATACGGGAACGCGGGAAAGTTTCAACAGACGGAAGAAGCAGCGCTTTTAATAGACCTGGGTTGCTGGACAAAAGCAGATGCGTTTGCCACCTTTCCAGATGTTGCCGGGGAAGGTAAAAACAATCAGACATTAATGTCTGCGGCGCCTTGCCAGAAGGCCTCCCAGTCCCAGGAACGCCAGAGAGGATATCGCCGGTTCCGGAATCTGGCTGATGGAAAGGGAACCGATGGGTCATGGAACAGCCGTTGCCGGATGTGCTGGGCCCAGCCTCCCAGGTGAGACCGTTCAAGTAGAGAACTGACTTTTCATAGTTGATTTCCGTTTTGTTGACTAATGCCGTGTCTCCAAGGAATGCCTCCACATAGGTAGAGCCGTTTTCCGCCAGGAAATTGACGGTGAGCATGCCGGAATAGATGTCGGAAACGGAGCCGCTTTTCCCGGAAACATTCATGTTATTTCCATTATTGGAAAAAGCCCAGGTATTGGTGGTGGTAGAAAAACCGAAGGCCGTCGTTTGCGTGTTGTATGCTCCAAAGCCCAAAGAGAACACGGGGCCATTTCCAAGCTGGAGGCCGGACTTCATTTCTGAGGGGATTTTTATTCATCAAGTGTAGCTAAGAACGCCTGCCAACAAATCATTTTACTGGAAAAGTACACTTTCATCCCCTGCTCCGCTATCCGGCATGAATGACTTTCCCGTTATTGGAATAGCAACGGCCGTTCCAGTTATACACCTGTTATTATCATTTTATTCACACCTCTTCCCTCTTTTTTCAGAACCCGCATTCTTTTTTCTCAGGAAAAACATGAAACAGGAAAGACTGCATGGAAAGGGAAGAAAACAGAGAACGCTCCTTATGCCATCGAAAAATCCAGAACGAAACATACGATTTTTCACAGGCGTTTTTTACTTTCCGTAAATCATCCCCATGTCTTTTCCACCCCCTTGAAACCATTTCCCCGGAACGGAACGAGGAAAACGTGACGACAATTGTCCTTGTTCCAATGACGGGCGGGCGGTAGATTTTCCGCGCCATATGAGCAGAGCATCCAGAACAGAACGCCTTGATTACCTGAAAGACCAGTTACGTAAAAGGGTTGTCATCCTGGATGGCGCCATGGGCACCAATATCCAAAAATTCAGGCTGGGAGAGGAAGATTACCGCGGAGAACGTTTTGCGGATGCGGCACGCTATCCCAACGATTTAAAGAATAATAACGATCTTCTGGTTCTGACCAGGCCGGATATTATTCTGGATATTCACCGCCGCTTTCTGGACACGGGACGGACGGATATTCTGGAAACCTGCACATTCGGAGCCACCAGCATCGGCCAGCATGATTATTTCTGGCACCGTCCGGAGAAAGGCAGCCACAAGAACCAGCAGTATTTCCAGGAGGTGGTAGACTCCCCTGAACTGAAAGCCCTTGTCCGGGAATTGAACCTGGCGGCTGCCGCGCTCGCCCGGCAGGCATGCGACGAAGCGGAAGCTGCAGACGGCAAGCCCCGCCTGGTGGCCGGGTCCATCGGCCCCATGCCCGTCACCTGTTCCCTGTCCCCCGACGTGAATGATCCCGGTTTCCGCGCCGTAAATTTCCGCCAGCTCAGGCAGGCGTACCGGGATCAGGTGCTGGCCCTGCTGGAAGGGGGGGTGGACATGCTTCTGGTGGAGACGATTTTCGACACGCTGAACGCCAAGGCAGCCCTGTTCGCCATTGAAGAAATTTTTGAGGAACAACCGGAAAGCTCTGTTCCGGTCATGATATCCGTAACGCTGACGGACAAAGCCGGACGTACGCTGTCCGGCCAGACGATTGAAGCATTCGGGTCCTCCATCCGCCACGTTCGCCCCTTCTCCGTAGGCATCAATTGCGCCCTGGGGCCGGACCTGATGCGCCCGTTTGCGGAAGAACTGTCCGGACTGGCGGATTGCCACATGTCCATTTATGCGAATGCCGGGCTTCCCAACCCGCTCAGCCCTACCGGCTACGACCTTCTGCCGGCGGATATGGCCCGGTTCATGAAGGAATACGCGGAACAGGGCCTGCTGAACATCGTGGGCGGCTGCTGCGGAACCACTCCGGAGCATATCGGCGCCATTGCGGCTGCCGTGGAAGGAATGCCTCCGCGCGTTTCGGCTCCCCAAACGCCCGCGCTTCGCCTGTCCGGATATGAAGCGTACAACCATACGCGGGAAAAAAACACCCTCTTTGTCGGGGAACGCTGCAATGTGGCGGGTTCCCCCAAATTCGCCCGCCTGATTCGTGAAGGAAATTACGAAGAAGCGGTATCCATTGCCCGGCAGCAGGTGGAAAACGGCGCGCTGGTATTGGATTTCTGTTTTGACGACGGCCTGATCGACGGGCCGCAGGCCATGGTCCGCTTCCTGAACCTTGTTTCCGCAGAGCCGGATATCGCCCGCGTTCCTTTCATGGTGGATTCCTCCAAGTGGGAAGTGCTGGAAGCGGGGCTCCAATGCATGCAGGGCAAGGGAATCGTGAATTCCATTTCTCTGAAGGAGGGGGAAGAAGAATTCCTGAAGAAAGCAGCGCTGATTAAAAAGTACGGCGCGGCGGTCGTGGTCATGGCGTTTGACGAACAGGGACAGGCCGCCAATTACGAGGACCGCGTCCGAATCTCCAGACGGGCCTATGACTTGCTGGTAAACCGGGTGCAGTTTCCTCCGGAAGACATCATTTTTGACCCGAACGTCCTGACCGTAGGCACCGGCATTGCGGAACACGCCGATTACGCTCTTGATTTCTTCAAGGCCGCAGGCTGGATCTCCCGGAACCTGCCGCATGCCCACATTTCCGGCGGCATTTCCAATGTCTCCTTTGCTTTCCGCGGCAACAACCCGGTGCGGGAAGCCATGCATTCCGCTTTCCTGTACCACGCTACGCAGCAGGGGCTGGACATGTGCATCGTGAATGCCGGGATGCTGGAGGTGTACGACAATATTCCCAAGGACAGGCTGGAGCTGATTGAAGACGTTCTGCTGAACCGGAGGACGGACGCCACGGAACGCCTGACGGATTACGCGGAAAAACTGGCTGCGGAAAAAACCGGAGACGGAAAGGAGAAAAAAACCGTACTGGCCTGGAGGGAACAGGACGTTGCCAAACGCCTGGAATATTCTCTTATCAAGGGCATTACCGAATTTGTTGACGCGGATACGGAGGAGGCTTTTCAGGAGCTGGGGTCCCCGCTGAACGTGATTGAAGGCCCTCTGATGGCCGGCATGAAGGTTGTGGGGCAACTGTTCGGGGACGGCAAAATGTTCCTGCCGCAGGTGGTGAAAAGCGCCCGCGTCATGAAACAGGCTGTAGCCTGGCTCACCC
>OBXI01000983.1_pt1 | contig 20203 bp, 19 predicted proteins | sample 1538161 | NCBI WGS metagenome assembly OBXI01 (sample SAMEA2580142, study PRJEB22360) | human gut metagenome | biome: human gut; feature: human-associated habitat; material: faeces | place: Denmark | collected 2008/2010 | reverse complement strand
AATCCGTAGGCATCAAAGTCGGGGGCTTTTGACCCCGACATCATAATATATAAGGATACACGAGATGAAGAATTTATGCAAACAAAACTGGTATCAGATCACATTACTTTTTCTGTTTTGTGTCACAGTATTTTTAAGATTCTATAAACTGACCGTTTTACCGGATGTTTTACATATAGACGAAGCCGCTCTTGGATATAACTCCTGGTGTCTGGCCAATTACGGTACCGATTGTTATCTCAATGTGCTGCCTTTCTATCCGCAGAATTTTTACGGTGGCCAAAGCCCTCTCTATACTTACCTTGTCGTATTGCTGATCAAGTTTTTCGGGAAGGGGAATCTGTCCGTTTTTCTGGTAAGATTTCCTGCTGCCTTTGCCAGTCTTCTTCTGTGGATCACCGGCACCAGGAGCATGTCCCTTATCTTTGATAATAAAAAAATCACCCTCGCTGCTGCTCTTTTTCTGTGTTTCTGCCCGTATTTTGTGATGTCCGGACGTTATGCCCTGGACTGCAATCTGATGTTGTGCTGCATTTCCTGTTCTGTTCTTGTACTGCTTTTGTATCTGAAAACAGGAAAACTGCATACTTTACTTCTGTCCGGAGTCTGCTTCGGTATCAGCTTGTACTCTTATGCATTGAGTTATCTGATCATACCTATTTTTCTGGTTCTGATCTCTCACAGCTCTGCCCGTAATATTATTTGTATGCTCCCTGTTATTCCACTGGGAAACCATTCATTTTCTGGGGCTTACCATATCTCCCATCGCCTCCGAGCGCATGTCCGATGTGGGAGTCACTTCTTTCTGGGAAAATATAAAAGATATCATAAAGATTACCTTGACATGTGGTTCCTACCGTTTAGATGCCGTACCTAAATTTTACACGCTTTATCCCTTATCCATTCCTTTTATTGTTCTGGGATTTATCGGTGCAGTTTACAGTTTTCTTGTCTCTCTGTACAAGCGGACTTTTCAGGCCGACAGTATCTATCTGCTGTTCTTTCTCAGCGGTCTCATCACCATTGGTCTGTCCGGATCCGGCTATGTCTACCGGGCTAACAGTTTCTTTATCTGTTATCTCTTCTTCCTGATAAAAGGACTTTTCCTTTGCTGCCGTTTCCTGTCCTCTTATCACACAGGCTTTATGCTCCTTTTGTCCGCCGGTTATCTCTTATGGTGCATCTCTTTCTGCAGCTTTTATTTCCGGGTCTATACCATGACCGACGTCTGCCCGAATTATCTGTATTCCATCTCCTTCCGGGAGTGTGTGGATGATGTGAATCTCAACCTGGATTATGTGGATCTCTATGTGGATCTGGTCAACATGAAGGAGTTTTTCTTCTTTTATTATCCCGCATCTCCTTATGATACTCAGGATGAAGAAACCTTTACCGACGGTATACACACTTATCATTTTCTCACCGACTATTCCACGAAGATCAGTCCTTCTTCCGTCTATGTGGTATACAAAAAGAACAATGAATTCCTGCAGAATCTGTCAGAGTCCGGACTGGCTTACCAGACCTGGGAATACCCGTATTATTATGTTATTTATTTTGAGTAACCGTGCTTTCCTCTTTCTTCGTACTCAGTGTCACTCCATCACCTACCGGCAGGATCACCGTCTCCAGTGCCGGATGATGTTTCAATTCATACAGATATTCCCGCATCCTTGCATGAATGGTCCGGTTCCTTCTGGTTACGGCAAAACGGGATTCTATGATATCACCGTCCTGTAATACGTTGTCGGAGATCAACAGTCCGCCGGGGGGCAACAGGCGTAAGATATCCGGCAGGAAATGAATGTACTGTCCCTTCGCCGCATCCATAAAGATCACATCATAGGTGCCTTCCAGTTCCCGCAGGATCTCCGTAGCATCACCCTCCAGCAGAGTGATCCGGTCTTCCCTGCCTGCCTTACGGAAGTTCTCTTTTGCAATAGGAATTCTTTTCTCATATTTTTCGATCGTCGTGATATGACAATCCTCCGGTGCATATTCACTCATCAGTAACGCAGAAAAGCCGATAGCAGTCCCGACTTCCAGGATGCTCTTCGGCTTTGTAAATTTCAGCAAAAATTTCAGCAGACTTTGCATGGATCTGCGTATGATGGGAACCTGTGTCTCCAGAGCGAATTTTTCAATCTCATTCAGCCACGCCGGATTCCCGCTGTCCAGGGAATCGATAAACGCGGACATTCTCTCGTCTATGATCATACTGTCCCTCATTTCACACTTTACTGTGCAACTGCAGTGGTATCCTGTGTCTCACCGGTAATCGCACTGCCGTTGTCTATAGTCTCCACTGTCTCTTCCGTTGCGCTTTCCGTCTGTCCGGCCATGACTTCCATCATCTCTTCTGCGGTCATGGCTGTACTCAATTCGTAGGTTCCGGGCTTCCAGTCCTTTTTATACTCGGATAGCAGATACTGTAATGCAAACAGTCTGCCATCTCTTACCAGACCTTTTTCCTGCAACGTATTACCAATCTCTGTCGCAGACATGTCTGAAGTCAGGGTCACGGTGATCTTGCGGCCTTCTCCGCTGGAGATCGCAGGCTCCGTAAAAATACGATAACCATAGTCGTAGCATGTAGACGCTCCGGTGTACACCAGATATACCACGATCACTGCAAATGCCACTTTTAAGATAGCGCCCAATACGGCACCTGCCAAATTTGCTGCCTTCATGTGTTCTGTCCTTTCTTATCCAAGTAATCCGCATTTCGATCCATACATTCGCAAAATCGCCTCTTCGAGACTTTCCTTTTGCTCACTCAAAATGCATCTGATCGGTAACGTAAAGTCCGATCTCCTGCATCATACGGCAAAATGCCAGCTCCGCCGCCAGAAAATCCGACACCAGTGGATTCTCCCGGAAAGCTTCGTTTTCTCTGGTAAACTGATCCAGCTTATCAAAGTTGGTGTCCTTGCTGGTCTGCAATTCAAAATTTCTGGTCCGGAATTCATCGATCTGTCTCTTAAGTTCCGATTGTTCCTTCACGCGGGCCAGCTGCTTCTGATATTCCAGATAAGCGTCGGTATTACGAATCGCCTGTACCATCTGCTCTACAGCCTGATTTACATTTTCGTCCGATGTAATCTTCATCTGCTTACGACCTTTCCAGCAATCGCTGCTATTACACTTCCATAATGATTGGAAGGATCATGGGACGTCTCTTGGTCTTCTTCCATACATAATCGCTGAGGACATCCTTGGTTGTGGTCTTCAGTTTACCCCAGTCCGTAATTCCCTTATCCAGACATGCCTGCAGCGCATCATCCACGGTGCGTCTGGCTTCCTCGATAAGTTCATCGGATTCCTTCACATATACAAAACCTCTGGATACAATGTCGGGACCTGCTACCAGTTCTCCACTGGCCTTGTCCAGACTCATGACCACGATCATAATACCATCTTCTGCCAGATGCTGTCTATCTCTCAATACTACATTTCCGACATCACCGACACCCAGACCGTCGACCAGAATAGCTCCTACGGGTACTCTGCCGTTGACCTTGGCCTGTTCCTCGCTGACTTCCAATACATCTCCGGAGGACAGGATGAAGATATTGTCCTTACTGATGCCCAGACTCTCTGCAATCTTGGCCTGTGCCTTCAGATGCTTGTATTCACCATGCACGGGTACTGCGTACTTCGGATGGATCAGGGTATAGATCAGCTTGATCTCTTCCTGGCAGGCATGTCCGGATACATGAGCATCCTGGAAAATAACATCTGCGCCTTTGCGGAGCAGCTCGTTGATGATCTTGGTGACGGACTTTTCATTGCCCGGGATAGGGTTGGAGGAGAAGATTACGGTATCTCCCGCACCGATCGTGATCTTACGGTGCATATTGTTGGCCATACGGGACAGGGCTGCCATACTTTCGCCCTGGCTTCCGGTGGTGATAATCACCTGCTGCTCATCGGGATAATTCTTCATCTGATCCAGATCCACCAGTGTATTCTCGGGAATATTGATGCACTCCAGCTTGATGGCGGTATCCAGGATATTTACCATACTGCGGCCTTCCACAGCCACTTTACGGCCAAATTTGTATGCCGTATTGATGATCTGCTGTACACGATCCACGTTGGATGCGAAAGTTGCCACGAAAATTCTGGTGTTCTTATGTTCTTCAAATAAAGTATCAAAGGTCTTACCCACTGTTTTCTCAGAAGGGGTAAAGCCGGGACGCTCTGCATTGGTGGAGTCGCACATCAGTGCCAGTACACCCTTTTTGCCGATTTCTGCAAAACGCTGCAAATCAATAGCATCTCCATATACCGGTGTGTAGTCTACCTTAAAGTCTCCGGTGTGCACCACAATACCGGCAGGGGAATAAATGGCCAGTGCTGCGGCATCTACGATACTGTGATTCGTCTTGATGAATTCCACACGGAAATCGCCCAGATTGATGGACTGACCGAACTTCACTACTTTACGCTTGGTCTTCTTCATGAGATTGTGCTCGGTCAGCTTGTTCTCGATAATACCCATGGTCAGGCGGGTAGCGTAGATGGGAACATTAATATCCCGCAGCACATAAGGCAGTGCTCCGATATGATCCTCATGTCCGTGGGTGATGACAAAACCCTTTACCTTGTCGATATTGTCCTTCAGATAAGTCACATCCGGGATGACCAGATCGATTCCCAGCATATCATCTGCAGGGAAAGACAGACCACAGTCCACCACAATAATACTGTCCTCATACTGGAAGGCAGTAATGTTCATACCGATCTGCTCCAGGCCTCCCAAAGGAATGATCTTCAGACCTGAAACGTTACTATTCTCTTTTTTCTTTTTCAACGAAATTACCTCCAAATTCTATACGTCTATACAACTGTTCTTAGTGTATGTATCCCGGCGTTAGAACGGATTGTTATGCTCTGCAAACAAAGACCTGTGATTTACCTCCTGTTTTCACGGCTCTCTTCTCAAAGACTCCCGTGGAGATCAGACATCCCAGATCTTACGATTCCATCAAAATAACGGCATCTCTCATGCCCTTCGTGTATTCCCTGTCACTTTTAGCACAAAACCATTATATGCTGAAACCGGCAAAGCCTCCAATATCCCTCTCTGCCAATCATACAAATCATATATAAATATAAGACCGTCCTTCTCGCAGAACTGCCTGTATTTATCATATATCAAGGTCATAAGCCTGAAAACACAACGTGCTTGCACGGGAGTGATTTTATGGCTTAATGACCTGCCCCAATATGAGCATAAAAGCGGAGCGAATGCTTCGCAATATGGTGATATTGGAACGGATTGTGTGAGTGCATGGCACGGAACAATCCATAGGATATGATCTAAATTAAATCAACGTCCTCTAACATATCCGCAAATACTCCGGATACCGCTTCCAGTTCTTCATCATCGGAGACTACATCATAAATGCTCTCTTCTTCACCATCCTGAGACATATCCTTCAGGATCAGGGCATCTCCATCGCCCTCTTCCACATCAGTCACCAGGATGTAATTGTGTCCTCCGATCCTGGTCTGTTCCAGTACATAAAATTCTACAGGTTCTTCGCCTTCGGGGCGAAATGTGATCTTTTCCAATTTACTCATTCTGTTTCCTTTTTCTTCTCATTGTTCCTGCGATCCAGATAGCCCTGCAGGATCAGAGTAGCTGCGATCATATCCACGTAATCCTTACGGTTCTCACGGCGGATTCCCGCTTCCATCATGGCTTTGTCCGCTGCCACAGTCGTCAGTCTCTCATCCCAGAAATATACCGGGAGACCGGTCCTGCGCTCCAGCTTGTCCTTGAACTCTTTGGTCAGTTCCACGCGGACACCTTCGGTATCGTTCATGTTCTTGGGAAGTCCCAGTACGATCTCTTCCACTTCATTCTCGACGATCAGTTCCTCGATCCGGGCCAGCGTCTGTCGTAATTTATTCTCTTCTTTGCGGCGAATGATCTCCACACCCTGCGCTGTTAAGAGCAGACTGTCACTGATCGCCACGCCCACGGTACGTGAGCCGAAATCCAAACCCATGATACGCATGTGGGTCCTCCTGATAACTGTAATTATTTCCAGTGTTTTGTCCTGATATACTCCGTGAGCAGTTCTTCCACCAGTTCGTCCCGTTCCACCTTCATGATGAGGCTGCGGGCATTTTTGTGACTGGTAATATAAGTAGGGTCCCCGCTCATGATGTAACCTACGATCTGGTTCACCGGGTTGTATCCCTTTTCCGTCAGTGCCTCATATACGGTAGAAAGCACCAGCTTCACACCGGTCTCAGGTTCTGTCTCTACCTTGAAGTATTGTGTATTTCCTAAGTCCTGCATACGATCCTCTTTTTCTGCCATAGGGCAAATCTTTCCGTTATGCCTTATATTACCGCATTTACTTTGAAAATTCAAGGGGTGATAGTAATAGGATTTCATCCGTCAAAAACCCCTGTACCCTGCCGCATATCACGGTATTTGCAACATTTTTTTTATTTTCCTTCACAGAGACAGCCAGTTTGACATAATCTCTCGTGTGTCCCAGCAGATATTCCATTCCGCCGATCTCCTTGGTCTCCTCCAGAAGCACCTCCGCCTCCCGTCCCACATAGTGGGTCCGGAACTGCTTCGACTGTTCCTTCTCCATAGCCAGAAGTTCCGCACTTCTGGTGGTCTTCACGGGATCCGGCACCTGATGAGACATCACGGCCGCTCTGGTGCCTGCCCGTTTGGAATACTTGAAAATATGCATCTCGAAGAATTGAATCCGGTCTAAAAATTCCTTTGTCTGCGCAAACTCTTCCTCAGTCTCCCCCGGGAAACCCACAATGACATCTGTGGTGATGGCTGGATGGTCAAATACCTTACGAAGCAGCGCAACACTCTCCGCATATTCTTCGGAAGTATATTTACGGTTCATACGGCGTAGCGTGGCATCACAGCCGCTCTGCAAGGACAGATGGAAATGGGGACACAGCTTCGGCAGTGCCGCCATTCTGGCTGCCGTCTCCTCCGTAATAATGCGGGGTTCCAGGGAACCGATACGGATCCGCTCAATACCTTCAATATCATGGATCCGTTCCAGCAGATCGATCAGCTTACTGCTGCCGGAATAATCTCTTCTCTCCTCATCTTCTTTTAATACGGAGACACTTTCTCCCCGCTTCCAGGCTTCCTCGTCGAAATCAATGCCGTAGGAACTGATATGGATACCTGTCAATACGATCTCCCGGTATCCGTTCTGTGCCATGCCGGTGATCTCCCGGATGATATCTTCCGCCCTGCGGCTGCGGACTCTGCCTCTGGCATAGGGGATAACGCAGTAAGAGCAGAACTGATTGCATCCGTCCTGAATTTTAATATAGGCTCGGGTGTGCTCCGCCGTCTGTTTCAGAGTCATTTCTTCGTATTCTGCAGTATGGTTAATGTCTATAACAGTAGTGTCATGCAGAGTCTTGTCCACACCATGTCCGGCATTTTCTGCATTCTCTGCCACCGCATCTTCCTGTTCCAGATCCTGCAAATATTCCTCCAGAATGGATGCCAGGTTCTTCTTGCGGTTGTTGCCGATCGCCAGATCGATGCAGGGATCCTGCTCAACATCTTCCCTTCCGGTCTGCACGTAGCATCCCACAGCCACCACCAGTGCCGCCGGATTTTTCTGCTTCGCACGATGAAGCATCTGTCTGCTTTTCCGGTCTGCAATATTGGTAACTGTGCAGGTATTTACAATATAAATATCTGCGGTTTCATCAAATGGTACAATAGTATAACCTTTTTCTTGTAACATTTGTTGCATTACTTCTATTTCATAGGAATTAACCTTACATCCGAGGTTGTGTAATGCTACACTTTTCATAGGATTCCTCACTTTTTTTGTATTGTTTTCGTCTTGACTTTTGAGCGTTCCCCCATTAATATAAAGTCAGAAGGTATGACACACATTAAGGAGGTAGTCAACATGAAGACAGTTCAGATTTCTTTAAATTCTATTGATAAGGTAAAATCTTTCGTAAACGATATTACTAAGTTCGATTATGATTTCGATCTTGTATCCGGCAGATACGTAATTGATGCAAAGTCCATCATGGGTATCTTCAGCCTGGATCTTTCCAAGCCTATCGACCTGAACATCCATGCAGAGGATGGCGCTGATGAGGTTCTGGAAGTATTAAAGCCTTATCTGGTATAAGTTACCGATTCGGAATTCCGAATACATAGTAAAACAGAGAACACCTTGAGAGACGCAATCCTCTTGAGGTGTTTTTTATATGCCATTCCAAAAAGTAACTATTCAGTACCTCTGTTTCCCCGGTTCTGAATAGTTACTCTGCATTCGCACTTATGCTTCCGCAATGATCAGTTCTTTGGTCTCCAGTGCGGTCTTCACCAGTTCATCGATCTTCTCATCCAGATTGTGTTCATGTCTGCGGATCACCTTCACGTTGGGTTTCGTCACAGGATGCTTTGCCACGAAAATGGTACAGCAGTCTTCATAAGGAAGAATGGAAGTCTCATAGGTTCCGATCTTCTCGGATACTTCCACGATCTCCTGCTTGTCAAAACCGATCAGCGGACGATAGACCGGCAGCTCGCAGACTTCATTGGTGGCGATCAGGGAATTCATGGTCTGAGATGCCACCTGGCCAATGCTCTCACCGGTGATCAGACCCAGGCACTCGGTCTCCTTCGCGATCTGCTCTGCGATCCGCATCATATAGCGGCGCATGATGATGGTCAGTTCCTCATGCGGACATTTCTCATAGATATATAACTGAATATCGGTAAAGTTGATCACATGCAGATAGATCGGTCCGGTGTAACGGGCAACGATCTTCGCCAGATCCACTACTTTCTGCTTCGCACGCTCACTGGTGTAAGGCGGTGCATGGAAATATACCGCATCGATCTTGACGCCTCTCTTGGCGATCATATAACCTGCCACGGGAGAATCAATACCACCGGAGAGAAGCAGCATTCCCTTGCCACCGGTACCTACGGGCATTCCTCCGGGACCGGGCAGGATCACGGAGTAGATATAGATTTCTTCACGGATCTCAATGTTCAGCATAATATCGGGATGATGTACATCCACCTTCATATTGGGATAAGCCTTCAGGATAGCTTCTCCCATATCCATGTTGATGGTCATGGAATCCTTGGGGTAATTTTTCCGGGCACGTCTCGCTGCCACCTTGAACGTCTGATTGCAATCGGGATATACTTTTGCAATGTAGTCAATCACGGTCTCACACAGCTTCTCAAAGCCCTCATCCTGTACGTGCACTACCGGGCAGATTCCGGAGATTCCAAAGACTCTTTGTAAGTGTGCCACAACTTCATCGTAGTCAAATTCTGACTCTGCATCTACGAAGATACGTCCCTGCGTCTTGTGCACCAGGAATTCTCCCTCACACTTTTTCAGTGCATACTTAATCTGGCGTACCAGAGCATCTTCGAACAGGTAACGGTTCTTTCCCTTAATGCCGATCTCGGCATATTTTATCAAAAATGATGTAAACACGTTCGTTTCCTTTCTGAGTGTTTCTCAAATCGCTTATCTGCGACTGTATCTGCGTAACATAGGTACTATATTGTACAATGCCTGGAGACATACGTCAATCTCTTCTTCCGTGGTAAATACGGAAAAACTGAAACGTATGGTGGAATCCAGCAGGGATTTATCGATGCCGATGGCTTTCAGTGTAGCAGAAGGCTGCGGCTTGTGTGCAGAGCAGGCGCTTCCTGCAGAAACATAGATTCCCTTGTCCTCCAGTGCATGCAGGAGTACTTCACTCCGGATTCCCGCAAAGGATACACTGACGATATGCGCCGCCGTACTCTCTCCGTAAGGAGCATCCGGCAAAAGTCCGTTGACCTTCACCTGATCCAGTCTTTCCACACCTTCAATGAATCGTCTCTTGCAGGCGCAGAGTCTGGCATGATCCTCATCAAAATGACTATAGAGCATTTCCGCTGCTTTTGCAAGTCCCGCAATACCGGGCACATTCTCGGTACCGGAGCGGAGGTTCTGCTGCTGTCCGCCACCGAATACGATGGGCTGGATCTTCACCCGTTCCCCTACATACAGCAGTCCGACGCCCTTCGGTCCGTGGATCTTGTGTCCACTGACGGACAGCAGATCAATGTGCATCTTCTTGGGATAGATCCGGGATTTTCCGAATCCCTGTACCGCATCCACATGGAACAGCGTATCGGGGTTCATCTGTTTGATCAGTGCTCCGGCTTCCTCAATGGGCTGCAGGGCACCGATCTCATTATTGGTATGCATAATGGATACCAGAATCGTCTCCGGTGTCATGGCTCTGCGAAGGTCTTCCAACCGGATACGGCCACAGGAATCCACCGGCAGATACGTGACACGGTATCCCTGGCTTTCCAGATAGCGCATCGTCTGTAAGATTGCGGGATGTTCCACCTGTGTCGTGATCAGGTGATTACCTCTGCGGCAGTTCGCCAGTGCACAGCCGATCAGTGCCATATTGTCCGATTCCGTTCCTCCGGAGGTAAATAACAGTTCCCTCTCCTCCACCTTCAGAATCCTTGCCAGAGTCTCCTTGGCATAGCGGAGGTATTTCTCTGCCTCCACTCCCTTCATATGCAGGCTGGAGGGATTACCGTAATCTTCACACATGATCTTCGTCATCAACTCTGCCACTTCCGGAAAAGTTCTGGTCGTAGCGGAATTGTCCATATAGACTTCCATTCTCTTCTTCTCCTTGCTATCTATCTCTTCAGTAACTATTCAGCGCGCTATTCGCCAAATCGACTCTTCCGGGCTTTCCTTTTGCTCTGAATAATTACTATATTCTTCTTATGATTAAAATATGCCGCAGGCAGGCGATCCGTGCCGTCCGCTGTCTAATTTTCCAGCTGATACATCAGCCATGCGATAGTCGTAAATCCCGCCGTCTCCGTCCGCAGGATCCGTTTTCCCAAAGTGATCGGTTGAATTCCCGCCTCCGTGGCAAGTCTTATCTCCTCCGGATCAAATCCGCCCTCCGGGCCGATGAAAATAGCGATCTGCTGTCCGGGTCTTGCGCTTTCGATGAGCTGTTTCGTCTGTGGCATTCCTTCCGCCAGCTCGTAAGGTACCAGTTTCAGATCCATTTCAGAAGCCGTTTTCACCGCCTGCACATAACTCATAACCGGTGCCACCGTGGGGATCACGCCACGCTTACTCTGCTTGGCTGCTGCCTCCGCAATTCCCTGCCAGCGTTTGATTTTTGCATCCGCTTTTTTCTCATCCAGCTTGACCACGCAGCGCTTCATGGACACCGGGATCACCTGAAAGGCTCCCAGTTCCACGGCCTTCTGGATGATGAGCTCCATCTTGTCCGCCTTGGGCAGTCCCTGGAACAGGTAGATCTTCGCCGGAAGCTCTACTCCGTCTTCCTTGATAAAACGAAGCTCCAGACGGACACAGTCCTCTTCCAGTGCAAGGATCCCACAACGATATTCCGTCGATTCCATTGCTGACAGCCACTTCTTCGCCGGGGCGCATCCGCAGTACATTTTTGATATGATTCACATCGGTTCCCCGGATGATAACGCTCTTCGCTGCCACGTCGATCTGTTCCGGTTCTACAAAAAACTGATACATAGAAACTCCTATTTTAAGCACTTAATTCTTTCTTGCGGTAACGCTGACCCATTCTCCCTGGTAGGTCACTTCCAGTACTTCCAATCCAGCGGCCTTCACAGCCTCCACCACGGTCTGCTCCTTGTCGTCAATGATGCCAGAGGTGATGTAGATACCGCCCTTCTTCAGATGATGTACGATGACAGGAGTCAACGGTACCAGTACATCTGCCAGAATATTGGCCACCACGATATCATAACACTCATAGCCTACCTTGTCCTGCACTTCTTTGTCTGTAATGATATTGCCGATCATCATGTCAAACTGTGCCGGATCGATTCCATTCACTTCGCAGTTCTGTGCCACAGCTTCCACAGCACAGATATCCAGATCGGTTCCCACGGCATGTTTTGCCCCGAACATGAGGGATAAAATTGCCAGAATACCGCTGCCGGTGCCGACATCCAAAAGCTCTGTATCAGGAGTGATGAACTTACGCAGCTGGCGGATACACAGCTGTGTGGTCTCATGCATACCGGTGCCAAATGCCGTACCGGGATCGATATGAAGCACCATCTTGTCAGTATCTTCCGGTTTGATATTTTCCCAGGAAGGGATCACCAGGATATCATCGATATAGAACTGGTGGAAATACTGTTTCCAGTTGTTGATCCAGTCAATGTCCTCCGTCTCATCTACCACAACAGATGCCTCGCCGATATCCATAAACTGGCGTAAGTCTTCCAGTTCCCGCTTTACATCCGCAAGTACAGCTTCGGTCGTGGTCTTCTCCCCGGCCACTTCCAGACTGCCGTCCTCTTTTTCCTCTACAAAAAAACTTAAATAGGCAATGCCGTCATCCTCCGGTCCGTCCGGCAGGATATCTACAAACATCTGCTCCTTCTCCATGGCGGTCAGGGGCACCTTGTCTTCGATCTGTGCCCCTTCCAGCCCGAGATCGTACAGGGTGCTGATAATAATATCTTCCGCTTCCGTTACCGTCTTTATTCTGAATTTAACCCACTTCATTGTTCTTTTTTTCCTTTCTTTTCCATTGTTCCAACACAGCATATATCATTGCAGCCACGATTGCAATAAAACTGTCGATTTCCAATACGCTGACCGCATCCAGCTTCTCTCTCCAGGTGTATCGGTTCAATGCCTGTCCGTCCACAGTTGCTTCATGTACCACCAGTTGCTGATTTTCCAGTACATGCGCCTTTTCCGTAGTAGTATATACTACCTGCGGCAGATTCTCGGAAATACTTTGATTCACGATCCGGTATTCATATACAGCGCCCCTTTTCAGCCGGGTCTCGATGACAGCAGGGAAAAATGTTGTCGATTCCATGGCATCATAAGGAATCACACCTTCATATATCTTCTGATCCTCTTTCCATATCTCCAGACCCAGAAGTCCGTTCCGTTCTTCCTCCTGATTATAGTTCACCGCGATTTCCAGTGTTTTCAGAAAATCTGTCTCCGCAACAAAATACTGCGAAGCATATTCTCCCACCTGCAGGGGCTCTGTATATCCATAATCCTCACTTAAGGAACTGTCCTTTTTATCTTCACGGATTCCTCCATACGGCCATACAAACAGCATGGAAAGTATCGCTGCCAGCAGGACTCCTCTTTCCACCCATTTAATCATTTCCCGTTTCCTCCGTTATGTTCACCTTTAAAATATCAAAATCCGTATTCCCATCCATATACTGAAATCCATAATGTCCCATATTTTCATAGGTTACGGTATATTTATCCGATTCCTCCAGCAGATGTCCGAAACACTGGAAATACCAGACTCTTTTCCCCACCAGTTCTTCCAGATCCGGCACCTCTTCCATGGTATAAAAGATCTGGTCCGGCATATAGCATCCGAATAGCTGTCCGAAGCGGGAATCCGTATCGTAGACGACCACATCTCCCGGCTCCATATTCTCCGCTATAAATGCCTTCGTCTCTTCCAGATATGAGATTGTACCATATTCTTCATGATAAGAGATTCCGTAGGCCGACACTCCCATCCACACAGTGAAGGACAGACAGGCGATCCATTCCTGTAAATTGATCCTGGATAAAATGATAGCCATTCCCAGCCAGAACAATCCCATGCTATGCATAACATGGCGGTAGGTAAAAAAGTGGGACGCGTGTAATGCCAGCAGCGCCGCCATCAAATAGCTTACTGGGAAAATACAGGTACACAGAACCGCAAAAACACCGTTTCTTCTCCCCAGCCGCTTCCAAAAGAGGATCGCGCAGACCAGTGTCAGTACAAAAAGAAGTTCTCCCATTTTGGTCGCATACTTCACTCCGGTTCCGAAAATGAAATCAAAAAATTCGTAAATACCGAATTTGGACCGGTTCGTCGGGTTTCCATCAGAAACCAGCAGATGAAAGAAATCGGATTTTATCAGCCATGCCACAAAAAGCAATACAACGGAACCACCACAGACAAACGGCTTCCAGATCTGTTTTCTGTCCTGCTGCCAAATCACCGCCACCAGATACAGGTAGATAAACAGGTAACTGAACGCGGTAAAGTAATGACTGAAAATACCGCAGAAGGTCGTCAGAAACAATATCGTCCACAGGGCCTTACTGTTCAGCCGCTCCCGCAGGAAATAAGCGGTCAGTCCGCAGACGGTAACTCCAAACACCGTCCAGGAATACATTCTGTTGTTCACACTGATCTTCATCATTGCAGGTGTCAGGCTTACCATGATCATATAAAGGGCTGCTGTCTTCGCTCCCCACTGCCTGCGGATCACAACAGGCCCCAGCAGCATGGACAATACCGTTCCCAGCAATGCAAACATTTTGTAGGCAATAATGCCGTCTCCTACCAGAAACGACCACAGCCGCAATCCCATATACCATACCGGCACATCCGTATCATGGGCCGCCAGTACCACGCGAATGATTCCCATCATCGTATTGTCATGGGCGGTGCGATAACTGTATGCTTCATCATAGTCGATCCCCTCACTGAGACACAGGGAGAACAATACCGCCGTGCACAGAATGAGGATCAGCCATAAGCCAATGGTTGTAATTTTATGTTTCTTTTCCGAAGTCATTTTTTTCATCTTCATCAGATCATTAATCCTGTCTTCTCTTTACTCTTCTCTATCATATGATTCAGCTTGCGGAACGGCGGCTCCAGTGCCAGTCCCAGCAGCAATGCTACGATCAGGAACAGTGTCATTTTTCCTACATTGATCCAATAATCCACGCCGTACATTCCTGCAATACATTCTTTAAACGCTTTCATGCCAAACTGGAACGGCAGGAAAGGATAGATCCACTGGAATACCTGCGGAAGAGCCTCGATAGGGAACGTTCCGCCGCTTCCCGCCACCTGGATGACCATGACTACAATAGCCAGTGCCTCACCCACGTTTCCAAAAGCGAAAGTCACAGAATACATAAAGCAGCTGAATGCCGCACTGGCCACGGCTGCCGCCAGCCAGTATAAAAACCTGTGCTGACACTGTATCTCAATATAATAAAGGTTCCCAAGAACAATAAGCAGTGTCTGTGCCTGTCCGATCAGGAAAAACAGCAGATATCTGCCAAAATATCTCTCATGCGCCTTATAATGATCCCCCGGTTCAATGGGTTTCACACCCACGTGAATAATAGCCACCAGGAACAGCGCTCCCACCCAGATTGCCAGGATCGTATAGAACGGCGATGCCGCAGAGCCGTAATGATCCACCGGATAAACAGGTACCGTCTCCAGTCTGACCGGAGAAGATACGAAGTCTGCCACCGCCGTCGGATCGGCAGCCATAGCGCTTAAAATATCCTCATAGGTCTCCGCACCGGTGATCCGTTTTATATTATCTGCTATTTTGCTGACCTTGTCCAGCAGTTCCTGTGCGATCACCAGGGAATCCTGCAGGCTGACATTACCTTCCTGCAAAGTCTGCTGATACTCTTTCAGAATATCGGAAATTTCATCCATATTCACATCCGTACCGTTCATCATCGCTGCGGCATTCAGGAAAGCCTGCTGCATGGATTTGCCGGTAGCCCGGAAAGAAGGTCTGACATTGTTATTGTAATCACTCATCAGATTATTCAGCTGTTTGTTGCAGATCTGGATCTGTTCCCGGATCTGTGCCCGCAGAGTATTGATATCATGATCCACATCTCCCTTGCTGTCTTGCAGCTGTTTCAGATCCGCTTCGATCGTTTTCAGAGACTGGTTGATCTCCTGAATCTGAGCATCCTGTCCGGTGATCAGGCTTCCCAGCACATCCATATTGGCCTGCATGCCCTGTACCAGTCCGATGGCCGTGCCCAATCCGGTGTCCGTGGTGCTTCCCACATTGTTGCTGCCCATCTGCTCCAGCAATCCATCAGAAAAGACCGACAGATACTGCAACGCTTCCGTGACCATATCCATACTGCTGCTCACCATATCTCCCATAACGTCAACCGCATCGACGCTGGAATTGATCATGGTCTGCATACCGATCATGGTATTTCGTCCATTCTCCAGCATATTATCCATATCCGGGAGCATATTCTGGCTGGTCTCCATGATCATCTCCGCGGAGGTCATAATACTCTGGAAGGACTGTAACATAACCACATAATCCTGCAACTGTGCCTGCATGGTATCCAGAGATTCTTCCACACTGGTCTGCCCGCCGGCATTCACCACCGAAAGGGCATTTCCCGCTTTCATCACCGCTTCTGCCACAGTACTGATAAAGGTGGCATTTACCTGTTCCTGCACAGCATTTTTCGCTTTTCCCGTGATTTTGGGGGCAATACCATTCTTTTTCTCATTTTCATAGTAGTAAATGGTGGGATGATCCACTTCACCGTCGATAAATCCCAGCATTTCCTGAGTAAAAGTCTCCGGAATAATCAATGCCGCATAGTAATCACTGTTCTTCACACCTTCCAGTGCTTCCTCCGTGGTCTCCGGGAACACCCAGCCGATAGTGGTATTGGCTCCCAGAGCCTCCAGCACACTGTCTCCCACGTTCAGAGACAGCCCCATGATCTCCGCCCCGGCATCATCGGAAGCCACGGCTACTTTCAGCTGACTGGTAGCTGCGGGCTCGTAAGGATCCCAGTTGGAGAAAATGTTGAACCAGGCATACAGTGCCGGGAGGATGCTGAGTCCCATGATAATAACGACCGCCACCACATTATTGCTGATCCGGCGGATGTCGGTGGTAAATATTTTCCAGATATTATACATACTATTCACCATCCTCCCAGTCTTCGGTCTCGTCTTCGTTTTCCTCTTCGGTTTCATCTTCCGGATCCTCTTCGGTCCCGGTCTCGGCCGGGGAATTCAGGCCTTCACCAATCAGTTTCCGGGTCTCCCGGATGATCTGCGCCGCCCGGTCAAAGTCTGTCGGAGTCACCGCTTTGAGATCGCCTTCTTCTCCTTTGAGCTCCATGATCTTCTCCTGCAGATTATAATCCATATATTCCACAACGATCAGATAGATTGACAGGGCAAACAGCGACACGATCCACAGGATCAGGAAGATGACCTTGTTGCTGCCAGTCAGGAACAACAGTGCCAGAAAAAACAAGGGGACGATCCAGATACATTTCAGACCGATCTTTATTCTTTTTCTATTCTTCTCATGAAGGGCCTGCTCGTAATCCAGAACCTTCTGAAAAATTTCTTCGTAATTTCTCTCCATGATTTTACCTTTCTGCCTGTTCGGAACTTCATTCACAAACCCACTCCTGCGGAGTTTTCGTTTTCATGGTTCTGAACAGGTGTCACATTAACTCAGTGTCTTCCATACGCTCTTCCACAAAATGGTTCAGTTTTACGAACGGGATCCGGATCACCAGGCCGATCAACAGTCCCTCGATCAGAAGGTTCTCCCATATGGGCAGTACCGTACATCCCCGCCAGTGCCTCACGCATGGCCCGGATGGCATAGGGGAAGGGAAAGAAAATATAAATCTTCTGGTAGGTGTCCGGTAGCAGTTCGATCGGGAAGGTACCGCTGGAACCAGCGATCTGCAATACCATAACAATAACGCAGACGGCCTTGCCCACATCTCCGAATGCCAGTGTCAGAGAATAGATCAACAGGGAAAATGCCGTAGCCGTAAAGCTTGCCGCCAGGAAAAACAGCCCCGGTTCCACAATGTTTACTTTTAACAGCCACAGATCTCCGGCCACAATGATGGCTGCCTGAATCTGTGCCAATAAGAAGAACAGCAAATATCTGCCGAAATACAATTGATAGCTCTGTACATTTTCAAGCCCTTTCGGAGAGGCTTTTACTTTCACCAGTGCCACCAGGATCGTAGAACCTACCCAGATCGCCAGTGTGGAATAGAACGGTGTCATGGCAGAACCATACGTAGCCACCGGATACATGGCTATGGTCTCCATGGTTACGGGAGATGCAAAATATGCCCCCAGACTATCCGGATCTCCTCCAAGGAAACGCACCAGAATATCCATCATTTCCTCTTCGGATGCACCGTCCAGCTTCTCTGTCAGATCTGTAAGTTTGGCGCTGATATTATCTACCACATCTTTGATCTGTCCCAGACTCTCACTGGTTCCGGACACAGTGTCACCGACACCTTCCATGACAACTCCGACATTTTTCACCGTATTGCTCAGGGTATTTACCAGATTAGTCACCTGATTCAGAGAATCTGACATATTTGTCAGAACCTTCTGCATCTGGGGCACCAGATTATTCTTATAGATTCCCTGCATATTACTTACAGAAGTCTCGCAGCTGTCAATGGCGCTCCTTAAATTATTCATGGCATTGTTGACATTGACCTTTGCATTCTCCGCAGCCTTGTCGTCCGTGGATTCCAGAACGCTGCCCACTACGGTATTCATCAGATCCAGTTCCTTCTGCATGGCTTTCAATGCTTCCATAGCCGCATCAGTTGCCGCTGCGTTGATATTGCTGCCGGTGCCGCCGTTCGCAGCATTACCGTCAGAGACGCTTTCCAGCTTTTGTTGGATCAGTGCCGCCAGCAGTGTATTTACTTGTCCGTTCAGCGTATTGGTATCTCTTGCCACCCGGTTCAGATCTCTCGTCATCTGGGCGGTATCCTCCGCCAGTTTGCTTTCATCCAGAGCCTTTTTGATACTTTCCAGAGAGTTATTGATATTGCTCATGGAAGTATCGATGTTGTTGCTGAAATTGCCCAGGGTGTCTCTGGTAGAAGACAGATCCTGACTGCTCTGGTTCAGACTGGCTGTGGTGCTGTCCAGTTTCTTCTGCATCGCGGGAATCTCATAGTTGACATGGGTGATGGCAGACTCCAGCCGCGCATTGCCTGCCTGAAAGGAGTCGATCATGGCACTGTATTCCTTCAGATTGTCATTCAGTTCCTCCAGTTTGGAACAGAATTCCTCTACATAACTGTCCCCCTGTACCTGATCCGACACCGTATTGCCCTCTTCAAATACCGTGGTAGCCGCCACCTTGATAAAGGTCTCATTGATGGTATTCTGCAGAGTTCCTGCCACCGTATCCGTGATTTTGGTGGCAATGGCATTGCTCTTCTGATTCTGATAATAGATCAGCGCCGGATTCTCAAAATCATCCGAAAATACATTGTACATACTATAAGTAAATTTATCGGTAATGACGACGGCTGCATAATATTTTCCGGCTTCCACGCCCTCTTTTGCCTCTTCCTCGGTATCCAGAAAGATCCATTTTACACTGGTGTTGGAATGCAGGCTTTCCAGTACGGATTCTCCCATATTTACCACCGATCCGTCTTTCAGCGTATAGTCCTGATCCAGGGATACTACCGCCACAGGAATTCCTCCGGTATTGGCATAGGGATCCCAGTTGGCAAATATATTAAACCACGCATACAGCGACGGTATCACGCACAACCCGATAATAATAACCAGCGCAAAAGGCTGCTTCACCAGTTTTTTCAGATCTCCGGTAAAAATCTTCCAAATATTTTTCATATAGCTTCTAGCAACTCCTCATCCGTATCCATTTGATTGGTTTTGGTCTTTTCTCCCCGGGCCGCCGCTTCACACAATCCCAGTATCAGGAAGAAAAGCGGCGCATTCAGCACCTGCTGAAAGCTGATCAGGGAATGTATCCCGTAGGTAAGCAGTAACAATACTGCGAGAAAATTCTTCCTGTATGTCTGCAGCGCCGTGATAAAAACAGCTGCATAGGCAGCCACACCCAGCAGTCCCATATTGACCAGTGTGGTGAGCCACTCATTATGTGCATTGGTAAAAACAGAACCTTCAAAATATCCTTTATCAAAAAGCACCGTGCCTCCCGGCAACAGTTCTCCCAGATACGATGCAAAACAATCCGGGCCTGCTCCCAACAGCTTCTGATGCAGATTTCCTTTCCGGAAACCCATCCATGCCATCTGCCACAATCTTCCCCGGCGATTGCCCCATTCCGCAAAATCGATTACCAACAACCGATGCAGATACCATGCCAGCACTACCGCTATTCCTGCCAGTGCACAACACAATACTCCCTCTTGCAATATTTTTTTCTTATTCTCCGGAATCCTGCGACAGGCTCCCCAAAGCAGCAGACACCCTGCTGCAACCGGAATCCATCCCTGCCAGGCTGCCCGTTTTTTGGCGATGCCATCCTGCA
>OBXI01000964.1_pt1 | contig 20659 bp, 20 predicted proteins | sample 1538161 | NCBI WGS metagenome assembly OBXI01 (sample SAMEA2580142, study PRJEB22360) | human gut metagenome | biome: human gut; feature: human-associated habitat; material: faeces | place: Denmark | collected 2008/2010 | reverse complement strand
ATAACTAAAAAATCCTTTATTTTAAAGGAAAAACAACTTGACTAATTAGGGAGGAAGATATATGATAGCATATAATACGTGTAAACGTTTGTGTGAATTCTCAGATATAGATGGAATTGCAGTATGTAAAAATTGTCATCGATTGTATAAAAAAGAAGAAAGAACACAAAGCAATGGATATCAACAGATAAAACATGATATATGTTCTCAATGTAATTGGAGTAATAGTACAACAATAGAATATTATAATAACATTATGTTGACGGAAGAGGTAGATGATTTAAATGGAAGGCCAATATTATTGGAGAAGGTAGTAGATTACAGCTATGATCAATATAAAAGTAGCGAGTGCGAAATATGTAATCACGTAGAAGGATGTGTTGGCGAGTGTATAGGGAATTGTAAAAATTGCTTGAAAGAAATACATTTTCCTAAGTTTTATCCAAATGGGAAAAAGGAATATGATTGTCAAAGACTATTAGATTTTTATGTTTGTGATTATTCTTATAAATATATGTCGGAGATGTTATATCTTATTAGAAAAAGTCAAGTAATAAAAGATTTGGAATATTATCATATAATATCTATTGGATGTGGAGCCTGTCCAGATTTAATGGCTTTTGAAATTTATTGTCATGAAAATAGATTTCAAAAAGAAATTAGCTATATAGGAGTAGACGTTAATATAAAATGGAAATCAATACATGATATTATTAATCAATACAGAACTGATACAATAAAAAGAACACAGTTTTTTTATTATGACGCAGTAGAAGAAAGTGAAAGATTGGGAGTAAGTGATGCAAATGTTATAGTACTTCAATACATTATTTCATACTTGTATAATACAAATCAAATCGACAAAATTAATCAATTTTATAAAGATTTAATAGACATGATAGTTAGGCGTAAAAAACAAGGAAAACCATTAGTAATTTTAATTAATGATGTTAATAGCAACGCACGAGGAAGAGATTTATTTGGAAATTTAGTATATCAACTTGAACAAGCAAGGTTTAGCGGAACATGCAATGCATATTATTTTGATTATAATATTAAAAATAGATATCAAATGTATGGAGAAAAGCAAGAAACAAGTGAACTCGTTTATGAAATCCCAAATAAATTAAACGTATTTAATCCATGGAAGAACTGTTCAAGTGCACAATTATTAATAGAGGTAAAATAAAAGGATAATGGTAAATGTTATTATATGAAATTATAGATAAATGTAATTATCGAAATAATGTAAAAAAGAAGTGCGAAGAATGTAATTTTGTTGAATTTTGTCATCAGGATTGCAAAAAATGCTTAGAATATGTGCATTATCCAGAAAAGAATTTTGAACATAGGAAATATGATTGTACTCATATGGCAGATACATATTATTGTAAATATGCTTTTAGATATGCGTCAGAAATTGTTTATGGGTTAAAAAGGTGTATGTATATAACATCCATAACTTCCAAATTGAGGGTCATGTCGATTGGCTGTGGACCATGCACAGAATTAGCAGCGATTGATTATATGCGTGAAAAAGAAAAATTAAAATATTCAGAATTAGAATTTTATGGAATAGATATTTCAGGAGATGTTTGGAATCTTATATGGAATGATATAAAACAGATTTATGGAGATAACGTAAGAATTTTTAAGGAAAACGTTTTTAAATTTGTTGATGAAATATTAGAGAAAGATTGGGTACCAGATTTGATTATTTTACAGTATGTGTTTTCGGACATGCGTAAGAAATTTAATGATGAAGAAATTAAGAAATTTATTCAAAAATTAGCTGATTTTATTAATACGCATAATGAAAAAACAATATATGTATTAGGAAATGATATTAACTTAAGTATAAACTATCAAGGAGGTAGGGAATATTTTGATATATTATATGAAAAAATAAAAGGAGCAAAGAAGAAACCCATGCATTTTTTAAATGCGAATAAAGAAAACCATTTTGAGTATGGAAAGGAATATAAGGATAATAAATTGATATTTAATGAAATTTCTGAAGATATTAAAATAAATTATAATCCATTTGATTCATGTGCCAGTGCACAAATACTGATAGGAAGGAAAAAACAATAGTATATGATTTTAAGTGTAAGTAGAAGGACAGATATTCCTAATTATTATTCTGATTGGTTTTTAAATAGGATTAAGGAAGGATTTTTATATGTACGAAATCCTATGAATACACATCAAATAAGTTCTATAAAAATATCTCCAGAAGTTATAGATTGTATCGTGTTTTGGACTAAAAATCCAGACCCAATGATTCCACGTTTAGACGAGTTACACGATTACAAATATTATTTTCAATTTACGCTTACAGGGTATGGAAAAGATATAGAATGTAATGTATTGCATAAGAAAAAAGAAGTAATACCAATTTTTCAGAAACTGTCTCGTAAAATTGGAAGTGATAAAGTTATTTGGAGATATGATCCTATTATATTTACTGATCGTTATACACCGCAATATCATATTAATGCATTTCAACAGATATCTGATGCATTGAAAAAATATACTAATAAATGTGTGATTAGTTTTGTAGATATCTATACAAAAAATAAAAAAAATATGGAAGGCTTAAATGCATATAAATTGGAGAAAAAAGAACTAATAGAGTTTGTAAAAAAACTTCAACAGATAGCTAAAATTAATGGAATGGAATTATGCAGCTGTGCAGAAAAAATAGATTTAGAAATTTATGGAGTTAAGCATAATTGTTGTATAGATAAACAATTAATAGAAAAGTTAAATGGCTGTAAAATAAAAGCAAAAAAGGATAAAAATCAAAGAAAAGAATGTGGGTGCATAGAAAGTATAGAGGTCGGAACATATAATACTTGTAGAAATGCCTGCAAATATTGTTATGCAAACTATAGTATGAATAGTGTGATGAATAATTGTAGAAAATATGATCCATTTTCACCTTTACTTTGTGGTAAAGTTATGGATGGAGATAAGATTAATGAACGTAAGGTACAATCATTAAGAGATGAACAAATAAGTTTATTTGATATCTAATATTCAACTTAATGAAAGAACTTAAGATTCCTGAGTGTTTGTGATTTCTCAAAATGTCCATGATATGATCCCGCTTGGTAAACGGTAAATCAGTGTTCTCTACAAAATCCTAAAGTAATCTGAGATAATTAACTCAAGATTTTAAACAGGGGTCAAAAATGTTAAGCCTTAACTTTTTTAACTTGTAAAAAAGTTTGAGTCTTAACATTCTTGATTTTTTTAGGAGGCGATATAGTTTATGTCAAAAACAACTTTAGTCACGCAACAGGTTCAATTGCAGGAATGGTTTCATATGATGCAGGAATCCAAAGGACGACCTCAACAGATCCCTCTGGATGAATGGTGTAAAGAGAATTATGGGATTTCTGCAGCTGGATATTATTACAGAGTCAGAAAGGTAAAAGAAGCTTATCTCGATCAAGTATCTGAAGAAAAACTTCAGGAAAATCTAGCAATCGTACCCAAAGAACTGTTTCATGAAGATCAGAGTGTACAAAAAAATCCATCAAAACTTCAAACCACAGATTCTTTCCTTGATATCTTTCAGGATGATCTTCGCATTCGTATCTATGAAAATACGGACGAACAACTTCTTTTCCGTGTGCTGAGGAACCTGAAAAATGCTGAATGATGCAAAAGATCTTCAAGCTGTTTATATTGTGTGTGGTTATACAGATCTAAGAAAAGGAATCGATTCTCTTTCAAACATCATTTCTCAAACCTATGGGATGGATCCTTTTCAGCCTGGAACTCTGTTTATGTTCTGTGGACGTAAAACAGACCGGATCAAGGCACTTATATGGGAAGGTGATGGATTTTTACTCTGTTATAAACGGTTAGAACAAAAAGCCAGTAAATTCCAATGGCCCAGAAGTCAGGAAGAAGTATGTAAGCTTACATCCCAGCAGTTTCGATGGCTGATGGAAGGTCTGACGATCAAGCCTAAAAAATGTATTCAGAAAATAGATCATCCACGTTTCGTCTGAACATTCTGTGGATAAAGTATTCCTGTCAAAATGACTTTATCCACGGATTTAAAAAGTTGTCTCATATCTCTTTACATGCGTTTATGTTCTATGATAGTGTGGTCTTATGAAAGAGATCATATTTAACGAGGGACAATTAAACAGATTTACAAAGAAACAGATCATCGAACTGTTTCTTTCTCAACAGGAACAGCTGCAAAAACAGACAACACAGTTAGAAGAACTGAACCGAAAGTTTGAGCTGATCTATGAACAGCTTACCATGTCACGAACAGATCGTTTTGCTCAGAAAACGGAGAAATTTGACTATGATTAGTTGACTCTGTGTTTTAACGAAGCTGAAGTTACGATAGAAACAGACTGTGCAGAAGAACCATTGATCGAAGAAGTCATTCCTGCATATAAACGTAAAAAAAGACCGAAAGGAAAACGTGATGAAGATCTGTCAGGACTTCCAGTCCGGGAAGAATATCATGAACTTTCTGAAAACAGCTTTCTGAGCTGTTCCCAAATGGATATCGGAGACTTCCAGACAGGATTTATAAAAAACTGGATTTTCATCCAGCAACTTTCGAAGTGATCGAGCATCATGTCGCTTATTATAGTGCAAAAAATGAAGATAAGATCATAAGTGCAGAACGACCTTCTGAAATCTTAAAAAACAGTATCGTAACGCCATCTCTGTTAGCGGCAGTCCTGAACTTTAAATATGTGAATGCGATGCCTTTGTATCGTCTGGAACAGGAATTTAAAAGGAATGATATTCATATTTCAAGACAGACAATGTCCAGCTGGGTGATCAAAAGCAGTGAACGCTATTTATCTTTATTATATGACCGGATGCATCAGCAGATCTATCAGGGCCCTGTGATCCATGCGGATGAAACACCAGTCAAAGTCAAGAGAGACGGCAGGGATACGATGTGCAACAGTTATATGTGGGTTTATCGTACTGGTACAAAAGATGGACAACAGCCAGTGATCCTGTATGAATATCAGGAAACCAGAAATTCAAGCCATCCGGCGGAGTTTTTGAAAGGATATGAAGGAACAATCGTCTGTGATGGGTTTGAAGCATATCATAAGATTGCGAGGGAAAATGCATACATCACAGTTGCAGGCTGCTGGACTCATGCAAGGCAGAAATATGTCCAGATCTGTAAAACATTAGGGAAAAAAGCATCAAAAGGAAGTCTTGCAGAAGCTGCAGTTGCCCAGATCGGAGCGATCTATCATACCGATAACAGCCTGGACGGGTATGAACCAGAGCAGCGAAAAAAACGGAGGAAAGAACAGGTATCACCATTGGTCGATGCTTTCTTTTCGTGGGTAAGATCAAACATAGGATCTGTAGGAACTGGGAGTGCTTTATATAACGCAATGCAGTACAGTCTGAATCAGGAAAGATATCTCAGAGCGTTTTTGGATGATCCATTAGTACCTCTCGATAATAATAATGCAGAGATTGCTATTCGGAGCTTTTGCGTTGGGCGGAATAACTGGCATGTGATAGATACAGTGAATGGGGCCAAAGCAAGTGCAATGATCTACAGTATTACAGAGACAGCCAAAGCGAACCAGTTAAAACCATATGAATATTTAAAATATCTGCTGATAGAGATTCCAAAACACATGGAAGATAGAAATCTAGATTTTTTAGAAGAACTATTACCATGGTCAGAACACCTGCCAACAGAATGTAAAAAATAAGATCACTGGATAAAAATCCAGTGATCAAAAATTTATCGGTAACACTGATTTACCGTTTACGTATCTCAAAAATAAAAAGCATAAAAACCGTGGATGACAAAACCTTATTTATTTGCTTATTTCTACTCATTCATAATTAATCTAAAAATTTCGAGAACTCAAAAGTTGCGATTGCATAAGTGAAAATTGAATGATATAATTAATTTTAAAATAAAAGGACTATTTGACGTGATAATTGGAGGAAACAACATGTCAGAAAATCAAGTGAAAATAACATATAAGCCCTTATGGAAGTTACTTATTGATAGAGATATGACGAAAACTGAATTAAGAAAGAAAACACAGATTGCACCAAGTACATTTACTAAGATGAATAATGGTCAGCAAGTATCGCTAGATATTTTAGCAAGAATATGTGTTGAGTTGAAATGCGGTTTTGATGATATTTTGGAGATAGAACAATAGTGATATTTAAAAATGAAGGCGCATATGCAAATGAACAAAGTAATTTAATGATAGAGAGAAATTTATAAATGGCAGAACAAAATAATGCTAACATTGGATTTGAAGAGGATAGGGACTGTTATAGCTACTGCCACTTGAGGACTGTCCCATAGTAATATCGGCTATATCGCTCAATGTACCTTCTGTCCAATTTGAGCTTGCATTATCAATAAACATCTGCTGATATATTGCCTGAGCCTGCTGCTCTAAATTATTGTTTAGAAGATTAAAGAACTTCAATATATAAATAAAATGTGTCAATTCACATTTGGAAAGGAAAAATATGGCATTAGAAAATAAGCTTAATATCATGGATTCTATAGAACTTGCAAGAATGGAAGAAAAGATAAGTAAGAAAAAGGCAGTGGAACTGTTTGAAAATGGATATTTAGATAAATATAAAGCAGGCTCTTTTGAGATGCTTGCAGCAATTCATGAATATCTATTTGGTGAGATTTATGATTTTGCAGGAAAAGTGAGAAATGTAAATATTGCGAAAGGAAACTTTCGATTTGCACCAATGATGTATTTACAAGTTGCAATAGAGAATGTTGAGAAGATGCCACAATCAACATTTGATGAAATTATTGAAAAATATGTTGAGATGAATATAGCACATCCTTTTCGTGAAGGTAATGGGAGAAGCACCAGAATATGGCTTGATTTGATTCTTAAGAAAGAGTTGAACAAAGTTATTGATTGGAGTCTTGTAGATAAGGAAGATTATCTGTTGGCAATGGAAAGAAGTCCAATCAGAGATATTGAAATAAAATATATTTTAAAACAAGCATTGACGGATAAGGTTAATGATAGAGAAATTTATATGAAAGGTATAGATCATAGCTATTATTATGAAGGCTATGTGATATACAAAACTGAGGATTTGTAGATATATACTCCTACCAACGGCAGGAGCAATATAAGAATTGCCGTTGCTAGTCGTTCTCTAAAAATTTCAAAGGAGAATGACTATGATCATATGCTGAATCAAATTATGCAAAGCCCTTGATGGTTGCTGAAAGTGAGGAAACTTATGGACATAAGTAAAAAAGATTGGAAATTATTTCGAGAAAGATTAGCAGACTGGCAAGAAAAATATATGGAAGGTCTCATCAAAGAGTATATTAACTTTCTGAATGATGATACAAAGCCAGCATCAGAGAAGCTCTGGGGACTTGAAAAGCGGATAAAAGAAGATAAACATCATCCGGGCGTTATCATGGAAATGCGTAAATCAGAAGCAATATGGGATATTGTTCGTCTCATGAGATTGAAGGTGATTACATATGATGATTTATCAGAATTCAGTGGAGAATTGCAGCAGGAAGTAAAAAAAATAATTGAAATGAGCAGGTAAGAAATAGCACTATTGATTTCTTGGTTTTCACACGAGATGCAGGAGAAAGATGGAATGGAAGTCAGGGTTCAGAATGGCGATGTATGGCTTACGCAGAAGGCAATTTCACAGCTTTTTGATGTAGATAGAAGTGTGGTTACAAAACATCTGAGTAATATTTTTAAAGAGGGAGAATTAGATGAAAATTCAACTTGTGCAAATTTTGCACAAGTTGCCGATAATGGAAAAACATACAAATACAAATTTTATTCGTTAGCAGCAATTATTGCTGTGGGGTATCGCATTGATTCAGAACGTGCATATAAGTGGCTTATTAAAAGAGATGTCTCTGTAAAAGGCGAAAGCCCTCATTGAGATAAAGCAAAACTAAAGATTCACTTCACAATACATTTCAATATATTCCTCAAATCGAGGCAGCGCTAAAGTCAGTTTTCCACGAACAGAACCATTCACAACACCACGTTCCATCAATCGCTTTCGATAGGTATTCAATAACTGTGGAGATATCGATAATTTCTCACGAATTTCCCAAGTTTTATAAACTCCCGTAGAAATTACATAAACAATCTTCCGGTCAAGTTCAGAAAGTTCACTCCATATCTTCTCATAAGCATAAATGATCAATTCCTCGTCAAACTTAGGAAGCAGTTTTTCAAGATCATCATTTGTCTCCCACTTCAAATAACCAAGAATCTGAAAAGCAAAAGGATACCCCTTTGTAAGTTTCGCCATCTCAACAGCCTCACTTGGAGAAATGTCAAATACAGAACGATAACTTGTAGTAATTGCAGGAATGCTAAGTGGTTCCAGAAAAATTTTTGGAGCACGATATAAAAATGTCAGACTCTTCTCGTTTTGAAGATTGCTGATATTATCAAACAACCCAGCCATTACAAGATACACAGGGTAATTCTGTGTAATATAAATCTGAAAATTACTAGCAAATACTTTGACATAAGAATTATTTATAATCTCATCAATGATAAAAAGAACTTTCTTTCCTTTATTTTTTAACTTCTCAAGAATATTACGAAGCATAGCTTCTTTTTCCAAAGAATCATTTGTTTTGTTTACCGACAACTCAGCAATTCCGAGATTTAGATTTAATCCAAGATCCAGATCATGAAATTGTGAAACGCGGGTAAGTTCGGAAACTGCACCAGCGATCAAATCTGTATCAGCACTCAATCTTAAAACAATCCATTGATCATTTGAAGAATAATGATCAGCAATTTCAGCAAGAGAAACCGTCTTTCCAGACCCCCTGACACCAGCAACCATATAAACTTTATTTGAAGGATTTTCCATATCAAATGTATGAATGATCTTTCCAATTTGGTTAGTGCGCGAAATGAATTCCGTAGGTTTTTGACCAAATGTTAAAGTAAAAGGATTTTCCATTTTCTATTCACCTCCATATTTATTTATGTTTATTTATGTTTATTATATGAATATATGTTTATTTATATTTATTTATGTTTATTATAATAAATAAATATAAATAAAACAAGAATATACCCAAAAGACACTCCAAAAATGTTAAAATAAGAATAACAATCAAAAAACGACGATCAGGAGGAACCAAAAAACAATGAACATCAAAAAAGTAGCAGTTCTTGGAGCAGGTGCCGTAGGTTCTTACGTTATCTGGGGACTGTCAAATAATAAAAATATTACACTGGGAGTTGTAGCAGATGGTGAGAGAAATGAACGCCTCAAAACCCAAGGATTAATGATCAACGGAACAAAATACACACCGCAAGTGTGGACTCCAGAAGAAGCACACAATGTGGATCTTTTGATCGTATCTTTAAAATACGGAAGTTTGAGAGGGGCATTACAGGATATTCAGACGATCGTAGGAGAAAATACAACGGTCATGAGTCTGATGAACGGAGTTGACAGTGAAGAGATCATAGCGGAGAAAATTGATAAATCACATATTTTATACTCTTTTATTAAAGTAGCATCACAGAAGAAAGAAGATGGATATCATTTTGATCCAGAAACAACAGTAGGGATTTATTTTGGAGAACTACAACAACCATACGAAAGCGAACGAGTAAAAGCAGTCGATGATATTTTTGAAAATACAGGTCTTCACTGGATCATCACAGATGATATTCAGGCAGAAATCTGGGGTAAATTCAAATTAAATGTCTGCAATAATCTGCCACAGGCAATCTTGGGAGTTGGAGTTGGATGCTATGAAGATAGTGAACATATGGCAGCGATCCGAGAAGGATTAAGAGCAGAGGTTGAAGCAGTTGCTAAAGCGAAAGGAATCGACTTAAGCACGATCAATGCAAAGTCTGGACGGGGGAGTGCGGTCAAAGCATCTGCAAGATACTCGACATTACAGGATATTGATTCTGGTCGCCACACAGAGATTGATATGTTCTCTGGTGCGATGATGAGAATGGGGAAAGAATTGGGGATTCCAACCCCATATAATGAATATACATATCATATGATCAAAGCATTAGAAGAAAAGAATGATGGAGTATTCGAATATCAAGGGGAGAATGATAGAGTGTCTTGGTCTAAATAATAATGTAAAATAATGTAAAATAAGGGAAAATGCATGTATAACAAAAAGAAAAAAATAAAACATAAGACGTTGAAGATTTTCTTTCTGCTGATAGGTACGATCGTGACAGCAGTATTTTTGGAAGCAGGAATTCTTTATCTAGTAAATAGTCAGAATGTATATAAAACATCCAAAGTGTTGTTAGATCAGACAATTGAAATCGTAGAGAAAAACAAACAAAGTGAAGTGAGGACTGTTGTAGCAGATATTCCAGTATATAAAGGAATTGCTTTATATGTAGCGGATAAAGAAACTGGAAGAATCTATGGGGCTACAGATGTTTCAAAGATAGGAGTGAAATTAGATGATATGGGGCTTCGCAAGCAGAGAAAGAAGATTGCGAAGGAGAAGATTGCATCGGGAATCATTCGTGTCGATGGAAAAAAGAATTATTATATCTTAAAGAAAACACAGAAATATATCGTTGGTATTACATATTGGATTGCGGTAGACAACAAGAGTAATTTGATCGCAATATTGATCATGGTTGTATATTTGAGTATTGCAGCAGTCGGTATTCTATTTATGGTACTAAGGTTGTCGAAAGTTAAAAAAAAGAATAAGGAACAATCTGTGATGCTTTCTTCTATTTCAGAAATATCGAATACCGATAAGATGACAGGATGTCTTAATCGAAAAGCATATGACGAAGACATTTCAGAGATACGCATGGATTCTCAATTTATTTATGTTTCCATGGATGTGAATGGACTAAAGATCATCAATGACAGACAAGGACATGCAGCGGGAGATGAATTGATCTGTGTAGCAGCATCTTGCATGAAGACCAGGTTTGATAGATATGGAAAAGTTTATAGAATGGGTGGAGATGAATTTGCAGCAATTCTATTTGTGAAAAGAGAACAGTTTGAATGGATCAGACGGCAATTTGATGGAGATATCAAGTACTGGAGATGTAACCGGATCAAGGAGCTTTCGATTTCCTATGGATATGTTTCAAGCAGTGAATGCCAATGGGATTCCATGAAAGAGATATCAGATGTTGCTGATATTCGTATGTATGAAGAAAAAGCGATGTATTACAAGAAAAATGGAGTAGACCGTCAGGGACAGCCCGCTTCCTATTTAGCTCTTTACAGATTGTATACACAAATTCTCCGAATCAATCTGGAAAAAGACCGTTATAAGATTTTAAATTGGGAAGAAACCAAGAATAAAAAGAAACAAGATTCCATAGGAGCTCTGTCAGAGTGGTTTCACAATTTTGAAGATATACGGCTTATTCATTCAGATGATTTGGTGAAATATCTTAAGAAGACAAGGATTGAATATCTGAAAAAGCAATTTGCAAATAAAAAGAAATTTGTAACGATCACCTATCGAAGAAAAGAAGGAGATGGTTACAAGAGGATAACATTAGAAATTATTCCAGAAGATGAGAATTCACAAAATACATATGAAGGATTTTTATATGTTAAAGAATGATCTATAAAAGGAAACAATAGAAATTAATAAAAGGGCGTGACGGCAGAAAACAAAATAATGACACAAAATTTACTGAAAAAATTAGCACTACTAAAAATAGACGTTAAAAAATTTCATTGCTATAATAGAGATAGAAAAAAATAATGGAATAAAAATTGGATTTAGAAGGGAGATAATTATGGGATTCTTTTTTAAGAATAAGAAAAAAAATAAAGAGGAAGAAACAGTAACACCAGTTGTAGAAACAACACCAGAAGTACCAGCGAAAGAAGGTATGATTTTGGTAAGGGAAGGAATTAAACTGGGACTTCCAACGGTAAGCATGGAAGAAGCGATCGTGGCAGCAGGGGAACTTTTAAGAGATCTTGGATATGTAGATGATGATTATATTCCAGCAATGATTCGAAGAAATGAAGAAGCATCTGTATACATGGGATTAGGACTTGCAATTCCACATGGAACAGAAGATGCAAAAAGAGACGTAAAAAGAAGCGGAATTATTGTGATGCAGTATCCAGACGGAGTCGAATTTAATGGCGGAATAGCACAGCTTGTCATTGGAATTGCTGGAGTTGGAGATGAACATTTAGAGATTCTTGGACAGATCACAGAAGCAGTGACAGAAGAAGAAATTCTGGAAGAATTAAAGAAGACGACGGACGTTGATTATGTTCTTAATACATTCACGAATTAGTTTCTTTCGTAACGTCAGGAAGTGGAAAAACTGTGTTAATTGGATAGAAAATAAAAAGAAAAAAATGTCAGGTACATCTAAGTTTTCGAGAAACTTAGATGTACCTGACATTTTTACAGTTAAAAATTTATCATGACTTTTTCAATTCATCTCTTTTTTTCTTCAGGATGCGTCGTAACTGTCCAAATTCTCTTATATGTTCACGAGGCATCATCTTAGGGAATGCACGTAAAATACGGCGTGATGTAAATGTAGGAAGTTTTGCCATCTTTTCGTATTTGCTACGAAGTTCCTCAGCTCGCTGTTTTAAAGAATCCATACGAGCTTTGAGTTCATCTGCATTTTCCTGTCTGGCTTCATCAACTTTCTCTCGAATAATATCTGCACGAGCTTTTAATCGGTCTTGAGCCTCCAGACCATCCATCATACTATCGTAGATATTTTCACCGATCTGATCAGAAATATTACGCAGTTCTTTTGCAATATCCTCCATAAGGGCAAGACGTTTGTTGAATTTTAAAATACCCTGAACTGTGATGCAAATATCAACTATAAGAGCAATGCTTAATAAAACAAGCAGAAATTTTCCGAGCCATATCGGGAGAAAAGAAACTAGTTTATCCGTAAAAGGATAGATAAGTTTCACGATCAATACACAAGCGACGCCCCAGATCGCAGAAAATAAAGGACATACATAGCCGCCGATATTCAATGGCATTTCAGAATAATCCCACCATCTGTGATGAAACATCTTTTCAAGAAGAAAACCCGTTAGCCATTCAAGAAAAGTAACGAGAATGGTGGAGGTAATATAAAGCAAGATCAAGTTTCCGACGTAAGGCTGAAGAGAAGCAACGACAACCGTCACTCCAATTCCATAAATCGGACAGATCGGACCATTTAGAAATCCACGGTTTACAAAGGAATGTTGTTTAAAAGCTGCAAAAGCGACTTCAGAACACCAACCAAGAAATCCATATATAAAAAAGCTAAATAAGATATCGTAATAAGTCATAAAATCTCCTTCTTTATATCTTTTTTACAGTATAACAACAGTTACACCAAGATCTCCTTCACCATATTCACCATCACGGTAACCGGAGATACGTTTTTGTTTCTTCAACTGTTTAAAGTAATTATGAAGCCCTTTACGTAAAGCACCAGTTCCTTTTCCATGGACAACAGTGATCTGTGCTAAGTTGGCAAGGCACGCATCATCGATGTACTTATCAAGCTGTGCGATCGCTTCGTCAACCGTCATACCCATAACATTGATCTCAGGGCGGATGGAAGCAGATTTGTTGATCGCAGTACGACCACGGTTACGGCTTTCATTTCTTTGATTTTCACGTTTTACATCTTTGGCCGTCTTTGTGATCTCAAGGTCTTTCATGTTAACAAGAGAACGCATCATACCCATCTGAACATACAGATCACCTTTGGCATTTGGAAGTGTGGAAACAGTTCCGGCAAGGGAAAGACTTGTTACATAAACTTCATCACCAACATGGAAATCATTCGCCTCATGACGTTTCTTGTTTTTCTTCTTGGATTTGTAAGCCATTTGACCTTCTAATTTTGTCATACGGCCGCGAAGATCACTTCGCATATGTTCCATTTTCTTATTTGCATCTTGATTCTTGTTTTGTTTCTTTAATTTATTATATTCACGGATCGTAGAATCTGCAATTTCTTTCGCCTCAGAGATGATATTGTGAGCTTCTTCACGAGCGTCGCGAAGCATCTTATCGCGTTTTTCTTTGATATTATCCTGACGAGATTTCAAACTCTTACGGAGAGTTTCAATTTCCTTACGGTATTCAAGAATCTCTTCCTGCTCTTTTTCGATCGTCTGTTTACTCTTTTCAAGGTCAGCTAAGATCGTTTCAAAATCTTTGACAGATTCATCAATCTGATCTGCAGCACCTTCAATGATATGTTCATCCAATCCTAATTTGCGGGAAATTGCAAACGCATTACTTTTTCCAGGGATACCGATCATCAGACGGTATGTTGGAGAAAGCGTTTCCACATCAAATTCGCAGGAAGCATTTTCGATATCATCGGTGGAAAGTGCGAACATCTTAAGTTCACTGTAATGGGTTGTCGCCATTGTTTTAATTCCACGTCCGTGCAGATCACTTAAAATAGAGATCGCAAGCGCGGCACCTTCGATTGGATCAGTACCACCACATAACTCATCGAGTAACACTAAAGAATCTCGATGGGCCTGCTGGACGATTGATACAATATTTGTCATATGAGAAGAGAAGGTACTTAAGTTTTGCTCAATACTCTGCTCATCTCCGATATCTGCAAAAATCTCACGAAAAATTCCAAGAGAAGATCCTTGGAATGCAGGAATATGAAGGCCTGCCTGCCCCATCAAAGATAATAATCCGACTGTTTTTAAAGATACAGTTTTACCACCTGTATTCGGTCCAGTCACGATCAGCATGGAGAAATCTTTGCCGAGAGATACGTTGATCGGAACAACTTTTTTGCGGTCTAGTAAAGGATGACATCCCTGTTTGATATTGATGACTCCATCTTCACGGAAAATAGGTTTGGATGCATCAATATCCTTCGCATATTTTGCCTTTGCAAAAATGAAGTCTAACAATACAAGGGTCTTCTGGTTGTGCGCAAGATCATCAACACCATAAGAAGCCTGTTCACTTAATATAGAAAGAATATGCTCAATCTCAGACTGTTCTTTTCCTTCCAATTCTTTTAATTCATTATTTAATGTTACAACAGACATTGGTTCAATAAACAGCGTATTTCCAGAAGCAGACTGATCATGGATCATACCTTGGAATGAACTCCTGTATTCTTGCTTGACAGGTATGCAGTAACGCCCATTTCGCATTGTAACGATCGCATCCTGTAATTTATCCTGATTGGATACAGAGCTTACCAGCGTAGTTAACTGTGTATGAATCTTCTGGTTTGTCTGTTTCATTGCACGACGGATATGTTTTAAAGTAGAAGAGGCATCATCACTGATCTCTTCTTCAGAAATAATACAGCGGCGGATCTCGTGCAGAAGATCATCTAAAGGAACAAGACTTTCAAAAAGCTCATCGAGAGAATCTGTTTCAAGATCGTCTTCCGTGCGGACTCCGTAAGAAACGGCATTCTTTACAGATTCCAGAACACGAGCGATATCAAGAAGTTCCCCAGTTCCAAGTGTACCTCTCATCTTCAAACGAGCAAGAGAAGGGGAAAGATCACTTACTCCAAAAAAAGATACATTTCCACGTTTATAGATACGTGTCAATGCATCCTGTGTCTGATCCTGAGCGTTTAAGATATCAGCTTCTTCAGTCATTGGTTTTAAATTGGCACACATCAACTTACCTAGTTCGGTTGTCGCGTATCCTGTTAAAATATTTATAATCTTATCAAATTCAAGTGTTTGTAATACTTTTTGATTCATGAAAAATTCCTCATTTACATTAAATTATTGCAACTCACTAAAGAGTTTAACACAGATTGTTTGGACTGTAAACATAGGGAAAATGGCAATTCCAGACGTTAATTTACAAGAACTTAACATAAAAAGCAGTATGATTTTACATTCGATCAGTACAATAGAAATTACATCGTATAAAGATTTGGAGGAAAAGATGAAAACACAGCAGAAGATTTTTATGAACCGGGAACTGTCCTGGCTTAAGTTTAACGAACGCGTATTAGAAGAGGCTGAGAATAGAGAAGTACCACTATGTGAACGATTGACATTTGCATCCATTTACCAGAGCAACTTAGATGAATTCTTTATGGTAAGAGTTGGATCTTTGATCGATCAGATGTTACTTGATAAGAACATGAAAGAAAATAAGACAAAGATGACACCACAGGAACAGATTGATGCGATCATTCCACAGGTACAGAAATTAAATAGAAGAAAAGACAGCGTATATGAGGAGATGATGGATTCTCTGAAAGAACACAACATCCATCTGGTAAATTTTCAAAAAATATCTAAAAAAGAAAGCGAATATTTAAGAGCTTATTTTCAAGCAGAAATCGCGCCATTGATCTCTCCTACGATCATAGGGAAGAGACAGCCATTTCCTTTCTTAAAGAATAAAGAAATCTACGCAGTTGCTGTGTTAGAAACTAAAAATGGAAAAGAAAAATTAGGAATTATCCCATGTGGAAATGAAACGTTTGACAGACTGATCAATATTTCTGGAAAAGATGCTTATATGTTATCAGAAGAAATGATTCTTCACTATGTGCCAAGGATCTTCAAAGGATACCATGTCAAAGCAAAAACATTGATCCGAATTACAAGAAATGCAGATATTGATGCAGATTCTATGTATGATGAAGATCTTGATTATCGTGATTTCATGGTAGAACTGATCAAGAAAAGAAAGAAATTAGCACCAGTCCGAATGGAATTATCAAGAGAGATGGATGGAGAGATCATTGATCTTTTATGTGAGTATCTGGAACTTGAAAGAAAATATGTATTCTATACACAGACACCGTTAGATCTGTCTTTTGTATTTAAGATTCAGGATATTTTAAGAAGAGAGACGGACTTGTTTTTTGAGAAAAGAGTTCCTCAAAGATCACCACAGTTTAACGAAGAAATGCCGATTATGGATCAGATTGAAAAAGAAGATAAGTTACTCTCTTATCCATATGAAAGTATGCGTCCATTTCTAAAAATGCTTCAGGAAGCGGCAGAAGATAAAGATGTTGTTTCAATCAAAATGACATTATATCGTGTCGCAAAGCAGAGTAAGATCATTGCATCTTTGATCGAGGCAGCAGAAAATGGAAAAGATGTCACGATCCTTGTAGAATTAAAGGCTAGATTTGATGAGGAAAATAATATTGAATGGTCCAGACAGTTAGAAGATGCAGGATGCCGCGTGATCTATGGATTAGATGGTTATAAAGTACACTCTAAATTATGTCTGATCACAAGAAAGAAAAAAGGAAAAGTATCTTATATCACACAGATCGGAACAGGAAACTACAATGAAAAGACAAGCAGACTTTATACAGATCTTTCTTTAATGACAGCAAATGTAGATATTGCGTTGGAAGCTGCGGAAGTTTTTCAGGCATTATCTATGGGAGAGACTGTGGAAGAAACGGATCATCTGCTGGTAGCTCCACACTGTCTACAGAATAAAGTGATCCATATGATCGATCGGGAAATTGAACATGCAAAAGCTGGAGAACCAGCTTATATTGGATTAAAAATGAACTCTTTAACAGACAAAAAGATCATGGAGAAATTGATCAAAGCATCCAAAGCAGGTGTGAAGATTGACATGGTCATTCGAGGAATCTGTTGTCTGATTCCGGGAGTAAAGGGTGAAACAGATAATATTCAAGTAAGAAGTATTGTGGGAAGATACTTAGAACATTCAAGAATCTATATTTTTGGAACGAAGGGCAGAGAAAAAGTTTATATAGCGTCAGCAGATTTTATGACAAGAAATACATTAAGAAGAGTCGAGGTAGCCGTACCGATCTACAATACAGATATTAAAATGCAGCTGATCGAGATGTTTATTACAATGTTAAGTGATAATGTAAAAGCAAGAGAAGAAGATCACAATGGAAATTATAAAATTCCTAAAAATCAGGATACACCACTAAATTCACAGGAATTTTTCTATAAGCAGGCATATTTGAATGCGGAAAATGTAAATTCATAAATAGTTTTGTGTCTTTTGAAATCATGACGTTCATAATAAGTAAATTTCACTAGATTTTACAACTAAACTGTGGCATAATAACATAGGTAAAAAATAGAGTATTTAAAAATCGCCAGGAGAGTTGGCTGGCGAAGAACGAATTTAGAAAGGCACAAAGCAATGAGATATATTAGTGATTTGCACGAAGGAGATCAGGTTTCCGAGATTTATTTATGTAAGACAAAATCACCGGGAACATCCAAATTTGGAAAATCATATTATTCCCTGACACTACAGGATAAAACAGGAATGATCGACGGAAAGGTATGGGAACTTACCAATGCGATCGGACATTTCGAGGCGATGGACTATATTTTAGTCAGAGGACAGGTAACAAGTTACCAGGGTTCTAACCAGTTAAACATCCAACAGATCCGTAAAGCTCAGGAAGGTGAGTTTGACATGGCAGATTATATGCCAAGTACCAAGAAGGATATTGATGGGATGTTCAAAGAGCTTCTTGCAATGATCAGCAAGACAAAGAACCAGTATTTAAAACAGTTAGCAGAGAAGATCTTTATAGAGGATAAAAATTTTGCAAGAGAATTCAAAGTACATTCCGCAGCAAAAAGCGTACACCATGGGTATATCGGAGGGCTTTTAGAGCACAGTTTATCTGTAGCGAAGATTTGCGAAAGCTATGCAAATCTGTATCCACAGTTAAACAGAGACTTGATCGTAATGTGTGCATTATGGCATGATATGGGGAAAGTCGAAGAATTATCAAGCTTTCCAGAGAATGACTATACAGATGAAGGTCAGTTAGTTGGACACATTGTGATGGGAGCGATCAAATTAGACCGCCTGATCCGTGAGATTCCAGGTTTCCCACCAAAACTTGCAAATGAAGTAAAACACTGTATGTTAGCACATCACGGAGAATTAGAATTTGGTTCTCCAAAGAAACCTGCATTATTAGAAGCAATTGCACTAAGTCAGGCAGATAATTTAGATGCGAAGATGGAAACATTTGCAGAGATCATGGAGAAACAAAAAGAAGATCAGGAATGGTCAGGATTCCAGCGTTTATTAGATACAAGAATCCGTAAGACCTCTATCTAAAAGAATTATAATAAAATAGGATCAATACAACAGTTTAACCAAGAAAAAGATACAGAGGTGCGTATGGAATTTAAAAAAAATCAGATCGTAGAACTCTATATCGATGACATTGGGAACGAAGGAGAGGGCATCGGCCATATAGATGGTTATGCCCTTTTTTTAAAAGATGCAGTCATCGGAGACAAAGTTCGTGCAAAGATCATCAAAACAAAGAAAAATTAGGGCTTCGCAAGAGTAGAAGAAGTCATAGAAGCATCCAAAGACAGAGTCAGCCCACGCTGTTCCAAAGCAAGACAGTGCGGAGGATGTACATTACAGCATTTAGCTTATGAAAAGCAGTTAGAATATAAATTTAATAAAGTGAAAAACTGTTTAGAAAGAATTGGAGGCTTAGAAAATATTGAAGAAAAAATGGAACCGATCCTTGGGATGGAAGAACCATTTTACTATCGAAACAAAGCTCAGTTTCCAGTCGGATATGACAAAGAAGGGAATCTTATCACAGGATTTTATGCAGGAAGGACGCATCATATTATTGATTGCACACACTGTATGATCCAACATCCAGTGAACGAACAGATTTTATTAAAAGTCTTGGACTATATGAAGAAAAACAATATTACAGCTTATGACGAAAAGACCCATAAAGGATTGGTCCGCCACATTGTAACAAGAGTCGGATTCAAAACAGGTGAGATCATGGTCTGTCTTGTTGTGAATGGGAGCAAAAAGAATCTGAGAAACTTAGAGATGCTCGTAGATTCCTTAACAGAAGTCGAAGGAATGACAAGTATCTGCGTCAATATCAACAAAGAAAAGACAAACAGGATCTTGGGAAGCAAGATTGAAGAAGTATATGGTAAACCATACATTTATGATTATATCGGCAATGTAAAATACCAGATCGGACCACTATCTTTCTTCCAGGTCAATCCAACACAAACAAAAGTATTATACGAAAAAGCTATGGAATACGCAGATTTAAAAGGCGAAGAAACCGTATGGGATCTCTATTGCGGAATCGGAACTATTTCCTTATTCCTGGCTCAGAAAGCAAAGAAAGTTTATGGAGTAGAAATCGTCAAAGAAGCCATCGACGATGCAAGATTAAATGCTAAGATGAATGGCTTTGATAATGCAGAATTCTTCGTAGGAAAAGCAGAAGAAGTACTTCCAAGAGAATACGAGAAAAATGGAGTCTATGCAGACACGATCGTCGTTGACCCACCAAGAAAAGGATGCGACAGTAAACTGTTAGAAACAATGGTGAAAATGGCACCCAAACGAATCGTATATGTAAGCTGTGATCCAGCAACACTAGCCAGAGATTTAAAAGTACTATCAGAACAAGGCTACGAAGTCGAAAAAGTCTGCGCCGTCGACCAATTTAGCCACAGCTCACATGTAGAGACTGTGGTGAGATTAAAACGAAAATAGGTTATTTTATTTATATGAGTTGAAGGTCATCGAGTATTTAGAGAAAAAATGAAAGATAGCATGTGAGCAACGATCGAATTCCATAGGAGTTTTGATAGAATC